>Ga0247812_10000060_pt1 | contig 168546 bp, 168 predicted proteins | sample UWRJL149409B1_FD_178011 | JGI IMG/M metagenome (GOLD analysis project Ga0247812, IMG submission 178011) | Plant litter microbial communities from Arlington Agricultural Research Station in Wisconsin, United States - UWRJ-L149-409B-1 | ecosystem: Environmental > Terrestrial > Plant litter >... | reverse complement strand
CTGACGGACTTCTTTAGTGCGCTCGCTTAGGCAGCGAGGGCGAAGTCAGTGCGCTTGGAATCGGCACTTATAGTTTGCAGACATCGTTTACGAGATAAGCCTGCATCCTCGACCCGCTTCTCACAGTTTTGCAGGCAATGTCGAAACCGATCATCCCCATGGTCACTTCTGTGAAGAAGAGTGGCACTGTCGCGCGCTGTTGAATTATCAAACCGCATCCATCGGATGCAGCCCTCTAGTGTAGAACACACCTGCGGCTCAGCGCAGGCTCGGGAGGAAAAAATGACCGAAACGACCATCACCGTGCAGGGCAGATTCTCGGCCTTCTATCCCGCGGAACGTGCCACCGTCGAGGTGTCGGTGCACCACGAGGCGCCGAAACGCCAGCCCGCTTTCGACGCGACGCTCGCGGCGGCCGACGTCGTGCGCGACAACATCGTGGCGCTGCACGACCCCGCCGCCGGCCCCATCACCTGGTGGTCGAGCGACAGCGTGCAGGTCTGGAACGAGAAGCCGTGGAGCAACGACGGCAAGCAGCTGCCGCCGGTCTTCCACGCGCGGGTGAGCTTCACGGCGAAGTTCAGCGACTTCGCCGCGCTGTCGCGATGGATCGAGGCCGTGTCATCCGTCGACAGCGTCAGCGTCGGCTCGATCGACTGGGCCCTCACCGACGCCCGCCGGACGGCCGTCACGGCGGAGGTGCGGTCGCGTGCGGTCAAGGACGCCGTGGCCAAGGCGAGCGTCTACGCGCAGAGCATCGGACTCGGATCGGTCACCGCCGTCGCGATCGCCGATCCCGGCATGCTCGGCGACCAGGTGCGCGGCGGCGGCGACGCGGCGGCGGTGTCGTTTATGCGCGCGAAGGCGGGAGGCGTGGGCGGGAGCGAACCGACCCTGTCGCTCAAGCCCGAAGACATCGAGGTCGCGTCCGTCGTCGATGCGCGGTTCGTGGCGAGCTAGCGCGGGTCTTGTCCTCCACAGCGTGGCCCGACGGAAGGCTTTCCACAATAAAACAGGCTTCTGATCAGGAGTAATTCGAATGTCGGTGGTCGGTACGAGCATGTCTGCATGGAAGAAACGACAACGCTTGCGGAGGCGGCGGGCGAGTACCTCGCCGGGGTCGCCGGCGCGCCTCTCGACGGGCTGACCGACGAGCAGTTGTGCGCGCAGGCCGTCGGGCTCGAGGCGCTCGGGCGACTGCTCGACACCGCCCGGGTGAGTGTCGCGGCCGAGCTGGCCGACCGCTCGCGGTACGGGTTGGGCAGTGATTCGCTGGCCTTCCGGCTCGGACACGGCAAGGCGGCGCTTCTGGTGGAGGCGCTCACGCGGGTGTCTCCGCGCGAGGCTGGCCGTCGCATCCGTCTCGGCTCCGCCATCCGCTCGGGGCGCGCCATCGACGGCTCGCTGCTGCCCGCCGGCCACGAGGCGGTCGCGGCCGCGATGACGGCCGGTTCGATCGGCGTCGACGCGGCCGAGATCATCGTGCGCTGCCTCGACCAGGCGGCCCAGCACGCAGGAATGTCGCTCGAAGCCGAAGAGAACCGTGAACTCGCCGAACGCGCCCTCGTCGAGGTGGCCGAGCACGCCACCGCCGACGAGGTCGGGGTGCAGGCGCGTGCCTGGCGCGAGGCGCTCGATCCCGACGGGCAGAGCCGCGTGACGAAGAGATCTACCGCAGGCGCTCGCTGGTCTTCGGGCGTGAGACCAACGGCGTGCGCACGATCCGCGGCACGCTGCTGCCTGTCGACGCGGCCCTGTTGCAGTCGGCGTTCGACGAGGCCGAGAAGCCGGGCAACACCCCGCGGTTTCTCGCCGACGACGACGAGGCGCGCGGCACGCGCACGGTCATCGACGACGACGGCGAGGAAAAGACCGAGATCGTCGACGACCGCACCCGCGAGCAGCGACGGTACGACGTATTCGCCGGACTGATGAACGCGGGCGTGCGCGCATCCGGCACCGCCAAAGTCGAGGTGCGGTCGACCGCGCAGGTCACCGCCGTCGTCAGCCTCGAAGACCTGAAGACCGGCAAGGGCATCGGGTGGCTCGACGGCGTCGACGAACCGGTGTCGATCGCCACCATCGAGCAGCTCGTCTGCGCGAACGGCAAGTCGCTCGTCGTGATGGGCGAAAAGGGCGAACCGCTCTACCTCTACCGCGGCCGCCGCTACTTCACCGAGCAGCAGATGCAGGCGCTCGCGGTGCGCGACGGCGGATGCGTATGGCCCGGCTGCCATTTGCCCTCGGCTTGGGCCGACGGCCACCATGTGCGCGAGTACGAACGCGACGAGGGGCCGACCAATATCGACAATGGGGTGCTGCTCTGTCCGCACCACCATCGCATGCTGCACCACTCCGACTACGAGATGAAGATGATCGGCGGGCGCCCCTATCTGATCCCGCCGGTGTTCATCGACGCCGAACGCACCCCGATCCTGCTCGGCCGATCGCGCATCGGCGTCAATCTCGCGCTGGGGCGGCGGTTGACGTAGAGCGCCCGGCGGCGCGTGGCGGGCGATGTGCGTAGCGCGACTCGAGAGGTGAAGTGCGCGTGCTGTGCGACCTAGCTAGCTCTGCGCGAGACGCACGGCCTTTTCGGTGAAGTAGCCGACCTCGCCGTCCGCGTCTTCTACCCCGAACACGAACTTGCCGGAGGGGGTCGCTCTGACATCGACGATGTGGCCTTGTCCGCGCGGGGTCACGACTTCGGCGCCTGGCGTGAAAATGGTTTCGCTCATGAGGTCGATTGTCCGCCGGCGATGCCTCGCCTGCCTCCCCCGCGCGACGGAAACCCGGAGCGGCCGGCGACCGCACACATACAACTGCCAGCCACCCGGGACTTAAGTCCCTGTCTGCCCGGAGCACCCGAGCGTAGCGTCGGGCTGAGGACGACCTCACTCACGACAGAAGGAAGAACTACCGTGTCAGCGCAGACAACGACCAGTCAGACCACACCCGAACGCCGCATCTCGACGTCGGTACTCGTGATCGGAACCGGCGGCTCGGGCCTCCGCGCCTCGATCGAACTCGCGGAACGCGGCGTCGACGTGCTCGCTGTGGGCAAGCGTCCGAAGAACGACGCCCACACGTCGCTCGCCGCCGGCGGCATCAACGCGGCGCTCGGCACGATGGACGAAGAGGATTCGTGGCAGCAGCACGCGGCTGACACGATCAAAGAGAGCTACCTGCTCGCGAACCCGCACACGGTCGAGATCGTGACCAAGGGCGCGCGACGTGGCATCGAAGACCTCGAGCGCTACGGCATGCCGTTCGCCCGCGAAACCGACGGTCGCATCAGCATGCGCTTCTTCGGCGCCCACAAGTACCGCCGCACCGCCTTCGCCGGCGACTACACCGGTCTCGAGATCCAGCGCACCCTCGTCAACCGGGCCGCGCAGCTCGACATCCCGATTCTCGATTCGGTCTACATCACCCGCATCCTGGTGAAAGACAACGTCGTATTCGGTGCATACGGATTCGATCTGAACGACGGATCACGCGTGCTCATCCACGCCGATGCGGTGATCCTCGCCGCGGGCGGGCACAACCGCATCTGGCGCCGCACCTCCAGCCGCCGCGACGAGAACACGGGCGACTCGTTCCGCCTCGCCGTGCTCGGGGGAGGCCGCATCCGCGACCCCGAGCTCGTTCAGTTCCACCCGAGCGGCATCATCGAACCGGAGAACGCGGCCGGCACCCTGATCAGCGAGGCGGCCCGCGGCGAAGGCGGCCACCTCTACAACTCGCTCGGCGAGCGTTTTATGGCGAAGTACGACCCCGAGCGTATGGAATTGTCGACCCGCGACCGAGTGGCCCTCGCCGCGTACACCGAGATCAAGGAGGGCCGCGGCACCGAGAAGGGGGCTGTGCTGCTCGACATCTCGCATCTGCCGCGCGAGACGATCATGACCAAGCTGCCGCGCGTCTACCAGACCATGCTCGAGCTGCAGATGCTCGACGTGACCACGACCCCGATGGAGATCGCGCCCACCGCGCACTACTCGATGGGTGGCGTGTGGGTGCGTCCCGACGACCACTCGACCGACGTGAATGGCCTCTACGCGATCGGCGAGGCGTCGAGCGGGCTGCACGGCGCGAACCGGCTGGGCGGCAACTCGCTCATCGAGCTGCTCGTCTTCGGGCGCATCGTCGGCGAAGCGGCCGCCGAGTACAGCGCGGGCCTGCTCTCGCAGCAGCGCTCCCCCGAGGCCGTCGCCGAGGCGCGCGACGAGATCGCGGCCCTGCTCGCGGCCGACGGCGAGGAGAACGTGCGGGCGCTGCAGCGCGCGATCCGCAACACGATGACGGAGCACGCGGGAGTCGTGCGCGACGAGGCGGGGTTGCTCGCCGGGCTCGCCGAACTCGACGCGATCGAGGCGCGCTTCGCGGGTCTCGGCATCCACCCCGATGTCGCCGGGTTCCAAGACCTCGCGCACGCGTTCGACCTCAAGGCCGCGGCGATCGCGGCGAGGGCGACGCTGCAGGCCGCGCTCGAACGCCGCGAGACACGCGGTGCGCACAACCGCAGCGACTACCCCGACCTCGACCCGGGCCTGCAGGTGAACCTCGTCTGGTCGCGCGACGCCGTCACGGGCGAGGCGACGGTCACGCGCGAAGAGATTCCGCCGGTGCCCGAGGAGATCGCCGAGCTGATGCGCGACGAGGTCTCGGTGGCGGGCAAGCTGCTCGAGTAACGCGGCGGAGAGACTTGGGTAGGTTCGCCCGCGGCGCGCAGTCGGAATCCCGGCGGAGGTTTCGATACGGCCGCGGGCGGCCTACTCAACCAGCAATATGCGCGGGCGGCCTACTCAACCGGCAATATGCGCGGGCGGCCTACTCAACCAGCAGATTTGCGCGGGCGGCCTACTCAACCAGCAAGAAGGGTGAGCGCCTCTAGTCGCCCATGTTGCGGCGGGCCGACATCGCGCGGTCGGATTCGCGCTTGTCCTGGCGTTCGCGCAGCGTCTGCCGCTTGTCGTACTCTTTTTTACCCTTGGCGACGGCGATCTCAACCTTGGCGTTGCCGTTCGAGAAGTAGATCGACAGCGGGATCAGCGTGTAGCCGCCGTCTTTGATCTTGTTGTGGATCTTGAGGATCTGCTCCTTGTGCAGCAGCATCTTGCGCTTGCGGCGCACGGGGTGGTTGTTCCACGATCCGTGGTTGAACTCGGGGATGTGCACGGCGTCGAGCCACGCTTCGCCGCCCTCGATGAAGCCGTAGCCGTCGACGAGGGTCGCGCGTCCGGCGCGCAGCGACTTGACCTCGGTACCGGTCAAGACGAGACCCGCCTCGTAGGTGGTCTCGATCAGGTAGTCGTGGCGCGCCTTTTTGTTACTGGCAACGACCTTCTGGCCCTTTTCGCGTGGCATCCGTCAGTTCTTCCTTGTAAGCAGAGCTCTCTGGTGAGAGCAGCCTTTCAGCTTACCCGAGGCTAGACCTTCAGGTAGCGGCTGATCGCGAATCCGGCCGATGCCGCGGCGAGAACCCCGCCGACCACGATCAGGATCGGCACGACGATGATCGCCTCGTCGAGACCGACGAGGGTGGTCGTCGTGGCGAGCGTCTCGGCGAGGTAGCCCTTCACGAAGAACTGCACGATCGCGATGACCGCGCCGCCCGCGAGCAACGATCCGATGAGCGCCGCGAAGACACCCTCGAGGATGAAGGGGGTCTGGATGAACCGGTTCGAGGCCCCCACGAGGCGCATGATGCCCAGCTCCCGCCTGCGCGAGAACGCGCTGAGCCGGATCGTGGTGGCGATGAGCAGCACGGCAGCGACGAGCATCAGCGTCGCGAGTCCGATCGCGGTGAAGCTCGCGGCGTTGAGCACCGCGAAGATCTGGTCGAGGTACCGCCGCTGGTCTTCCACGGCCTGCACCCCGGCCCGCGTCGACAGGCTCTCGATGAGGATGTCGGCCTGCGTCGGGTCGTTGAGGTTCACGCGGAAGCTCTCGGGCAGCATGTCTTTCGTGACGAATCCGGTGATCGGGCTGTCGGAGAACTGGTCCTGGAAGTTCGCGAACGCCTGGTCGTGCGTCTCGAACTCGTACTTCTTGATGAACGGGGCGAGGGTCGTCGACTTCAGTTCGGCCTCGACGAGGTCTTTCTGGTCTTGTGTCGCTTCCTGCTGCGCGCAGTTTCCGGTGGAGTCGGTCTCTGTGCACATGTACACGGCGACCTGGGCCCGGTCGTACCAGTAGCCCTTCATCTCGCCGATCTGCATCTGCAGCAGAATGGCGGCGCCCACGAAGGTGAGCGAGATGAACGTCACGAGAACGACGGAGATGACCATCGAGACGTTGCGGCGCAGGCCGCTCGCCGCCTCGCCGAGAACGAGCCCGAGCCTCACTGGATCTCTCCGTTCGACATACCGAAGCTCTGGATCGGGATGGCCTGGGTCTGGTACCCGCCCTCCCGCTCGTCGCGCACGATCTGGCCGCTGGTGAGTTCGATCACGCGGCGCTTCATCTGGTCGACGATGCCCGCGTCGTGGGTGGCCATGATCACGGTGGTCCCGCCGAGGTTGATCCGTTGGAGGAGGTTCATGATTCCGGCGCTCGTCACGGGGTCGAGGTTTCCGGTCGGCTCGTCGGCGAGGAGGATGGCCGGCTTGTTCACGATCGCGCGGGCGATGGCCACACGCTGCTGCTCACCGCCCGAGAGTTCGTGCGGGAAGCGTCCGGTCTTGCCGGCGAGCCCCACCATCTTCAGCACGTCGGGAACGGCCTCCTGGATGAAACCGCGGCTTTTGCCGATCACCTGGAGCGAGAAGGCGACGTTGTCGAACACCGTCTTCTGCGGCAGCAGGCGGAAGTCTTGGAACACGACGCCGAGATTGCGGCGGAAGTAGGGCACTTTGCGGCTCGACAGCGTGCCGAGCTGCTGCCCGAGCACGTGGATCTGGCCGGTGGAGGGTTTCTCCTCCTTCAGAACGAGGCGCAGGAAGCTCGACTTGCCGGAGCCGGAAGCGCCGACGAGAAAGACGAACTCCCCCTTGAGAATCTCCAGGCTGACGTTGTTGAGCGCCGGCCGGGTGTTCCCGGAATACAACTTGGATACCGAATCAAAGCGAATCATGTCGTGTCGAGCCTAGGCATGTCGATGGCGGATGCCGCCCGCGACACCCCAGCGCGGCGACGTTCCCAGCTTCGGGAGGTCGCCCCGAGGGTCACTCCTTGTCGCGTTTACGCCACTTGATCCCGGCGTTGATGAAGCCGTCGAGGTCGCCGTCGAACACCTTCGAGGGGTTGCCCTCTTCGTACTCGGTGCGCAGGTCTTTCACCATCTGGTACGGCGCGAGCACGTAGCTGCGCATCTGGTCGCCCCAGCTGGCGGTGATGACGCCGGCGAACTCCTTCTTCGTGGCCGCCTCCTGCTCTTTCTGGATGATGAGCAGGCGCGACTGCAGCACGCGCATCGCGGCCGCGCGGTTCTGGATCTGGCTCTTCTCGTTCTGCATCGAGACGACGGTGCCGGTGGGGATGTGGGTGAGGCGCACCGCCGAGTCGGTCGTGTTGACCGACTGGCCGCCCGGGCCCGACGAGCGGAAGACGTCGACGCGGATGTCGCCCTCGGGGATGTCGATGACCGCGGCCTCTTCGAGCAGCGGGATGACCTCGACGGCGGCGAAGCTCGTCTGGCGCTTGCCCGCCGCACCGAACGGCGACATACGCACGAGGCGGTGGGTTCCGGCTTCGACGCCGAGGGTTCCGAACGCGTAGGGCGCGTCGATCTCGAAGGTGGCCGACTTGATGCCGGCTTCTTCGGCGTAGCTCGTGTCCATGACGGTGGCGGAGTAGCCGTGCTTCTCGGCCCAGCGCAGGTACATACGGAATAGCATGTCGGCGAAGTCGGCCGCGTCCACTCCCCCGGCTCCGGCGCGGATGGTGATGACTGCGGGGCGCGCGTCGTATTCGCCGTCGAGCAACGTCTGAACCTCGAGGTCGCCGAGCACCTTCTCGATCGCCTTGAGTTCGGCCTTCGCCTCGTCGGCTGCCGCGACATCCGATTCGTCGTTCGCCAACTCGACCATGATCTCGAGGTCGTCGAGTCGCGAGGCGATGCTCACGATCTTGGCGAGTTCGGCCTGGCGGTGGCTCAGGTCGCTCGTGACTTTCTGCGCCTTGTCGGTGTCGTCCCAGAGGTCGGGAACACCCGCCTGTTCGCTCAGGTCGGCGATCTCGGCCTCGAGCCGGTCGACGCCGACCACCGAACGGATGTCGTCGAAGGTCGATCGAAGGGCAGCAATCTCTGCAGAAAAATCAAGCTCGTCCATGTCGGTGTGAGTCTACCGCTAGGCGTACAGTCGAACTGATGAGTACCGCCGAGCAACCGTTCCGTTGGCGCTCGATCGCACTGCCTGCCCTGTTGCCGACGCTGTTGTTCTCGATCGGCGAGGGCGCGATCATCCCGATGATCCCGATCGTCGCCGGCAACCTCGGCGCGACCCTCGCGATCGCCGGCTTCGTCGCGGCGCTGCTGATGATCGGCGAGCTCGTCGGCGACATCCCGAGCGGATGGCTCGTGGCCCGGGTCGGGGAACGCCCCGCGATGATCGGCGCCGCCCTGCTCTCCATCATCGGCCTCGTCGTCTGCGTGCTCGCGCCCAACCCGGTCGCTCTCGGTTTCGGAATCCTGCTCGTCGGGCTCGCCACGGCCGTGTTCGCGCTCGCCCGCCACGCGTTTATGACGAGCTTCGTGCCGATCGCCTACCGGGCCCGCGCCCTCTCCACTCTCGGCGGCACCTTCCGAGCGGGCGCGTTCATCGGACCGTTCATCACGGCCGCTGTCATCCATGTAACCGGCACCGCGTCATCCGCCTTCTGGATCCACATCGTCGCCTGCCTCGCCGCGGCCGTCACGCTGATGCTGCTGCGCGACCCGACCGCAGCGTTCGGCAGCGTCACCACCGCTCGCGGCGAGAACGGCGCAGAGCTGCGCGAGGGCGAGGCGCTCGTCGAGCAGGAGGCGCGCGGACTGTTCCGCACGATCTACGACAACCGCGCGGTTCTGACCAAGCTCGGCACGGGCGCGGCCCTGATCGGCGCGTTGCGGGCGAGCCGCATGATCGTGCTCCCGCTCTGGGCGGTGAGCATCGGAATCAGCGAGCCGAACACCGCGCTCATCATCGGCATCGCCGCGGGCATCGACTTCGCCCTGTTCTACGCGAGCGGGCAGATCATGGACCGCTTCGGCCGGCTGTGGAGCGCCGTGCCGTCGATGGTCGGCCTCGGTCTCGGCCACCTCGCGCTCGCCTTCACCCACGACCTGCCGGCGAACGTCGTCTGGTTCATCTCGATCGCGATGTTCATGTCGCTCGCGAACGGCGTGGGCAGCGGCATCCTGATGACCCTCGGCGCCGACCTCGCCGACAAGAAGAACCCCGCGCCGTTCCTCGGGGCGTGGCGGTTCACCGGCGACCTCGGCAGCGCGGGCGGTCCGCTGCTCGTGGCGGCGCTCACCGGCATCGCGTCGATCTCTGTCGCCGTGGGCACCATGGGTATGCTCGGCCTCGTCGGCGCCGGCATCCTGCTGCGCTACGTGCCGCGGTATGCGCCGCACGTGCCGCGCAAGCTGCGGTAGCGCGCCACAGTCAGAACGCGGTACTCGGCAGGTCTTTCTCGCCGGCGACGATGGCCGCGACGATCCGGTCGGCCACGGCGTCGGGGTCGAGACCCGCCGGGAACGCCGGTGCGGTGCCAGCGATCGCGCGGTCGGCGAGGCCCGTCTCGGTGTGTCCGGGTCGGGCATCGAGGAGACGGATGCCCGCCCGTCGCGCCTCCCGCGACGCGGCGGCCATAAACGCGGCGAGCGCCGACTTCGAGGCGGAATACGCGGCCATGCCGGCGGTCGGGCTCTCCGCGACGATGCCGCTGATGGTCACGACGAACGGGTCGCGCCCCTCGTCCGCCGACTCGGCGAGCAGGGGCAGCGCCGACGAGATCAGCGCGATCGGCCCGGTCGCGTTCACCGCGAACAACCGCGCCACCGTCGGGGCGTCGAGCTCTGCGGCCGGCCCGAAGGCGACGACCCCCGCCGCCACGACGATGCCGTCGAGTCCGCCGAGCGAGTCGGCGACGAGCGCGGCGATACCCTCTGCGGCATCCGTACCCTCGGCCAGGTCGACGACGAGGTGGCGTCCGGCGACGTCGAGCGCCTCGAGTTTTTCCCGCTGGGTGCCGGTGAGCATGACCGTGGCTCCGGCGTCGGCGAGCCGGGCGGCGATGCGCGAGCCGAGCGCGCCGGTCGCTCCGACGACGAGGATGTTCTTTCCAGCGAGTTCGGTCATCCCCTCACCCTAGGTCGGCGGCCTCCCCATGGCACGGCCCGCGGCGCCTTGCGGGGCACGGAGCGACAGTCGATACACTCGAAGCTTGTCCAATCAGCCCACACCCCCGCGCGCCCAGCCGTTGCAGCGACTCCGCTCGCTCGACGGTCTCCGCGGCGTCGCCGCCATCGTCGTCGTCGCCTACCACTCGCTGCTCATCAGCCCGCAGCTCGCCGACATCGTCGTGAACAACAAGCCGCCGGCGCCCGGCTCGTTCTGGGACCTGCTTCTCTATTCGCCGCTGCGCATCTTCATCGCCGGCAACGAGGCCGTCATCGTGTTCTTCGTGCTCAGCGGTCTTGTGCTCACGCTGCAGGTGCGGCGCGAACGCGACTTCAACTGGGGCACGTACTTTCCCCGCCGGCTGGTGCGGCTCTACCTGCCGATGTTCGCCTCGGTCGTGTTCGCCGTGATCGTGACCCTGCTGTTGCACCGCGACCGCGATGCGAGCGACAGCGCGTGGGTGCAGTTCTACACCTACCCCGACTTCTCCTGGAAGTTCGCCATCCAGGCCGCCGACGTCTTCAACGGCACCCCCGACTTCAACAGCCCGCTCTGGTCGCTGCGCTGGGAGGTGCTGTTCTCGCTGCTGCTGCCCGTGTTCGTGCTCATCGCCTCGCGCGGCCGCAAGCTCGCCTGGACCGCGATCGCCCTCGCCCCGCTCGCCGTGCTGCTCGGCTACGAGAACTCGGTGCTGCCGCTCGTCTACCTGCCGGCGTTCATCGTCGGCATCGCCCTGGCCAAGCTGTTCAGCCTGCGCGACGAGAGCGCCGTCGGCGCCGCCGAAGCCGAGCTCGGCACACCGCGCGTTCCGTGGTGGGGGCATCTGGCCTGGCTCGCGGTCGCAGTGGCCTCGCTGTTCCTGCTCATCCTGCACTGGTTGCTGCAGCCGGGCATCGGGCAGAACACACACGTCGCCTTCGCGTCATCCGCCCTCATCGTCTTGGGAGCCGCGGGCATCGTGACGGTCGCCGCCCGCTGGAAGCCGGCCATCCGCGTTCTCTCGCTGCCGCCGATCCACTGGCTCGGCCGCATCTCGTTCAGCCTCTATCTCGTGCACGCGCCGATTCTCATCGCCACCGCGAACGTCGCGCACGACCTGCCATGGCCGGTGCAGACCGCGATCGGCGTCGGCATCTCGTTCGGCGTCGCCGAGCTGTTCACGCGCCTCGTCGACATTCCGAGCCACCGCCTGTCGAAGAAGATCGGGCGGAAAGCGCCGATCGAGGCTCCCGCCAGCTAAACAACAGGTGTAAGTTAGTCGCGGTTCCGATTTCTGATCGTGACGTGCATCCGACCGTTTGTCCCATGTGTGCCCCGATTTCTGCGGCGCCCACTCGACAACACACACACACACACACACAAGGAGCACATCACCATGACCCGTTTCCAGGGCAAAGTCGCACTCGTCACCGGCGGAGCGAGCGGCATCGGCAAGGCCACCTCGCTGCGTCTCGCACGCGAGGGCGCGGCCGTCGTCATCGCCGACATCAACGCTGATGCCGGCCAGTCGGTCGTCGACGAGATCACCACCGCGGGAGGCAAGGCGCTCTTCATCTCGCTCAACGTCACCAGCGAAGACGCCTGGAACGCCGCGATCGCCCAGACCATCGAGACCTTCGGCGGCCTGAACCTGCTCGTGAACAACGCGGGCATCGGCGACGCCCGCTCGATCGAAGACACCACGATCGAGGTCTGGGACAAGACCATCGCCGTCACGCAGACCAGCGTCTTCCTCGGCCTCAAGGCCTCCAGCGCGGCACTCAAGGCCTCGGGCAACGGCTCGGTCGTCAACATCTCGTCGATCTACGGCCTCGTCGGCGGATCGGCCGCCGGCCCCGCGTACCAGGCGGCCAAGGGCGCCGTGCGCCTGCTGACCAAGAACGCCGCACTCTGGTGGGTCGAGTCGGGCGTGCGCGTCAACTCGGTTCACCCCGGCTTCATCGACACCCCCATCCTCGAGGGCGCACCGCGCGAGGCCCTCGCCGCGACAGTGCCGATGAAGCGCCTCGGCCAGCCCGAGGAGATCGCCTCGATGATCACCTACCTGCTCAGCGACGAGGCCAGCTTCATCACCGGCGCCGAGTTCGCCGTCGACGGCGGATTCACCGCCGCGTAGGTCTGACTCGCTGCTTCATCCGCCGCTTCGACAGGACGGATGCGGCCCCGCGCACGCTCGACAGGATGTTTCGCCCGGTAGCGGGTGACACATCCTGTCGGGCGTGCGTGCGTTTAGCCGTTGAGACAGCGCGCTACTCGAATACGCTGCGCGCCACCGCCGTCACCTCGATGCGGAAGCCCTCGGGCACCAGCAGCGTCACGACCGGCGGGCGCCAGTAGGCGGCGAGCTCGACGGTGGCGCTGCGTCCGTCGGTGGTCTCGGCGCGCAGCACCTCGAGCGATTCGAAGCGGGCACCCGCCGGGCCGCGCACGAAACCGGTGACGGCGGAGGCGACGTCCGGCGACCGCAACCGGGGACGCGCGCCGCTGGCGGTGGCCTCCACCGCGGCAAGGTCGAACGACTCGGCGCCGACCACCGCGGCACCGTCGGCGAGGCCGAACAGCCGCTTGCGTTCCAGGTAGAGCGAGGTCGCCGCGACCACCACGAGCACCAGTACGAGGGCGAGGAAGCCGAAGAAGACCGTGAGCGGCAGGATCGAGCCGTCGTCGCCGCGCAGCCGCGCTGCCCGCCGCGTCACGGCGCCACTCCCCCGAACCGCGACACCTGCTGGGTCGCGGTCGACGAGACCGGCAGGCTCAGCCCGACGTCGAGGTCGAGCACCGGCGGCACCAGCGGCAGGCTCGCGCGCGTCGAGACCTCGACAGTGACGAAGCCGCGACGGGTGAGGCACGCGCCCGGATTCGGTGCGCAGCTGACGCGCATGTCGACGTCGGCGCCGTCGAGGCCGTAGTCGGCGAGGGCGAACTCGACGGCCGTGCGCGCATCGGCTTGGGCCTCGGCGACCGTCGACGCCGTGACGAACACCCGCGCCGCCTGCCGCGACGCACCCTCGACGGCGAGCGCCGCACCCTGCAGTGCCGACATCGTGAGCACGAGGTAGACGAGCGGAACAAGCAGCACGAGCCCGGCGGTGATGAACTCGAGCGAGGCGGTTCCGGTTTCGTCTGTGCCGATGCCCCGGGCGCCGATGCCCCGCGTGCCGATCGCGCTAGTCGAGCGTCTCCTTCGCCGCATGCCCGGTCACCTCCAGAGCGCCGTCGAGTCCGATCAGTCCGAGTAGCGGCAACGGGGCGCGCACGGTGACGGAGACAGCCGGATGCTCGCGGTAGCGCTGCGCGGTGGCGGACACGTCGCGCGCGTATCCGGCACCGATCGCGGTGGTGATGAGGTCGCGGGTGCGGGATGCACCGTCGGCGAGGGTGTTGTCGGCCAGCGCACCGTAGCGCGCGCCTTCCGCCGCGGCGTCCAGGACCGTATTGCGCACGTGCAGCGCGAGTCCGAGCTGAAGTACCGAAAGCGTGAGCACGGTGAGCAGCGCCGCCACCATGACGAACTCGGCGGGCGCGGAGCCGCGGTCGTTGCGGAGCCGCGGTCGTCGCGCAGCCGGGCACCGCACAGCCGGGCGCTACGCAGCCGGGCCAACATGGTCAGAAGTTGGTGACGCGCTCGATGGCCTGCTCGAAGACCTGGCTGAGCGCGGGACCGGCGAGTCCCCAGATGATGATCACCAACCGGGCGATCATCGACGCGGTGAGGATTTGAGCAGCGCGGATATGCTGGCGGCATGTCGAACGCCGTAGGAACACGCACCGGTGGCGCACTTGTCACCGTCAGGATCAGCGAACCTGACTTTCTGAACTTCAGGGAATATGAAGAAGTCTGGGAAGAAGTGACTTCCATAATTGCCCTTTCCCTCTACCTGGGTGGATCTGGTGCTGCCTTGAGAACTCGATCTCAGTCGCGCACAATTCTTGAGAACGTCTTCGTCAGACGAGTGCAGTACGGCAGCGACTGGATCCTCGAGGCAGCGGTCATCGGAAGCGGTGTGATCGCAGGCCTGACGAGCGTCGGCGTCTTGTTGAAGACGATCGCGAGCGCTTACCGCGACTTCGCTGAGGCGCGCAAAGTGTTCGCGGAAACCAAGGTGATCAAAGAGGGCAGTCCTCTCATAGATAACCCGGCAGGAGTTCTCGACACCGAAGATTTGATCGCGATCTTACTGCCGGTGGGAGAGACGCTCCCCAAGTTGCAAGCGGAGCGGCTTGCGCAACTACTGTCTGACGCCGCCCAGCAACTTGAGGACGAGAACTCGGAATCCGACGAAGACGAGCAGTACCCCGTGACCGTCCTGGATGCGCTCGACTCCCTGATAGTGAAGCAAGGAGACATTACCGTCGAACAGCGGGAATAGGCGCAGATGCCTCAGTTGCCTAATACCCCCATTACGTGCTTATCGCTAAACCCACGGTCATCACGGTGATCAACACTCACCCGGGCACGTCGCCCCGCTCGTCGGAGAGCAGCCTTCTCAGTCGCATCATTGCCTTCTCATTTCTGTTGGAGAGTCACAGCTGTTGGAAAGCCACAGCCCCGTCTGCAGCACGAGGATGCCGGGGAAGATCGCGAACGCGACCGTGATCGGCAGAATCAGGAACACAAGCGGTATTAATAACGAAAAAGGAAGCTACTCATGCGCACCGGAATTCCTGCTCGAATTTCTCAAGACAAGGGTGGCCAGGCCTTGGGCGTCGCGCGCCAGCTCCAAGACTGTCGCGAAGTGGTCCAGCAGCGCGGGTGGATTGAGTCGGATACCTACGTCGACAATGACGTCTCCGCTAGTCGCGGCAAACGTCGTCCCGAATACGAGCGGATGCTCGCCGACATTCGCAGTGGTTTCATAGACGCGATCTGCGTGTGGGACATCGATCGATTAACGCGAACTCCTCGTGAGTTGGAGGACATCATCGATCTGGCGGATCAGTACAAACTTTCGCTAGCCAACGTCGCGGGCGAAGTTAACTTGTCGACGTCGGACGGAAGGCTCCACGCTCGACTGAAGGGCATCATCGCACGGCAAGAGGTCGAGCAACAGTCAAAACGGCTGAAGCGGAAATTCCAAGAGCGCGCCGAGAACGGCCACCCCCATGGCTACACGCCCTACGGCTACGAACGAGTACAGCTCATCGACGAGAACGGCCACTCCTACAGAAGGCCTCGTAGAGATGCCGGGCCCTTTTCCATACCGTGCGCGGGTGCGAGCCCGCAGCGCAGGCGCGCCAGCGTCCTGCGTGGAGGGCGACGCGCCGCCGGCGCAGCCGGCTTGATTAACATGTCCCCCATCGAACGCTCAATTCAGAAGTACGCCGAACTAACTGTCAAGACCGCGCCACCTCTCAGCGAAAGGCAAAATTCTGTTCTCGGCTCGGTGTTTCGCGGTAACCCTGTGCTGTCCGTGTCAGCGAGACAAATCACTGACAACTCCTAGCTAGGCGGACGCGTTCGCCTCCCGCCACTTAGTCATGGCAAAGGTCGGGCGGAGCCTGATCGCGGCAGCTCACCCGGTACTGTCGGTGACGAACGCTGCGACTCGGCACCGCCCGTCGAGCTACTTCTTGATTCTTATGCCTCGCGAGGCACGCCACAACGTGTGTTCTCGTGAGATGGCTTCTTCCGCCTGGCCGACGAATTCGGCCCAGTCCGCTTCGGCGTCAACCATGTCGAGTTCACTGGAGATAGACGCCAACTCTTGACTGGTTATGTCGTACGCGGTCGCAAGCGTCTTGTGCTGCTTAGCCTGATTCCACGCGACGATCGCGGCTGCCACTGCGGCCAGAATCCCGAGAATGTCGAAATCCAGAACTCCGAACGCTGCCAGTGTTCCGAGTGCCGCACCGCCGAACTCACACACGACGACGGCAATGCCCCAGTTGTGGGCACGGTTTCCGTTCCATGTGGACTTCTTTGCGTACCACTTTCGCTGGTCCTCAATACGCTCGGACTTGTAGAGCGCCTTCCGATCTTCGAAGCTTCCACTCCGGAGAGCGACCATCTTGTCCGAGATCTGAGGTGCGCCCTCGTCGTAGTCGCTGAGTTGCAGACCTTCGAGATCTTGAAGCAGTTCGTTAAGATTCCCGATCAGTTGCTTCTTCGCGGGAGCAACGGGCAGGTCCGACGGGAACGACTCGCCGCCGACCACAAATCGCCATGTCAGCGTCTTCGCCGACTCTGCCGCTGCCCGACCTTCGTACCAAATCCGTTCCGGGGTGTTGTGCGACAGCAGGTACTCGATTGCGAGCGCTGCAAGGAAGAATACGACGGCCACGGCTGCGCCGGGAGCGAAGTCATCAATTCGCCAGGCAACTGCGCCACCAACGGCAGCCACTAGCAGAGCAACGAGCCGAGCACGAAAATATCGTAAGAACTGCTTCTGACCGTTCAGCGAAGCAAGATTCGCCGACTGATAGAACGCGGGCATGTCCTCGGGATCGCGAAGAGCCTTAATCGGTTCAGCCGATTTCTTTGACGATCGCCGCAATGTCCCATCCAATGATCTTGGCGCCCGCTGCGGTTAGGGCCGCGGGAATCGCAACTCCAGTGCCGAGCCTGACCCCAATAACCTTATTGCCGAGTGCGACACTCTTCTCAATCTCCCACGCGACCCACGAGCTTGACGCCGTCGTCGTCCCGATCAGGACAATCGTGACCGATGCCGATCGGATCTTCTCCGTGATCTGAGATCTGATGTAGGACGCGTTGGTGCTGTTGTAAGGAACTTTTACCGAGTAGTCGTCGAAGACGAGTGCGGAGTTGCTGTTCTTCGCCTGACCGCGAAACAGTTGGACGAGCGTCAAATCTTCTTCGACGAACGATAGGAACACGTGCTTGGACAAGTGGATCTCCTTTGATAGCTAGGTGACAGGCACCTCCTGCCCGCCATCGCTGAAAATACACCAAATACTCACGAAAAGGCTAAAGAGGTTCTATTGTTAGGTTTCTTGGTGCGAGCATCGCGACCTCCTTCTTTGGAAATTCCCTTCCTCGTCATGTCCTACGCCGCGGTCGCTTTCGTCGTCGTGCTCGTCGCCTCCGGCATCTACGGTGCGATCGCCGCCACCGTCCGAAACGAGCGCGCCCAGCGCCGCTCCTCGGCGTGGGACGCCGCAGCGGCAGCGCTAGCCCGACCCTCTCACGCGCCCGGCAAGTAGCCGAGCGTCCACCCCAGAAAGGACACCATGAAAGACCCCAACTCGATTCCCGAATACATCATCGACGCTACCCCCGGCGCACGCGACGCACGCGATCGCTGGCGCAAAGAGAAGGTTGCCGACGCGAAGCTGAACGCGGCTCTTGTCGCCGCCCAGCGCGCCTATCCGCCCACGCGGTGGATTGATTCGTCCCAGGACGCGCGACGAGGGCCAGCCGAGGACACCACTCAGGCTCAGCTCGACGCGGCCCAGCTCGCCGAACGGGACGCAAAGCGCGCCGTTCACGAACAGGGCCGAAAGACCCGCCGCGCTCTCGAAGCCTTCGACGCGCTCTTCGACCCCGACAGTCCCGCCACCAGCGCGCGTAAGCGTGCCGCGGCCGCGCTATCGCCATGCAAAAGGAAGCGACGTCCGCGTGGACGGCTCTCCAGCTCGCACTCGATGAGCGTGACAAGGCCGCGCAGGCGGCCGGCGCTCCAGTCGAGAAGATGGGGCGCGCGCCCCGCGAGGAGTCCGCACAAATCGGCGAAGCAATTCACAAGGCGGCGGCGCTGACTGACAGGTCCCTCCCGACGTCATTCGAGCTTCAGGCCGCGGCGCGAATTGTCTCCGCGAGCGTTGATCGTTTCCGCACCGACATAGTCGAGGCGATAGCAAAGGAGGAACTCTAACAATGAGCATCTACGACCCGAACCTCGCCCGCCTGGTCTCCGACGTCGTCACGTCGACTCTGCTCCCGACAGCTCTCGCCGACCTCGACTCGGCGAGCCAGCGCCAGCTCCGGCGCGACGCGGAAGCTCTCAGCATCACCGCCGAGACGAACTACGCGGCGATCCGCGAACGGCAGTTCGCCGAGCGTGTAAACGCTTCGGCGGTCGCTGACGCGTTGGCCGCCGCCCGCTCCCGCGTCCCCTCGACGACGCGGAGCAGGGTTGTCTGAGCCGGCTTACGGAAACGACCCGCTCCGGGCTATGCGCGACCGCTCGACGGTCCACGCGCCGGTTGAGCGCGGCGCGAAAGACGGCGAGCCCGAGGCGCTCCCGTTCGTCGACGCTACCGAGCTGGAGTGGCTCCGGGACGCCAAGGGCATTTCGTGGGACCGCGCCCGCTAGGAGGTACCGGCATGGGCCTACGATCAGGTCATGAAGATCGACTGGACCACCTTCCTCCCCGACCTCCTTGTCGGCATGTGCACGGGTCTAGTAGTCGGCGCGGCGCTACTTCTCGCGCAATGGTTAGCTGACAGCCGGCGAGAGCGAGCCGCCTCGGCGTTCGCTTGGGAATCATTGAAGCCAAAGGTCGCCGGCAGCGCGCACAGGTCCTGGCGGCAAGGACTCGACGGGTTCTTGCCGCTCCCTGCGCCGCTCGTCGCGATTCACTCTGCCGCCAGCGAATTGCCGCTCGGCCTCTGGAAGAGTCATCTGAAACGGCCGGACAGCGCGCTGGACGCTCTGCAAGTCTTGCTTCGTCTGCACCCGTCATTCGAATCAGCCGCGCAGGAAGCCGACGACGCGCTTGAAATAGCGGGTATCCACGTCGCCGAACGAACCGGAGTCCCCACGATCGTGATCGATCGGATCGTGCGCTCACGCACCTATGGCATGCCAGACAGTAACGCGTACCTCACCGTGGCGGACTTCGCCCCCTCTATGGCGCCTCAATTCGAGCTTGCGGCGGACCAGACGCTTGCAGACGCTCGCCTTTCTCTGGCGCTGGACCGCTATCGCGAATGCGTGGATATCTACCGCGATCTCGTAACCGGCCTCCGTCGTCACCTCAGCGATACCTAGAGACCAACAACCTTGACGGCGCCCCAACCGTTCGCCGATCCGTTCTTCACCTCAGCCGGGCTAATGCTCTGCCTCGGGCCGCGAGCGCTGAGCGACTTCAAACATTCGCCGGCATACTTTGGCGGGTGGTGCCTCGCCTGCCGGCGAGACCACAAGCGCGAGCAGAACCGCGAGGCACGTCGCACTGGGATTTGCATAAACCATCCGTGCACGCGTCCACTATCGTCGCTCAAAAGTCTGTTGTGTCGCGAGTGCGCGAAAGCGGGCGACTATTGGCGCAGCTAAGGCCCTACCGCCGACTTCGACGGGTGATCGGCATCGACCGACGCGGGGCGTCCGACCGACGAAGAGCGTCGTTGGCTCCCTGCATAAGGTGGACGAGATCGCCGATTCCCTCGGCTATGCGCTCAACGCGCTTCTCGTTGCGGTTGTTTATATTCCAGTTCTTGTCGTCATAGTCGACGTCGGCGTTCGCATGGCCCCACTGCTCGATGTTCAGCTCGAACGTCTCCGTGTAGGTGACTGGGATCTTTGGCGTCCAAATTTTCCATCGCACACTTCGTCGCAGCAGGCGCGGGTCGTTGTATGAAGCGGTGACCTCGTAGTTGCGGGGAAACTCCCCAGCGTAGTATTCGGGGGCCCTATCAAACGTCCAGTAGATCGACCGGCCCGGCACGAGCTGTTTGATCCGGTAGACGTCACTGAACAGGCCATTTAGGACTTCCGCTCGGCCCGCCATTTGCCCTTCGAACGGTTTGTCCACCGTCAAGCGAATGTCACTGGCTACTGCGCCGGACACGTTCCGAACCTCGATCATCATGAGAATCGAGCGGAACTTGTAGTCGACCACCAGGAACGGTCGAGCAGCGTCCTCTTGTTCCCTGATGTATCTGCGTAGTTGCACGAGCGCGAGGACAGCGGCGAGCGCCGTCACCCCGACTCCCACGCCGGCGAACACTGCTTGCCATTCGTCGGCGGTCGGTGCACCGGCCACTCTCCACCACTCACTCATGACCAAAGCTTATTGATTCGGCGACATAAGCGACTACGACAACATTTCAAGTATTGGCAGCATGCACCACGCTCATAAGTCGAGCGCGGAAGGTCACGCAGCGCGACGCCCTCGTGAGAGCCGGTATCGCCAGAGCGAGCATCGTCCCGGCGCGATCGCCGACTGACCAAATCTGAAACACCCGCCCCATGCCTCCCCTCCCCCGGGGTCCTTCCGTACCGACACGGCATAGCGCCTATCCAAGCGCGCGAGTCTGGGACTTTTGAGCGCTCTAAGGTCCGAGCAGGCCGCACCGGCCTGGTGAAGCGAAGACGGGTTGGCCTCTGGCACGACTCCTGAAGTCGACGCTTAGAGCATTGGGACGGAGGCAGCGCGCATTTCTTTACGCAGATTTTCTTTCCAGTCCGATCCGCGCGCGAATGGAATATACACAAGGCCGTTCACGTCTGAGGGCTTCTCTACGTTGGGCGAGATCAGGGCGGCGACGTGCGACCGTCCAAGGGCCGAGACGAAGTACCCGAACTCGAAGACCACATTCTGCCGCGGTCTTGAGCTTGAGGCTTGTCCCTCAGCGCCCCCGAAATCATCCGGGGTCATCAAGACAATCGCGTAACCCACGCCCTTCGCGTTTGCCTCAAACTTCTCGATCACCGTTTGGCCCATACTTGGCTCGAGCATGAGGATGATAGGCAGAATCCCCGTCGTGCGTATAACGAACGATTCAACCTCGTGAAGGGCCGCCTCGTCATGACCATGGACTAAGAAGATCTCGTAAGGCGCCGCCGGCGACACGATAGCTTTGTCCAGAGCCGCACCCGTACTGTTGGCTATACGGTCCGGACCGCCAGAATTTGCACCGAGTTCCGGCGCAGCCGCACTAACGGCGAAGTGCGACCCAAGAGCGGCACCGTATCTGCCTACTTCCGCCACTGCTGCGCCGATTCCGCTTATGTTTTGCGGCGCTGAACCAGCGGCGCCATCCCAGTCAACATATCCATCGACGAACGAGGCGCCGGCTCGGTTGAATGCTGCCCTAGCACGCTCGGTGGAAACCGGGTCTTGTTCGAATGAGCCGTCCTCACGGAGAGCAGTCACCAGCTCAGCCGCCAAGATGTAACTCTGAGCCGTTGAAGCTTGGCTGAAAGCGTCGCGAACCCGATTCTCTTTGCTGACGGCGAAGGGCGCCGGCGTTTCCACAACTTCCGAGAAGTCAATCGCTGAGTTCAGACGCGCATGTGTCGGACCCGAGCCGCCGTGGAAAAAGCTAGCCAAAGCGCCGACAACTTGCGTGGGAAATTCGCGATCAGGGTAGTTCTCTGACACAGTACCGACTCCTTTATCTAATGCACGCTCATCTTATTGCGCCGCTTCAGGAGACGTCGGCTGCCTTAGCGGCGGCGTCTCCTGAACGAGCAACCGAGCTTTGTCCCGGAGAAGACAGGGGGCGATCTCCGGTCTCGCAAAAGAAGATCGTCGCCGCCAAGTTCACGCCGAGCATTCAGAGGGGAACGCTTTCAGCTTGGAGACTGATTGCAGAATCGCGACCGCTGCCTTGTGTGTCTCGTCGTCGGCGGGACAGACGCGCATCCGTACTCGCGTTGTCCGGAATGGGGCTCGGCGCGTTTCCTAGTAACCGACTAGCAAAACGCCCTCAAACGGCAGCTTCAGACGCTGGGAAGCGTAGATAGCGGACAGCTGACTTCTGGTGTTGGAATACGCAGGCACTTCCATTGCTTTGCCTGAGGATTTGAACCGATAGACGATGGGCGTCATAAGAACAAAGAAGCGCGCATCGAGAAGCAAGGACGTCCGCACTATATCTCTGTAGTCGGCGTTCCCTTTTGCTCCACGCCCCGCCTCCACCTCAACGGCGATACCTAACCCGTCATGAAAGGCGTCGATCTCGTACGATACTTCGGGACGGCCGTCGTCGCCGAAAAGGACGGGTCTAGTGATCTTCTGGCTCGCGCCCTTGCCCGACTCGACGAGATACCCGAGATTTTCCATCTGGGGCCTGAGCTTCGCGAGTACCGCATCGCTAGTGCGCTTCTCTGACGTTTCGACGTGAAGTGGCCCGCTATCGATCTCCTCGCGTGCGACTTCGACAGCGCCCACGAGCTGAACGGCCCATTCTGGCGGACGGGTGTTGCGCGGGAAGTAACTCCATGATGGGTACGTCATTCCTCGATACTGACGCATTTCGGCATGGAGCGAGCCCACAACGGCCCCGGCTAGCTGATTTACAGTTTTCCGGAATCGGTCGAGCGCGTCCCGTACGCCGACCAGGCACTTGTGATCGCCGACGCGAGCCGACCCGAGGGTTAGAGTTCGCTAATGGAAGACGTACCTCTCTGGCTCCAAGTCGCCGTCGCGGTTGCGACCGTTGTCGCCGCGGCGACTGCCCTCATTTCGTCGATCAGTAGTGGCGTATCGAGCCGGGCGGCCATTGCTGCACAGGCCGACGCCAACGCCGCATGGAAGAAAAGCGCCGAAGCGCTCGATGAAGCGAACGAACTAGCGCGGTCGCACCACGAAGCCGAGGCGTCCGAGCGAGGAAGGCTTCGCCGTGCCCCGCTTGGAGCGGCGCTCAGCAACTTCGCTACCGGCACCCTTTGGGCAAGGCTTACAGGTGGCTCAGAGGCCGAGGTGCGGCGTTTGAGCGACGAAGCGTTCCCGCACATCGCAGAACTTCAGGTCGCATCCGACACCCCGTCGGCGGTTAAGTTCACCCGTTGGGTGACCACTTACGCCACGAAGCTCCCGCTCGACGGTGTTGGTGCGGAAAGCTTTATGCGAATAGGGAACGTGCTGGCCAAACGCGAGCGAGACTGGGTCGCAGATCCGGCGGCGGCAATGGCCGCGATACGAGCTGATCCCATCGTGATTCTAGACAGTGAGATCAGCCCAGATGACCCGTACGACTACCGAGTCGAGTAGGGACGAAGGTCGGGCGGCGGTGTCCTTCGGGCCGGGCCCGCAAGGCGTCGCGCTGGTGGCGTTGTACCCGCCGCTTCAGCTCGCCCTTCCGGCGCCTCGGGACTGAGGCAACTTGGCGCACGAGTTGCGTCGCTGGCCACGGTTACGGTAAGTGGCCTCTTCCGCGCGGACGCCAACGCCCCCTAGCCCAGTCTGCTTGGGGGGCTTTCTCACGTTTGGCCGTAAGTTGCGAGGCTACTTATTGATTCCGAGAACTTTCGCCGCAGAACGTTGGTAGTCGGCGACTGCTTCGGCGTATCCCACGCCCGAATCTTCGGCTTTGACGAGCCTATTCGCCGCATTGACCATTTTGGGAGGCCCGAGAATGAAGATCGCTTGGAGGTTCTCCTGCATATTCTGCGGCTGGGCGGGCTCAAGACCGCCCTGCTTTGACATGACCACGCTCGCTACAAGCGCCGCAAAGGCTACGTATGCGTCATACCGGCGCTCGCGAACCCACTTCGTATGTTCGCGTCGAGCTTGCATTCGGGCACCAAACATCGCGGCGACCACGGCTCCAGCAGCCGTGACTACTGCCGTGACTGCGATCGTCAGGATGTCCACTCCCGGCGAGGCAATGGGGGCAGCAGCGTAGAACATTTGTTGAGCCTATCGGCTGTCGTGGGCGGCGCTTATGCTCGATTGCGCGTAGGCCGGACGCCCTGACAGGGAGGACCAGTCACTATGCAACTGATCGAGAAGACGACCCGCCTGCGGCACCCGCATTGGGAGGTTGTCGACGACGCCGGAACCGCTCTCGGCACCGTCGCGCTGACACGCCTCGGCCGGCAGGGGCGCGAGTTTTACGACGCTCGCGCGCTCGACGGGTGCGACCTCGGCGCGCACCCGCAGCGGGCGGACGCCGTCGCCGAGGTGGTCGCCGACGCCGAGGCCGGATGCCCGCGCAGTCCCCGGAGCCGCGGCCAGCGCTATCGCCCGCTCTACGACGGTCCGGAGCCACTACGGCGCGTGTAAACGGGCTCCATATGGAACAAAGTCGGGGCTAGACTTGTGAGAACTCGAAAAGGCCCGCCCGTAGCTGTAACTACGAACGGGCCATGCGGTTCGGCCGCATTTCGAGGAGCCAGCGAAAAGGCCCCGAGGCGGTAAAGCTTCGGGGCTTTCCGCGTTTCTGATTCTACCGGCTGACCGCGACACCGCCCCTGTGGAATAGTCGTCCGACGCCTGTTTCCACAGGCCGCGGTACGTCTTTTAGCGCGCCCCGCACGGCAACCCCTCCCCCGCAGAACTGGGATGCGCTTGGACGAGGTTGGGACACACCATGTCAGGGAGTGTCAGGTCATGCCAAGGATGCGCCGCGGCGGCCGGGCGTAATAACCCACTATTCGCGATCAATGTGGTTTATAACGATTCCGTCACGGCCACTTCTTGGCATATTTCCACGCGGTTATCCACAAGCAGTTCACAGAACGCCGGCGCTTAAAATCAAATCTCGCGCCTCCAGCGGCACCCATTCACTTGCGTGTAGCTACCGTCGGAGAACGTCGTCAGGAAGTGGCCGGGCGCTCCTTCCAGGGGCTCCACCGTGAAATCGCCAAACTTGAAGATATGCGGACCTTTTGCGTTCCGTCGCCCGTCTGGCGTCGATAGGTCGAAATCAAGCGCTGTCGTATCGTACTGTCAATAAAACACTCTTTGACCTGCACTTTTGCGTGAGACGTCTTACGTGAGTAATCGGGAGGAATGCGTCATTAGTTGCGTTTCGGCAGCCCGCTGTTCCTTGCGATCAGCAGGTCGAGCAACTCGGCCTCGCGTACCTCGCCGACGACGAGGCGGTCGGGGCGCATCCGCAACGATTCTCTGATCAGCCGGCGGAGGGTGATCTCGCCGGTGCCCTCGAGACTCGTCTGCCTGCACTGCATGGCCACCCGGTCGCGCGCGACGAGGTCGAGTTCGAACGTCTGTTCCACCGTGACAATGCGCTCGTTCGGGCGCGCGCTCGATAGCAGGGCGCCGAGCAGCGCCGTCTTGCCGCTCTGCGTCGCGCCCGAGACCAGGATGTTCTGCCCCGACAGCACACACATGCGCAGGAACTCGGCGGCCTGGTGGGTGAGCGAGCCGAGGCGACGAGCCGCTGCAGGTCGCTGATGCGCTGGGTGAACTTGCGGATGTTCACCGCCCAATGCCGCTGCGTCACGTCGGGGATCACCACGTGCAGCCTCGACCCCTCGGGCAGAGACGCATCGACGAACGGCGACGACAGGTCGACGCGGCGTCCGGACGACTGCAGCATGCGCTCGACGAGGTCGCGCACTTCGCCGTCGGTCAGCGCGACCGGAGTGAGTTCGGGCACGCCGTCGCGCGCGATGAAGACGCGGTGCGGGCCGTTGATCCAGATCTCTTCGATCTCGGGATCGTCGAAGAACGGCTGCAGGGCGCCGAAACCGGTGAGCGTCGCGACGATCTGCCGGGTCGTGACCGCCTCGTCGACGAGCAGCGGCACCGACCCACCGAGAGCCCGCTCGCTGTACCGCCGCACGGCGTCGCTGACGTAGCGGCCGGCGAGCTCCCGGTCGGTGCGCAGATCGACGCCGTCGCGTCGAACGCGCTCGCGCACCTGGTCGGTGATGATCGACTCGGCGTGCGACATGCAGAACATTGTGTTCGGATGCCCCGCTTCGCGCGCGAGTTTTCCACAGGTGCGGTCAGCCCTCGGGCGGCACCCGCGTCGCGAGGGCGGCGAGGTCGTCGCCGATTCCGATCAGGCGCTCCGCGCGCAGCTGCGCGTAGCCCGGCTCGGCGCCGTAGTCGCGGGCGCGTAGCCGTCCGACGACCGCTCCGCTGAGCTCTTGCGCCGCGTCGGCCCGTGCCGAGTCGACCAGCCGGCCGACCGCATCCGGGTCGTCGGCGAGGTCGCGCAGCGCGCTGGCGAGGCGACGGTGCACCTCGGGGCGCCGGCGGTGGTCTTCGTTGCGGGCGATCTCGTTGTCGTCGAGATCGTCGCCCGCGCCCGGCGCGACCGGGTGCGACAGGTCGAGCCGGTCGGCGGTCGCGTCGTTCTCGCGCGCGTCGTCCGCAAGCCGTCGCCGGGTCGCCTGCGCGATCGCCTCTTCGTCGTACGACCGTCGCTCGCGCAGCGCGAGCACGATGAGCTCGTTCTTGATCGCCATGCGCACGGCCGACACCGAGATGAGCACACCCTCGTCGACCACCCGCTCGATCGGTGCCAGCGGCACCAGCGGCGGGTGCTCGTAGGTGCCCAGGTCGACCCGCCTGCGCTTCCACCACACCATGGTCGAAATCTACCAGCGCGTGTCGGTCAGTGCCGAAAGCGTTACAGCCCGAGCAGCCCCGGCATTCCCGCGATGCCGGGCAGGACATCGGTCGCACCCGCGGCCACGAGCGTCTCCTCGTCGTGCGCGCCCGAGAGCACACCGACGACGCGGCCGGCGCCGGCGCGCACACCGCTCAGCATGTCGCTCGAGGTGTCGCCCGCGACCAGCATGTTCTGCACGCCGAGGGCCTCGGTGCTGATGAGCGCGGTCAGGTTGAGGTCGGGGAACGGGCGTCCGCGCCCCACGTCGCCGGGGCTGAGCACGAGGTCGGCGAGGCCCGTCCAGCCGAGCGAGTCGAGCAGGGCGTCGCGCGTGACCGGCGAGAAACCGGTCGTGAGCGTCACCGCGATGCCCGCGGCCTTGAGCCGCGTGATCGTGTCGAAGGCACCGGGCATCGGCGCACACGCTCCGCCGGCCACCAGCTCGGCGTAGGCGAGCTCGAAGTCGCGGTTGGCGGTGGCCGCGTCATCCGCAGAGCTCGTCAGTTCGCCGAAGACGACGATCTTCGACTGCCCCATCGTCTGCATCGCGAAGGCGCGCACGGCGTCGCGGCTTCCGAACGCGTGCAGCACGGTCGAGCGGTCGTAGGCGTCGGCGAAGGCCTGTTCGACGACGCCGTCGTCGGTGACGGTGGTTCCGGCGAGGTCGAGAACGGCGAGGGTGATGTCGGTCATGGGTGGTGCCTTTCGTTTACGAATAGAGGTCGTGGATGACGGATGCGGCCAGGCCCAGCCCCGTCGTCATGCCGATGCCCGTCGTCACCGACGCGATCCGCACGCCGTCTGCGGGTGCCGCACGCAAGAACTCGGCGTCGGCGCTCGCGTAGACGCCCTGCCAGCGGTCGACGACGCGCAGGTCGTCGACACCGAACAGGCGGCGGGTGAGGGCGAGGAGTTCGTCGAACGCCGCCTCCTCCTGGAACGGCGCGATGACGCTCCCCCGGTAGTGGGTGTCGCCGACGACGAGGGTGCCGTCGGGGCGCTGGGTGTACATCTGGTTGATGTCGCGGGCGATGATCTGCGGGTGCTCGGCGGCGTAGCGGGCGCGCAGCTCGGCGAACCCCGGCAGGCCGGCGAACGCCGAGTAGCGCAGCATCGACGAGCCGGTGAGCAGAGGGGTGTCGAGCGGTCGGCGACCGTTCCAGTCGACCGACAGCATGTCGAGGCCGCAGCGGCGCAACCCGGCGTCGGCGGCGATCTCGGGATAGAACTGGTCGACGTCGAAGTTCACCGCGACGACGACGGTCTCGGCGTGCAACTCTCCCGCGGCCGTGTGCACGACGCCGGTCTCGATGCCGAGCACCGAGCGGCCCCAGAAGAACGCGACGCCCTGCGCCTCGAGCCAGGCGGCGATCGTCGGGGCGGCGGCGCGCGGGTCGACCTGCAGGTCGAGCGGCAGGAACGCCCCGCCGGTCACCGCGGGGTCACGCACCGGGGTGCGCTCGCGCATCTCGTCGACGCCCGCGAGCACGACCTGGTCGGCGCCGCGCTCTTCGGCGAAGGCCGCGAGGAGGGCGAGTTCGTCGTCGCCGCGCGCGACGATCGCGGCCCCGCGCTGCGACACCCAGAGGCCGGCGCGCTCGGCGAGCGAGAGGTAGATCTCGCGGCTGGCGAGCGCGTACCCGAGCGCCTCCCCCGACTGCCCCGTGAGCCCGACGTGCCCGAAGTTGCGGATCGACGAGCCGTTCACGCCGGTGGCCCGGTCGACGACGGCGACACGCAGGCCGCGGTCGTGCGCGGCGAGCGCGGCCCCCAGGCCGACGATGCCCGCGCCGACGACGACGACGTCGAAATCTGTCACTTGATGAGCTGACGGATGAACGACGAGAGAGCCTCGACCAGGAAGACGATCACGAGAACGCACAGTAGCAGCACGAGCAGTTCGTGCTGGTTGATGCGCGCGGCGCCCGCCAGCATGTAGCCGATGCCGCCGGCGCCCACGATGCCGAGGATCGTCGCGGCGCGGATGTTCGTGTCGAACAGGTAGAGGATGTGCCCGACGAACGCGGGTGCCGCCTGCGGCAGTGTGGCCGAGGTGAAGATCTGCACGCGGGTGGCGCCCGTCGCCCGTAGTGCGCGCTCCGGCCCCGGGTTGACCTCTTCGAGCGAGTCGGCCATGAGCTTGCCGAGCAGCCCGACGCCGCCGATGCCGAGGGCGATCACCGCGGCTCCCGGGCCGAGCCCGGTGAGGATGATGAAGAAGATGCAGAGCAGCAGCTCGGGCAGCCCACGGATGATCACGAGCAAGAACCGGAACCCGCCGCGCACGCCCGCGTTCGGTGCGACGTTGCGGGCCGCGAACGAGCCGATGACCGCCGACGCCACGAGCGCGAGCAGGGTCGCGGCCCCCGCGATCTGCACGGTCTCGAACAGCTTCTCGGCCGTGGTCTCCCACTTGCTTTCGGCGAGCGCCGGCGGCCAGAGCCGGTTGAAGGCGATGCTCGCGTTGAGCCAGAAGTTGGTGAAGTTGCTGCCCTGGGTGGCCGAGATGACGACGGAGGCGACGATGGCGACGACCGCGATCCAAGCGAACGAGGTCGTCTTGACGCGTTCGCTGGTCCAGGGGCGGATGCGGCCCGCCGCCGCACCGGCCGCGGGCTTCTGCCCGTCGGCACGGTCGCGCGTGGCCCGGCGCACGATACGGTCGCCGAGTCCGCGGCCCGTGGGCTGCACACCGAGCAGGGTCTTGCGCACGACCGACGAGATGATCTCGAACGCGACGCAGAGGGCGAAGATGATGATCGCCCACGGCATGGCTTCGCGGTAGTTGAGGGTGTTCAGCGCGTGGCTCAGCTCGTAGCCGAGGCCGCTCACCCCGACGAAGCCGAGGATGACCGAGACGCGCAGGTTGATGTCGGTGCGGTGCAGCACGGTCGCGATGTACGACGGCATGATCTGCGGCCAGACGGCGCCCCAGAACTCCTGCGAGCGGGTGGCTCCGGCGGCACGCAGCGCGAGCCGCGGGCCCTCGTCGATCTGCTCGATCGCGTCGGCGGTGAGCTTGCTGATCATGCCGATGGAGTGCAGGCCGAGCGCGAGCACTCCGGCGAGCGCGCCCTGGCCGATGACGAGGGCGAAGATCATCGCCATGATCGCGTCGGGGGCGGCACGCGACGTGACGCTGAGGAAGCGGCCGAGCCAGCGGGTGCTCTGCGCCGGCGTCGTGTTGTTCGCCGCGAGGTAGGCGACGGGGATCGACAGCACGGCCGCCATCACCGTTCCGCTGATCACGATGGCGAGGGTGAGCACCGAGTACCAGAGGGCGTCGGGCAGGCTCGGCCAGACGAACGGCACCGTGCGTTCGAGGAACGACAGCGCGTAGGTGAAGTCGATGCGCAGGTCCATCTCGCCGAGCGACCAGAGCGAGAAGGCGAGCAGGCCGAACAGCAGCACGGCCGCGGTGACCGTGTTGCGCGAGGGCGGCGCGAGCGTCGTGCGGGGGCCGACGGGCGGCGCCGCCGGGGCCGGCCGCTTCTCGGGGGTGAGGGTGGCGGTCACTTACCGACCACCGCGCGCATCTCGGCGGCCGTCTCGGCGAGCTCGCTCGCGACGGCCTCGAACTCGCCGGTAGACGTGGCGACGCGGCCGTAGACCTCCATCACCTGTTCTTTGCTGAGCCCGGCCGCAACCGTGTCGAGCACGACCTCGCCGTGACGCAGGCCGACGATGCGGTCGGCCCACGAGAGCGCGAGCTCCACCTGGTGCAGGCTGCAGATGACCGTCAGTTTGCGCTTCATGCCGATCTCGCGGATCAGGTTCATCACGGCCTCACTCGACTCGGGGTCGAGAGATGCCACCGGTTCATCCGCCAGCAGAATATCCGGGTCTTGCATCAGGGCCCGCGCGATCGCGACCCGCTGCTGCTGGCCGCCCGAGAGGGTGTCGGCACGCTGGAACGCCTGCGCGCCGAGGCCCACCTCTTCGAGCAGGTCGAACGCGGTGTCGCGCAGCGCGGCGGGATAGGTCGGGAGCCCGAGCCTGGGACCGGTCAGTCGGGCAAGGGCCCCCGTGAGCACGTTCTCCAGTACGGTGATCGAACCGACGAGTTCGAACTGCTGGAAGATGAAACCGATGCGGCTGCGCAGCTCGCGCAACGGCCTGCCGCGCAGGGCGGACACGTCGCTGCCCAACACCTCGACGGATCCCGACGACGCGATTTCGAGACCGTCGAAGTGGCGCAGCAGCGTCGACTTGCCCGAGCCCGAGAGCCCGAGCAGAACGACGATCTCGCCCTGTTCGATGGTCAGCGATACGCCGCGCAGCGCCTGGGTGGTTCCAAAATTCTTCCGGACGTCGGTCAACGTCACCACGGGAGAAGAGCTCATGACACCTGTTCCTTGCTTGTTCTAGCTACGGGCGGTTACGGCTGGCACTGGGCTGCGCCGGTCTCCTCGCACACCTTGCGCACGGAGTCGTAGTAGCTGTCTTCCACCGGCACGAGCTCGTAGAAGTACTCGCGGAACGCGTCGGTGACCTCGACGCCCTCGGCCTCGATGTCTGCGATGGTGATGTTCTGCAGGTCGGCGAGCAGCTCGTCCTGCACCGACTGCGGCAGGTTGGTCGACATCACGACGGGGGCGCCGGGGACGGTGACGCGGTTGATGACCTCGAGGTCGCCCTCGGCGAACAGGCCCTGCTCGACTCCGGTGCCCTCGATGACGGCGTCTTCGGCGAATCCGGCGTCGCACTCGACACCCTGGGCGGTCTTCTGCGCGGAGGCGTCGTGGCCGCCGGCGAAGACGGGCGTGATGTCGGTCTCGGGGTCGAGGCCGACGGCGAGCAGTTCGGCGCTCGGGTAGAGGTAGCCCGACGTCGACCCGGGGTCGACGAAGCAGATGTTGTGGCCTGCCATGTCTTCGATCGAGGCGATGTCCGATCCGGCGGGCACGACGGCGAGCGACTCGTAGCCGGGCTCTTCGCCCTCCTCGGTGATCTGAACGCCGATCGGGGTGAGGCCGGCGCCGCCGTTGGTGGCCGCGACGTAGGTGAAGCCCGAGAAGCTGCCGATGTCGATGCGGCCGGCGATGGCGGCCTCGACGAGGGCGGCGTAGTTGGTCGACTCGATGACCTCGACCTCCTTGCCGGTCTTGGCGGCGATGTAGTCGACGAGCGGCTGGAAGTTGTTCTCGACCGACTGCTGGTCGGGAACCATGCCCATAACGAGCGTGTTCTCGTCTTTGGCGAACTTGCCGGTCTCGGTGTCGGATGCCGGCTCGGCATCGGCACCGGCCGCACACGCGGCGAGGCCGAGGGTGACGGTGAGCGCAGCGGTGACTGCGAAGGCTCGGGTGATTGCGGTTTTCATCGAGGTGTTGCCTTTCGTGGGTGCGAAACGGAAACGTCGGGCCGCGCGGCTGTGGGCGTGGGTCACGACACGACGAGGCTAGGAGCCGCCCGTGGACGCGCGGCGACCCGGCGGTTGCGGGCGCGTGAACGGTTGGCGCTCGCTATCCGACAGTTGTGGCACACCGGTGTGCGGGCGCGGCGAAGCCGGGCATCCCGGTCGGGGTGCCCGGCGTCGTCAGTGGGCGTCGCCTAGATCGTGCGGCGGCGTCCGATGATCAGCAGTGCGATGCCGGCGATCAGCAGGAAGCCGATCACTCCGAGCAGCGGGGCGATCTCGGCACCGGTCGAGGCGAGGGTGACGGTCGAGAGGGCCGCGCTGGCGGTCGCTCCCGTTCCGAAGCCCAGGCCCGCGCCGGTGGTCGAGACGGCCGAGTCGCCGCGGAGGACGAGGCCCGAGTCGACGACGACGGTGGTGCCGCCGGTTCCGGTCGTGCCGTCCGCGCCGGTCGCGCCATCCGTACCGTCGGTGCCGCCGGTCGGCGTCGTCGGCGTGACCGGGGTGACTGGCGTGACCGGGGTGACGGGCGTCACCGGGGTCACCGGGATCACGGGGATCAGCGGGTCGGTCGGGTCGACCGGCTCTTCCGGGAATCCGTCGACCGACGAGGTTACGTCGAGCTCCGAGTCGCCCAGAACGCTGATGGCGTTGTCACCGATCGTGATCGGCAGCGAGATGGACGGAACGAGCTGCGTTCCCCCCAGGATTCCGCTGTCCCCCGTGGTCGTCGCGCCGCCGGTAGTTCCCTCTGATGCGGTCGGTGTGACGGATGAACCGGTGGACGCAGCATCCCCCAGAATGCTGATCGCGTTGCCACCGACGGTGATGGGAAGGGCGACATCGGGCGCGATCTGCGTGCCGCCGGCGATGCTGTCGGAACCAGTGGTGCTCGCACCACCGGCCGAGCCGTCGGTGCCGGCCGGGACCGTCGCGGCGGGAGCCGAAGCGCCCTCCACCGACGAATCGCCGAGCAGGCTGATCGCGTTGCCGCCGAGGTTCACCGGAAGAGCGATGTCCCCGACGACCTGCGTGCCGCCGAGAACACCGTCGGTGCCCGAGGTGGTCGCTTCGCCCGAGCCGGTCGGAACGGTCGCGGCGGGAGCCGAAGCGCCCCCCGCCGACGAGTCGCCGAGCAGGCTGATCGCGTTGCCGCCGAGGTTCACCGGAACGGTGACGTTCGGCAGCACCTGGGTGCCTCCGGCGACACTGTCGCTGCCGGTCGTGCTGGCGCCCGCGGTCTCGTCGGCCGGAGCGGCGGCGGCGGGAGCCGCAGCGGCACCCGTCGACGACGCGTCGCCGGTGAGGCTGATCGCGTTGCCGCCCAGGTCGATCGGAACCGAGACGGTCGGCAGCACCTGCGTGCCGCCGAGGATGCCGTCGGAACCCGACGTGGTCGGGGCGGCGACCGGGGCGGCCGGCTCAACGGCCGGCGTTTCGGCGACGGGCGCCGGAGCCGCCACGGCCGCGTCACCGAGAACGCTGATCGCGTTGCCCTCGACGGCTACCGGGGCGGCCGCCTCGACGACGGTCTGGGTTCCGCCGAGCACCGAGTCGGTTCCGCTCGTGGTGACCGGCGCGGGCGCCGGGGCCGGAGCCGGGGCGGGAGCCGGCTCGGCGGCCGGAGCCGGAGCCGGAGCCGCCAGCGCGTCACCGAGAACGCTGACCGCGTTGCCCGTGACGTCGATGGGTGCCTCGATCGGTGCGACGATCTGGGTGCCCGAGAGCAGCCCGTCGTCTCCGGTGGTGTCGGCGGCATTGGCGATGCCCGCCCCGAGGAGCGTGAGCCCCCCGGTGAAAAGCACGAGGGCGAGCCCTCGGGATACGTACTTGGACATGGTTGGTACTCCTGTTTCGAATGAGTGTGAAGTGCTTCCTTACGGGGAAGCGGAGGTCGTGCCTGCGTGAGGACAGCAGGAGCGACCCACTCAGTCGGGAGTGGTGTCCGAGGGGAATGTGGGCGACGACGGCAGGTCGTCGTCGAAGAGCGTGGAGACCGCAGTGCCGGTGGACGGCGCGACGGCGAACCCGTCGGCGACGTCGGCGTTGGCGGGCGAAGGGCCCGCTGCACCGGAGGCCGCGCTACCCGAAAGCGCGGTCGGTGCAGCGGGCAGCGGGGACCCGGCCGGGAAGCCGGGTGCGCCCGCAAGATCGGTGGTCGGCGACAGGCTGTCGGATGCCGCGGTCTGCGCGTTCGACGCGAGCAGAGAGACAGCACCGGCCGCGGTCGAGTTCGCCGTGGCATCCGTCTCGGGTACGGAAACCGCGAGGCCGAGCGCGGCCGCGACATCCGCGAGAACGGCCTCGGTGACGACGGCGACCGGGGTGGCCGACGTCGGGAGAAGGGGCGTGAGTCCCGGCGTGACCGGGTTCAGCACGGGAGCCAGCGGCCCGACGGCCGGCGCCAGCGGGTCCAGCACCGGCGAGACCACCGGCGACACGATCGGCGTCAGCGGATCGACCAGACCGGAGAGGGAGGGCGCCAGCGGGGCGACGACGGCCGAGACGACCGGCGCGAGCGGGTCCACGGCGGGAGCGAGTGCGGCGGTGACGGGGGCGACCGCGGCGCCGAGCGGGGCCACTGCCGCGCCGACCGCGGCGGTCACCGGTGCGACGGCTGCGGTCACCGGTGCGACGGCCGCGGCGACCTGGGTCGTCACGGGTGAGACGACGGCCACGACCGGTGCCGCGGCGGGAGCGACCGCCGCCGCGACGGGGACGGGTACCGCAACCGCGACTGCCTGGGCGGCGACCGGTGCGACCGCCTGGACCACGGGCGCGGCAGCCTGAACGGGAGCAGCGACGACGGGAGCGACGGTGGAGACGAGGGGTTCGGCGACCGCGCCGACGGTGGCGCCGAGCGGCTGGGTGACCGAGCCGAGCAGCGACCCGACGGGGTCGAGCGGCGAGGGCTCGTTCGCCGACGCGGATGTCGAGCCGAGGAAGAAACTCAGCACGAACCAGAGCAGCGCGGCGAGGCCGGCGAGGGCGAGAAGGCGCACAGCGTGGAGCGGTCGTGACACGTCCATCGTGAACCCCCCTTCCCCCTCGAGAAGAAAACCTTTCACTTTCACCTAAGCACTCGGGAGGCCCCACGTCTACCTTTTTGCCGGTACTAGCGAAATTCTTTCGCTAACTCACAGGCGGGGTCGAGGCGGGGGCCGTGCGCCCCCTCCATTACACTTGGGAGGCTCGCGGGAGTGGTGAAATTGGTATACACGCAGGTTTTAGGTACCTGTGCCGAAAGGCGTGAGGGTTCAAGTCCCTTCTCCCGCACCAGGTCACTGGCACTCGACATATCCTCGCCTACTGCGTAGCTTGTCAGCATGTCATTCAACTTCGGTCTCGCGATCGTGCCGCACACCACCGTCGAAGACTTCGCCGCGGGCGCCAAGATCGCCGCCGAAAGCCTCCCGTTCGACGACTTCCACACCGACGGCACGTCGGTCGGCATCACGCAGGTCGGCGACCACGTCGTGCTGCTCGACGAGTTCTACGTCTACCCCATCCCGTTGCTCGAAGCGTGGTCGCAGCGCACGGGCAACGCCTCCTATCTCCTGATGTTCGGCGACACCTCCGACGTCTACGTGTTCCAGGCGTTCGGGCCCGAGTCCCGGGCGATCGTGCGCTCGGCGGGCGAGGTCACCGAAGAGAACGGCACCCCGATCGCCGTCGAGGCCGAAGACGAGGGTGCCGAGCAGCAGTTCTCGAGCGACCGGCACATCGCGCTCTTCGAGCGCATCCTCGGGCACGACTTCTCGCACGTGCTCGACTCCGGGTTCCGTGAGCTCACGATCGACCCCGAGGCAGAGATCAATTTCCCGCTGCGCGCATAGCTCCGAGCGCGCCGGATCGCCCGTGCGTATAACGATTGAGTGCGCCGCGTAGGCCCACGGGATGATCTCGCCGCCCCTCGCCGCTTTCGCAGCCAACTGGGCGCTAACTGCTAGTACTCTGACAAGAGTTCAACCATGGCCGCCGCCGATTGACCTCAACGGCAACCGACGACTGGAGATTTGTCAGTGTTTTCCACCGCTCTCATCCCGTTCCTTGATCCCGCGAACCTCATCGAGGGATTCGGCGCCTTCGCCCTCCTCGGCGTGTGCTTCATCGTGTTCGCCGAGACCGGGCTCCTCGTCGGATTCCTGCTGCCCGGCGACACCCTGCTCGTCATCACCGGCCTGCTCACCTTCGCCGGCACGGTCGCCGTGGGCGGCGCGGGTATCGAGATCGACATCTGGTGGGTGTGTCTCGCGATCGGGTTCGCCGCGTTCCTCGGCGGCGAGGTCGGCTATCTCATCGGGCACAAACTCGGCCCGAAGGTCTTCGAGCGCAAAGAGACCGGTCTGTTCTCGATGGAGAACGTGCGCCGCACCAACTCCTTCTTCGAGCGCTTCGGCGGTTTCGCCGTCATCGTCGCCCGCTTCGTGCCGATCGTGCGCACCTTCGCCCCGGTCGCCGCCGGCGTCGGACACATGAACTACAAGAAGTACTCGCTCTACAACCTCATCGGCGCGCTCGTCTGGGGCGCCGGGCTCACCTTCGCCGGCTTCCTCCTCGGCTACATCCCGCCGGTCGCCGACTTCGTGACGCACTACATCGACGTCATCCTGCTCGGTGCGGTCGCGCTCTCGGTCATCCCGACCGCGTACCACTACATCCAGTCGGTGCGGAAGGCGCGCAAGAACCGCGCCGCCGCTGCCGCGACGGACACCTCCGAGCTCGTGCTCGACCAGGCCCTGTTCGACCAGGACAAGAGCAACGACCCGAAGAACTAGTTCTCGGGTGCGGCTTCCGCGGTCGACGGGGCGCTGTCAGACGCTTCGGTCTCGGATGCCACGGGCGGCAGTTTCGCGCGCAGCTTCTTGAGCGCTCCGCCGGCCTCACGCCGAACCTCGATCTCGGGGTCCTTGAGCAGCGAGCGCAGCACGTCGACCGAGGCCGTGGTGCCGATCTCGCCGAGCGTGCGTGCGGCCTGGGCGCGCACGCGGGCCACCTCGTCGGTGGCGAGCTCGGCGACCTCGTCGGGGTAGGCGAGTTCGCGCTTCGCGACGACCTTGGCGCTCATCTCGCGCACACGCCACGCCTGGTTGCCCAGTCCGGCGAGCACCGCGGGGGCGGCGCTGTCGTTCCAGACGTAGAGGAACGTGCGGGCACCCCACACCTCGGGCCAGTACAGCGCGGGGGCTCCGTCGAGGATGCCCTGGGCGTGCCGGCCGCCGACGGCCAGCAGGAAGTCTTCGCCGGCGTTGAGCCCGGCGATGAGCGCGGTCGCACGTGCGATGACGTCGTCCTGCCCCAGCTCGGCGACGACCTTCGCGATGCGTTCGGCGGGGGAATCGTCGTTGGGCTGGTTCTTCGGCGTGTGAGTAGTCATAGCGCTGCTACTTTACGCGGCCGTGCCGCTATCGGCTCACCCAGACCGAGTCGAGCGAGTCGGGGGCGATGGTGCGCGTGCCCTCCGCGCCCTCGACGTCGACCACGAACGGGTCGAGCGAGACGACGGTGAACGCGGTGTCGACGGCCACCCCCTCCGCCTCGAGGTGGCGCAGCAGCAGCGGGTCGCGGTCGCTGATGCGCACGACGCGCACGGTCTCGCCCGCGCGCACCGCCCGCAGCAGGACGGCGTCGGGCTGCTCGATCTCGCCGGTGCGGCTCGGGATCGGGTCGCCGTGCGGGTCGCGGGTCGGCAGCCCGAGCTGTTCGTCGATCTTGTCGAGCAGACGGTCGCTGAGCGAGTGCTCGAGCACCTCGGCCTCGTCGTGCACCTCGTCCCAGCCGTAGCCGAAGTGCCGCACCAACCAGGTCTCGATGAGGCGGTGGCGCCGCAGCATCCGCAGGGCGAGAGCCGTGCCATCCGTCGTCAGGGTCACGGCCCCGTACGGAACATGGTCGACCAACCCTTGCGCGCCCAGCTTTTTGACCATTTCGGTGACGGATGACGCGGCGAGCCCCAACCGCCCGGCCAGCACCGACGTCGTGATCGGGTCGGGCTGCCACTCGGTGTGGGCGTAGATGACCTTCACGTAGTCTTCGACCGCCATGGCGTACTGCGCCTTCGGCACCGCGGCCATCAGGCGCCCGTGACCACGAGCACGATGAGCACGACGTTGATGACGATGATCGCGCCCGTGGCGATCCAACTGGTCCAGCGCAGCCAGGCCGCGTTGGCGAACTCCCCCATCAGCGTCTTCGAGCTCGCGAACTTGACCAGCGGCACGAGCGCGAACGGTATTCCGAAGCTCAACACCACCTGGCTCAGCACCAGCGCGCGGGTGGGGTCGAAGCCGATCGCCAGCACGATCAGCGCGGGCAGCAGGGTGACCAGCCGGCGGGCGAGCAGCGGGATCTTCACGCGCAGCAGGCCGCCCATGATCGAGGCGCCGGCGTAGGTGCCGACGCTGGTCGAGGCGAGTCCGGAGGCGAGCAGGCCGATGGCGAAGATGACGCCGACCACCGGGCCGAGATTGGCCTCGATCGCGGCGTGCGCACCCTCGATCGTGTCGGTGCCCTCGACGCCGCGCAGGCTCGACGCGGCGAGCAGCAGCATCGAGATGTTGATGGCGCCGGCGACCACGAGGGCGCCGCCCACGTCCCAGCGTGTGGCGCGCAGCAGCAGGCGGATGCGGCCGGGGTCGTCGGTCACCCCGTGGCGGTCGCGGGCGAGCGCGGAGTGCAGGTAGATCACGTGCGGCATGACCGTGGCACCGAGCATGCTCGACGCGAGCAGCACGGAGTCGGCACCCTCGAAGCGCGGCACGACACCGGCGAGCATCTCGACCGGGTCGAGGTCGGCGACGAACAGCCCCGAGACGAATCCGACGACGATGACGCCGAGCAGGGTCACGATCACGATCTCGAACGGGCGTTGTCCGCGGCGCGACTGCACCGCCAGCAGGATCATCGAGGCGACGCCGACGATCAGGCCGCCCAGCAGCAACGGGACGCCGAACAGCAGGTTGAGCGCGATCGCCCCGCCGATCACCTCGGCGATGTCGGTCGCCGCGGCGACGAGCTCGGCCTGGCCCCAGTAGAGGCGGCGCGGGGCGGTCTTCAGCCGATCGCCGAGCAGTTCGGAGAGGCTCTGGCCGGTGACGATGCCGACCTTGGCCGACTGGTACTGCACGATCACGGCGACGAGGTTGGCGAGGATGAGCACCCAGAGCAGCAGGTAGCCGTAGGTCGCTCCGGCGGTCAGGTTCGCGGCGACGTTGCCGGGGTCGACGTAGGCGATCGCGGCGACGAACGCCGGCCCGAGCAGGAGGAAGGTGGAGCGGCCCGAGAGGCTGCGTGATTCTTTGATACGAGATTTCGGCACACCGAAACCTTAGCAAAATTTCGGTGGGCCGAAATCAGCGGTGGTGTTGGTCTTCGTGTTCCGCGTGCTCGGTCGGCTCGAGCTGGAAAGTCGAATGGGCGACGTCGAAGTGGCCGGAGAGGCACCCGCCGAGCTCGTCGAGCAGGGCGCCGGTGCCGCCGCTCGCGAACAGCTCCTTGGTGACCACGACGTGCGCCGAGAACACCGGGGCGCCCGAGGTGATCGCCCAGACGTGCACGTCGTGCACGTCGACGACGCCGGGTGTGCCGAGGATGTGTTCGCGGATGGTCTCGACGTCCATGTTGCGCGGCACCGACTCGCTCAGCACGTGGAAGACGTCGCGCAGCAGCGAGAAGGCGCGCGGCACGATGAGACCGGCGATGACGAGCGAGGCGATCGCGTCGGCCTGCACGAAGCCGGTGAACATGATGACGAGGCCGGCGACGATCGCGGTGACCGAGCCGAAGAAGTCGCCGAGCACCTCGAGGTAGGCCCCGCGCATGCCGATCGACTCCCCCGTGCCGCCGCGCAGAACGAGCATCGAGGCGACGTTGGCGCCGAGCCCGAGAACCGCGACGAGCAGCATCGGTGTGCTCAGCACATCGGCGTCGCCGGGCTGCAGCAGCCGTCCGACCCCCTCGATCGCGACGAACACGGCGACCGCCGTGAGGATGAGTCCGTTGAGCAGGGCGCCGAACACCTCGGCCCGCTGGTAGCCGAACGTCTGCCGGTCGGTGGCCGGGCGCGCCGCGATCATCAGGGCGACGAGGGCGACCGTGAGGCCGAACGCGTCGGAGAGCATGTGCCCCGCGTCGGCGAACAGGGCGAGCGACCCGGAGACCACGGCGCCGATCACCTCGACCACGAGCAAGACCACGACGATGCCGATGGCGACCAGCAGTCGCGTGCGGTTGGTCACCCCTGCGGCATGGTCGTGCGCGGCGTGTTTGTCGTGTGTCACTTGCTCAACGGTAAGCGCCAGACGCGCACCCGGCTAGGGGTGCGCGCTTGATAGGAATGATCGGCGTTATCGACTGCGCGTCGGCGGAGCTCAGGAGAGCAGGGTCGAACGCACGACGGGCATGATCTGCCCGAACGCGAGGGCGCGGTGGCTCACCGCGTTCTTCTCGTCGGCGGTCAGTTCGGCGGCGCTGACCGCGAGGCCGTCGGGCCGGAACACCGGGTCGTAGCCGAAGCCGCCGATGCCCGCGGGCTCGAGCAGCACGCTGCCGGGCCAGACGCCGAGCTCGACGTGTTCGAAGTCGCCGACCACGAGGGCGGCGGCACAGGTGAACTGCGCGGCGCGGTCGGTGATGCCGACGAGGTTCGCGAGCAGCAGCTCGAGGTTCTCGCGGTCGTCGCGGTTGCCCGCGTACCTGGCCGAGTGGATGCCGGGCGCTCCGCCGAGCGAGTCGACCGAGATGCCGGAGTCGTCGGCGATCGCGGCGAGGCCGGTGTGCTTCGCGGCGGCCCGCGCCTTGATCAGCGCGTTGCCGGCGAAGCTGTCGGCGTCTTCGACCGGTTCGGGGCCGTCGTAGCCGATGAGCTCGATGCCGTCGAGTTGCGACCCGAGGATGCGGCGCAGCTCGTCGACCTTGTGGCTGTTGTGCGTCGCGAGCACCAGCTGCACGGTCATGATGCCAGCGACGCGACCTGCATCGCGGTCAGGTCGGCGGTGCCGCCAAGGGCCAGGTCGAGCAGCGCGTTCAGTTCGTCGCGGTCGAAGGGGGCGCCCTCGGCGGTTCCCTGCACCTCGACGAACAGGCCGCGGCCGGTGACGACGACGTTCATGTCGGTCTCGGCCTTGACGTCTTCGACGTAGGCGAGGTCGAGCAGCGGCTCGCCCTTCACGATGCCGACGGAGACCGCCGCGACGCTGTCGATGAGCGGCTTCGAGTTCTTGCCGATGAAGCCCTTGTCGCGGCCCCACTCGAGCGAGTCGGCGAGGGCGACGTACGCGCCGGTGATCGCCGCGGTGCGCGTGCCGCCGTCGGCCTGCAGCACGTCGCAGTCGATGACGATGGTGTTCTCGCCGAGCGCCTTCATGTCGACGACGGCGCGCAGGCTGCGGCCGATGAGACGCGAGATCTCGTGCGTGCGGCCGCCGATCTTGCCCTTGACGCTCTCGCGGTCCATCCGGTCGTTGGTCGCGCGCGGCAGCATCGAGTACTCGGCGGTGACCCAGCCGGTGCCCTTTCCCTTGAGCCAGCGCGGAACGCCGTTGGTGAACGATGCCGTGCAGAGCACCTTGGTGTTGCCGAACGAGATGAGCGCCGACCCTTCGGCCTGCGTGCTCCAGCCGCGCTCGATCGTGACGGGGCGGAGATCGGTGGGCGTGCGGCCGTCGGAACGGGTCATGTCAGTCTGCTTTCGGTAGAGCGAGTTTCGGGAGGTGGATGGCGCCGGTCTCGACGAGGTCGACGCGTGTGACCTCCGGGCCGAGGAACCGGCTGGCGAGGGTCAAGAACTGCTGCTGGCTGTCGCCGGTGGCCTCGAACCTGTAGGTCGGAGACTCGAGACTCGTTCGCTCGATACCGTGCTTCACGAGCATCCGGTACACGTCGTAGGCGGTCTCTTCCGCGCTCGAGACCAGCGTGACCTCTTCGCCCATCACGTACTGGATGGCCGCGGCGAGCAGCGGGTAGTGCGTGCAGCCGAGCACGAGGGTGTCGATGTCGGCGGTCTTGAGCGGGGCGAGATACTGCTCGGCGACCGCGAACAGTTCGGGGCCGCTCGTTACCCCGGCCTCGACGAACTCGACGAAGCGCGGGCAGGCCTGGGTGAAGATCTGAAGATCGGATGCCGCGGCGAACGCGTCTTCGTAGGCCAACGACTGCACCGTGCCGACCGTGCCGATCACGCCGACGCGTTTGTTGCGCGTCTGGCGTACGGCGGCGCGAACCGCGGGCTGGATGACCTCGACGACGGGGATGCCGTAGCCTCCGGTGAACCGCTCGCGGGCGTCGCGCAGCATCGCCGACGACGCGGTGTTGCAGGCGATGACGAGCAGTTTGACGCCCTCGGCGACGAGGTCGTCCATCACCTCGAGCGCGTAGCGGCGCACGTCGGCGATCGGCTTGGGGCCGTAGGGCGAGTGCGCGGTGTCGCCGACATAGGTGACCGACTCACGCGGAAGCTGGTCGATGATGGCCCGGGCGACGGTCAACCCGCCGACTCCCGAGTCGAAGACTCCGATCGGCGCATCTGTCACGCCCACGAGTTTAGTGGAAGCCGTCGCGCTCCCTCTCCTGCTGCACGACCGCCTCCCGGTCGGCGAGGCGGCGCAGGCCGGCGAGCGGCTGCGCCATGCGCTGGTTGCCGCGCAGGGCGGGCTCGACCCGGTCGAGGAACCCCCAGTAGCCGGCGGTGTACGGGCAGGCGTCGGGCCCGAGGCGCACCTTCGGGTCGAACCGGCAGCCGCCGCAGTAGTCGGTCATCCGGTCGATGTAGGCGCCGCCCGACGTGTACGGCTTGGTGGCGACGATGCCGCCGTCGGCGTGCTGGCTCATGCCGATCACGTTGGCGGGCATGACCCACGGGGTGCCGTCGACGAACATGTCGGTGAACCAGTCGTTGAGTTGCACGGGGTCGTAGCCGCGCTGCAGCGCCCAGTTGCCGATCACCATGAGCCGCTGGATGTGGTGCGCCCAGCCGTGCTCGCGCAGCCCGCCGATCGAATGCTTCAGGCAGTTCGCCTCGATCGCCGAGGCGTCGAGCTCGACGAACTCGCGCGGAAGGTCGGCGGTGGCGCGCAGCGCGTTGTGTCCCGTGCGGTAGCCCTCGCCGAGGTGCCAGTAGAGGTGCCAGACGTAGTCGCGCCAGCCGGCGACCTGCCGCACGAACCCCTCGACGCTCGACAGCGGCGCGTTGCCGTTCGTGTACTCGGCCGCGACCGTGTCGACCACGTGCCGGGGATCGAGCAGCCCGAGGTTCATCGGCGCGCTCAGCAGCGAGTGCGCCATCGTCCAGTCGCCGGTGAGCGTGGCGTCTTCGAACGGGCCGAAGTCGCCGAGCCGGGTCTCGACGAAGTCGGCGAGCGCGGCCTCCGCTTCCGCTCCGGTCGCGGCGAAGCGGCGCGGCCCGTCGTCGCCGACCAGGCGGATCTCCCCTGCAGCCTGCCAGCGGTCGAGATCGGCCCGCACCCCGGCGTCGATGTCGTCTTCCACCGGCCAGCGCGGATCGGGCAGGCCGAGCGACGAGGCGTTCTTCGGCGGCGGCTGGCGGTTGTCGTGGTCGTAGTTCCACTGGCCGCCCGCGGGCGACTGCCCCTCCATCAGGAGCCCGGTGCGCAGCCGGGTGTCGCGGTAGAAGTCCTCGAGCAGCAGGCGGCTGTCACCGCGGGCGGCCGCCCAGGCCGCGAACTCCTCTTCGCTCGTCACAAAACCGCGGCTGGGCAGGATGCGCGCGCCGAGCCTGCGCACGGTCCTGCGTGCGGCCCACGATGTGGGGTCGATCACCTCGAGATCGTCACGCCCCGTCACCACCTCGGAGTAGCGCTCGACCTGGTGGAACTCGACCCGGTCGCCCAGCTCGGCCGCGCGGTGGCGGATCGCCGAGAGGATGAGGTGGGCCTTCGCCCGGTGGACCGGCCGGCGGCGAAGCACCGACCGCGCCTCGATGAGCAGGGTCTTGCCGCCGTCGTCGAATTGCTCGCCGAGCTGCCCCGCGAAGATCCACCGCACCGTCATGCCTCTCACGCTAGGCGATGCGCCACAATCGGTAGGCTCATTGACATGACGAGCGCGCTGCTGACCGACCGCTACGAACTGACCATGATCGACGCGGCCATGCGCAGCGGACTGCACGACCGCGAGTGCGTCTTCGAGGTCTTCGCCCGTCGTCTGCCCGAGGGGCGCCGCTACGGAATCGTCGCCGGCACCGGCCGGCTGCTCGACCTCATCCGCGACTTCCGCTTCGCCGACGCCGAACTCGACTGGCTGCGCGACCACGGCGTCGTCACCGAGAAGACCCTCGACTGGCTCGCCGACTACCGGTTCACCGGCGACATCTCCGGCTACCAGGAGGGCGAGGTGTACTTCCCGAACTCCCCCATCCTCGTGGTCGACGGCACGTTCGCCGAGGCCGTGATCCTCGAGACCCTGGCTCTCAGCGTGCTCAACTACGACTCCGCCATCGCGAGCGCCGCCGCCCGCATGGTCTCTGCTGCCGACGGCCGCCCGATCGCCGAGATGGGTTCGCGCCGCACGGGCGAGCGCTCGGCGGTCGCCGCCGCCCGCTCGGCGTTCATCGCCGGCTTCGGCGCCACGAGCAACCTCGAGGCAGGCCGGCAGTGGGGCATCCCGACCATGGGCACCGCGGCCCACGCCTTCACCCTGCTGCACGACGACGAAGAGTCGGCGTTCCGCTCGCAGGTGGCCGCGCTCGGCTCCGGCACGACGCTGCTCGTCGACACCTACGATGTACCGAAGGCCGTGGAGACGGCCGTGCGCGTCGCCGGCACGGGGCTCGGCGCCGTGCGCATCGACTCGGGCGACCTGCCCGCGCAAGTGGGCGCCGTGCGCCGCCAGCTCGACTCGCTCGGCGCGGTCAACACCAAGATCACCGTCACGAACGACCTCGACGAGTACACGATCGCGGCCTTGCGCGCGGCACCCGTCGACTCGTACGGGGTCGGAACCTCCGTCGTTACCGGGTCCGGACACCCGGCCGCGTCGATGGTCTACAAGCTCGTCGCCCGTCGCGACGACGACGGCGAATGGGTGTCGGTCGCGAAGAAGTCGGCGTCGAAGGCCACGGTCGGCGGGCGCAAGCACCCGGTGCGCACCCTCGAGAACGGCGTCGCCGTCGTCGAGACGATCTACGTCGGCGACGAGCCGGCGGCCTCGGATGCGGAACGCCCATTGCTGGTGCCGCTCATGGTGAAGGGCGAGCCCGTCGCAGAGTACCTCGGCGCCCATGGCACGGGAGTGGCCCGCACGCATCGCGCGGCGGCCATCGCGGAACTCTCCGACCAGGCGTTCCGCCTCGGGCGAGGCGAGCCGGCGATCCCGACGCTCTACGCGACAACTGCGGGTTGAGCAGGCCGCCCGCGGCCGCAGCTGCTGGTTGAGTAGGCCGCCCGCGGCCGTATCGAAACCCCACGCTGCGGGTTGAGTAGGCCGGCAACCGCCCGCTACTTCATCGTTTCGTAGATCTCTTTGCAGGTCGGGCAGACCGGAAACTTCTGCGGGTCGCGGCCGGGCGTCCAGAGCTTGCCGCAGAGCGCGCGCACGGGCTTGCCGGTGAGTGCCGACTCCATGATCTTGTTCTTGGGTGCGTAGTGGGAGAACCGTTCGTGGTCGCCCTCTTCGACCTGCTCGTTGTTGAGCAGCTCCTCGAGTTCGCGATCGAGAGTAGAGGTGCCTCCGCCGGTGTGCTCGGTATCAGTCATGCACCGATTCTACTTTCGGTTCGTGCGCTCCGCTCGGCCCGACGATCCGCTCAGTTGCGCATGGCGAAGGCGAGAAGCTCCGGCCCGCGCTTTTCGAAGATGCGGCTGCCCCAGGCGACACCGCCGACCAGCGCCGCGACACCGACGAGCACGCCGGCGGCCAACGACAGGTACGGCCAGACGCCCCCGTTGTAGAGCCCGTAGACGCCCGCGGCGATCGCCGGTGCGGCCAGGACGAGAATCGCGACGAACGACAGGGCCTGCAGCGCGCCGGCGGGGCTGCCGCTCTGCGGCTGCGCGAACGGGCTGTCGCCGGGGCGCACCGCGGCGTAGGGGAAGCGAGCCGACATGATGCTCGAGAGGCCGAGGCCGCTCAGCAGGATGCCGACGCTCACACCGACGAGCGTCGGCAGCACGGCGAGGTCGCCGTAGACGAGGGCGCTGATCACCGAGCCGACCGCGATCACGACCAGACCCACGACGAGTGCGGGCAGCAGGCGTCCGACACGGTCGGCCCGGCCGGGGATGCTCGACGACATGTGCAACCACACGGCGGTGCTGTCGTAGGCGACGTCGTTGTGGATCGACCACGACAGGAAGAGGCAGACGATCGGGAGCGGCAGCAGCGCGATCACCGGCACCGGGCCCGCTCCGATGACGAGCGCGATCACCATGAACGCCGGGATGAACGGGATCGCGATGAGCGAGGTGCCGTACCGCGAGTCGCGCAGCCAGTAGGTGACGCTGCGGGCCGCGACGGCTCCGGTGCGGGTGGCCGGGAGCACGCCGAACCAGCCGAGTCCGGAGTACTTCTTGGCCGCCGGCTGCCGCTGCGGTGTCGTGAGCATCACGGCGACGAGGGCGCGCCAGGCCACGAGGACCACCAGCACCCAGGCGACCGAGATGAGCAGCTTGAGCGCCGCCGCGCCGAAGTCGCCTGCCGCGGCATCCGCGGGAACCGCCCAAGCAGCACCGAGCGGGGTCCAGCCGACCACGGCGGCGATCCGGGCGAGAACGTCGAGACCGTCGCGGGCCCAATCGACCGAGACCAGGGCGACGAGCACCGGGGAGAGGCTGATGAGGGCGAGGAGTCCGAGGATGCCCGTGGTGTCGCGCGCGCGTCGGGTGGCCAACAGGAACGCGGCGACCGATGTCGAGATGCGGGCGGAGAGCACGCACGTGACCACGATGATCACGGCGCCCACTATCGCGAGCAGAAGGGGTGCGGGGCCGCGGCTCCAGGTCGCGATCTGCCCGATCGCCATGACGGTGACCACGATCGTCGGCACGGAGATGAACGACGCGAGGGCGAGCGACGCGGCGAGCTTCGTGTTCGAGATGCCGAACAGCGAGAACTTGCGCGGGTCGAGGGTGTCGTCGATGCCGAGCACGAGCGGAAGCACCGTGAAGACCACGAGGAGGGCCGAACCGAGCACGATGGTCGCGCTCGACGCGACGTCCACGTCGAAGAAACGCAGCGCGATGAGACCGCCGACGACGAGAACCGCGGTGCCGAGACCGTAGAGGAGGCCGAGCACGAGCCCGAGCAACTGCCAGGGACTGCGCCGGAACGAGTTACCGAGAAGCCTCAGCTTCAGTCGGAGAATTTGTGCAACCACTCCATGCCCTCCGCCGCCTTGCGACCGCCGGCGAGTTCGACGAACCGGTCTTCCAGCGACTTGTCGCCGCGCACCTCGTCCATCGTGCCCGTCGCGAGCACCGCGCCGTTCACCACGACGGCCACCGAGTCGCAGATGCGCTCGATGAGGTTCATCGTGTGGCTCGACATCACCACGGTTCCGCCGGCCGCGACGTACTTCTGCAAGATCTCGATGACGTTGGCCGCCGAGACGGGGTCGACCGACTCGAACGGCTCGTCGAGCACGAGCAGTCGCGGCGAGTGGATCATCGCCGCCGCGATCGCGATCTTCTTCGTCATTCCGGCCGAGTAGTCGGTGACCAGGCGGCCGAGCGAGTCTTCGAGCCCGAACGCGGCCGCGAGGTCGGCGCTTCGACTGCGCACGACGCTCTTGCCGAGGCCGTGCAGGATGCCGGAGTAGTAGAGAAGCTGCGCGCCGGTGAGGCGGTCGAACAGCCGGAGACGATCGGGAAGCACACCCATCGTGCGCTTGGCGACGACCGGGTTCGCCCAGACGTCGGCTCCGTGCACGGTGATGTGGCCGGCGTCGGGCTTGAGCAGCCCGGTCACCATCGACAGCGTCGTGGTCTTGCCTGCGCCGTTCGGACCGACGATTCCGAAGAACGAGCCCGCGGCGATATGCAGGTCGATGCCGGCGACGGCGGTCTTGTCGTCGAAGCGCTTGACCAGCCCGGTGATCTTCAGCACGATCTCGGTGCCCGACGCGTCGGTCTCGACGACCCGGAGGTTCTCGATCGCCTCGGCGGCCACCGGTCGGACCTTCTTTGCCTTGCCGGTCTTCTCGACCGCGGTCGTCTCCGCGGTCTTCTCGTCCGCGGTCGTCTCGTCCGGGGTCTCGGGGGTCGTGGGTTCTTCGACGGGCTCGACGGTCTCGATCACCGACGACTCGACGGCCGCTTCGGATACGACGGGCTCGGACACGACGGGCTCGGATACGACGGGCTCGGCGGTCGCGGACTCCACCGTCGGCTCAACCACGGCGGTCTTCTTCGCCGCCGGACGGCGCACGGGGCGCTTGGCCGGAACCTTCGGCACGGATGTCGCGGCGGCGGGCGATTGCGCTGCGGGCGTCTCGGCGGCGGGCGACTCGACCGCGCTGGACTCGGCCGTCGGCGCGCTGCCGGGTGCGGCGGCGGCCGAGGGCGTCGACGTGGTGACGTCTGGCTCCGTGACATCCGCCTGCTTTGTGGTCTTCGTCGCGGTCCGCTTCGTCGGGGCGCGCTTGACCGAAGGCTTCTCGGCGTTCGGCGCCGCGACCGACTTGTCGGCCGCGGGATTCGCCGTCGCCGCCTTCGGGGTGGTCGAACGTGGCGTGGTCGTGCGTGGCGCGGTCGTACGAGGCGTCGCCGCCCGCGTAGATGACGCGCGCGCGGTCGCCGGCTTGGCCGTGGTCGGCTTCGCAGCGGCCTTGGGCGTCGACTTGGCCGGTGTCGTCGGCTTCGCGGGGGTCGCCGGAGCAGAACCGTCGGTCGCGGCCGACGCGTTCTGGCGCGGCTGCCGCGGCGTCGCGGGCTTGCGCGGCGTGCTCGCCGTTTTCTTCGGGGTGTTGGCTACGCGGGCGGCCGGCGATCGTGGCGGCGGCGTCTGCGTGGCCTCGGGCAGGTCGGGTTCGGAATCCACTCGTCAACCGTACCAACCGCGCGAGACTGTCAGAGGTTCCATCACGAATCGACAACATCGGGCCCGTCGCTCTGGCCCCCGCATGTGGGTGGCCCGTAAGGTTATCCGAGCACAGTGTTGTGTCCAGATATTCACCTACAGGTAAACGACAGGCAAACTTGCCACACTTTCTCGTTGCTTCGTAGAAGTAGATTGACAACAAGGAGACTCATCGTGACTACGCAGATCGTGATTCTGGCCGCCGGAATGGGCAGCCGTCTCGGCCGCTCGCTGCCGAAGCCACTCACCGAGCTCGCCGATGGACGCACCATCATGGGGCAGCAGTTCGACAACATCCGCCAGGCCTTCGGCAAAGCAGCCCAGGTCACCGTGGTCGTCGGCTACAAGCTCGAGCACATCATCGAGGCGTTCCCCGAGGCTTCGTTCGTCTACAACGAGCAGTACGACCAGACCAACACCTCGAAGAGCCTGATGCGCGCCCTGCAGGCCTCCGCTCCCGGCGGCGTCCTCTGGATGAACGGCGACGTGGTCTTCGACCCGACCGCCCTCGAGCGCGCGGCGAAGCTCGTCGCCCGCGACCAGTCGTTCGTCTCGGTGAACACCGCCAAGGTCTCCGACGAAGAGGTCAAGTACACCACCGACGCCGAGGGCTACATCAAAGAGCTGTCGAAGACCGTGAAGAACGGACTCGGCGAGGCCGTCGGCATCAACTACATCTCGCGCGACGACAAGGCGATCCTGCTGCGCCAGCTCAAGCGGGTCGGCGATCAGGACTACTTCGAGCGTGGCATAGAGTTGGCCATTGAGCAGGACAAGCTGCACATCGAGCCGGTGGACATCTCCGACCTCTACGCCGTAGAGGTCGACTTTGCCGAAGACCTGGAACGGGCGAACCTCTTCGTCTGACCGGTCGTGGTGGGGTCGGGTGCACACCGCGGTGCCCGTTAGCCCCGAAGGATCCACGTGACCGTTGCACCACCCGAGCGAGCAGCACGCACGCCCCTGAGGCGCTACTGGCATTCTCTCTGGCTGCTCGCGACGCGCGACCTGCGTGTGCGCTACTCCACGTCGGCGCTCGGCTACTTCTGGTCGATCCTCGATCCGCTGGTGATGGCGGGCATCTACTGGTTCGTCTTCACTCAGGTCTTCGACCGCACCGTCGGCGTGCAGCCGTACATCGTCTTCCTGCTGTCTGCGCTCCTCCCCTGGACGTGGTTCACCGGCGCCGTCTCCGACACGACCCGGGCGTTCATCAAAGAGGCCAAGCTCGTGCGGTCGACGAAGATCCCGCGCACCATCTGGGTGGTCAGTCTGGTGATGTCGAAGGGCATCGAGTTCGTCGCGAGCCTGCCCGTGCTCGCGCTCTTCGTCGTCGTTATGGGCGCGACTGTCAACCCCAACATTCTTTTCTTCCCGCTCGCGATCCTGATGCAGGGTGTTCTGACGGTCGGCGTCGGCCTCATCGTGGCGCCCCTCGTCGTGTTCTTCCGCGACCTCGAACGCGCCGTGAAACTCGGCCTGCGCTTCCTGTTCTACGCCTCGCCCATCATCTACGGGGTCACCGACCTCCCCGACGGCCTCCACTTCTGGGCGGCGTTCAACCCGCTCAGCGGAATCTTCTCGCTCTACCGCTCGGCGTTCTTCCCCGACCAACTCGACAGTCAGCTCGACTGGTTCACGGTCTGGGTCTCAGCCGCGATGAGTATCGTCATCCTGTGTATTGGAATGCTCGTCTTCAAGCGCACCATCCGTTCGGTGCTGAAAGAGATCTGACCCGTGACCCAGAGTGACCTCGCCGACCGCCCAGCGGCGGCCCCGCAGACCGCGGTGATCTCTGTGACGGATGCGGGAATCCGCTATCGCCGCAACCGTCGTGCCCGTCGCAACTTCAAAGACCTGTTCAGCGCGCGCGCCCGCAAGACCCGCCCCGGCGAGTTCTGGGCGCTGCGCAACGTGTCGTTCGACGTGCACCAGGGCGAGGCGATCGGCGTCGTCGGCCGCAACGGCCAGGGCAAGTCGACGCTGCTCAAGCTCGTCGCCGAGGTCGTGCTGCCCGACGAGGGAACGGTCGGAGTGCGCGGCGGCGTCGCCCCGCTCATCGAGATCACCGGCGGTTTCGTCAACGACCTGTCGGTGCGCGAGAACGTCTACCTCACCGCCGGCCTGCACGGCATGAAGCGGTCGGAGATCCAGGCCCAGTTCGACGAGATCATCGAGTTCGCCGAGATCGGCGACTTCCTCGACACCCCGTACAAGCACCTCTCCAGCGGCATGAAGGTGCGCATCGCGTTCGCCGTGGTCTCCCGGCTCGAAGAACCGATCATCCTCGTCGACGAAGTGCTCGCCGTCGGCGACCGCGCGTTCAAAGAGAAGTGCTACACGCGCATCGAAGAGCTGCTCGCGGGGGGCCGCACCCTGTTCATCGTCTCGCACAGCGAGAAAGACCTACGCCGCTTCTGCACCCGCGGCCTCTACCTCGACAAAGGCAAACTCGTGCTCGACGCCCCGATCGGCGAGGTGCTCGAGCGTTACAACGCCGAATACGGAGCGAAATGACCGACTACCAGCCACAACTCCCCCCGGCCGACGTGCAGCAGGGAACCCAGGCGAACCGTTTCGTCGTCGGCGGCATCGACCGCCTGCTGACCGTGCAGCGCCCGGCCGTTCTGGCCCACCTGCACAGCATCCGCGCCCACAACCCCGATGCGACGCCCGAGCAGGTCATCCGCATCCTCGAGCGCCGCTACCTCACCGCGGTCACCACCGGCGGAGCACTCGTCGGCGCGAGCGCGGTCATCCCCGCGATCGGCATCGGCGCATCCCTCGCCCTCTCCACCGTCGAGACCGGCGGATTCCTGGAGGCCAGCGCGCTCTTCGCCCAGTCGGTGACCGAGGTGCACGGCATCGCCGTCGACGACCCCGACCGCGCGCGCACCCTCGTGATGACGCTCATCCTCGGCACCGCCGGCAGCGACCTGGTCAAGCAGCTCGCCGGCCAGGCGTCGGGCAAGGGCCCGGTGCGCAACAAGTTCTGGGGCGAGATGGTGACCAAGAGCCTGCCGCAGGCGGCCATGGGCCAGATCGCCGACCGGTTGAAGAAGACCTTCGTCAAGCGGTTCGCCGTGACCCAGGGCACCAACGTGATCGGGCGTGCGATTCCGTTCGGCATCGGCGCCGTGGTCGGAGGAACGGGCAACAACCTGCTCGGCCGCCAGGTCGTGCGCAGTTCGCGCGAGGCGTTCCGTGCCGCACCGGCCGAGTTCCCCGCCGTGCTCGCCCTGCGCGTGAAGCCGCCCAAGCAGCCCAAGGCCCCCAAAGCCCCCAAGGAACCGCGCGTTCCGAAGGCCCTGCGCGGCCCCAAGCCGCCGAAGCCCTCGCGCACCCAGCGGGCGCTCGAGAAGGCCCAGCGCGACTTCCCGGTAGACCCCGCGGAATAGCCGCACCGTGGCCAGCGCGATCTCGGCCCGACTGCTCGGCGTCGTCGACGCCCTGCCCCTGCGGCCGGGCCTGCGCGTGCTGGAGATCGGCGGCGCGCCGGGAGCCGCCGCCCGGGAGGTCGCGCGGCGCATCGCACCCTCCGGCCACATCCTCGTGCTCGACCGCTCCCCCGCCGGCATCGAGCACACGCGCGCCAACTGCGCCGCCGAGATCGACGCCGGGCTGCTCTCGACGTTGTGCGCACCCGTCGAGGATTTCGCCCTGCCCGACGGCGTCGCGGGCTTCGACCTCGCGTTCGCCTGCCGGGTCGGCGCCCTCGACGGGCGGCATCCCAGGCTCTACGACGCGGCGCTCGACAACGTGCGGCGCGCGCTCGTCACCGGCGGCGCGCTCTACGTCGACACGGGCGACCCGCTGCGCGAGATCCGCCTCTAGCCGAGGAGCTTGCGCAGCTCGGTCTCGGCCGAGGCGATCTTGGTGCGGTCGATCGTCTGGCTGTGGCGGTACTTCGCGACCACACGCGGGTCGACGTAGCTCTTCTTCGCGATCGACGGGGTGTTGCCCAGTGTGGCCGCCGCGTCGCGCATCGCCTGGGCGAGTGCGCGGCTGCGGGCGGTGCTCGACTTCGCCGGACCGCGTCTGGCCAGGCTCACGGCCGCGGCGATCGTGCCGCTCAGGGTGCGGAAGTCTTTCGCCGAGAACTCGCCGCCGGTCTTCTCGCGCACGTAGTCGTTGATCTCCTCGGCGGTGATCGGATGCCACTCGCCGTCGAGTTCGTAGGCGAAGAGCCTCGCTGTCGGGCCACGGCGCTTGAGCGCGGCGAGCAGGGTGGCCAGATCGACGTCGGTGATCTCCGAGCTCCACTGCTGGCGGCTCTTCGCCGGGAACTTGAGCGTGACGGTGGTGCCGCTGACCTTGGCGTGCGCGCAGAGCAGGGTCGACAGCCCGTGGCTGCCGTTCGACTCGGCGTACCGCTCCGAGCCGATGCGCAGGCCCCCGGTGTCGAGCATGCGGAACGCACCCGCCAGCACGCGGGTGCGGGTCAGTCCTTCCCCGCGCAGGTCGATCGTCACCGCACGTCGGGCGTTCGGCAGCGCTTCGGCGAGCAGCAGGGCGCGGTCGAACTTCGCCTTGTCTTTCTTCTCGCGCCAGTAGGAGTGGTAGATGTACTGGCGGCGTCCGGCCTCGTCGAGCCCCGTCGCCTGGATGTGGCTGTTGGCGTACGGCGCGATCCAGACGTCGGTCCACGCCGGCGGGATGGCGAGCGCGTCGACGCGCTCGCGCACGACCGCGTCGTCGACCTTCTTGCCGCGGGAGTCGCGCACGGAGTATCCGCGACCGTGTCTGACCCGGCCCAGGCCGGGAGTCTGGAGGTTGCTTCTGCGCAGGCGGGGCATGGAGCCGACGTTACGCCGCCACTCCCCCACAGGTAAATCCGGCGCAGGGGCTTGCACAGCTCCGCCTGAAGCGTCGTGGGCCGCACCTACCGTCACGGCATGCAACCTCTCGCCTACCGTGTTCCGTTCGTCGTCGACCGATCGCGCGCACCCGTGCGTTACTACCTCGTCAACCGCAGCTCCGAGACGCTCGACAGCGTGCGGCTCGCGCTCCTCGGTTCGGGGCTGCTGCTGCCGGTCTCGCAGAGCCGCGTGCGGCCGGGCGGTGTGCTCGGGTTCGCGGTGCGCGGCCCCGACCTCGCCCGCGGGTCGGTGGTCGTCGTGCGCTGGTTCAGGCCGAACGGCGACGAGTACCTCTGGCGGGTGAGTTTCTGATGCGGTCAGTCGTCGCCGATGGCGTCTTCGTCGTCGTCGTCGTCGAACGGGTCCTCGCTCGAGGGCGCGTCGTCGGCGTGCAGCAGGGCGTGCCGCTCCCACTCGGTGACGAGGTGCTCGACCGCGGCGTGGAAGCGCGCGGTGGCCGCCCCCTGGGTCGTGTCGCCGAAGTGGCGTTCCACCCAGTAGTGCAGGTTCTTCTGGGCTTCTTCGCTGTGCTGCACACGCTCGGCGATCGCGACGATGTCGGCCGAGTCGGCGGCGTCGAGCCACTCGCTCGAGCCGAGGTAACCGCCCTCGTCGACCTCGGCGATCGGCGACACCGGGCGGGTGACGATGAGCGGGCGTCCGGTGGCGAGCCGGTCGTAGACCATGGCCGAGACGTCGGTGATCGCGACATCCGCCCCTGCCAGCTGCCAGCCCAGCTCGTTGCCCTCGTCGAACACGTGGTGGGCCGTCGGGTCCGCGGCGTTCGCGGCGGCGATCGAGGCGATGATCGCCCGGTTGGCGGCCCCGTAGGCGGGGTCGACGACACCGCTGCGGGGGTGCGGACGGTACACGACGCGGTGGTCGGCGGAGGCGAGCAGGGCGGTCACGAGGCCGACGCCGTGTGTGGCGATCGAGCCGTAGGCGGCCGAGTCGCGGTCGCCCTCCCAAGTGGGCGCGTAGAGCACGACGGTGCGGTCGTCGGCGGGGTACGGCAGGGCTCCGGCGAAGTGGTCGGCCTGCGGGCGACCGATCGGGATGGCCTTGCGGTCGACGTCGAAGTCCCAGAGCTTGCGGGCGAGCCGTTCGCGGGCCGCGTCGCCGGCCACGAAGCTGTAGTCGTAGGCCTTGAACTGGTTCGTCGTCATGTACATCTTGTCGCTCTCACCGTGGTTGATGAAAACGTGCCACATGCGTCCGTAGCGGAACATCTGGAAGTTCTTGGTGTTCTGGTTCACGTAGAAGACGATCTTGATGTCTTGGGAGTGGATGAACCGTTCCAGATCGACTACCTTGCGCAGGTACACCACGGGCACCGGCGACTCGTCGAGGAGGGTGAGCATGGTGCCGGGCGACCGCGCGATGATGGCCACCGGCCGGGTCTTGGCCAGCTCGGCCAGCGGGGCGTACCACTGGCGGATCTGGTACATGTTCACCCGGGTGTCGGCGAAGTAGACCACGATCTGCACGCTGGCGTCGTCGGGCTGGGGCACACTCGGCAGGCGCCGGGCGAGCGTGGAGCGGGCTTTGCGCGATCGGAGGATGTTGCGGAGCACTCGTCGAGCGGCTTGGACGTCTTGGAGGAGTGGCACACCCCGATTAAAACAGGGTCACCTGCGGGTTCGCCGTCGTGAACCGCACCGTTACTGACCTGATACCCGACTCGGGCTCGACTGTTACTGTGGGGCGTGCCTCAGATAGCGCCTGTCACCTTCGCCGCGGGCAACGCCAGAAAACTGCTCGCCCTCCCCGCCTACGGGCTCGGGGCTCTCGCGAGCGTCGTCGTTCCCCGCCGCCGCGACCTCTGGGTCTTCGGGTCGGGGCCGGGCATCGGCGAGGGCGCCCTCGCGCTCTACCGCACCGTAGAACACGAGAACCCGGCGCTGTCGCTGCTCTGGCTCGCACGCGATGACCGCGACCTCGCGACCGCCGCCGAGCTCGGTATACCCGCCGTGCTCAAGTCGTCGCGCCGCGGTCTCTGGGCGACGCTGCGCGCCCGGGTGATCGTGGTCACGCACGGGTTCGGCGATGCGAACCGCTACGGTCTGCGCGGCGGTTTTGTAGTGCAGCTCTGGCACGGCATCCCGCTGAAGCTGATCAACCTCGATTCGCCCGCGACCCTGCGCACGCGCCTGTTGCCCGACTCGACCCTGGTGCGACGGATGCTGCGCGTGATGTACCGCACGGCCGCCCGTTCGATCGACATCATGCCCGCGGCATCCGAGGTCTCGGCGTCGCGCCTGCGAACCGCTTTCGACCTGCCCGCCGACCGCGTCGTCGTCACGGGCGACCCGCGCGACGACGTGCTCGTGGCCGGCGACGAGGTGCGGCGCGACGCGACCGCACGCAGCGTGCTCTTCGCGGCCCTCGGCGTCGCCGACGAGGGCCGCCGTGTGCTGCTCTACGCCCCGACCTGGCGCGACGGCGAGGTCGACCCCGGCGTTCCCTCGGCAGACGAATGGCGTGCGATCGTCACCCGGCTCGAGGCCACCGACTCGGTGTTCGTGGTGCGCCCGCACCCGCACGGCGTGGGCGACTACGCGGCGGGGGTCGCGTCGAGCGACCGGGTGGTGCTGCTCGACTCCGCGCGCTGCACCGACGTGACCCCGGTGCTGCCCGCCGTCGACCTGCTCATCACCGACTACTCGTCGATCGCGTTCGACTTCGCGCTGCTCGGGCGCCCGATCGCCTTCCTCGCCCCCGACGTCGTCGCCTACACCGCCAGCCGCGGGCTGTACGTCGGATACGACACCTTCAGCGGAGGCACACAGGCCGCCTCGTGGCCCGAGCTGCTCGATCTGCTCGACCGGGCGGGCACCGACGGCCCGACGCGCGCCGCTCTGGTGCGGCACGCCGTCGAACTCGCGGCCGCCCACCACGCGTTTCGCGACGGCGGCAACACCCGGAGAGTGTACGTTCAGATCACTACCCGGCTGAAAGAGCACGAATGACCGCGACGCCTCCCGTCGAGCCGCCCCACGGCGCGCTGACGATCGACTCGATCGTCGTTGAGGGCGGAGCCGCGCCCCGTCTTGTGATCGCGGGGTCGGGAGCTCCCGGCGTCGCCGCCCTGCGCGGCCCGCGGCAAGACCTCCCCGGCGAGTTCGTGCACGCCGAAGGCCGCTACACCGGCACGTTCCCGCTACTGGTGTCGCGGTGGAACGGCCCGCTGCTGCCCGCTCCGTCCGGACGCTACTCGCTGACCCTCGACGCGACCGTGTCGGCAGCCCTCCCCGACGCCGTGCTCTCGCCCGGGCTGCTGCGCGCCGCGGTGGCCACGGGCGCATCCGGCCTCACCGTCGAGATCGCGCCGCCGCTCGCCGACGACGAGCGCGGGCCCGCCGCCCAGGCCGCGCTCGAGGCGCAGTACCGCAGCGCCACGGCGGCGCCCGAGAACGCCGTCTTCTTCGAGAGCTTCTACGGGCAGAGCGCGACGTGCAACCCGCTCGCCCTCGACCGCGAGTTCGCCGCGACCCGCCCCGATATCACCCGCTACTGGAGTGTGGTCGACGCGTCGGTGCGTGTGCCCGAGGGATCCGTCGCGCTCATCGAGGGCAGTGCCGAGTGGTGGCGCATCCGGGGTTCCGCCCGACTGCTCGTCGTCAACGACTGGCTTCGCAACCGTTTTCGCAAGCGGTCGTTCCAGACCGTTCTGCAGACCTGGCACGGCACCCCGCTCAAGAAGATCGCCCTCGGCCGCCCCGGCGTCGGGTTGCGCACCGCGCTCGCCACGATCCGTGAGCGCAGCCGGTGGAGCATCATGCTCGCCCAGAACCCGCACTCGACCGCGGTGTTCCGGTCGGCCTACGCCTATCTCGGACCGGTCTGGCAGGAGGGTTACCCGCGCGACGACGCGCTGGTCGGCGACGAACGTGTCGCCACGCACGCGGCGGCAGTGCGCGAGCGGCTCGGCCTCGCCGACGACGTGACCGTGCTGCTCTACGCCCCCACCTGGCGCGACGACCGCCCCGACCACATCGACCACCTCGAGGTCGCGGCGTTCACCGACGCCCTCGGGCCCGGCTATGTGACGCTCATCCGCGGTCACTCGCGCACGCTGCGTCCGGGCCGCGACCTGCGCGCCAGCAACGTGCTCGACGTCACCGGCTACCCCGACGTCACCGAGCTGTTTCTCGTCGCCGACGCACTGATCACCGACTACTCGAGCGTGATGTTCGACTACAGCGTCACCGGCAAGCCGATGTTCTTCTTCGCGCCCGACCTCGAGCACTACCGCGAGCAGCTGCGCGGCTTCTACTTCGACCTCGACGATGCCGCGCCGGGACCGGTGGTGCAGGACCCCGCCGAACTCGTCGACCTCGTGCTCGACCGCGAGCGGGTCAGCGCCGAGTACGCCGGAAAATACCTCGACTGGCAGGCTCGCTTCAACCCGCGCGACGACGGCAAGTCGGCGCAGCGCATCGTCGCCCGCCTGCTGCAGCGCGGAGCTGTCGGCTAGATACCGGTGCGCGAGGTGTCGACGCTGTCGCGCGCGCCCCGCACGACACCCATGATGAAACCGACGCCCCAGCTGAGGTGCATCGTCGGCAGCACGACCACGAAGAACCAGCGGTCGAGCAGCTTCGAGCTGCGGTCGGCCGCGAAGGCGAGCCAGAGCACGAGCAGGATGTAGGCGATCGGTCCGAGATAGATGACGGATGCCGCGGCGCTCGCCCATCCGTCGATCACCCCGGTGACCTGCAGCACGAACAACACGAGGCTCGCGACCACGTTGGCGACGAGCACCGGCGGCACGAAGAACCGCCACGGGTTCTTCCCGCGGTAACGGCGCACGAGCTCGCCGCGCCAGATGCCGGTGGCGCAGAACTGGCGTGCGAGCTTGGTCCAGCTCTCGCGCGGCCAGTAGGTCACGGTGAGCTTCGGGTCGAACCAGACGGTGTGGCCGGCGGCGCGGATGCGCAGGTTGAGCTCCCAGTCTTCGCCGCGGCGGATCGACTCGTCGAAGTAGTCGACCTCTTCGAGCACCTCGCGACGGAAGACACCGAGGTAGGCCGACTCTGCGGGGCCTTCCTCGCCGCCGCCGTGGTAGCGGGCACCGCCGAGGCCGAAGCGGCTGTTGTAGCCGCGGGCGGCGGCCGACTGGAACGGGGTCTTGCCGCGCGCGTGCATGATGCCGCCGACGTTGGCGGCCTTCGTGCGTTCGAGCGTCTCGACGGCGCGGCTGGTGTAGCCCGGCTCGAGCTCGGAGTGCGCGTCGACACGCACGATGATCGGGTGGCGGCTCGCGCGGATGGCCAGGTTGAGCCCGACGGGGATGTCGGTCTCGGGGTTGTGCACCACCGTGATGCGGGGGTCGGCGGCGGCCAGCCGCTCGACGATGGCGTCCGTGTCATCCGTCGACGGTCCGAGCGCGAGGATGAGTTCTTTGTCGCCCGCGTAGTTCTGCGCGAGAACCGTCGCGATCGCGATCTCGATGTAGAGCGCTTCGTTCAACACCGGCATCACATAGGAGACTCCGGGAAGCGCGTCTGCCGTGGCGGCCATGTGATCCAATACTGGTGCTCGGGAGGGTCGGTTGAGCCTATCAGCCGAGGTGCTGCCCCCATTAACGGCGGAGGGGCACGCGACGCCGAGCGTCGCGTGCCCCTCCGCCTGCTGGCGGGATTCTGGCTAGGAGAGCGTGCCGAGGGTCAGATCGACCGTCGCGGCTTCTCCGTTGCGCACGTAGCTGATCGTCGCGGAAGCGCCACCCGCGAGGGCGCGCACCTGGGCGGTCAGGTCGGTCTTCCCGGTGACCGGGAGGCCGTTGATGCCGGTGATCACGTCACCCGACTTCAGGCCTGCGGCCGCGGCGGCTCCGCCGGGCGAAACCTCCTGGATGCTGGCGCCGACGGTCAGGCTGTCGGCCTGCGCGGTGTCTTCGGTCACGTCGCTGATCGTCGCGCCGAGAAGGCCGTGGGTGGCCGTGCCCGTCTCGATGATCTCGTTGGCGACACGCTCGGCGAGGTTCGCGGGAATCGCGAAGCCGACGCCGATGCTGCCCGACTGCGAGGCCGCGCTGGTGCCGCCGGCGCTCGCGATCGCCACGTTGATGCCGATCACCTCGCCGTCGGCGTTGAGGAGCGCGCCACCCGAGTTGCCGGGGTTGATCGCGGCGTCGGTCTGGATCACGGCGACCGAGATCGTCGACGCGCTCGTGGTGGGGGCCGACTGGCTGTCTTCGCCCTGGCCGGGGATGTAGAAGTCGAACGGGCTGCTCTCGTCGGGGGTCGACGGGCTCTGCTCGGGATCGGCGGGGGCGGCCGACGAGGCGATCGTGATGCTGCGGTTGATCGCGCTCACGATTCCGTCGGTCACGGTTCCGGAGAGGCCGAGTGGGGCGCCGATCGCGATCGCGGTGTCGCCCACGTTCAGCTTGCTCGAGTCGGCGAACGACGCGGGCTGCAGGTCGGTCGCGCCCTCGATCTTGATGACCGCGAGGTCGGAGATCGGGTCGGTGCCGACGATGGCGGCCGAGAACAGACGGCCGTCGTTGGTCTGCACCTTGATCGCGGCGTTGCCCGTCGCTCCGTCGAGAGTCACGACGTGGGTGTTGGTGAGCACGTAGCCGTCCTTGCTGAGGATGACGCCGGAACCCGTTCCGCCGGCGTCGCTCGACGATGCGGAGATCGTGACGACGGAGGGCGATGCCGATGCGGCGACCGCGGTCACCGTCGTGGCGTTGTCGGGGTTGTTGACCGTGATGTTCGCGGGCGTGGTGATCGCGCCGACCGACGAGTTGCCGTTGCCGTCGTTGAGCGCGAGCACGATACCGCCGCCGGCGACTCCGCCGACGAGGGCTCCCACCGCGAGGGCGGCGACGAGCAGCACGGGACGGTTGCGTCGGAACGATGCGCCCTTCTCGGCGGGCGCGTCGTTCACGGGAGGAGCGGGGGGCGGCGTCGCCGAGCTCTCGTAGTGGGGAACGACGGGTGCCGCCGCAGCGGGCGCCTCGGAGAGGGCGCGGGGTGCGGGCGGTGCCGGGGGCGCGGGAGGCGCGGGGTTCACCGAAGCGGGCGGGGCCGCCGGGGTGGTGGGGGGTGTGGGTTCTGCGGGTGTAGCGGGGATCTCGGGGGTGTCATTCATCAGGTGCTCCTTCCAGCGGAGTAAGCATCCCCCGCTAACCTGAACGTTTTATATGCGGGCGCTGTAAGGCCACTTTGGCTTTACCGACCACCGATTTCAGCATCCCGGACCCCCGGGATTCTCCCGCCAATCACGGCCTACGAGTACCGTCGAGGCGCCGCCCGCCGTCGCCACGATTCTATTCGCTGGCACCACCAACGTGCCCGCGATCGGCACCCAGCCGTTGGCCCCGAACCTGTACTCGGCCGAGTACCCCACTGCGAGGTCGATCGTGTAGCTGCCCGGGTTCGCGAACACGTGGCTCGTCGCCGTCGGGGAGAACTCGGGCAGATTCTGGGCCGCCCAGCTTGTTCCGGGGGTCGGGCTGGAGTGGGAGGCGCCGTCGCCGTAGGTCCAGGTGTACGACTTCGCGGTGAAGCGCACGGAGGCGGGCAGGCCCAACAGGGTTCCGTCGACGATCTGCACCGAGGGGTCGGAATAGAAGTTGGTATCGAGGCCGACCACGATCCAGCCGTTCGGCTCCATGTGGTTGCCGCCCACGGTCGGACGGAAGGTGGCGATGTCGTTCAGCGTGACGTTCGTGGGCGGCGTGCCGACGTAGGTCGACCAGAACTCGGGACGGTAGTAGTCGCCCCGCGCGGCTGCCTCCGCCACCAGTTGGTTCTCGTAGGCGAGTCGCTGCTCGGGCGTCATCCGGTTCTTGTTGGGTGGGGCGGGCGATTGGGGCGCGCCGGAGCCACGGCCGGTGCCGGTGCTGCCGCTGTTCGTGGTGTTGCGTTCGCCGCTCAAGTTGGCGGCACCGTCGCCGAGGCTGCCTGAAACGCCTGGGCATCCGACTCCGTATTGGGCGCCTCTGCCGCACTCGTTCAAGGAGACAGGTAGATAGATTCCGAACGAAATGATGAATGGGACCAAGCTGACAATCGACATTCTGCTGATCAGTCTGGCTAGCTGCATATGCCTAGATCTCCCCACACCTCACGCTCCGCGAGAATTAGCGAATCGCCTTCCGAAGGAACAACAAACGCAGCTTCGAATGGGGTGACAGTCTGGCGGTCCGGAGAGACAAGGGACATTCCCGCCTTATCAAGAAGGTCAGTTCCCGCGACGTCTTCACACACGTAGGCTCGGACCACGATGTCGCTAGGAACGGCTGAGATGTCGTTTGATTGAAGGCTGATAGAGCGGAGGATCGTCGCGCCGGTTGTCCTCCAACCGTTGCTTCGGAATTCGTCTGCATCACCAACAGCTTGACTGAGTGCTCCTCCTTCAGCGACGACCGCTAGCCGCTCGCTACCGATACCTCCGTCGTGAAGGATCTCGTCTGTCACCGCGAGGTACGCCGCGTACGCCTCCTCCGCGGCCGCCAGAGCTTCCTCGTCGGAGGCGAAGAGCGGTGTCGCTCTGGGCGTGGGTGTCGGATCGGCCGCCGGGGCCTCCGACGCGCAGCCGGACGCCGACAGAGCGCCGACGAGCACGAGGGCTACGACGGCCGTACGAAACTTGGGTCGCATCCGCACAAGATAAATCACTTCGGCGACCCGCCTCGCGAATTATCCACAGCCGCACGACAGCTAGGGTTAATCCACGATGACAGTCTCCGGTTCTTGGCAGCAGGCCGCTCGCGGAGCGATGCTCCTGGGCGCCGACGGCGGGCTGCGTCCCACGATCTTCGCCGAGATGAGCGCCCTCGCGGTGAGTACGGGCTCGATCAATCTCGGCCAGGGGTTTCCCGACGAGGACGGTCCGGCCGAGGTGCTCGAGGCCGCCCGTCAGGCGATCAGCGACGGCTTCAACCAGTACCCGCCGGCGACCGGCATGCCGGTGCTGCGCAACGCGATCGCGGAGCACCAGCAACGCTTCTACGGCCTCGCCGTCGATCCCGACCGCGAAGTGCTCGTCACCGCCGGCGCGACGGAGGCCCTCGCGGCCACGATCCTGGCGCTGACCCAGGCCGGCGACGAGGTCGTCACGTTCGAACCGTTCTACGACTCGTACGGCGCGATCGTCGGACTCGGCGGCGCGACCCACGTGACGGTGCCGCTGCACGCGCCCGCCTTCCAGCCCGACCACGACGAGTTGCGCGCCGCGATCACCGACCGCACCCGGCTCATCCTGATCAACAACCCGCACAACCCGACAGGCACCGTGCTGCCGCGGGAGACTCTACAGCTCATCGTCGCGCTCGCGCACACGCACGACGCGCTGATCGTGACCGACGAGGTCTACGAGCACCTCGTCTTCGACGCCCCGCACACCCCGGTAGCGACCCTGCCCGGGGCACGCGATCGCACGGTGAGCATCTCGAGCGCCGGCAAGACGTTCAACACGACCGGGTGGAAGATCGGCTGGATCACCGCTCGGCCCGAGATCCTCGCGTCGATCCTCGCCGTGAAGCAGTTTCTGACGTTCGTGAACGGCGCCCCGTTCCAGCCGGCCATCGCCGTCGGTCTCGGTTTACCCGACGCGTTCTTCACCGGTGTCGCCGCCACGCTGAAGCGCAAACGCGACCTGCTGTCGGCGGGCCTCGTGAACGCGGGGTTCACCGTCGCCCAGCCGCAAGCCGGATATTTCGTCGTGGCGGATGCTGCGCCCCTCGGTTACACCGACGCCGCCGAGTTCTGCCGAGCCCTGCCGCAGCTGGCCGGGGTCGTGGGTGTGCCGATCAGCGCGTTCGTGCGCGAGGGCAACCGCGCGGAATACTCCTCGCTCGTACGGTTCGCGTACTGCAAGCGCGAGAGTGTGCTCGACGACGCGGTGACGCGGCTCGGCGCGCTGAAGCGCTAAACGGCTAGAACCGCTCGACGGCTCTAACCGGCGACGCCCGCGACGGCCGGCTGCGCCTTCGGCAGGCGCACGATGAAGGTCGTGCCGACCCCGACGACGCTCTCCACGTCGAGGTCTCCCCCGTGCGCGTCGATGATCGCCTTGGTGATCGTGAGTCCGAGACCGACCCCGGGCACCGCGGCCCGGGTGGCCGTCGACGCCCGGAAGAACCGGGAGAACAGCTGGTCGAGCTCGTTGGCGGGGATTCCCATACCGGTGTCGGTGAGGCGGATGACGATGTGCTCGCCGTCGCACGACACGGCGACGGTGACGTTGCCACCGCGCGGGGTGAACTTGATCGCGTTCGAGAGCAGGTTGTCGATCGCCTGTCCGATGCGGGTGGGGTCGCCGCTGACCAACGCGATGTCGTCGGTCACGTCGGTGATGATCGATACGCCCTGCGCGTCGGCGATGGGGCGCGCCGACTCGATCGAGGCCCGCACGACGGGCGCGACGTCGAGGTCTGACGCGTCGATGTTGAACGAGTTGGCGCCGACCTGCGCCGTGAACAGCAGGTCGCCCATCAGGCGCAGCAGGCGGTGGGCGTTGCGCTCCGCGATGCCGAGGTACATCATCTGTTCTTCGGACAGAGGCTCGTCGGTGTCGTCGCGAAGCAGCTCGAGGTATCCGAGGATCGAGCTGAGCGGCGTGCGCAGCTCGTGCGAGATGAGACCGACGAACTCGTCTTTGAGCCGCGACACTTCGAGCGCCTGCGTGACGTCGGTGGCGACGAAGAGGTAGCCGGTGGTCTCGCCGGAGTCGTTGACGCGGCGCGTGACGGCGACGTCGACGGCGACCTGGAGTCCGTCGGCGCGCACGTAGGTCCACTGACGCACCTCGGGGGTGCCGAGCCGCGCCGACTCGACGAGAGCCGAGAAGCCGGGGGTGAGCACCGTCTCGCCGGGCGGGTAGTTGAGTTCGCGCGAGCGCTCGTCGAGCTCTTCGGGCACGTGGAAGTCGTAGATGAAGCGTTTGCGCTGCGCCTCGGCCGCGCTCAGCCCGAGCATACGTTCGGCGCCCGGGTTCCAGACGTCGATGTTGCCGGTGACGTCGGTTCCGACGACCGACTGCTCGGTGACGGCGTCGAGCACGCTGCGGGTGAGCTTGTCGGCGGCGCGCAGTTGCGCCTCGTTCTCGCGCAGGCGTTTTGTGTAGTCCTCGGCCCCGCGCAGCATGACCTCGCGCTCTTCGGCCAGCCGGCGCACCGAGGCCACCTGCACTCGGCCCTGGCGGGCCACCTCGTTGATGATGGCCGCGCCGATCGCGAAGATGACGGGCGCGAAGATGGAGCGGAGGAGGTCTCCGGATGTCGACGCGCCACCGAATCCCAACAGGTCGGTGAGGGCGATCGCCGTGCCGACCGCGGCGATGATGATGTAGCGGCGTCCCGGCTCGGCGGCGATCCAGATCACCGGGAGGATGATGAGCGAGCTGAACGGCGACAGGTTGCCGCCGGTGCCCGCGCGGAAGGCGCTGAGGGCGATGAGGTCGAGCACCGGGATGAGGATGGCCAGGCGGCTCATCGACGGCTGGTAGCTGAAGAGCGCGGACAGCGCGGTCGACAGGATGACACCCCACATGCCGAGCAGAGCGGCGGTCCACACCGTGAAGTCGATGTTCGGCGAGGTCATCACGATGACGACCGCGCCGAGGAACGCGATGGCGAACGGTACCTGTTTGAGGAACGGTGAAGCGGAATCTACCCTGACCGTGTCGAGCACCCAGTGGTAGAACTTCACGCGGCGTGCCACTTCGGAACGTAGTCGTGCAGCATCTTGCGCACGTGCGCACCCGAGACGGGCTTGGGCAGTGACGGGTGGCCCTGGGGATAGTCTTCGGTGTCGAGCACGGAGGTGATCGCGATGATGCACTCCGGGTTGTCGGCGCCGAGCCGCACCGCGAGGGCCCAGCCGTCCATGCCAGGGAGGATGAGGTCGATGACCGCGAGATCGGGGGTCACCGTGCCGTACGCGTCGATCGCCGCTTCGGCGTTCGCCGCGTCACGGACGTCACAGCCCGCACGCTCGAAATAGCGGCGGAGCAGGTTGCGCTGGTCGTCGCTGTCGTCGACTATCAGCACTCGTACGCGCTCGTCGTGGCCGGGTACCACGACGAGGTTCGGCGTCGTCACGCTTCGGTCGAGGAACTCGCGGCGACCGGCACAGCCGAATCGGCCGGTGTGGTTTCGCGGACGATCTCGAGGGGCTCCACGCTCGTGCCGCCGCCGAAGCGGCCCCAGTAGCGTGCCGACGCGAGAACGAATTCGGGCTCGAGGTACGAGCGGATGCCCTCCTCGCCGCGGAAGCACTCGACGAGCGCCAGCTTGGTGTCGGTGTAGCCGTCGATCGAGACGAACTTCGTCGGGCGGAAGTCGACGGTCGACGACTGGCTCTGGAAGGCGAAGAACGACGGCACCGCGGCGGTGGCGGACACGGCCGCCTGGTGCACGGCGCGGTGGTCGGCCTCGTCGTCGTTGATGCTGTGGGTGTAGACGACCGTCGGGGAGACCTCGGCGACGACCCGGGCGATGGTGTCGACGGCGGCGGTGCCCGACGCGATGTCGGTGGCGGGGAGGTCCTCGAGGAACAGGCGGGCTCCGACGATCTCGGCGGCGGCGAGCGACTCGTGCTGGAGGTCGGCGTGCTTTCCCGCCGAGCTGCCGCGCGAGAGGGTGAGGATGGTGACGCTGTCGCCGGCGGCGCGGTGCGCCGCGAGGATGCCGCCGATGCCGAACTCGACGTCGTCGGGGTGCGCTCCGATGGCGAGCACGCTCTCGCGCTGGCCGTCGCCGTGGGCGACGCGGCTGGCGCGTCCGTCGGCGGCGAGACGCATCACGGCGGTCACCAGGTCGGACGCGCTGATCGGCTTGATCAAGAACTCGTCGGCCTGCGCGTTGAGCGCTCCGACCGCGTAGTCGACCGAGATGTGCGCCGTCATAACGACGATCGGGATGCCGGGGTGGTCGGTGCGGATCTGTTCCATCAGCTCGAGACCGTTGATGCCGGGCATCTCGATGTCGGTGACGACCACGTCGGGCAGGAACGCGTCGATGACGCCGCGGGCGAGCGAGGGGTCGGAGACCGTCTCGACGACACACCCGCCGCGCTTCTCCAACACCGTCTTGGTGTAGAAAGCGACGTCGGCGTCGTCCTCGACGACTACAACACGATAGGCCTCAGCCATGGTGGATCCTCCCCAAATTACTAGGACAACTCTAAGGGAGAGAAACGCCGTTCGATGCAACGCCGAACCGCCTGAGGCGAAGTGCCGGGTTAATTTCACGAGAATGTGTAACGCGGTCTTTCGAGAGCCAAGCGACCGCGACATCCGTCGCTTCTCCGACGGTCGCGATCTCGACGCCCATCGGGTCGACGACCATGCTGTTGCCGACGCCGGTCGGCGGTGCCTGGTCGGCCGCCGCGATGTAGATCGTGTTCTCGATGGCCCGCGCCGTGAGCAGCGTGCGCCAGTGGTGTTCTTTGAGCGGGCCGCGCACCCATTCCGACGGAAGCAGCACGAGATCGGCGCCCGCATCGACGAGCCGGCGGGTGACCTCGGGAAAGCGGGCGTCGTAGCAGGTCTGCAGGCCGACGGTGAATGCGCCGAAGGCGAAGGTCTCCGGGGCGTCGAGCGGGCCGGGGACCACCCAGTCGGACTCGCGCGACCCGAACGCGTCGTACAGGTGCATCTTGCGGTACTTCGCGACGAGGGTTCCGTCGGGCGCGATGGCGACGAGGGTGTTGGAGAAGCGGTCGGCTTCGTCGCTCGACTCGACCAGACCGGCGACGATGAAGACGCCGAACTCGCTGGCGAGAGCGGCCAGACCGGCGACGAACGGGCCGTCGAGCGGCTGGGCCGCGTCGACGTAGCCCCGGCCGAGATCGGGCTCGAAGTACGACGAGTACTCGGGGAACACGACGAGCGTGGCGCCGCGGGCGGCCGCTCGCTCGGTGAGGGTGCGGATGGCGACGAGGTTCTCCCCCGGGTCCGCGACCGGCGCGAACTGGGCGACGGCGATCGCGGACTCGGGAGAACTCATGCGCCCAGCCTACTTCTGGTGCGCGCGCACGACCTCGACGACCGCGGGGTAGAGCGGGTGTGCCGCGTCGAGGCCCGTGACCGAGACGACGAACTCGTCGGCGGTCTCGGCGGCGAGCTTCTGCTGCAGCTCGACGCTCTGCGGGTCTTCGGCGACGTCGAAGCGCAGGGCGACGCCCATGGTGCGCACGAGCGCGTCGCTGGCGAGCCCGCGCTCGGCCAGTTCGGCGGCGGGGCCGACGAACCGTTCGTTGCGGGAGAGCTTGCGCAGCGGCTGGCGGCCGACGCGGTCGACGGTGTCGCTCAGCTCGGGGTTCGCGAAACGCACCATGTTCTTGTCGATGTAGGCCTGCTGCACCTCGGGGTCGAAACCGTGCTTGGCGACGAGCAGCGACTTGGTCTCGGCGAGGACGGCGCGCACCTCGTCGGCGATCGCCGGCGTGGAGAAGGCTTCGGACATCGAGGCGACCCCGGCAGCGAAGCCGTGGTACGCCGCGGTCGCGTGACCGGTGTTGACGGTGAAGAGCTTGCGCTCGATGTACGGCGCGAGGTCGTCGACGAAGTGTGCGTCGGGGATGACCGGCGTCTGGTCGCCGAACGGAGTGGACTCGATGGCCCACTCGAAGAACGCCTCGACGGTGACGTTGAGCCCCGCGTCGGGGTCTTGACCGGGCACGATGCGGTCGACGGCCGTGTTGGCGAAGACGGCGGCGGCGCCGGGGAGGGTCTTCTCGACCTCCACGCGCAGCAGGTCGGTCGCGTTGATCGCGTTCTCGCACGCCATGACGACGAGCGGGGCGAGGTCGGCCGAGCGCTGCTCGATCGCCTTGGCGATGAGCGGCGCGACGAAGCGCAGGATGTTCGGTCCGACCGCGGTGGTCACGATGTCGGCCGACGCGATCTCGGCGACGACGTCGCTCTCGTGGGTCGAGCTGTTCAGTGCGCGGTAGTTGTCGACCGTCCAGACGCTCGCGCCGTCGCCGACCTCGGTGACGACGTAGCTGGGTGTCGAGGCGAGGGCGTCGATGAGCTCGGCGTTGACGTCGGCGAAGACGACCTCGTAGCCGGCCTTGTGCAGGATGAGCCCGACGAATCCGCGTCCGATGTTTCCGGCGCCGAAATGTACGGCCTTCACGCGTTCACGTCCCCGAGGAGTTCCATGACTTCTTCGGGAGTCTGGGCGGCGAGCAGCTTAGCGACCTCGTCGTCTTCGCTGAACACGATGGCGATCGAGGAGAGGACCTCCATGTGACCGCCGTCCTTGCCCGCGATTCCGACGACGAAGCGAACCTCGTTGCCGCCCCAGTCGATGGGGTTGTCGTAGCGCACGAACGAGAGCGCAGACTTCAGGATCGTGTCCTTGCCCTCGTTCGTGCCGTGCGGAATAGCCAGGAAGTTACCCATGTAGGTCGACACCGTCGCTTCACGCTCGTGCATAAAGGCGATGTAGTCGGGTGTTACCCCACCCGAGGCGACCAGCAACCGTCCGACCTCGTCGATCGCTTCCGCGGGGGTCGTCGCAGACCCGTGCAGGTCGATCTGTGCAAGTTCAAGCACGTTGCTCATGGGTTTCCTCTTTCTTCCTGGCTATTTCCGTGTTGTGCGGTGCGGCGTCAGCTACACAGCGGGGTGTTACTTGGCGGCCTTCTGGGCCTCGAGCTGCGCGACGATCTCGTCGTACTTCGGGCTGCCCATGAAGTTGTCGACCGAGACATGCTGCGAGTTCGGCGACTTCTCCGTGGCGCGAGGGGTGAGCTCACGCTGGGTGATCACGAGGTCGGCGGTGCCGTCGAGGTTCGCGATCGCCTGGTTGACGACGGTCACCCCTTCGATGCCGGCCTTCTTGATCTTGTTGCGCATGACCGTCGCACCCATGGCGCTCGAGCCCATACCTGCGTCGCACGCGAACACGATCGAGCTGACCGGTGCGTTCGACGGAGCGGCTGCCGTAGCGGTCGCAGCGGCGTCGCCACCCGAGGTGTTGAGCAGTGCGCCGACCTGGCTGTCCTTGCCCTTGTTGGCGGCGTTCTTGGCGACGGCGTCGGCGAGAGCGGTGTCGCCGGCGGCGACGGCCGCGAGGTCGGTCTTACGGCTCGCACGGATGATGATCGATGCGACGAGGAAGGTGACCGCTGCGGAGATCAGCACCGACAGGATGACGCCGACGAAGCTTCCGGGAGGCGTCTGGGCGAGAATCGCGATGATCGAGCCGGGCGACGCGGGAGCGCGCAGACCCGACTGGAAGATCACGTTGGTGAGAACACCGCTGGCGCCACCGGCGATGACGGCGACGATGAGCAGCGGCTTGGCCAGAACGTACGGGAAGTAGATCTCGTGGATACCACCGACGAACTGGATGAGGATCGCGCCGGGGGCGCTGGCACGCAGCATGCCGACACCGAAGATGGCGAAGGCGAGCAGCAGACCGAGGCCGGGGCCGGGGTTCGCTTCGATGAGGAAGAGGATCGACTGGCCGGTGCGCTCTGCCTCGATGGTGCCGAGCGGCGTGAACACACCGTGGTTGATCGCGTTGTTCAGGAACAGGATCTTGCCGGGCTCGACGAACACGCTGGCGATGGGCAGCAGCGAGGTCTCGACGAGGAACTTCACGATGGTCTCGAGGAAGCTGCTGATCGCCGTGACCGCCGGGGCGATGACGAAGAACGACAGCACCGCGAGGGCCGCTCCGACGATTCCACCGGAGAAGTTGTCGACGAGCATCTCGAAGCCGGCGCGGATCTTGCCCGCCCAGAGTGCGTCGACCTTCTTCATGACCCACGCGGCACCGGGGCCGACGATCATCGCGCCGAGGAACATCGGGATGCCCGCTCCGACGATGACACCCATGGTGGCGATGGTTCCGACCACTCCACCGCGCACGCCGTAGACCATGCGGCCACCGGTGTTGGCGATCAGGAGGGGAAGCAGGTACGTGATCATCGGGCCGACGAGGCCCGTGTTCGTCACGTCGGGGTCAGTGCTCCAGCCACCGAGCTGCTGCACCCAGGTGGCGTCGATTCCGAGCAGCGGCAGCCATCCGGTCTCGATGAAGAGGGCCGTGATGAGGCCCCAGGCGATGAAGGCGGCGATGTTCGGCAGCACCATGCCGCTGACAAAGGTGCCGAACTTCTGAACACCTACTCGTGTTCCTCCGCGTTTTGTTTCAGACGTCGTTGTCATGGGGTGTTACTCCGATTCCGTGTGTGTGGTTGAGGTGGTGAGAGAGTTTGCTGCGGCGAGCACCGCGACGCGGGCCTCCACAGCGCTATTGGCCGAGAGGGCAATCTCGGCGAATTCTTTGGCCTGCTCGAGGGTGAAGCGGGCGAGTTCCGTGCGCACGTCGGCGAGGGCCGCGGGCGACATCGAGAGCGAGGTCGCTCCGAGGCCGACGAGCACGACGGCGAGCAGCGGGTCTGCTGCCGCCTCTCCGCAGATGCCGACGGGCTTGCCGGCGGTGACGCCCGCGCGTCCGACCTCGCCGACCAGCCTCAGCACCGCGGGGTGCCACGGGTCCTGGAAGGAGGCGACGGAGCCGAGCAGTCGGTCGGCGGCGAGCGTGTACTGGGTGAGGTCGTTGGTACCGATGCTGGCGAAATCGGTCTCCGGCAGGATGCGGTCGGCGAGGAGGGCCGCGGCGGGCACCTCGATCATGACGCCGGCGGTCTTGATGCCGAGTTCCTTCGCGAGCTTGGTGAAGTAGCGCGTCTCTTCGACGGTGGAGACCATCGGGGCCATGACCCAGAGGTCGGCGTCGGTCACCGCGTCGGCGTTGGCGAGGGCGGTCAGCTGGTCGCGCAGGATCGGCTCGTTGGCTCGGAGCGCGCGGATGCCGCGCAGGCCGAGGGCCGGGTTCTCCTCCGGCTCGTCGTTGAGGAAGCTCAGTGGCTTGTCGGCTCCGGCGTCGAGCGCGCGCACGACGACCTTCTTGCCGGCGAACGCCTCGAGCAGCTGGGTGTACTTGGCCTGCTGTTCTTCGACGGTCGGCGCCTTGTCGGAGTCGAGGAAGAGGAACTCGGTGCGGAACAGGCCCACGCCCTCCGCACCCTTCTCGACCGCCGGAAGCGCGCCGTCGGCGGAGCCGAGGTTGGCGAGCAGGGGCACGGGGGTGCCGTCGGCGAGAGCGCCGGGGCCGACGGGCGCGTCGGCCGCGGCCGCGCGGGCCGCGATCGTGTTCGCGGCGGCGGTCTGGTCGGCCTCGCTCGGGTCGATGTTCACGATGCCGGTCGAGGCGTCGACGACGACGATCTGGTCGTCGGCGAGGTCGAGGGCACCGGATGCGCCCACGACGGCGACGATCGACTTCTCGCGGGCGAGGATCGCCGTGTGCGACGTGGGTCCGCCGTCGCTCGTGATGAGCGCCAGCACCTTGTCGAGGTCGAGCAGTGCGGTGTCGGCGGGGGCGAGGTCGCGGGCGACGAGGATGAACGGATAGTCGGGGTCGGGCACGCCAGGGGCGGAGACGCCCTGCAGGTGGGCGACGACACGCTGCGAGACGTCGTTGAGGTCGGTCGCGCGCTCCCCCATGTAGCCGCCCATGCTGGTGAGCAGGTCGCGGAAGGCGGCGAACGCCTCGAAGACGGCGCGCTCGGCGGTCTTGCCGGTGCCGATGCGGGCGTCGACGTCGTCTTTCAGGGTGGGGTCTTCTGCCATGAACGCCTGCGCGTCGAGCACGTCTTTCGCGGCGCCGCCGGCACGGGCGCCACGGAGGCGGATGTCGGCCGCGGTCGCGGCGAGCGCTCCGGCGGCCCGCACCTTCTCGGCGTCGTCGCCGACCGTGCTCGCGGTGTCGACGGGTTCGGGCAGGGGCTCGGGCATACGCAGGATCGGACCGACGGCGAGGCCGCGGCCGATGCCTACTCCGCTGAGGGTGCTCATGCGTCGTGGTCCGTTCCGAGGAACGTCGCCAGGTCGTCGAGAACGGCCTCGGCGTTGTCACCCTCGGTGTGCAGGGTCACCTCGTCGCCGTGCTCGATGCCGAGGGAGATGACACCGAGGATGCTCGCCGCGTTGATCTTCTTGTCACCCTTGGTGAGCTCGACGACGAGACCCGACGCGGTGACGGCCTGCACGAAAAGCGACGCCGGCCGGGCGTGCAGACCGTGTGCGGAAGCGATTGTGACGGTGCGATCAGCCATGGGGTTAGTCCTTCTGGGTTGTGGTGAGAGAGGAGAAGAGTTCGTAGGCGGCCTCGGCGCCGCCGGGTGCGAAGGTCGTGCTGGCGAGGAGGCCGGCGGGAACCCCGAAATCCGCGGCGCGGTCACGCAGGAGTTCGAAGCTCGACGAGAGGTGCGACCCGACGAGCAGTACGTCGGCGGAGGGAAGGCGGGCGTCGATGTCGTCGTCGCTCGCGGCCTGCACGGAGACGGACTCCCCACGGGCGGCGGCGATGCTGCGCAGGCGGCCGGCAAGGAAGGTACTCGAAGCGCCGGCACCACAAACAATCAGTATGGTGGTCATGGATCGCCTCCTTGCGTTCCCTGCGTTACAGCGAATCGACGTGCTTAGGCCTCTATCTTTGAACGAATTGTCGTTCCGCTCCAGTAGTTCTCTTTCCGCACCCGCGGAAATTCGCGTCGCGCAGCCCGCGAGCATCCTCCGAACGTGGTTAACTCGCTGTAAATGAGCGATAAGTACGAGCGCCTGCTTCACTACCTGTCGCAGAGCGATACCCGCGTGACCGCGGCGGAGCTGGCTGAACACCTCGGGGTGACGACGCGCAGTGTGCGCAGCTATGTCACCGCGGCCAAGACCGCGGCCCACCCGCTCAGCATCATCTCGTCGTCGACCAACGGCTACCGGCTCAACCGCGAGGCGTACGCCACGTTCTCGAGCGGCGGTCGCGGGCGCGACGCCGACACCCCCCGCGACCGGGTGCACCACCTCGTGCGCCGTCTCACCGAAGAGCCGGGCGGGCTCGACGTGCACACCCTCGCCGACAGCCTCTACGTGAGCGAGTCGACGATCGAGAGCGACCTGCGCAAGGTGAAGGCGCTCGGCGAAGAGGCCGGCCTCACGCTCACCCGCAGCGGGAGCGTCGTCACCCTCACCGGCAGCGAGGCCGAGTACCGCCGGGTGCTGAGCAAGATCTTCCGCACCGAGAGCGCGCAGGGCTTCCTCGAACTCGAGAACGTGCAGCGCGAATTCGTGTCCGAAGACCTCGGCGCCTTCAAGACCGCGCTGATCGCGATGCTCGAGGGCCAGGGCTACTTCGTCAACGAGTACGGGGTCAACAGCGTGCTGCTGCACGTGGCCATCGCCGTCGACCGTGTCATCCGCCGTCCCGTCGCGAAGATACCGGATGTCGCGGACGACACCGCAACCCCGGTGGGCGCCGCGCTCGCGCAGCTCACCCGCACCCACTTCGACGTCGAGCTCGACCGCACCGACCTCGACTACCTGGCGAAACTGCTGACGACGCGCGTGATCACCCCGGGCCAGAACGAGCCGGTGCAGTCGGTCGTCGACAACTACGTCGTTCCCGAACACCTCGAGACCGTGCGCCGCATCGTGGGGCAGGTCGGCGAGGAGTACCTGCTCGACCTCGACGACGAGGCGTTCATGGTGCGGTTCGCGCTGCACGTCGGCAACCTCATCGCCCGGGCGCAAGACAACTCGTACTCGCGCAACCCGCTGGTGAAGTCGATCAAGACCTCGTACCCGATGATCTACGACGTGGCGGTGTTCATGGCCAGCCAGATCCAGCGCGAGAAGTCGATCACGATCAACGACGACGAGATCTCGTACATCGCGATGCACCTCGGGTCGCACCTCGAGCGCCAGTCGCGCAACGAGGAGCGGCTCACCGTCGCCATCGTCTCGCCCGGCTACTACGACATGCACGACATCCTGCGCCAGCACATCGAGCGCACGCTCGGCGACGAGATCGCCGTCGAGGTCGTCGTCACCCGCACCGACGTCGACGCGGGCGACTTCTCGACCGACCTGGTGCTGTCGACGATCGCGTTCACCGGGGCGGGCGACAACGTCGTCGTCATCCAGCCGTTCCTCACCGAACGCGACGTGGAGAACATCCGACGGGCCATCTCCCGGGTGCGCAGGCACCGGCGCCGCATCCGGATCAAAGACGACCTGCTGCTCTATTTCGACGAGTCGCTGTTCCTGCGCAACGTGCAGGCGGCCGACGAGGCGTCGATGATCCGTGTGCTCGGCGACCTGATGCTCGACCGCGGCGTCATCGACGAGAGCTACATCGACGGCGCGATCGAGCGCGAACTGCTCTCGTCGACCGCGTTCACCGAGTCGATCGCGGTTCCGCACGCGATGGCGATGACCGCCAGCCGCACGTCGATCGCCATCGCGGTGAACGAGACCGCGATGCCGTGGGGCGAGAACCGGGTGAACGTCATCGCGCTCATCGCCTTCAACTCGGGCGAGCGTGCGTCGTTCCAGTCGACGTTCGACCAGTTCGTCGAGGTGTTCGCCGACCGCGCGGGGGTGCTCGAGCTGATCAAGAAGTCCACCGGTTTCAGCGAGTTCATCGAAGAACTCGTGCGGATGATCGACAAATAGATGGATTCGGAGGAGTTTCGCGAGGTGTGCCTGAATCTGCCGGGCGCCACCGAGACTTTCCCGTTCGGGCCGGAGACACCGGTCTACAAAGCGGCGAACGGCAAGGTGTTCGCGATCATGACCGAGCCGGGCGACCCCTCCCCCGCCGTGACGCTCAAGGCGGCGCCCGACGACGGGCTGGCGGTGCGCGAGCAGCATCCGACGGTCACCCCCGGCTACCACATGAACAAACGGCACTGGCTGACGGTGCCGCTCGACCTGCCCGCTACGCTGCTGGTCGACCTCGTGACCGAGAGCCACCGTCTGGTGCGACCGCGGCTGCGCTGAGCCGGCCGCGCTGAGCCGGCCACGGGCTGCGTAGAGCCGGCCGCGATCGGTCGACAGGATGCCACGGCCCGAGCCGCGCGAACCGTCCTGTCGGGCGGTCGCCAGCCCCGTTTCATCCTGTCGGGGCGTCGGCGGACACGGGTTAAAGCAAGAAGTCCCGGTCACTGTCGTGACCGGGACTTCTTTTCTGTTGCGGGGACAGGATTTGAACCTGCGACCTCTGGGTTATGAGCCCAGCGAGCTACCGAACTGCTCCACCCCGCGCTGCAAGATCAACGATAGCACGGGTTTCGGGAGCCGGTTTCCACCTCGCACCCTCAGGCCGGTCTGGTGACGCCGATACTCATCGCGAGCGGCAGCCATTTGGTGTCGGGCCAGCGGTACATTCCCTCGCCGGCGGGCTCGAGGTAGCCGAACATCTTCCACGGGATCTCGTAGTGCTCGTGCAGGAAGTCGAGCCGCAGACCGGTCGCGAGCAGCGCGCCGACGATCTCGCTCACCGGGTGCGGCCACTCGTAGGTGCGGGTGTTGACGAGTGAGGCGTCGGGGTCGGCGTAGTCCTTGTCGTCGTCGATCACGTCGGCTTCGCCGTCGGTGTCGTAGGCGAAGGTCAGGCCGGGCAGCTCGCCCTCCGCCCCGTCGAGCACCCAGGCGGCCGGGTGTCCGTCGGCGAAGTAGAGACTGCCGCCGGGCTTCAGGTACCACTCGACGATGCGCGCCCACTCGGCGACGTCGGGAAGCCAGCCGATGGTGCCCCAGGTGGTGAACACGATGTCGAACGACTCCGGCTGCGGCAGGGTGTGCCGCAGGTCGTAGACGTTCGCGATGACGAAGCGGGAGCGGTCGGCCAGGTCGAGCTCTGCCGCGAGCGCCCTGGCCTGCACGATCGCCGGCTTCGAGAAGTCGACGCCGACGACCTCGGCGCCGCGCTGGGCGAGCGTCAGGGTGTCGGCGCCGAAGTGGCACTGCAGGTGCAGTATCCGCTTGCCCGCGAGACCGTCGGGAAAGTACGCGGCGAGCTCGGCCTCGTCGATCGGCGTGAGCGCGCCGTGCCCGGCCCGCAGCTTCGACTGGTCGTAGAACTCGCTCGCCACGTGCAGTGGGACACGTTCGTCCCACTGCGCGCGGTTCGCGTCAAGCCAGTCGCCGGAGCCGAGCTCGACCATCGTTACTCGCTGGCTGCCAGTGCCGCGCTCAGGGCCGCGGTGAGGCGGTTGTCCGCCTCGGCCGCTGCCACGAGGTCGTTGGCCGCGTAGGCGGCTTCACGGTCGGCGAGAGCCTGGCGGGCCGCGGCGAGAGCCTCGGTCAGCGTGCTGCTCTCGGCAGGGGTCTCGCCCGCTCCGGCGTCGGGCACCGGGGTGACGGGCTCGGTTCCGGGGTCGACTTCCTCGCCGGGTGTCGGCGTCACGATGGTTCCGCCGTCGCCGGCGTCGGCACCCGAGTCACCGCCGAACAGGGCGTCGAGCGCCTCGTCGAGGGTGTCTTCGAAGGCGATCTGGTCACCGAACGCGACGAGCACCTTGCGCAGCAGCGGGTAGCTGGTGCCACCCGTGGCCTGCACGTAGACGGGCTGCACGTAGAGCAGTCCCCCGCCGACGGGCACGGTCAGCAGGTTGCCCTGGATCGCTTCCGTGTCACCGCGTTGCAGCAGCGACAGCTGGCTGGCGACCTCGGTGTCGGAGTTGAAGCTGTTCTGCACCTGGCCGGGGCCGGGCACCGTGTCCTGTTTGGGCAGGGTGAGCAGCGTCAGCTTGCCGTAGTCGGGTCCCGCATCGGAGTTCACGGCGAGATAGCCGGTGAGGATGCTGCTCGACGAGGTCGCGGCGGCACGCGGGATGAAGGTGGAATACAGCGTGAAGGCGGATGCATCGGTGCCGGGCACCTGCATCGTGAGGTAGTACGGCGGCTGCAGCGTGGGGGTGGCTGCCGGCGACGTGGGGTCGTCGGGCGTGACCCACTGGTCGTCGCTCGAGTAGAACGAGTTCGCGTCGGTGACGTGGAACGAACCGAGGATCGCGCGCTGCACCTTGAACAGGTCGGCGGGGTAGCGCACGTGGCTGAGCAGGTCGGGGCTCATGTCGTCGACCGACTGCAGGCTCTCGGGGAAGATCTTCTCCCAGGTCTTGAGGATCGGGTCTTCGGTGTCCCAGGCGTAGAGCGTGACCTCACCCGAGTAGGCGTCGACCGTGGCCTTCACCGAGTTGCGGATGTAGTTCAGGTTGTCGACCGCGTACGGAACGGCCGGCGTGGTCGTGTCGACGATGGTGTCGCTCAGCGTCTGCACGCGCGAGTACGGGTAGTTCGCACTCGTGGTGTAGGCGTCGACGATCCAGATGACACGTCCGTCGACGACGGCCGGGTAGGCGTCGCTGTCGGTGGTCAGGTACGGCGCGACCTTCTTGACACGCTCGATCGGGTCGCGGTCGTAGAGGATCTGCGATTCGCTGGTGACCGCGTCGGAGAGGATGATCTGCTCGCTCTGGAACTTGATCGCGTAGGCGAGCTTCGAGAACAGGTTGTCGAGCATCGGCCCGCCGTCGCCCTCGTAGGTCGTCGTCATGTTCGACGCGTCGTCGTCGTCGCCCGACGGGTAGTCGAGCTCGATCGGGGTGTCGCCCTCGGGCGCTCCGACGACCGAGTACGCCGGCGATTCCTCGCCGAAGTAGATGCGCGGTTCTTCGATGTTGAGCGCGCCGGTCGACGGGATGCCCGACTCGAGGAACACGGGCTGGCCGTCGGTCGTGCGCTGGTTGCCGTAGGCGGCGACCACGCCGTAACCGTGGGTGTAGACGAACGCGTTCGAGTACGGAGTCTGCGAGTCGCCCAGACCCTCCTGGTCGAGCTCGCGCACCGCGATAACGGTGTCTTGCACGGTGCCGTCGATGTTGTAACGGTCGACGTCGAGGTGCGCCGGGAACTGGTAGTACTGGCGGAAACGCTCGAGCTGCGCGAACGACTCGGAGACGAGCGCCGGGTCGATGATGCGGATGTTCGCGGTCGTCTCGGCGTCGGAGCGCAGCGCGCCCTGCTCGGCGTCGGTCGTCGCGTTGTAGGGGGTCTCGGTGACGCCGTCGACGCCGTATGCGTCGCGCGTCGCCTCGATGCTGCGGTCGATGTACTCCGACTCGAGCGTGCGGGCGCTCGGCTCCACCTGGAAGCGCTGCACGATCCACGGGTAGATTCCGCCGAGGATGAGGCCGCTCACGAGCAGCAGGGCCGTGCCGATGACGGGGAGACGCCAGCGGCCGATGATGGCCGTGACGACGAAGAGCAGTGCGACGACGCCGGCGGCGATGGCGAGGATGGCGCGACCGGGGATGGTCGCGTTGACCTCGGTGAAGCCGGCTCCCGTCTGCAGGTAGCCCGCGCCGGAACCGGCGAGGGTCGTGTACTGGTCGAGCCAGATGCTGACGGCCTGGAGCGCCACGTAGAGCGCAGCCATGACGGCGATCTGGATGCGCGCGGTGCGCGAGATGCGCACCTCACGGCCCGAGACGCGGATGGCGCCGTACAGGTAGGAGGTGGCGAGCGCGGCGATGCCCGCGATCAGCACGATCGCCGAGGCGTAGGCCACGACGCCGCGGAAGAAGGGGAGTTCGAACATGTAGAACGAGATGTCGAGCCCGAACTGCGGGTCGGTCTCGCCGAACGTCGTGCGGTTGAGATACTGCAGCACGACGGGCCAGCGGGTCGCCGCGGAGACACCGGTGAACAGGCCGAGCACGGCGGGGATGCCGAACATCGCGAGACGACGCAGCGGCTCGATGACCTGCTGGTAGCGGTCGAGCTGCGAGTTGAGCTTCGCGTAGACCGGGCGGGCGCGGAACGCGATCTCGATGCTGACCCAGACGGGCACGGCCATCGCGAGGAACCCGACGAGGAACATCGCGGCTGTGGCGATCCACTGCGTGGTGAGCACGTTGAGGAACTCGAGCTGGTCGAACCAGAGGATGTCGGTGTAGAAACCGGCGACGATAAAGAAAATCACCACCAGTACCGCGAGAATCGCTGCGGTGATCGCGAGGGTTACCCTCGTGCGGCTGACGGGTGGGTTTGCTGTGGAAGTCAAGCGACTGCTCCTGGCCTTAGTGGTCGGTCTCGGTCATCTTAACGGTGCGGACTGCGAGAAGGCTGGTGCTTGTCTCAGTTTGCGTCGCAGGTGGGAAGACCGGCGGTCGAAGCTCCCGTCGAGACGGCGTCGAGCACGGCGAGCGAATCATCGAGAGTCGTGACCGCGAAGACCTCGAGCCCGTCGGGCACGTGGTCGACGACCTCGTTGCAGTTGTCGACGGGAGCGAGGAAGTAGTCGGCTCCCGCGCGCACAGCGCCGAACATCTTCTGGCGGATGCCGCCGATCGGCCCGATCTCTCCCCCGCCGGTGATCGTGCCGGTGCCCGCGATGTCCTGGCCGCCGGTGAGCTCGCCCGGGGTGAGCTTGTCGATGATGCCGAGCGCGAACATCTGGCCGGCGCTCGGCCCGCCCACCTTCTCGAGCTGGATGGTCACGTCGATGGGGAACTCGAAGTTCCCCTTCACGGTGATGCCGACGATGGGCACGGAGTTCGCCCCGCCGCTCATGACCGGGGTGATGGCGAGAGTCTGCTCGACCCCGTCGCGGAGGATGACCACCGAGGCCGGGGAGTCGACGCCGTTCTCGGCGATCGTCGCCTTGAGGCCGGTCACGTCGGTGAAGGTCTCGCCGTTGACGCTGACGATCGTGTCGCCCGCCTCGAGCTGGCCGTCGGCGGGAGTGCCCTCGCCGACCACGACGACCTCGAGGCTCGTCGTGAAGTCGTAGTCGAGCGCGGTGAGCGCGGCCGCGACGGCCTCCTGCTGCGAGTTCTGCATCTCGGTCTGGCTCTGCTCGTTCGACTGCTCGACGGTGACGCCCGCGGGGTACACGGTGTCGAGCGGCACGACGGCCTTGCTCGAATCGAACCACGCCGACGCGACCTGGAACCAGTTGAGCCGGTTCTCGCGGTTGCCGTTGATCGATACCGTGAGCATGTTCAGCGATCCGCTCGTGGGGTAGGTCGTGGCATCCGCTATATCGATCAGCGGCACCTCTTCTCCCCCGACCTCGACCTGTCCGAGGGTGTCGAAGACGGGCCCCGGCTGCTCGATCACGTAGGGCGACGGCACGAGCGCGACGACGAGCGTCACGAGCATCGCGAGGAGGATGAGCGACCAACCGACGGTCGAGCCACGGGATCGACGCGGTCGCACGACCGGGTCGGAATCGGCGAAAAGCGACACCGGAATCCTTTTGTTCAGGGGGAAGAAAGCGAGTGTTCGCCACGGGCGCACAGCCAGACCAACCAGCCTAGGTGAAAACCCAGCCCCATCCGGCGCGCAGCAGCTAGCGTAGTTTGCATGCCTGAAGATTCGCGGGAAGAGCCGCCCGAAGAAGAGTTCCGAGAGATGCTGCGCGCCTTCCTTGCCGGGGACACCGACATGGATCCGAGCAAGCTGGCGAGCGCCGCCGGCCTTCCGAACGACCCGGAACTCGTCGCCCAGCTCATCGCCCAGCTGCAGAACGCGATGCAGTCGAGCGGCGACGGCATCAACTGGGGTCTCGCGCTCGAGCAGGCCAAGAACATCGCGTCGCGCACGACCGTCGTGTCGCTGCCCGCCGAGCGTTCGCAGATCGAGCAGGCGTTCCACGTGGCGTCGCTCTGGCTCGCCGAGGCGACCGAGATCTCGGAGCTCACGGTCGAACCGCGGCTGATGAGCCGCACCGAGTGGGTCACCGCGACCATGCCGGTCTGGATCCAGCTCGCCGAGCCCGTCGCCACGAGCATCGCCGACTCCCTCACCGAGGTGCTGAAAGACCAGGCGCCCGAAGAGATGACCGACATGATCGCCGGTGCGAGCCAGCTCATGCGCAACGTCGGCGGCACGCTGTTCGCGATGCAGCTCGGGCAGGTCGTCGGCCAGCTCTCGAGCGAGGTCGTCTCCGGCGGCGACATCGGCATCCCCCTGCTCGACTCGCTGAACGACGCCGACCAGCAGGCGGCGATGATCCCGCAGAACGTCGCCGCGTTCGCCTCGGGGCTCGACGTGCCCGTCGACCAGGTGCAGCTCTACCTCGCGGTGCGCGAGCTGGCGCACGCCCGCCTCTTCCGTCACGCGAAGTGGCTGCGTCTGCAGCTGATGACCTCGATCACCGAGTTCGCCCACGGAATCCGCATCGACACGTCGCGCCTCGAAGAGCTCGCGAGCGACTTCGACCCTGCGAACCCCGAAGAGCTGCGCGCGGCCATGACCAGCGGCGCGCTGATCCCGCCCAAGTCCGACGAGCAGCTCGCCGCCCTCGGCCGCCTCGAGACGACGCTCGCCCTCATCGAGGGCTGGGTCGACGTCGTCACCGCGCAGGCCACCTCGCGCCTGCCCTCCAGCGTCGCGATCGCCGAGACCGTGCGTCGCCGCCGGGCGTCGGGCGGGCCGGCCGAGTCGGCGTTCTCCACCCTCGTGGGGCTCGAGCTGCGTCCGCGTCGACTGCGCGAGGCCGCCGCGATGTGGCAGCAGGTGACGGATGCCGTCGGTGCCGACACGAGGGACGACCTGTGGTCGCACCCCGACCTGGTGCCCACGGCCGAAGACATCACCGACCCGAGCGCGCTCGTCGCCCGGCTGCAGGCCGGCACCCCCGCGCCCGACGACGTCGACAAGGCGCTCGAAGACCTGCTCAACGACGACACCACCGAACGGCCGCGCGAAGAGTAGCGCGACCCGAAAGAGCCACTTTCGGCCAAATGACGCGACCGCGGTCGCGTCATTTGGCCGTTAAGGGCTCATGTGCGGGGTGGCCGGACCGCACTCGCGCGGCGTTGTGGAAAAGTCGCTCGCCGGCCTCGCCCGCGTGGCACGATCTCTCGCATGGTGCTGAGGATCGACCCGCGTTACCCGCTCGTCTGGCGGTCGCCGTCGAGCCTGCAGCTCGGCGTCGCCGACCCGGTCGTCGTGCTGCACGAGGTGTCGGGCGTCGACGAGCTGATGATCTCGGCGCTGCTCGCGGGCGTCAGCCGGCCCGGGCTCGGCATGATCGCGCGCGGCGGAGGGGCGGCCGACGACGACGCGACCGCCCTGCTCGCCGCTGTCGCTCCCGCGCTCGAGGCGTCGGCACCACGGCGCGACCACTCGGTCACGCTCGTCGGCTCGGGCGGAACCGCCGACCGCATCGCCGCGGTGCTCGCCGGCGAGGGCGTTCGGGTGTCGCTCGCCCGCGATGCCGAGGCGGCTGCGGCCGCGCCGTGCGACCTCGCGGTCGCCGTCGGTCATTACGTGCTCGCACCCGAGCTGCACGGGCTGTGGTTGCGCCGCGACATCCCGCACCTGCCGGTGGTGCTCTCCGACACGAGCGCGACGGTCGGCCCGGTGATCGAGCCGGGCATCGGCCCGTGTCTCTACTGCCTGCAGCGCTACCGCACCGACGCCGACCCGGCCTGGCCCGCGCTGTCGGCGCAGCTCTGGGGCCGACGGTCGCCGACCGAGACGATGCTCGTGGCCGGCGAGGTCGCGGGAATCGCGGGCCGCGCGGCGCTCGCGAGGCTCGACGCCGGCCACGCGGCATCCGCCCATTCGTCCACCGAGATCGACGTGCGCTCCGGCGAGACGACGACCCGGCTCTGGCAGCCGCACCCCGAGTGCGGCTGCACCGGCGTCAGCGTTGCAGTTCGGCGAGAAAGCGGCTCGCCTGGCGTTGGCCGGGGCGGTAGCCGCCGGAGTTCGTCCCCGTCGCGGCCCACGTCAGGCTCAGCTTTCGCCGAGCCCGCGTGATGCCGACGTAGAGCAGCCGGCGTTCTTCGTCGATCGCCTCGTCGGACTTCGCGTAGGTGATCGGCACGAGGCCCTCGCTCAGGCCGACGAGGTGCACCGAGTCCCACTCGAGGCCCTTCGCCGAGTGCAGGGTCGCGATGGTCACGGCCGACAGCGTCGGCTCGTGCTGCGCGGCCTGGCGCTCCATCAGGTCGTCGACGAAATCCTTGAGGCTGGTGCCTGCGGGGGTCTGCTCGGCGAGACCCATGAGCGCGTTGAGCGACTCCCAGCGGTCGCGCACCGCGCCGCGGGTCTCGGGCGCCTCCTGCGTCCAGCCGAGCGAGCGCAAAACGTCGCTCACCGTCTTGAACAGCGGCTCCCCCACGATGGAGACCGAGGCACCCTTGAACATCATGAGCGCCTCCTTGATCTCGCGCAGTTCGAAGAACCGGGTCGCGCCGCGCACGAGGTAGGGCACACCGATCGCGTTCAGCGCCGCCTCGATCGCGGCCGCCTGCACGTTGATGCGGAACAGGATCGCGATGTTCTCGGGCTTGGTGCCCTCGGCGATCTCGTCGGCCACGGCCTTCGCCACGGCGCGCGCCTCGGTCGTGTCGCTGTCGAACCCGTCGACGAGCGGGGGCCGCATGGCGCCGGGCTGCACCTCTCCGTCGGGCGGGGAATGCAGGGTCAGGGCCCCGGGGCGCCCCTTCATCAGCCGGTTGGCCGACTCGATGATGCCGGGGGTCGACCGGTAGTTCTGCTCGAGGCGTACGACGGTGGCGTCGTGGTAGGCGTTCTGGAAGCCGAGCAGGTATTCCGGCGTCGCGCCCGCGAACGAGTAGATGGTCTGGCTGGCGTCGCCGACCACGCAGAGGTCGTTGCGCTCGCCCATCCACAGTTTGACGAGGTCGTGTTGCAGCGGCGAGACGTCCTGGTACTCGTCGATGACGAAGAAGCGGTACTGCTCGCGCACCTGCTGGGCGACGCGCGCCTCGGTCTCGATCATGCCGGCGGTCGCCAGCAGCACGTCTTCGAAGTCGAGCTGACGGCGCTCGTCTTTGAGGTTCTCGTAGGCCTGCTGCAGCGCGGCGGCCTTGTCGATCGTGAGCGCGGGCGGCAGGATGCGCGACTGCGCGGCGACCGCGTACTGCTCGATGCTCAGCCGCGAGACCTTGCGCCACTCGATCTCGGCGGCGGTGTCGCGCAGGGTCGCGGTGTCGAGCTTGAGCCGGATCGTGTCGGCGGCCTGGGCGAGCAGCCGGGCCTTGCTGTCGATGAGGCGCGGCATGGTGCCGCCGACGACCTGCGGCCAGAAGAAGTTCAGTTGCGAGAGGGCGGATGCGTGGAAGGTGCGCGCAGACACCCCCGCGGCCCCGAGATGGCGCAGTCGGCTGCGCAGCTCTCCCGCGGCCCTGCTGGTGAACGTCAGCGCCATCACGCGTCCGGGCGGATACACGCCGGTGGCGACCCCGTACGCGATGCGGTGGGTGATCGCGCGGGTTTTGCCGGTGCCCGCGCCGGCGAGCAGGCAGACCGGGCCGAGCAGGGTCTCGGCGGCGACGCGCTGCTGGTCGTCGAGACCGGCGAGAAGGCTCTCGGCGCTGCGTACCTCGGTCGAACTCATCGTGCGCCGTCGACGAGCGGGCCGCCGAACCAGCGCTCGATGATCGAGCGGGCGATCGACGTGGGACCGGGGAGCAGGATGTCGCCGAGCGAGTCGCGCAGCTCGTCGCGGGTGAACCAGCGCAGCTCGAGGATCTCGTGGCCGTCGGGCGTGAGCAGGCTCTCGATCGCGGGATCGACGCGCGCGGTGAACCCGAGCATGAGCGAGGCCGGGAACGGCCAGGGCTGGCTGCCGAGGTAGACGGGGTCGACGACGTTGATGCCCGACTCCTCGAAGATCTCGCGCACGACGGCGGCCTCGAGCGACTCCCCGGGTTCGACGAAACCGGCGAGCAGCGAGAAGCGGTTGCTCTCCCAGAGCGCGTTCGAGCCGAGCAGCAGCCGGTCGTGCGAGTCGGTGACACCGACGATGATCGCGGCGTCGGTGCGCGGGAAGATCTCGCCGCCCGTCGTCGGGTCGACGCGCACCCAGCCGGCCTTGCCGGGCGTGGTCGGCACGCCGGTCTTCGGCGAGAAGGCGTGCGACGCGTGCCAGTTGACGATGCCGAGGGCCTCGGTGAACAGGCCCGCGTCGCGGTCGCTCAGCCGGCCGCCGAGCTGGCGCAGGTTGCCCCACTCGGCCTCGGCGAGATGGCCGGCGTCGGTCAGCACGGCCGCGACGACCGGGGTGCCGACGGGCTCGGGGCTCGTCGTCGACAGCGACCGGCCGAGGTAGACGTAGAGCTCCGCGGCCGGCAACGCGCTCACCGGCACGAGGGCGAGGGTGTCGGGGCCCGACAGCAGGGCGCCGCCCTGGAACAGCGGGAGGAGGCGGGTCGCCGGGTCCTTCAGGAGCCGGCCGATGGCATCCGGTTGATCGCGGGTCAGATAGTCGCGGTCGACCTCGTAGCGAGACAGCGGAAGCCGATCGAGGAAAGAATTCGGCATGAGACGACCCATCGGAAGTGCGTGGCGTTCGGGGTAAGCGGGCATCGGGCGATCTACCCTGTCAGGTATGGCCAGATCCCATCTCACTCTAGCCGCGCTCGCGACCTCAGCCGTCGACGACCTCGACCTCGTTGCCACGTCGAGCTTCGGCTCGGCGCAGACCAACGACTTCGACGCGGCCCTGCTCACCGCTCGTGATGGTCGCCACCTCATCATCCGGGTCCCCCGCAACGAGCGGGCCGAAGCGGAGCAGTCCGCCGACCTCGTCTCCCTGCGCGCCATCAGCGCCGGCGTGCGCACGCGCCTGCCCTTCGCCGTCTCCAGCTACGTCGGCCAGGTTCCCGTGTCGGGCACCCGCGCGATCGTCTACGACTTCGTCTACGGCACCAAGGTCGGCCTCGGCCGCCTCGACGCCGGGCCGCACGGCCTCGCCGCCGCGATCGGATCGTCGGTCGCCGCCGTGCACATGCTGCCCACCAGCTTCGTCGCCGACGCCGGCCTGCCCGTGCTCGCCGCGGGCGAGTGCCTGCGCGCCGCCGTCAGCGTGATGGACAGGGCCGGCTCGACCGGCCTGGTTCCGCCCGCGCTGCTCGGCCGCTGGGAGCGCGCCACCGAAGACGGCAAGCTCTGGCAGTTCCAGACCACCCCGATCAACAACGCGCTGAGCGCCGACTCGTTCCTCTCCGCCGACGGCGTGGTCACCGGCCTGCTCGGCTGGCAGGAGCTGCGCGTGGGCGACCCCGCCCGCGACCTGTCCTGGCTGCTCGGCGCGCCCGAGCCCGTCGCCGACAGCGCGTTCGACGCCTACACCGCGGTGCGCGGCTCGGGCGACCGGCACGTGCGCCAGCGCGCAAAGCTCTACGCCGAACTCGAGATCGCGAAGTGGCTGCTGCACGGCACCGACACGCGCAGCACCGAGATCGTGGATGACGCGGTCGAGATGCTGAGCGCGCTGGTCGACTCGACCCTCAACGACGTGATGAACCCGCTGAACCCGCAGACCATGGAGACGGCGACGATCGCCGACGTCGAAGCGCTGCTCGACCGCAGCGAGCGCGCGGTCTGACCCGCGTCGCGTAGCTTCCCGTCGACAGGACGGATGCGCCGGCGCGCCCGTTCGACAGGACGGATCGCGCGTCCGCAGGCGTGCGGTCCTGCTGACTGCCGCCAGCGACCGGCTACTCGCCGACGCTCTCGCGCCAGAGCGCCAGCAGCTCGGCCTCGTCGAAGATGCGGTCGGGCGTGACGACCGTGTCGTCGGCCACGAAGTAGAACACGGCGTCGATGAGCTCGGGCGCGATGCCCGACCAGCGCGCGTAGGCCAGTCGGTAGAGCGCGAGCTGCAGCTGCTTGCGCTCGAGGTCGGCGGCGTCTTTCGGCGCCTTGCCGGTCTTCCAGTCGACGACCTGGAACCGGTCGCCGTCGGCGTACACGGCGTCGATCTTGCAGATCACGATGCGCCCGTCGAACGGCAGGTGGATCTCGCGCTCGACATCGATCGGTTTGCGCCCCGCCCAGACCGACCGCGCGAACGTGTCTTGCAGGCGCACCAGCTCGGCGTCGCCCGACACCGTCTCGCCGTCGTCGAGTTCGAATCCGGAGGCGTCGAGTTCTTCGCTCGTGCCGCCGAGCCCGTAGCGTTCTTCCACCCAGGTGTGGAAGAGCGTGCCGATCTGGGTCGCCTTGTACGGACGCTCGGGCATCGGTCGACGCAGCGAGGAGGCGACGGATGCCGGATCGCTCACGAAGTCTTTGAAGCGAGAGGCGGAGACGCGGGTCGGAACGGCCACCAGCTCGCTCGCTCCGAGCCGCCGGGCGCGCTCGCGCAACAGCAGCGTGAGGTCGTCGCTCCACGTGCCCGCGGTCGTCGGCTCGGCGTCGATGGCGGCGCGCACCGCCGCCGCGCCGGCCTCCACCCGGGGGCGTCGTACACCGAGCGGGTCGACCGGCCACTGCAGGTACTCCGGCTCGCTGCCCAGCGGGTTGTCTTCGTGTTCGCTCTCGACCGGCAGCTCGGTGATCACACCGGAGGCCTCGAGGTCGAGCAGGAACTCGCTCGGCGTGCGCGGCTTCGACTGCTTCGACCAGAACGATCCGCTGAGCAGCAGCGAGTGCCGGGCTCGCGTGACGGCGACGTAGGCGAGCCTGCGCTCTTCGAGCCGGTGCCGGGTCTCGAGGTCGAGTTTGAACCGCTTGCGGTTGTCGTCGAACTCCTTCTGCGTCTCGATGCCGCGCCAACGCAGCATCGGCAGCTCGTCGGCGTCGCCGCGGAACTCGTAGGGCAGGGCGCCGAGCGAGAGCCAGCCGTTGTAGCCGTCTTTCGCCGCCCCTGGCAGCTCGCCCTCGACGAGGCGCGGCACCGCCACGATGTCCCACTCGAGGCCCTTCGAGCCGTGGATCGTGAGGATCTGCACGGTGCCCGGCTCGGGGTCTTCGGGGCGCGGGCCGAGGCTGTCGCGCCACTCGGCGACGGTGAGCCAGCCGAGGAACCCGCCGAGCGAGGCGCGGTCGTCGCTCGACAGGTAGCCGCCGAGCGCGTCGAAGAACGCCTCGAGGTTGCCGTTGCCGAGGGGAAGCCGGTCGTTCGCGGCTACCTCGATGTCGAGCATGAGCTCTTGCTCGACAAGGGTCACGAAGTCGACCAGCTCGAGGCCCGCCCGCGCGCGCAACCGGGCGAACAGCGCGCCGGCGTCGCGCAGCCGTTCGAGGCCGACCTCGCTGAAGTTCTTCAGCGCGCCGTGCCCGGGACGGGAGTGGGCGATAAAGTCGAGCGCCTCGACGATCGAGCCGCCCTCGTTGTCGGCGACGGAGTCGCGCATCGCCTGCCGCAGCTCGTCGTCGAGCGGCTGCTGGGCGTAGTCCCGGTCGCGCAGCCACGACGCGAGCCGGCTGAGCGCGTGCACGTCTTGCACCCCGAGCCGCCAGCGCGACCCGGTGAGCAGGCGGATGAGCTGCGATCCCGCGGTCGGGTCGTCGACCACCCAGAGCGCACTCACCAGGTCGACGATCTCGGGCTCCTGCAGCAGTCCGCCGATGCCGAGCACGTGGTACGGAACGTCGGCCGCGTCGAGGGCGGCGGTGAACACCGACATGGTCGACCGGGTGCGCAGCAGCATCGCGGCCGAACGCTGCTCGCCCTTCGCCGACCGCACCGCCAGCTGTGCCTTCAGCCACGCGGCCGTCGCGGCCGCCTCGTCGTTCACCGTCTCTTCGAACACGACCGAGAGGTCTTCGCCCGAGGCCGCGGGGCTCGCCGTGAGCGCGCCCACCTCGACCTTCGTCACGAGGTTGAGCTTCTCGACGAGGGCGTTGGCGGCGGCGAGGATCGCGTGGCCGTTGCGCCAGCTGGTCGAGAGGTCGAACTTCGCGACGGCGGCGGGTGTGCTGCTGAAGTCGGACGGGAAGCCGCCCAGGTTCGCGGCACTGGCGCCGCGCCATCCGTAGATCGACTGGTGGGGGTCTCCGACGGCCATGACCGCGTGGTCTCTGAACAGTCTCTGCAACAGGCGCGTCTGCACGACCGAGGTGTCTTGGTATTCGTCGAGCAGTACGACCCTGAAGCGTTCGCGCAGCTCGTCGGCGACCTTCGGCACGCGCTCGGTCGCGGTGAGCGCGAGCGACACCTGGTCGGAGTACTCGACGAGCCCCCGCCCGGCCTTCGCCGCGGCGAACGCGTCGGCGAGGTCGAGCAGCACGGGAAGCCCCTGCACCGCCTCGACCGCCTTGCGCACGTCGGGGTAGCGCGCGTTGGCCCGCCCGCCGTAGGGCAGCTCGAGAATCTGGCCGAGTTCGCCGACCATGCGCCGCACGTCGTCGGAGTCGCGCTCGATCTCGCTCAACTCGTGGTCGAGGTTGATGACCGCCTTGGTCACGACGTCGACGCTCTTGTCGAGGTCGGCGAGGCGGTCGTCTGTGCTGGCGACCACGATCGACCGGGCGAGCTGCCAGCTCGAGGCCTCGCTGAGCACGGCCGCGTCGCTCTCCCGCCCGATGAGCGCCGCGTTGTCGCGGTAGATCGAGTTCGCGAACGAGTTGTATGTCGCGACGGTCGGCGCGTCGAAGACGTCGTAGTCGTCGCCGACGAGACCGGCCTCGGCCAGCTGTTCGATGCGTTCGCGGATGCGCGTGGCCAGTTCACCGGCCGCCTTGCGTGTGAAGGTGAGCCCGAGCACCTCGCTCGGCTTCACCATCCCGTTGGCGAGCAGGTAGAGCACCCGGTTGGCCATGGTCTCGGTCTTGCCGCTGCCGGCCCCCGCGATGACGAGCGCCGGGGCGAGGTCGGCCTCGATGACGGCGCGCTGCTGCGGCGTGGGCGGGTTGCCCTTGATCGCGGCGGCGATGTCGAGCGCGCTGACGGTGGTGGCCGCGGTGGTCATGCGCTCACGGCCTTCACGAGGTGGATGCGGTACTTCGGGTCGTTGCCCGAACCGTAGCTGTCGAGGTTGAGCACGCCGGCGAACTCGGCCGCCGCCATGCCGATCGCGGCGAGCTCGATGCGGGCGCGCAGTTCGTCGAGCTCCGCCCCGACGAGCGGGCCCTGCACGGCTTCGCGGTAGAGCTTGCCGCCTTTTCCGGATGACACGTAGAGCAGTTTCGCGCCGCCGGGCCGGTGCTCCTCGGGCAGGGCGATGTGCTCGAGCACCCCGTGGTCGTAGGCCAGCTGGTAGGCGCCGAGCTGGGCGTTGGCATCGATCTTCGTCTGGTTGGTCTCGGCGCGGCCGGTTTTGAGGTCGACGATCACGATCGCCCCGTTCTCGTGCTGTTCGACGCGGTCGATCTTGCCGTTGAGCTTGCCGCGCCCGACGACGACGCTGAACGCGGCCTCGGGTGCGACGAGGGTGCGCTTGGCGGCGTGGAAATCGTGCAGGTACTCCGACAGCCCGGCCGTGAGCACACGCGCCGCGCGCTTCTGCTTCTCGGCGAGCCACGGCGACTCGAACAGCAGCTCGCTCCAGCGCGACTGCACGGCCTCCCAGAGCGCGTCGAGCGACGGGTCGGTCGCCGTCTCCATCGCCCAGTGCACGATCGTGCCGACCCCCATCGCCGTGCTGGTCTGGGTGCCGCTCATCACGTCGATGAACCAGTTGAGCGGGCTCGCCTCGAACGCCTCGAGCTTCGACGGCGAGACGCCCACGGTGACCTCGGGGTCGTCGAGGTCGTGCAGCGGGCCGGTGGTCGACGGTTCGAGCACACCGTGCCATTCGGCGGGTGCCGCGCCCGGGACGCTCTCGCGCGCCAGGCGGGCGAGGGAAACCGCGGCCTCCGCCCGGTCGGTCTGGGCGAAGACGGCCGACGTGTCGGGACGCGGGCGCACGAGCTCGCGGCGCAGCCGGCCCGTGACGCCGCGCAGCGACAGCGGATGCCACTCGGTCGCGTCGAGCGCCTCGGCGAGGCCCTGCGGGACGAGGCCGAACACCACCGACGCCGCCTCGTCTTCGTTGGCGACCGCGGTGAGGATGACCTGCCTGCTCGCGCGGGAGACGGCGAGTGCGAACATACGCAGCTCGTCGCCGAGCACCTGCTTGCGTTCGTCGACGGCCGTCGCGCCGGCGTCGCCGCCCTGCGCGGCGAGGGTCGACTTCGACGCCTCGACGAGGGCTTGCGGGTAGAGCAGCGAGCCGCGGATGCGCAGGTTCGGCCAGACGCCCTCTTGCAGCCCGGCGACGGCCACGACATCGAACTCCGTGCCCACGGCGCCCGAGGGTGTGGTGACGAGCACGGATTCGCCGCTCGTCTGCGGCGCGAGCGTGTCTTCGGGCACCTCGGCACCGAGGAGGTCGTCGATGAACAGGCGGGCGGAATCGTTCGGGCGGCGTTCGGCGAACCGGCGGGCGGCGGTGAACAACGCCATCACCCCGTCGAGGTTGCGGTTGGCGTCGGCGGCGGTGAGCCCGGTGCCGAGCGCCTGCTCGAACCAGGTCTTGGCGAGGCCCGAACGCTCCCAGACGAGCCAGAGCAGCTGTTCGATCGAGCCGTCGGTCTGGGCGAGCTCGGCCGTCGCCGCGAGCGTCTGCGCGATGCGGTCGGCGTTGCGGCCGATGCGGTGGTCGATGGTCGCGAACCGCCCGGGGGCGCCGAGCGCCTCGACCAGCAGGTCGTCGCTGCCCCGGTTGCCGCCTCCGGCGAGTTCTTCGGCCCGCAGCGCGACCCGCAGGCGGCGCAGGGCCAGCCGGTCGAAGCCGCCGAACGGGCCGAGCATGATCTCGTTCGCGAGCGGCGGGGTGAGCTCGGTGCGGCCGAGCGCGACGTCGACGACCGCGAGCAGCGCACGGGCGGCGTGGTCGTCGCGCAGGGCGGTGCCGCCGGCGAGCGTGTGGGTGGGCACCTCGGCGAGCGCGAGCGCGCGCGACACGGGGCGGATGAGCGACCCGGTGCGCACGATCACGGCCATACGGCCGAACGAGACGCCGCCGAGCAGGTGGTGCTGCCGGAACAGGCGCGCGATCGCCGCGACCTCGCGGGCGGGGGTGGCCGCGTTCACCGTGACGACGGGGCTCGGATCTTGGGCGGATGACGCGGCGCCCGCCACAGCGGCGTGCTGCCTGCCCGCCGCGGCGGTGCCGATGCGGTCGGTCACCGCGCTCGTCAGGGCGCGCAGTTCTGGCCCCTGCCGGTGGGCGGTGCCGAGGATGAACGTGGCGAGGCCCGGCAACCCGAGCCGGGTGGAGAGCGTGCCGAGGGCATCGCGCTCCCCGCTGCGGAATGCGTTGGTCGCGACATCCGGATCTCCGAACGCGACCACGGCGACGCCGCGGGCCACGAACGCGCGCAACAGGGCGATCGTCGCCTCGGTGGTCTCCTGCAGGTCGTCGACGACGACGAGTCGCAGCCTGCCGAGCTTGTCGCCGATGTCGCCGTCGAGGGCGGCCGTGGCGAAGGCCATGAGCTCGGCCGCGTCGAGGGCGTTGCCGGCCATCGAGCCGACGACGCCGAGGTACTCGTCGATGAAGTCGGCGGCGGCGATCCACTCGTCGTGCTCGTGCCGGGCGCCCAGCTCGCGCAGCCGCTGCGGGGTCACGTCGAACTCGGTGGCGCGCATCATCAGCTCGCGCAGCTCGGTGCGGAACCCCTTCAGCTGCCGCACCTCGGGCGCGAGGATCGGCGGCCAGGCCGGGCCGGTGCCGTCGTCGATGTGGCCCTGCAGCATCTCTTTGACGATCTGGTCTTGGTCGCCGCCGGTGAGCAGCTTGGGGCGGTCGGCGCCGGCGATCTGCGCGGCGTGCTGCACGAGTTCGAACGCGACCGAGTTGGTGGTGCGGGCGATCGGGCCGTTGGTGGCGACGCCGAGCCGCAGCGACAGTGCGTCGCGCAGGCGGGTGGCCGAGGCACGGTTGGGGGTGAGCACGACGAGTTCGTCGGCCTGCCAGCCACGCTCGAGCACACGGTCGGCGACGAGTTCGATCAACGTGGTGGTCTTGCCGGTGCCCGGTGCGCCGATGACGGCCGCGGACCGACCGTCGGCCGTGTCGACGACGGCACGCTGGCTGGCGTCGAGGACGACGTTCGCGGTGCCCGCGACCGGAGCGCTCGCTCGTTCGAATCCCCTGATGGCCACGTGCTCCACGGTACCCGGCGGCACCGACACGGCCGGCCACAGTTATGCCAACAGTGAACGTGTCGGCGGCGCGCTCGCGGGGTGTCGTAATCTTGGCTCGTGGACATTCGCATCGGTATTACCAACAGCCCCCGTGAGATCAACTTCGAGTCGTCGCAGACGGCCCAGGAGGTCGAGACCATCGTCGCGACCGCCCTCGAGTCGGAGAGCAAGTTCGTCAAGCTCACCGACAGCAAGGGCAAGCTCTACATCGTGCCCGTCGCCGGCATCGGCTACATCGAGATCGGGTCCGAGTCGACCCGTCGCGTCGGCTTCGTCGCCTGACATGGAGCTGCTGTTCGTCGTCCTCATCGCCGCGGGCGCCGGCTTCATCTTCCCGTACCTGCTGCGCGGTCGTGAGACCTACGGCATCGTGCTCCCCGCCGCGGTCGCGGCAGCCGTGGCATCCGTCGTCTGGGCGGGTCTCACCTGGCTGGGCTTCGCGTTCGACGGCGGCTGGATCTGGGTGATCAGCCTCGTGGTCGGCATCGCCGCCGGCTTCGTGGTCGCCCTGACCGTGCCCCGTCGCCGGCACGAGGCCGACCGCGCGCTGCTGACCGAGCTCTCGGGCGGCCGCGCGTAGCTCGCGCGTCTGTGCGGGGTGCGGCGCACCTGCCGGCGTGCCTACCGGCGTGCCTGCCGGAACAGCGGCGTCCGCACAAACGCGGCGCGGCGAGACTACGCCGTGAGGCCGAGGCCGTCCATGCGGCGGGTGTGCGCCGCGATCAGCTCGGTGAACACCGGCTCGATGCGCTCTTCGTCGCTCACGCTGTTCGCGCTCGGCGCGAGGGTCGATCGGGCGACGAGCATGGTGTCGCCGACGAGTCGCCGACCCCACATGGCCAGGCGCGAGTCGAGCTTGTCGTTGTTCTCGATCACCGTGCGCAGCTCGTCGGCGAGCAGCTCAGACCCCGAGTCGGCGCGCAGCACCGCGGTCACGCGCGCGGCGTAGTCGCTGGGCAGTCCCGCGGCCAGGTGCACGAAGAAGTCGTCGAGGAATCCGGCCGTGATGTGGCAGGCGAGCAGCTCTTCGAACCAGTCGCCGCCCTGGGTGGTGCGCTGGTATTCGTCGATCGCGGCGGTGAACGGCTCCATGACCGCGCCCGGCTCTTCGCCGTGCCGGCGGATCTCGGCCGTTAGCCCGTGGTGCTTCGCGAGCGAGAGGGCGGCCACGCGGCCGAGCAGCTCTTTGGCGTCGGTCGTCGGAGCGCTCGCCATCGCGCGGCCGAGGTTCTCGAAGATCGTCAGCTGCAGGTACGCGGCCTTGCCGAGGAAGGTGAGGAGGTCGGGGGTGAGGTCTGCGAGAGCGACCTTCGTGGCCGGTTCTACCTCTGACCGGGGACGGAGACGCGGAACCTCTGCGCGCTTGCCCTTGCGCGAAAACCAATTGACCACGTGCCCAGCTTAGAGGTCGTGCGCACCCCCGGCCGCGCGGCACCGCGTGTTCACAGCGCAAACGGCTAAACTAGCCGCAATGCCCCCCATCTCTGGCGGGGGCCTTACGCCCTAGGACAAAGCGGGCGTACCTCGTAATCCGTAAGGGCTCTCTCAATTGACATTCGCTGATCTCAAGATCGACCAGGACATGGTCGACGCACTCGCAACCAAGGGCATCGTCGAGCCCTTCCCCATCCAGGAGCAGACCATCCCCATGGGTCTCGCCGGACAGGACATCATCGGCCAGGCCAAGACCGGAACGGGTAAGACCCTCGGCTTCGGTCTCCCCCTGCTGCAGGAACTGGGCATCGACCCCGCACCCGGCGTGCAGGCGCTCGTCGTGGTACCGACGCGCGAGCTGTGCGTGCAGGTCGCGGAAGACCTCACGCTCGCGGCATCCAACCGCTCCACGACCGTCGCGGCCATCTACGGCGGCAAGGCCTACGAGGGCCAGGTCGAGCAGATCAAGGCCGGCGCGCAGGTCATCGTCGGAACCCCGGGCCGCCTGCTCGACCTCGCCAGCCAGCGCATGCTGTCGCTGAAGGACATCAAGGTCATGGTGCTCGACGAGGCCGACAAGATGCTCGACCTCGGCTTCCTCAGCGACATCGAGAAGCTGTTCGCGCAGACCCCGGCGACGCGCCACACCATGCTGTTTTCCGCGACGATGCCCGGCCCGATCGTGGCCCTCGCCCGTCGCTTTATGAACAAGCCGATCCACATCCGCGCGACCGACCCCAACGAGGGCCTCACGCAGAAGAACATCAAGCACGTCGTCTACCGCGCGCACTCGCTCGACAAAGACGAGGTCATCGCCCGCATCCTGCAGGCCGAGGGCCGCGGCAAGACCGTCGTGTTCACGCGCACCAAGCGCGCCGCCGCGAAGCTGGTCGAAGAGCTGAACGACCGCGGCTTCAACGCCGCGGCCGTGCACGGCGACCTGAACCAGGACCAGCGCGAGCGCGCGATGGCCGCGTTCAAGGCCGGCAAAAAAGACATCCTGATCGCCACGGATGTCGCGGCACGCGGCATCGACGTCAATGACGTGACCCACGTCATCAACCACACGATCCCCGAAGACCACGACACCTACCTGCACCGTGCCGGCCGTACCGGCCGCGCGGGAAAGACCGGTATCGCCGTGACGTTCGTCGACTGGGACGACATGCACAAGTGGTCGCTCATCAACAAGGCGCTCGAGATGGGCATCCCCGAGCCGATGGAGACCTACTCCTCGTCGCCGCACCTGTTCACCGACCTCGACATCCCCGAGGGCTCGAAGGGCCGCCTGAAGACGGCCGGCCCGCCCCGCGTGCGCGAGCCGCAGGCGGCGTCGGGATCGCGCGACGGTGGCCGTGGTGGCGACCGTGGCGGTCGCGACGGCGGCCAGCGCTCCGGCGGCGACCGTGGCGCGCGTCCCCCGCGCACCGGCGCCCCCGCCGGCACGACGGCCCCGGCCGCGGCACCCGCCGCCGACGGCGCCTCGCGCCCGCCGCGCAGCCGCAACCGCACGCGCACGCGTCGCCCGTCGACGCCCGCGTCGGAGTAGCCCGCAGCAACACCCGAACCGCCCGCCGACTCCCGTCGGCGGGCGGTTCGTCGTCGGGGGCCGCGCGTGCTTTCCATAACTCAGGCAGGTCGCACCCGGCAGCGGTGACTGCCGCGGGTTCGCGGGGCGGCTGCCGCGGCATCCGAAAATCTGCCTGAGTTATGCCGAGGTCGATCGGCGACGGGCCGTCAGAACGGTCGCGCACCCGTCGCGGTCGCGAGCAGCTTCTCGAGCACGGCGGGGCTCGTGGTGTTCTCGGCCAGCCGGTTCGGCTTGCCCTCGCCGTGGTAGTCGCTCGACCCGGTCACGGCGAGGTCGAACATCTCGGCGAGTTCGAGCAGGCGCTCTTTGCCGCTCGCGGTGTTGTCGCGGTGGTAGACCTCGAGCCCGAAGAGCCCGGCTTCCTTGAGCGTGGCCATGGTGCGCTCGTCGATGACCCAGTCGCGTCCACGGGTTCCGGGGTGGGCGAGCACGGGCGCTCCCCCTGCGCCGACGATGAGTCTCACACCGTCGAGCGGCGAGGGCGCGTAGTACTTCTCGTAGTAGCCGCTGCGCCAGTGCAGGATGCTCTCGAACGCCGCGCTGCGGTCGGAGACGAAGCCCTTCTCGACGAGCGCGTCGGCGATGTGCGGGCGGCCGATGGTGCCGCCGTCGACCGACTGGGCGAGCACGTCGTCCCAGGTGATGGCGTAGTCGGCGGCGATGCGCTCGACGATGCGCTCGGCCCGGTGCAGGCGTCCGTCGCGGATCAGCGCCGTCTCGCGCAGCACGTTCGTGTCGCTCGGGTCGAACAGGTAGGCGAGCATGTGCACGCTCGCGGGGCCGTGGTTGGTGCTGAGTTCCATGCCGGGAACGACCATAAGACCGGTTCCGGATGCCGCGGCTCGCGCTTCTTCCCACCCCGCCGTCGAATCGTGGTCGGTCAACGCGACCGCCCCGAGGCCGGCCTCGACCGCGGCGAGCACGAGCTCGGTCGGCGACTCCGTGCCGTCGGAGACACTGCTGTGGGTGTGCAGGTCGATCGCTCCGGTCATCCTGCAACTCTATTGCGGCCCGGCGCCCGCCCCAGCCGCACCGGGTAGGGTGAGGGGCCATGTTTCGCCGAGTTCTCGCCGCCGCCGTCACCGTCGTCGTCGCGGCGATCCTCTTCGTGCTCGCCTGGCCGCAGTTCTTCGGCCTGCAGCAGACCTTCGGCATCGCCCACGTCGTCTCGCTGCGCGCGGTCGCCGCGCTCATCGCCGTCGCCCTCGTCGTGCTGCTCACCCTCGTCGCGCTGCTCGTGCGGCCGGTGCGCCGTTTCTTCGCCACCCTCGCCGTGCTCCTCGTCGTCTTCGCCCTCGTCAACGCCGCCGTGCTGTCGACGCGGGGCTTCGGCGACACCGGCTTCGAGACGGCGGCCGATTCGTCGCTCACCGTGCTCACCTGGAACACGCTCGGCGACGTTCCGAGCGCCGAGACCGTGGCCGACCTCGCGCTCGAGAACGGTGCGGGCATCGTCTCCCTGCCCGAGACCACCCGGGCGTTCTCGCTCGAGGTCGCCGCGCTGATGAAGGCCGCCGGCCGGCCGATGTGGGTGGCGACGACCGCGTTCGACGAGATCTCGAAGGCCCGCTCGACGTCGGTGCTCTGGACGGCCGACCTCGGCACCTACAGCGCCGACACCACGGTCGGCCAGACCGCGACGCTGCCGACCGTCGTGCTGCGGCCCGACGACGGGTCGGGCCCCACCATCATCGCCGTGCACGCCGTCGCTCCCATCCCCGGGGAGTTCCAGAACTGGCAGGCCGACCTCGACTGGCTCGCCGAGACCTGCGCGGGCGACAACGTGATCATGGCCGGCGACTTCAACGCCACGCTCGACCACATGAGCGGCCTCGCCTCGTCGGCGACCACGACGCTGGGCGACTGCGCCGACGCGGCGCTCGCCTCGGGCAACGGAGCCGTCGGCACCTGGCCGACGACCCTGCCCGCCCTGCTCGGCTCGCCGATCGACCACGTCATGGCGACCGACAACTGGCGGATTACGGGCATGCGGGTCGTGCTCGACCAGGACGGCGCGGGAAGCGACCACCGCCCGCTGATCGCGCAGCTCGCGCCGGCCGGATAACCGGCCCACGGCCCCCGGTGTTCCGGGCGCGACCACCCCCGAAAGGGACATGGACACGGCGATCCGCACCTGCGACGATTTCCACAGGCGGACCGCAGCAGGTCGGCCGGAAGGATGTGGCCATGTCGGCCTCGGTTTCACTCGTCGCCCCGCCCGTCTCCGCCGCCTCGCCCGAGACTGCGGAGGCCTGGCAGCCCGTCTCCGCGACCGCACACGTCGCCCAGGGGCAGCCCGTCGACTCGTTCCTCTCGGTGCTCCCCGAAGACGCCAACGGCACCGTGCGCGGCGCCCGTCGCTCGACCTGGCGCCGCTGAACCCTCGCGACGCCTGCCGTGCCCTCCCGACCGGGGCACAATAGAGCTATGGCTGACAACACGACCGACGCCCCGCGCGCCACCTCCAACCGTTCCACCACCCCGCAGTCCACCTCCTTCAAGGACTTCATCTCGTCGGGCTGGGCAGACAGGACGGATGCGACGCCCGAGGCCAGGGAGCAGGCACCGTTCGCCGCCGCCCGCCGCGCCCGCATCTCGGCGCTGCACCCCGGAAAACGCCTCGTCGTGCCGGCCGGCTCGGCCAAGGTGCGCTCGAACGACACCGACTACCCGTTCCGCGCCCACTCCGCCTTCGCCCACCTGACCGGATGGGGCGCCGACGCCGTATCGGGCAGTGTGCTCGTGCTCGAGCCGACGGCCGACGGACACGACGCCACCCTGTACTTCCGCGAGGCCGCCGGACGCGACTCCGACGAGTTCTACGCGAACTCCGACATCGGCGAGTTCTGGACGGGCCCGCGCCCCTCGCTCGCCCATGTGGCCGCCGACCTCGGCCTCGCCACCGCCAACCTCGACCGGTTCGCCGCGGTGCTCGACGCCGTCGACGCCGTCGACGCCGACACCCTGTTCGTGCGCGACGCCGACCGCGACGTCACCGACCAGATCGACGGCCGTCGCCTGCTCGCCGCCGACACCGACAGCATCGGCGGTGTCGATGCTCCGGAGAGCGACGCCGATGCCGACTTCGCCCGCGACCTGAGCGAACTGCGCCTGGTCAAAGACGCCTACGAGATCCGGCAGATGCGCCTGGCCGTCGACGCCACGAAGAAGGGCTTCGACGACGTGATCGCCGACCTGCCGCAGATCGTGGCGCACGAGCGCGGCGAACGCCTCGTCGAGGGCACGTTCAACCGGCGCGCCCGTGCCGACGGCAACACCGTAGGTTACGACACGATCGCCGCATCCGGCCCCCACGCCTGTGTGCTGCACTGGACCCGCAACGACGGCCCCGTCGTGCCCGGCGACGTCATCCTGCTCGACGCCGGGATAGAGTTGGAGAGCTACTACACCGCCGACATCACCCGCACCCTGCCGATCGACGGCACGTTCACCGAGGTGCAGCGCCGCGTCTACGAGGCCGTGCGCGAGGCGGCCGACGCCGCGTTCGCGATCGTGCGTCCGGGCATCCGGTTCCGCGAGATCCACGCCGAGGCGATGAAGGTCATCGCGGCCAAGACCGCCGAGTGGGGCCTGCTGCCCGTCAGCGCGCAGGAGTCGCTCGAACCCGAAGCGCAGTACCACCGCCGTTACATGGTGCACGGCACGAGCCACCACCTCGGAATCGACGTGCACGACTGCGCTCAGGCGCGTCGCGACCTCTACATCGACGGGGTGCTCGAGGCCGGCATGGTGTTCACGATCGAGCCGGGGCTCTACTTCCAGCCCGACGACCTCACCGTTCCCGCCGAGTACCGCGGCATCGGCGTGCGCATCGAAGACGACATCCTCGTCACCGAATCCGGCGCCGAGAACCTGTCGGTCGGCATCCCGCGCACGGCCGACGACGTCGAGGCGTGGCTACGCGGAGAGTAGCGGCGTTCAGCCCCACCAGCTGGGCATCATCGCCATCAGCACGTCGGCGACGCGGTCTTTGTCCCACTGGTCGCTGACCACGGCGACGGAGATCGCGCCGACGAGCCCGTTGGCGACGAACGCGGCGACGAGGTCGGGGTTGCCGGGAATGTCTTCCGGCGCCACCGACTCGCGCAGGTGCTGCAGGCACGACACGGTCAGGTGGCTCGAGAGCACGTGCTGGATGGTGCCGTCGGTGGCGTCGTCGAGCGCCAGCCGGTAGATCGGCAGGTTGCGGTCGATGTGCCCGGCCGTCGCCGCCACCGCCTCGCGCGTGACGACGGTCGCGGGAAGCTCGCCCTCGGCACGCAACTCGCTGTCGGCGCGCCGCACCTCGTCGAGTTCGGCGGTCAGCGTGCTCGCCAGCAGCTCGGAGGGCGACGCGTAGTGCGCATAGAACGTCGCCCGGTTGATTCCCGCTTCGCGCGTGACATCCGAAACGGTGATGCGTGAAATGGGGGTCTTCGCGGCGAGCGTGAGGATCGCGGTTTTGAGAGCCGCGGCGGTGTTCAGAATGCGGGCATCGACCATGGGGCGACTATACCGACGAATTCTCGGGACGGTCGAGCACCTGCTGTGCCTGTGCGGTGAGCGACGGGTCGATCACGATCTGGTAGTTCGACGCGAGCACCTGGTGGGTCGAGGTGAAGTCGCGGCGGCGGCGGCCGAGGGAGTAGCTCACGATGCCGAAGAGCATGCCGAAGCCGGCACCGATGAGCGCGGCGGCGGCCACGAAACCGAGCTGCGGCGTGGTCGAGAACAGGAAGAGCAGGATGCCGAAGAACAGGCCGAGCCAGGCGCCGCTCGCGGCCCCGGTCGCTGCGGTACGGCCGTAGGTGAGCTTGCCCGTGACGCGCTCGACGGTCTTCAGGTCGTTGCCGACGATCGCGAGTTTCTTGACCTCGAACTCGGCTTTCGCCAGCCGGTCGACGACGCTCTGCGCTTCGACGTAGGTCTCGTAGGTACCGAGCACGTCTCCTTGTGGGAGCGTCGGCTGGGCTTGGGGTCTGCGTCCGAAGGCGCTCTGATTGCTCACGAAACCATTCTCCCATTGCGGCGGTAGGGTTTTACCGTGAGCGCCACACGAGTTTTTGCTGCCCGCCTGACCGGGTGCTCCGTTTTCGACCCCAACGGAGACAAGGTCGGCCGCGTCCGCGACGTGCTCGTCGTCTACCGCAACGCCCAGGCGCCCCGGGTCGTCGGTTTCATCGTCGAGGTGCCGGGCAAGAAGCAGGTCTTCCTCTCGATCGGCCGGGTGACGAGCATCGGTTCGGGCCAGGTGATCACGACCGGACTGATCAACCTGCGCCGCTTCGAGCAGCGCGGCGGCGAGATCCGCGTGATGGCCGAGTTGCTCGGCCGCAAGGTCTCCCTCGCCGACGGGTCGGGCGAGGCCACCATCGAAGACGTCGCGATCGAAGAGACCGGCCTCGGCGAGTGGGAGATCGCGCAGCTGTTCTGCCGTCGCCCCAAGCCCGCGGGCAGCCCGTTCGGCAAGGGCGCCACCATCTTCGTGCGCTGGCGCGAGATCGTCGAGAAGGCCGAGACGGGCGAGGCCCAGTCGGCCACCCAGCTCGTCGCGAGCTACGCCGACCTGCTGCCCGCCGACCTCGCCAACGCGATGCTCGACCTCACCGAGCAGCGTATGTTCGAGGTCGCCGAAGAGCTCAGCGACGACCGTCTCGCCGACGTGCTCGAAGAGATGCCCGAGAGCGAACAGGTCGATATCCTCAACCAGCTCGACGACGACCGCGCCGCCGACGTCCTCGACCAGATGCAGCCGGATGACGCGGCCGACCTCATCGCCCACCTGAGCGACGAACGGGGCGAGGCGCTCCTCGACCTGATGGAGCCCGAAGAGGCGGAAGACGTGCGCTTCCTGCTCGCCTACGCCCCGGATACCGCGGGTGGTCTGATGACCACCGAGCCGATCATCGTCTCGGCCGACGCGACCGTGGCCGAGGGCCTCGCGCTGATCCGCCGCCACGAGCTCGCCCCGGCGCTCGGCGCCGCCATCTGCGTCACCCTGCCGCCCTACGAGTCGCCCACCGGCCGCTTCCTCGGCATGGTGCACTTCCAGCGCATGCTGCGCTACCCGCCGAACGAACGCCTCGGCACGCTGCTCGACCAGACCCTCGAACCGGTGCGCGCCACGGCGAGCGCCGCCGAGGTGTCGCGCATCCTCGCGAGCTACAACCTCGTCTCGGTCCCCGTCGTCGACGAGAACCACCGGCTGGTCGGGGTGGTGACCATTGACGATGTCCTCGACTACCTGCTGCCCGACGACTGGCGAAGTACCGACTCCGACGACGACGAGAAACCCGCGTTCGCTTCCGTACCCGTAACCACCTCGAGCATCCCTGTGAAGGGAAGGAGGACAGCGCATGGCCCGCAGTAACCGCATCAACCGAGCCGAGACCCGGCTCGACTCCCCCAAGGGGCTGCGCACCGCCTTCCGGTTCGAGAGCCGCGACCGCTTCGGCCGCTTCACCGAATCGATCGCCCGCGGCATGGGCACGCCCTGGTTCCTCTTCGGGCTCAGCGTCTTCGTGGTCATCTGGATGATCTACAACACCGTCGCGCCCGAGGGCATCCGCTTCGACTCCGCCGCGATCGGCTTCACCGCGCTCACCCTCATCCTCTCGCTGCAGGCCTCCTACGCGGCACCGCTCATCCTGCTCGCGCAGAACCGGCAGGACGACCGCGACCGCGTGCAGATCGAGCAGGACCGCCAGCGCTCCGAGCGCAACCTCAACGACACCGAGTACCTCGCCCGCGAGGTGGTCGCGCTGCGCCTCGCGATGCGCGACATGGCGTCGAAGGACTTCATCCGCAGCGAGCTGCGCAGCCTGCTCGCCGAACTCGACGAACGCGACGGTACGAAAGAGACCGCGGATTGACTGACAGCCGGTCGAGTGGGAGCACGAGCGACGTATCGGGGCCTGCCGGCGGCTTCGACACGGCCGAGGACGGCCTCCTCGACCACCGGGTACTGACCGCCCTGCGACGCGTGATCGACCCCGAGATCCGCAAGCCCATCGTCGACCTCGACATGATCAGCGGGGTCACCGTCGCCGGCGACACGGCCAGCGTCGCGCTGAAGCTGACGATCGTGGGCTGTCCGGCCGCCGACACGATCGAACGCGATGTGCGCGAAGCCGCGGCATCCGTCCCGGGTATTTCGCACGTCGACGTCGACGTGAGCATCATGACGCGCGCCGAACGCGACGCCCTCACCGACAAGCTCCGCGGCGGCCGCGCGAAGACCGTGCAGTTCGGGCCCGACTCGCTGACCCGCATCTACGCGGTCACGAGCGGCAAGGGCGGCGTCGGCAAGTCGACGCTCACCGCCAACCTCGGCGTCGCGCTCGCGGCCCAGGGGCTGCGCGTGGGCATCGTCGACGCCGACGTGTTCGGCTTCTCGATCCCCGGCATCCTCGGCATCGCTGGCGCCAAGCCGACACAGGTCAACGACATGATCCTGCCGCCGCTCGCCCACGACGTGAAGGTGATCTCGATCGGCATGTTCGTCGACGAGCACACCGCGGTGTCGTGGCGCGGGCCGATGCTGCACCGCACGATCCAGCAGTTCCTCACCGACGTGTTCTTCGGCGACCTCGACGTACTGCTGCTCGACCTGCCGCCCGGAACCGGCGACATCGCGATCTCGATCGGCCAGCTGCTGCCGCAGGCGGAGATCCTCGTGGTCACCACACCGCAGCCCGCCGCGGCCGAGGTCGCCGAGCGCAGCGCGATGGTCGCCCGCCAGACCGGCCAGAAAGTCATCGGCGTGATCGAGAACATGGCGGGGCTCCCCCAGGCCGACGGCTCGGTTCTCGACATCTTCGGCAGCGGGGGCGGTGCGGATGCCGCGTCCCGCCTCTCGACCGCCGACGAACCGGTGACCGTGCTCGCGTCGATCCCGATCTCCATCGCCCTGCGCGAGGGCGGCGACGCCGGCCGGCCGATCGTGCTCTCGCACCCCGACGACCCGGCCGCGCGTGCCATCACCGCGCTCGCGGGGCGGCTCGCGGTGCGCGGGCGCGGACTCGCCGGCCGCAAGCTCGGCTTCAGCGTCACCTAGGTCAACCGATTGTGCCGCCGCCGCGGCAGCGATAGACCGGAGACATGACGCAACTGCACTGGGTCGGCGGAGACTCGAGCGAGACGGCCGACGTGTCGATGTCGGCCGACGGATGCCACGTCGACGGCCTCATCGACGGGGCCGCCGAGACGCGCTACGCGATCGACACCGATGCGAGCTGGGCGACCCGCACCGTGCGCGTGGCCACCGCGACCACATCGCTCGTGCTGTTCGCCGACGGGCGCGGCCACTGGACGGAGGGCGACGGCCGCGTGCTCGACCGGCTGTCCGGCGCGATCGACGTCGATATCACCGCGACACCGTTCACCAACACCCTGCCGATCTGGCGGCTCGGGCTCGCGGTCGGCGAGAGCGCCGACATCGTGACCGCCTACATCGCGGTGCCCGAACTGACGGTCACGGCCGACCCGCAGCGGTACACCCGGCTCGACGAGCGCAGCTACCGGTTCGAGTCGCGCGACTCCGACTTCCAGCGCGACATCACGGTCGACGACGCCGGCTTCGTGGTGGATTACCCGGGGCTCTTCCGCCGGGCGTGAGCCGCGGCATCCGCTAGCCCGCCCTCCCCGTCGACGCGCTGTGATTTTTCGCCGACGCTGGGGAAATTTCGGCCGCGACGGCGAAAAAACGGCGCGCGAACCCTGCGCGCCCCGTTAAACGACAAAAGTGCAGCGCTCGAAGCGAGCTGCTGCACTTTCGGACCGCGACCGTGGTCGCCGTCGGGAGGCGGGGTTTAGGCGCGGCGGGTCGGGATGCGGCGGTAGCCGTCGCGGAGGGTGACGATGACGGCGCCGACGGCGGCCGCTGCCGCGAGGAGGCCGACGATGACGATGAATTCGATGCTCATGGGGGGTTGTTCTTTCTCTAGGTCTGAAACAATTCAACCGCCGCGTACCGTTTAGCACAATCGCATACTGCTTGTGCATATATGTAGAGTTACTACATGGACGTTCGCCGGTTGGAACTGCTCCGCGAGCTCGCGGAGCGCGGAAGCATCACCGCGGTCGCCGCCGCCACAAACCGCACCTCATCTGCGGTTTCGCAGCAGCTCAAGGTGCTCGAGCGCGAGGCCGGCATCCCGCTCACCGAGCGGCGGGGCCGCGGCATCGTGCTGACCGGCGCCGGACGTATGCTCGCGCAGACCGCGACCGACGTCGCCGTGGCGCTCGAACGGGCCGACGCGGTCTGGAACGACTTCAAACAGGCCCCGCGCGGCGACGTCACGCTGACGATCTTCCCGACGGGCGGGCAGATGCTGTTGCCCGGTTTGTTGTCGGCGATCCAGGATGTCGCGGGGCTGGTGCTTTCCTGCAGCGACCAGGACCCGCTGCTGCCCGACTTCGCCGACCTCACGCCCGACTTCGACATCGTGGTCGCCGACGCGCCGGCCATCCTGCCGTCGTGGCGCGAACGCGGGCTCGCCGTCGTGCCGCTCATGACCGAGCCGCTCGACGTGGCGCTGCCCGAGGGCCACCCGCTCTCGGAGAAGAAGTCGCTCTCGCCGAAAGACCTCGTCGACGAGACCTGGATCGGCGTGCCCGTCGGATTTCCCTTCGACCGCATCCTGCGCCAGATCGAGACCGCCAACGGCTCGCCCGCCCGTGTGCTGCAGCGCTTCGTCGACAACGGCATCGTCGAGTCGGTCGTGGCGTCGGGGCACGGCATCGCGATCCTGCCCCGGTTCACCACGCGCGACCACGAGAACGGTCTCGTCACCCGTCCACTGACGGGGGTGCGCTCGGTGCGCCGCATCTCGGCGCTGCTGCGCCCCGACCGGGCCGAGCGTCCGTCGGTGCGGCTCGTCGTCGAGGCGCTGCGGGCCGAGGCGGCCCGGGTGCAGAGCGAGCACGCGACACCCGCCGCCTGAGTCCTAGGCTGTAGCCATGCCAGCCACCGCACTCGACCGCAACCTCGTCAGCGACCTGGTCGCCGACCTCCACGTGACCGCGTCGGCCACCGCCACCGTCGTCGCCCCGTTCACCGGTGAGCCGCTGCACGAGCTGCCGCTCGGCTCCGCCCACGACGTCGAGAACGCCGTCGCGGCCGCCCGGGTCGCCCAGCACGCCTGGCTCGCGGCCGGGCCCGCACACCGCCGCGCGGTGCTGCTGCGCGCCCACGACCTGCTGCTCGAGCGCTCGGAAGAGCTGATGACCGTGCTGCAGACCGAGACGGGCAAGACCCGCGGCCAGGCTTTCGAGGAGGTGTTCAGCGGGGCGAGCGTCACGCGCTACTACGCGGTCTCCGCCCACTCCGTGCTCGCGACGAAGCGCCGCCGGGCCGGCATCCCCTTCGTGATGCGCACCCGCGTCGGGTACTCGCCGAAGGGCGTGGTCGGCGTCATCACCCCGTGGAACTACCCGCTGAGCCTCTCGCTCATGGATGTGATCCCCGCACTCGCCGCCGGCAACGCGGTCGTGCAGAAGGCCGACAACCAGGGTGCGCTGACCATCCTCGCCTCCCGGCGCGCGTTCGTCGAGGCCGGCGTCCCCGCCGCGCTCTGGGCCGTGGTCACGGGCGACGGCGCGGAGATCGGCGACGCCGTCGTCGACACCACCGACTACGTCTGCTTCACCGGCTCGACCCCGACGGGCACGGCCGTCGGGGTGCGAGCCGCCGCACGCCTCATCGGCGCCTCGCTCGAGCTCGGCGGAAAGAACCCGATGATCGTGCTCGACGATGTCGACCCCGCGGAGGCCGCCGCCAGTGCGGCCTACGCCTGCTTCTCGTCGATGGGCCAGCTGTGTGTGTCGATCGAGCGCATCTACGTCTTGCGGCACGTCGCCGACTCCTTCACCCGCGCGTTCGTCGAGCGGGTCGCCCAGTTGAAGCAGGGCGCGGCGTTCGACTACTCGACCGACGTCGGTTCGCTCACCAACGCCGCGCAGCTCGAGCGGGTGCAGAAACACGTCGACGACGCCGTCGCCAAAGGCGCGATGCTGCTCACCGGCGGCAAGGCCCGCCCCGACCTCGGGCCGTTCTTCTTCGAACCGACCGTGCTCGCCGCCGTGACCGACGACATGCTCTGCGCCGCGGGCGAGACCTTCGGACCCGTCGTCGCCATCCACGTCGTGCAGAGCGAAGACGAGGCGATCGCGGCGGCCAACGCGTCGGAGTTCGGGCTCAACGCCTCCGTCTTCGGCTCGTCGCTGCCCAGGGCCCGGCGCGTCGCCGACCGGCTCGACTGCGGCAGCGTGAACATCAACGAGGGCTACCGCGCCACCTTCGGCAGCATCGACGCCCCGATGGGCGGCATGAAGCACTCGGGAACCGGCCGCCGCAACGGCCCTGAGGGCCTCCTGCGCTTCGTGGAGGCGCGCACCGTCTCGGAGTCCACCGGGCGCATCACACTGCCGCGTACGGGCGCGGAGTTCGCCGCCGTGGCGGGTCTGCTGGTCAGCGTGCTCGTCGTGTTGAAGACGCTGCGCCGCAGGTGAGCGCCTAGGTCGCTTCCGAGTCGAACGGTGCCGGCTTGCCTTCGCGGAGGTAGCGCTGGCGCTGCGCGTACGCCGACTCGATCGGCGGCTTCACGGGAGGCGCGATCACCGGAACCGGCTCGTCGTCGACGAGGGCCTCGCGGATGATGCGCCGGGGATCGTACTGGCGCGGGTCGAGCTTCTTCCAGTCGACCTCGTCGAAGTCGGGGCCCATCTCCTCGCGCATACGCTCTTTCGCGCCGTTGGCCATGCCGCGCACGGTCTTGGTCAGGCGGGCGAGCTGCGAGGCGTAGTAGGGCAGCCGTTCGGGTCCGAGCAGGAAAACGGCGATGATCCCGATGATCACCAGCTTCTCGAACGTCAACCCAAAGGACACCCGCTCAGAATAGTCCCTGCCGGCCGGGGACTGGCTTACAGTGGGGGACGAACAAGGAGTCATTGGTGGCAGGTAAAGAGTCGAGCTGGAAGTTCGCGGAAGAGTTCGTCGTCGAACGGCCGGAGATCGCGCTCGCGCGACAGCACTCCGTCGAGGTGGGGGTCGAACCGGTCTCCCCCGCGACCGGCGCGCAACTCGCCGTTCTCGCCGCCGCCACGAACGCAAGCAACATCATGGAGATCGGCACCGGTCTCGGCGTCTCCGGGCTCTGGATGCTCACCGGCGCGCCCAACGCGGTGCTCACGTCGATCGATTCCGAGATCGACCACCAGCAGCTGGCGAAAGCCACCTTCACCGCGGCCGACATCCCGGCGAACCGCGTGCGGCTCATCGCGGGTCGCGCCCTCGACGTGCTGCCGCGTATGAACGAGTCGAGCTACGACATGGTGCTCGTCGACGCCGACCCGTACTCGGTGATCGAGTACGTGGAGCACGGCCTGCGCATGGTGCGCAGCGGCGGCACCGTCGTGGTCGCCCACGCGCTGTGGCGCGGACGGGTGGCCGACCCGGCCCAGCGTGACGACACGGTCACGGGGTTCCGCACCCTGCTGAGAGAGATCGCCGAGTCATCCGCCGTCATCTCTTCGCTTTCCCCCGTCGGCGACGGACTGCTGCAGATCACCAAGATCGCCGACTGACTGCGCCCTCAACGAAGAAACCCGCGTGACTCCCGAGGGAGTCACGCGGGTTCTCCGTAGAGAAAATCTGTCAAGCGGTCGCGACGACGCCCGCGAGAGCGTCGTGGAGCTCTTTTGCTTCAGCGTCGTTGACCGATACAACAAGCCGGCCACCACCCTCGAGTGGTACACGAACGATGATGAGGCGACCTTCTTTCACAGCCTCCATTGGGCCGTCGCCGGTCCTCGGTTTCATGGCTGCCATGTGAAGTCCCCTTTCATAGGTATACCTACCCATTATTGACTATGAATCGGTATGCGAAAAACCGAGCGTAACTTAAGAAGAAGTCGTCACCGGTTCACGGCGGGGTCCAGTCGTAGCCGTCGACCCACCAGCCGATGTACACCCAGCCGAACTGGCCGGCGATGCAGAGGAGAACGAGCGCGAGCCGGTACACCCACGACCGGGGCTGGGCGAGCGCGCCCCAGAGCGGGAACACTGGCAGCAACAGGCGGAACGTACTCGATTGCGGGAAGAACACGGCGAGCAGGTAGAGCACGTAGCTCGCCACCCAGAACCGCATGTCGGGGCCGAGCCGGCGCACCGGCCGCGAGAACATAAACGCGGCGAACCCCAGAACGAGGGCTACCAGCAGCACGACGCCGGCCACACCGGGCACCCAGAAGCCCGCGGCGAGAAACCACGGGGTGAGCGGCACGAGCTCCTGGTAGCCGATGTACGCCGACCGCCAGGCCAGCTCGGTGTCGGTGTAGGCGGTGATCGAACCGGTCACGGCCGCCGCGATCAGCAGCCAGGCGAATCCGGCGAGAACGCTGACGAGGCCGACGGTGACGGATGCCACGATCTCACGTCGCGCGAAGGGCTCCCGGTTGCGGCGTACCCAGCGGTAGATCACGTGCAAACCGAGGGCGAGGGCGAACGCCAGACCGCTGGGCCGCGTGAGCGACATCACCACGACCACGGGGAGCAGCATCCAGTAGTCGCGTTTCACCAGCAGGTAGAGCGCGAGCGTGAGGAAGAACGCCTGCATCGATTCGGCGTAGGCCACCTGTAGGATCGGCGAGAGCGGGGCGAAGCAGTACAGCACGACGGCGAACAGCGCCGTGCCGCCCGGAAGCACAAGCCGCATCAGCTTGTAGAACATCAGCGCGGTGCCGAGCGCGAACGCCACCGACACGAAGACCGCCACCACCCGGAAGTCGAGACCGGTCGCGAACATCAGCGCGCGCACGACGCCGGGGTAGGCGGGCATAAACGCCCATGCGTTCTCCCCCACGTGGCCGTCGGCGGTGACCGGCAGTTCGGACGGGTAGCCGGCGAGGGCGATGATGTAGTACCAGTGGCCGTCCCACATCTTGGCGAAGTCGAGGTAACCGGGCCGGGCGCCTGTCCACGCGTTCGCCTCCTGCCTCGACGCGAACCAGAGCAGGATGCCGCTCGTGACCACGCGTGAGACCACGAAGACGACGAGCACCTTGACCCACCACGGCGTGAGCCGGTAGCGCACGGTGACCCAGGTCTTGGCGTCGGGTCGAGCCGGCGCGCGGCCGCCGCCGGTGCCGATCAGGTCGGTCAACCCGCCATAAGCCATGCGCGCAGCCCCTGCTCGCACGCGGTGATCTGGTCGACCGCGACACGTTCGTCGTCGGCGTGCGCCTTGAGCGGGTCGCCGGGGCCGTAGTTGACCGCGGGGATGCCGAGCGCGCTGAAGCGGGCGACGTCGGTCCAGCCGTACTTCGGCTTGGCCTCGCCGCCGACGGCCTTCAGCAGATCTTGCGCGAGCGCGGCGTCGAGCCCGGGGCGGGCGCCCTCGGCGAGGTCGACGACGGTCACGTCGTAGCCGGCGAAGAGCTCGCGCAGGTGCGCGATCGCCTCCTCGCCCGAGCGGCTGGGGGCGAAGCGGTAGTTGATGTGCACCATCGCGGCGTCGGGGATGACGTTGCCGGCGACGCCGCCCGAGATGCCGACCGCGTTGAGCCCCTCGCGGTAGACCAGGCCGTCGACCTCGACCTCGCGGGGTACGTAGGCGGCGAGGGTGGCCAGAACCGGGGAGAGGTCGTGGATGGCATTGTGACCGACCCAGGCGCGCGCGGAATGCGCGCGGACGCCGGAGGTGCGCACTTCGATGCGGGCGTTGCCGTTGCATCCGCCCTCTATTTCGGCGCGGGTCGGCTCGCCCAGGATCGCGAAGTCGCCCTGCAACAGGTCGGGGCGGTTGTCGGCGAGACGCTTGAGGCCGTTGAGGTCGGCGGCGACCTCTTCGTGGTCGTACCAGAGCCAGGTGATGTCGACGGCGGGCTCGGTGAGCTCGACCGCGAGTTTGAGCTGCACGGCGACGCCCGACTTCATGTCGACGGTGCCGCGACCCCAGAGGTAGCGCACCCCGTCTTCGGTCTCGAAGCGCGTGGGCAGGTTGTCGTTCAGCGGCACGGTGTCGGTGTGGCCGGCGATCACGACGCGCTTGTCGCGGCCGAGGTTGGTGCGGGCGACGACGGTGTCGCCGTCGCGCAGCACCTCGAGGTGGGTCGCGCCGGCGAGGGCGACGAGGATCGCCTCGGTGATCGGGCCCTCGTTGCCCGACACCGATTCGATGTCGCACAGCTGGCGGGTGATGTCGATCGACGACTGGCTGAGGTCGAGAACGGGCAACGTGGGGTCGGCGACGGGCATGGGGTCAAGTTTAGGGTCGGTACGCTTGAGGCATGACTTCTCGCGCCGCCTGGGGCTACGGCCTCGCCACGATCTCCGCCGATTCCACCGTTCTCGACACCTGGTTCGCGTCGCCCACGCTCGGCGAGCTGCCGGCCGGAACCGACCCGTACATCGCGCCGGCCGACCTCGAGCCGCTGCTCGGTGCCGACGAACGGCGCAACGTGCGCGTCGACTTCCTGACGGTACAGATCGACCTGGATGCCGCGCCGGCGTCGACCCCCGACGCCTACCTGCGCCTGCACCTGCTGAGCCACCTCCTCGTCGCGCCGAACACGATCAACCTCGACGGCATCTTCGGCTATCTCCCGATCGTCGCCTGGACCACGGCCGGCCCGATGCACCCCGACGACTTCACCCGCCTGCGCCCCGTACTGCAGCGCGCCGGCATCTCGGCGCACGGCATCGACAAGTTCCCGCGGCTGCTCGACTACGTCGTGCCCGAGCGTGTGCGCATCGCCGACGCGTCGCGCGTGCGGCTCGGCGCCCACCTCGCACCCGGAACCACCGTCATGCACGAGGGTTTCGTCAACTTCAACGCCGGCACCCTCGGCACCTCGATGGTCGAAGGACGCATCTCGCAGGGCGTCGTGGTCGGCGACGGAAGCGACATCGGCGGCGGCGCCTCGATCATGGGCACGCTCTCGGGCGGCGGCAAGGAGCGCGTCACGATCGGCGAACGCGCACTGCTCGGCGCGAACTCGGGCATCGGCATCTCGATCGGCGACGACTCGGTCGTCGAGGCCGGGCTCTACGTCACGGCCGGCACCAAGGTCGTCGTGGTTCCGCCCAAGGGATCGGTCACCGAGCCGTTCGAGGCCCGCACCGTCAAGGCCGCAGAGCTCAGCGGCGTCGCCGGCCTGCTCTTCCGCCGCAACTCGCTCACCGGCGCGGTCGAGGTGCTCGCCCGCTCGGGCAGCGGCATCGAGCTCAACTCGGCGCTGCACGCGTAGCCCCACCCCCTCCACCCGGTAGGGCTACAGTTTGTTCACCCGGCTACAGCGCGCGCTGGCGCCCGGTGAACAAACTGGCGCCCTACGAGGTCGCCGGGGCTAGCATCGGGGCATGCGAAGACGCGTGGTCGCGGTCGTCGCCGCGGTCGCGGTCGCGGCGGTCGGCGGCGCGGGCGCGGCCTGGGCGACGACCGCCGTCGGCACGGTGCCCGCCGGCACCGAACTGCTGGTGGGCCACTACCGCCCGACCGACCAGATCGCGCTGATGAACCTCACGATCGCCGACGGCACCTACGACGTGCGGTACGGCGCCGAGGTGCAGTTCTTCGCCGCCCGCACCGACGTCGTGCTGTCCTGCGGCCTCATCGACGCGAGCGGTCGCGTCAACTACCTCGACGACATGGTCTATCCGGTCGCGGCGGGCGGGGGCTGGACCCCCATCGGCAACTCGATGGCGTACGACGTGCCGGCGATCACGCTCGGGGTGCGCTGCCGCCCGTCGATGCCCGGTTCGTACGGCATCGCCTTCCGCGACGTGACCCTCACGGCCACGCCGATCGGCTGAGGTCGCCCCACCCTCCCTCGACGACGGATGCCGCGGCTCTCGTCCGAGGAACGGGAGCCGCGGCATCCGGAGTCTGATCAGACCACGAGCTTCAACGCTCGGGCCACGACCGCTCGGGCTCGCCGACGTACAGCTGCTGCGGGCGGCCGATCTTCGTGGCCGGGTCGAGGTTCATCTCGCGCCAGTGGGCGATCCAGCCGGGGAGGCGTCCGATCGCGAACAGCGGCGTGAACATGCGCGGCGGGAAGCCCATCGCCTTGTAGATGACGCCGGTGTAGAAGTCGACGTTCGGGTAGAGCTTGCGCTCGGCGAAGTAGTCGTCGGCGAGGGCGACGGCCTCGAGCTCTTTGGCGATGTCGAGCAGGTCGTCTTGCACACCGAGCGCCTCGAGCACCTCGTCGGCGCTCTCCTTCACCAGGGTCGCGCGCGGGTCGAAGTTCTTGTACACCCGGTGGCCGAAGCCCATCAGGCGCACGCCCTCCTCTTTGTTCTTCACGCGGTCGACGAACTTCGAGACGTCGTCGCCCGAGTCCTTGATCTCCTGCAGCATCTTGAGCACGGCCTCGTTGGCGCCGCCGTGCAGCGGGCCGTAGAGGGCGTTGATACCGGCCGAGACCGACGCGAAGATGTTCGCCTCGGTCGAACCGACCAGACGCACGGTCGACGTCGACGCGTTCTGCTCGTGGTCTTCGTGCAGGATCAGCAGGCGGTCGAGCGCCTTCGAGAGCACAGGGTTGACCTCGTACGGCTCGGCCATCGTGCCGAAGTTGAGCTTGAGGAAGTTGTCGACGAAGCTCAGCGAGTTGTCGGGGTAGAGGAACGCCTGGCCGAGGCTCTTCTTGTGCGCGTAGGCCGCGATCACCGGGAGCTTGGCGAGCAGGCGCACGATCGACATCTCGATCTGCTCGGGGTCTTTGACGCTGAGCGAGCCCTCGTAGTAGGTGGAGAGCGCGGAGACCGCGCTCGACAGCACCGACATCGGGTGGGCGTTGTGCGGCAGGGCGTCGAAGAACCGACGGAGGTCTTCGTGCAGCAGCGTGTGCCGGCGGATGCGCTCGTCGAACTCGGCGAGTTCGGAGGCCGACGGCAGCTCGCCGTAGATGAGCAGCCACGCGACCTCGAGGTAGGTGGAGTTCTTCGCGACGGCCTCGATCGGATACCCGCGGTAACGCAGGATGCCCGCGTCCCCGTCGATGTAGGTGATCGCGCTCTTCGTCGACGCGGTGTTCACGAAGCCCTGATCGAGCGTCGTGAAGCCCGTCTGCTTCATAAAAGTGGAGATATCAATGCTGTCGCGGCCGTCTACGCCGCGAATGACCGGGAACTCCGCTGTTCCCCCCGGAAAATGCAGCGTGGCCTTCTCTGTACCTGGCGCCATGTCATTCACACCGACAGCTTATAAGTCAGCGTCTGACTAGTCGTATCGCGCCCAAATGTGCACAAAGACGCTTGGAGAAAACCTCCAAACTTTCAGCGCAGCAGCGCGAACCTTTCGACAGCGGCGTCGACGTGTGCGTCGCTCACCGTGAGCGCGATACGCACGTGCTGCGGGGCGCCGTCGGTGTAAAACGTGCCGGGAACGACGAGCAGCCCGAGATCGGCGAGATCGGCGACCGTCTGCCAGGCGTCGTGCCCGCGGGTGGCCCACAGGTAGAGCCCGGCCTCGCTGTGGTCGACCGTGAACCCGGCCGCTTCGACGGCGGCCTTCATGCGGTCGCGGCGGGAGCGGTAGAGCTCGCGCTGCACGTCGACGTGCGCCTCGTCGGCGAGTGCGGCGATCATGGCCGCCTGCACGGGGGCGGGCGGGATGAGTCCGGCGTGTTTGCGCACACCGAGAAGCTCGGCGATGAGGGCGCTGTCGCCCGCGACGAATCCGGCGCGGTAGCCGGCGAGGTTCGACTGCTTGCTCAGCGAGTAGACCGAGAGCACCGAGTCACGGTCGCCGCCGGTGACCCGCGGGTCGAGAATCGACGGGGTCGGTTCATCCGCCACCCAGTTCAGCTCGGCGTAGCATTCGTCGCCGGCGATCACGGCGCCCAGCTCGCGGGCGCGTGCGACCATCGCCCGCATGGTCTCGACGTCGAGCACCCGGCCGTCGGGGTTGCCGGGCGAGTTGATCCAGACGAGCTTGGTGGTCTCGGGCCAGGCGGCCGGGTCGTCGCTCGCGAGCGCGGTCGCCCCGGCGAGGGCCGCGCCGATCGCGTAGGTCGGGTAGGCGACGGCGGGATGCACGACCACGTCGCCCTCGCCGATGCCGAGCATGAGCGGCAGCCAGGCGATGAGCTCCTTCGAGCCGATCGAGGGCAGCACGTCGGCGACGCCGAGCCCGTGCACTCCCCTGCGGCGCGCGTACCACTCGACGATCGCCTCGCGCAGTGCGGGCGTTCCGGCGACCTGCGGGTAGGCGTGGGCGTCGGTCGCGGCCTTCAGGGCGTCACGGATGATCTCGGGGGTCGGGTCGACGGGAGAGCCGACCGAGAGGTCGATGATGCCGCCCGGGTGCTGCCGGGCGCGGTCGCCGAACGGGACGAGCGCGTCCCACGGGAAGTCGGGGAGGCTGAGCGGCGTGCGGGCCACGTTATTCGGCGTGGCCGTTGAAGGCTTCCGCCATCACGATGGGGTGGTCCTTGTGGATGACGCCGACCTTCGCGGCTCCGCCGGGAGACCCGACCTCGTCGAAGAACTCGACGTTCGCCTTGTAGTAGTCGGCCCACTGCTCGGGCACGTCGTCTTCGTAGTAGATCGCCTCGACGGGGCAGACCGGCTCGCAGGCACCGCAGTCGACGCACTCGTCGGGGTGGATGTAGAGCATGCGGTCGCCCTCGTAGATGCAGTCGACGGGGCATTCGTCGATGCAGGCGCGGTCTTTGATATCGACACAGGGTTGGGCGATGACGTAGGTCACTGAGGTCGATATCCTTTCACGGCACGGGAACTAGACAATCTTACCCACGGTGACGCTGGGCATCTGCGGTGATGGCACGCAGTCGGCCCATATTGGGCCAGGCGACGACGATCGCGATGACGACCGCGGGCAGGAAAGTCCAGATCACGCCCGCGATATTCGCCGGAACGATGATGGAACCGCCGACAGTGGGAGATGCGAGATAGGCCGTCGCGCCCATGATCCCCACCGTGGCGAGGATGGCGAGGATGCGCGAACCGGTCAGCACCCGGAGGCCGACGATGTAGGCGACCATCGCGAGCACGCCGAGGATGAGCCCCCACGGCACGGCCACGCCCGCGAGCGTCGCGCTGCTCTGGTGTACCGCCGTCATCAACGCGCCGACGATCGCGCCGAACGCGAGGACGAGGAGCCCGACGCCGATCTTCACCCCCACGGTCTGGTCGCGGAACGGCACGGTCTCCGGCACGACCTCGACAGCGACGCGGCGGAACGTCTCGGTGACGCCGATCGGCTGGCTCACGCCGTTGGAGAGGGCGAACGAGTCGTCGGAGAGCGTGAGCTGCGTGCGGTGGGCGGCGAGGGCGGCGCGCTTGCGGGCGAGCACGGGGGCGATGTCGACGACGATCGATCCGCGTCCGTCGGTCGCGATCTCGTAGTACGGAACGCCCATCACCTCGGCGGCGCGCTGTGCGGCGTCGTGCACCCGTACGTGGTCGGGGTGCCCGTACCCGCCGCGTTCGTCGTAGCCGATCACGGCGGTGGCGTCGATATGGGCGATGACGGCGGCGATGTCTGCGGTCACGGCGCTGATCGGTGCGGCCGAGAGGGAGCGCTCGTCGGCAGTGTCGAGGGCCTCCGCGGCTCCGGATGCGCCCCAGCGCATTCCCGAGTCGAGGTACCGGCGCGGTTCGAGGTCGACCCAGCGCGCGTCGGCGTCGCCGAGCCAGCGGTGGTCGGAGACCTCGAGCGCGCGCATGGCCGCGGCGAGTTCGCCCTCACGGTAGGCGCCGAGCGCCTCGGGCGACTCGAGCAGGTACTGCAGGTCGTCGGGGACGACCTCGCCGAGTTCGCCGCGCGTGCAGGTGAGCACGGTCACCGCGGCGCCGCCGTCGATCAGGGTCGCGATCGTCCCGCCGGTGGTGATGCTCTCGTCGTCGGGGTGCGCGTGGACGAAGAGGATCCGCTCGGCCGCCGGAGGCCGGTACATGAAGTCAGACATTGCTAGACAGCTTAGACAAACGGGTTTAGAGTCATCTGGCTAAGGCAAGCCTTACCAAACCCGACTTCTCGCCTCCCCCCCGGAAAAGACCCGTGCTCGCAAACTTTCTCATCGGCCTGCGCGAAGCTCTCGAAGCGGGGCTGGTCGTCGGCATTCTCGTTGCCTACGTGGTGAAGATCGGACGCCGCGACGTGCTGCCCCGCGTCTGGCTCGGCGTCACGATCGCGGTCGCCCTGTCGCTCGGGCTCGGCTGCCTGCTGACCTTCGGCACCTACGGGCTGTCGTTCCAGGCGCAGGAGCTGATCGGCGGACTGCTGTCGATCGTCGCCGCGGGCTTCGTGACCTGGATGATCTTCTGGATGCTGCGTACCGCCCGCGGCCTGTCGCGCGAATTACGCGGCGAGGTCGACTCCCACCTGGCCGGAGCGGGCTGGGGCCTCGTGCTCGTGGCGTTCCTCGCCGTGGGCCGCGAGGGGCTCGAGACCGCGCTGTTCATCTGGGCCGCCGTGCAGGCCAGCGGATCGACGACCCTGCCGCTCGTCGGCGCCACGCTCGGCATCGCGGTGGCTGTCGTTCTCGCCTACCTCGTCTACCGCGGGGCGATAACGATCGACCTGTCGAAGTTCTTCAGTTACACCGGCGCCTTCCTCATCGTCGTCGCCGGCGGCGTGCTCGCCTACGGTGTGCACGACCTGCAGGAGGCGGGCTTCCTGCCCGGCCTCGGCACCCTCGCCTTCGACGTCTCCGCGACCGTGCCGCCCGACAGCTGGTACGGCACCCTGCTCAAGGGCGTCTTCAACTTCTCCCCCGCCACCACCGTTCTCGAGGCGGCCGCCTGGGTCGCCTACGTGGTGCCGGTGATGTTCTTCTTCCTGCGTTCGGTTCGTCGTCACGGTAGATCGACGGCACCGGCGTCCCCCGCGTCATCCGCAATCACCCCAGAAGGAGCCCTATGAACCGGTCGACAGTGACCCCGACCCGAGCCCGCGCGCTCTTCGCCGTCTGCGTGAGCACGGCGGCCCTGCTCGCGCTCTCGGCCTGCGTGGCCAATGACCCGACCACGTCGGCCGACTCCCACGCCACCGCGCTCACCGTCGACTCGAGCTCGAGCGACTGCACGGTCTCCGCGTCCGAGGCACCGAGCGGCAACGTGAGCTTCAGTATCAAGAACACCGGCGACCAGGTGACGGAGTTCTACCTGCTGGCCGACGACGAGCCGCGCATCGTCGGCGAGGTCGAGAACATCGGTCCGGGCATCACGCGCGACCTCGTCGTGCAGGCGAGGCCCGGCGACTACTTCACCGTCTGCAAGCCGGGCATGGTCGGCGCGGGCATCGGCAAGGCCGCCTTCACCGTCACCGACTCGGGTGCCGAGCTCGTCGCCGATGGCGACGACTCCGCACTCGTCGACGCCGCGGCGGTCAACTACGTCGCGTACATCAAGAACCAGGTCGAGGGGCTCGTCACTTCGACGACGACGTTCCTCGACGCCTACCGCGCAGGCGACGACGACACTGCCCGCTCGCTCTACGCGCCCACTCGCGCGGCCTACGAGCGCATCGAGCCCGTCGCCGAATCGTTCGGCGACCTCGACCCGAAGATCGACTTCCGCGAAGCCGACGTCGAAGAGGGCACCGAGTGGACGGGCTGGCACCGCATCGAGAAAGACCTGTGGCAGCCGTCGGCGGAAGACAACGGCGGCGAGGCCTACGTTCCGCTGAGCACAGACGAGCGCAACCGCTTCGCCGACCTGCTCGAAGACGACACAGCGTCGCTCAACGACGCTGTGCACGAGAGCGACTACACGGTCTCTATCGACGCGATCAGCAACGGAGCCATCGGCTTGCTCGACGAGGTCGCCTCGGGCAAGATCACCGGCGAAGAGGAGATCTGGTCGCACACCGACCTCTGGGACTTCCAGGCCAACCTCGAGGGCGCACGCGCGGCCTACGAGGGCGTGCGCGACATCGTCGAGCCGAAAGACGCCGACCTGGTCGCGCAGCTCGACGACGAGTTCACCTCGCTCGAGACGCTGCTCTCGGGATACGGCAGCCTCGACGCGGGGTTCGTCTACTACGACGAGTTGACTACCGAACAGGTGAAAGAGCTGGCCGACGGCGTCAACGCGCTCAGCGAGCCGCTGAGCCAGCTCACCGCCGTTCTGGTCGGCTGACCGACCGAGGAATGCTCCCATGATCGACGACACGGCACCGACCGCACCGCGGCTGTCCCGCAGGGGCCTGCTCGGGTTGGCCGGTGCCGGGGTAGTCGGCGCCGGGCTCGGCTTCGGGGTCGACCGCGTTCTCACGCCGGAGGCCTCGGCCGCATCCGGCGCTGCGGCGTCCTATCCCTTCTTCGGCGAGCACCAGTCGGGCATCGTCACCGCGGCGCAAGACCGGTTGCATTTCGCCGCGTTCGACGTGAGCGACATCGCGGCGTCGGAACTCGAAGAGCTGCTCGCCGACTGGACCTACGCCGCGAGCCGGATGACGGCGGGCAAGGGTGCGGGACAGTACGGTCCCGCGAGCGGTCCGTACGATGCGCCGCCGGATGACACGGGCGAAGCACTCGACCTGCCGCCGTCGGGCCTCACCATAACGTTCGGATTCGGTCCGTCGCTGTTCGACGGCCGGTTCGGCCTCGCCGGCAAGCGGCCCGAGGCGCTCATCGACCTGCCGCACTTTCCGGGAGACGCGCTCGTCGACGCCCTCACCGGCGGCGACCTCTGCATCCAGGCCTGCAGCGACGACCCGCAGGTCGCCGTGCACGCCATCCGCAACCTCTCGCGTATTGCGTTCGGGCGGGCCAGCCTGCGCTGGTCGCAGCTCGGGTTCGGTCGCACCTCTTCGACCACACGCGCGCAGGCGACGCCGCGCAACCTGTTCGGGTTCAAAGACGGCACCGCGAACCTGCGGGCCGAAGACGGCGGCACGGCGAAAGACGTCTGGGTGCAGTCCGGCGACGGCGCGGGCTGGATGACCGGCGGAAGCTACCTGGTGGCGCGCAAGATCCGCATGACGATCGAGACCTGGGACCGCACGTCGCTGCGCGAACAGGAGCGCGTGGTCGGCCGCACGAAGGGCGAGGGCGCGCCGTTGAGCGGCGGCAGCGAGTTCACCGCCCCCGACTTTGCGGTCGCCGGCCGCGCCGACGCGCCGCTGATCGACGAGGCGGCGCACGTGCGGCTCGCCCACCCGACCACCAACGACGGCGCGACATTGCTGCGCCGCGGCTACAACTTCGTCGACGGCAACGACGATCTCGGGCGGCTCAACGCCGGACTGTTCTTCATCTGCTTCCAGCGCGACCCGCGGGCGCAGTTCGTGCCGATCCAACTGCGCCTCGCGAAGAACGACGCGATGAACGAGTACCTACGGCACGTCGGCTCGGGCATCTTCGCCGTGCCGCCGGGGGCAGCGGAGGGCGGTTCGATCGGTGCGGGCCTGTTCGGCTAGGTGGCACGCGCCGCGAAATGAGCCGGTTCCGGCCGGATGACGCGGCCGCGGACGGCTCATCGGGCCGGAAGCGGCTCATCTGCGGGCAGGCGGCGCGCGGGCGGGCGCGGGCTACTCGGCCGACGCGGTGACCACGTAGGTCGCGGTCGACACCCCGTCGGTGTCGGTGGCGACGGTGAGCACGACCGTGTACGGCGCGAGGGTGAACGTGCCGAAGCCGCTGTCGGCGTCGGAGTTCACCGCGCTCGGCACGTAGCCCGCACCCTCGAGCGCGGCCTGCGCCGAGGCGAAGTCGTCGCTGCCGAGCGTGGTCACGACGACCCAGCCGCTCGAGTCGGGGCCGCTTCCGCCGCCCTGCACCTCGCCGACGACGGGGATCTCGTCGGACGGGAAGCCCGACGGCAGCTGCCCGTCGGTGGTGACGCCGGCGCCGCCCAGCGCCTCGGAAATCGCGTCACCGGCCTGGTTCTGGGCCTCGTCGACGACACCGTTGACCATGTTCTCCGCCACGCTGCATCCGACCAGCATCGGTGCCGCGAACAGCACGAGAGCGATAGAGAGCGGGCGGGCGATCCGGAAGCGCGAGGTCGTCATGGAAAGAAGTTTAAACCACGGAAGAGCCCTGCCTCGGATGATCCGGGGCAGGGCTCTTCTGAATGTGCTGTGATTTACGCGTTCTGCTTCTTCAGGCGCGCGGTGCTGCGCTGGCGGGCGCTGGCATCGAGCTCGACCTTGCGGATGCGCACGAACTCGGGCGTGACCTCGACGCACTCGTCTTCACGAGCGAACTCGAGCGCCTCTTCGAGCGTGAGGCGACGCGACGGCGTCATACGCTCGAACGAGTCGGACGTCGACTGGCGCATGTTGGTGAGCTGCTTCTCCTTGGTGATGTTCACGTCCATGTCGTCGGCGCGCGAGTTCTCGCCGACGACCATGCCCTCGTAGACCTCCTGGGTGGGCTCCACGAAGAACGACATGCGCTCCTGCAGGGCGACCATGGCGAACGGGGTGGCGACACCGGCGCGGTCGGCGACGATCGAGCCGTTGGTACGGGTCTCGATGGAACCGGCCCAGGCCTCGTAGCCGTGCGAGACGGCGTTGGCGATACCGGCACCGCGGGTGACGGTGAGGAACTCGGTGCGGAAGCCGATGAGGCCACGCGACGGGACGACGAACTCCATACGCACCCAGCCGGTGCCGTGGTTGCTCATGCCCTCCATGCGACCCTTGCGGGCGGCGAGGAGCTGCGTGATGGCGCCGAGGTACTCTTCGGGCGCGTCGGTGGTGAGGTGCTCGAACGGCTCGTGCAGCTTGCCGTCGACGCGCTTGGTGACCACCTGCGGCTTGCCGACGGTGAGCTCGAAGCCCTCGCGACGCATCTGCTCGACGAGGATGGCGAGCGCGAGCTCTCCACGGCCCTGGACCTCCCAGGCGTCGGGGCGTCCGACGTCGACGAGCTTGAGCGAGACGTTACCGACGAGCTCGCGGTCGAGGCGGTCCTTGACCATACGCGCGGTGAGCTTGTGGCCCTTGACCTTGCCGATCATCGGCGAGGTGTTGGTTCCGATGGTCATCGAGATGGCCGGGTCGTCGACCGTGATGGTCGGCAGCGGGCGGACGTCTTCGGGGTCGGCGAGGGTCTCACCGATGAAGATGTCTTCGAAGCCGGCGACGGCGACGATGTCGCCGGGGCCCGCGGACTCGGTGGGGTAACGGTCGAGCGCCTTGGTGATGAGCAGCTCGGTGACCTTCACGTTGGCGACGGAGCCGTCGTGCTTGACCCAGGCGACCGTCTGGCCCTTCTTGATCGTGCCCTGGAAGACGCGCAGCAGCGCGAGACGACCGAGGAACGGCGAAGCGTCGAGGTTGGTGACCCAGGCCTGGAGGGGGTGCTCGTCGTCGAAGGTCGGAGCGGGGATGTGCTTGAGGATCGCGTCGAACAGAGGCTCGAGGTCTTCGTTGTCGGGGAGCGTGCCGTTGTCGGGCTTGTTCCAGCTCGCGGCGCCGTTGCGGCCCGAGGCGTAGACGACGGGGACGTCGAGGATCGCGTCGAGGTCGAGGTCGGGGTGCTCGTCGGACATGTCGGACGCGAGGCCGAGCAGGAGGTCCTGGCTCTCGGCGACGACCTCGTCGATGCGCGCGTCGGGACGGTCGGTCTTGTTGACCAGGAGGATCACGGGGAGCTTGGCCTCGAGGGCCTTGCGCAGCACGAAGCGGGTCTGGGGAAGCGGGCCCTCCGACGCGTCGACGAGCAGCACGACACCGTCGACCATGGACAGGCCGCGCTCGACCTCGCCACCGAAGTCGGCGTGGCCGGGGGTGTCGATCACGTTGATGGTGATGTTGCCGCCGGCGTGGTTCTCTTCGGCGTGCTTGCCGTTGTAGAGAACCGCGGTGTTCTTCGCGAGGATGGTGATGCCCTTTTCGCGCTCGAGCTCGTTGGAGTCCATTGCGCGGTCTTCGAGGTGCGCGTGCGCGTCGAAGGAGTTCGTCTGGCGGAGCATGGCGTCGACCAGGGTGGTCTTGCCGTGGTCAACGTGGGCGACGATTGCGACGTTGCGCAGGTCGGTGCGGGTGGCGATTGCCATAGGTGTTTTCCTTGACTGCTTCGTAGCGGTGACGGGCGCGCGCGTTGCGCTTTCGCGGCATGGGCACGACCACGCACAAACGCGGAGGTGGTTTGTGGGGATCTCAGGATCACGTCGATGGTGCCCTGCACATCCAGTGTAACGGCTAAACCCGGCGTGTTCGCTGTAGGCACACGGCAACGGACGGCTGAACGGCCGGTATCAGTCGCCGGTCTGCTCGCGTTCGGCGACCTTGCGATCTATTCTCGCGAGCCTGCGTTCGTCGCGCGAATGCGCGGGGAGGCGGCGAGGAGCCACGGTCGGCACGACCGCCGGGGCGGTCGACAGCTTCGCCGTGATGTCGGGCGGCAGGGGTCGGGAGACGGGCTCGTGCCCGTCTCCCCTCCCCTGCTGCCGGAACATCAGACCCCGAGGGCCAGGTCGGCGCCGGGGATCGCCGCGAGCAGGTCGCGCGTGTACTGCTCGCGCGGGTTGTCGAAGACCTCGTCGACGGTCGCGGCCTCGACGACCTTGCCGTGCTGCATGACGCACACGTTGTCTGCGATCACCCGCACGACGGCGAGGTCGTGGGTGATGAACAGGTAGGTGAGTCCGAGTTCGGCCTGGAGGTCGGCGAGGAGCTTGAGCACCTGAGCCTGCACCAGCACGTCGAGAGCCGAGACGGCCTCGTCGAGCACGACGATCTCGGGCTTGAGCGCCAGAGCGCGGGCGATCGCCACACGCTGGCGCTGTCCGCCGGAGAGCTCGTTGGGGTACCGGGTGGCGAGCGTCTGCGGCAGCGCGACCTGGTCGAGCAGCTCGAGCACTCGCGCGCGGCGCTCGGCCTTCGTGCCGACTCCGTGCACGTGCAGCGGCTCGGCGATCGTCGCGCCGATGTTGCGCAGCGGGTCGAGCGAGCCGTACGGGTCTTGGAAGACCGGCTGCGTCTTGCGACGGAACGCCAGGACGTCTTTGCCGCGCAGTCCCGCGATGTCGGTGCCGTCGACCGTGATCGAGCCCGACGTGGGCTCCTCGAGCTTGAGCAGCAGCTTCGCGACGGTCGACTTGCCCGAACCCGACTCGCCGACGAGGGCGAGCGTGGTGCCGCGCTTGATCGAGAACGAGACGTCGTCGACGGCCTTGAACTCTTTCGCCGTGATCTTCTGGCCGCGGATCTTGAACACCTTGGTCAGGTTGTCGACCACGATCACCGGGGCGAGGTCGGGGGCCGCGGCCTGTGCTTCCGCCCGCACCTCGACCGACTCGAGCAGGTCGAGACCCTCGGCGGCCTTGGGCGCGACGTAGTCGAGGTTGGCGAGCGACTCGCTCGACGACCGGATGCGGCGCGAGGCGAGGCTCGGCGCGGCGGCGACGAGTCGCTGCGTGTACGGGTGCAGCGGGTTCTCGAGCAGTTCGCGCGACGGGCCCGACTCGACGATCTTTCCCTTGTACATCACGACGAGCTGCTCGGCGCGTTCGGCGGCGAGGCCGAGGTCGTGCGTGATGAACAGCACGGCGGTGCCGAGGTCGCGGGTGAGGGTGGCGAGGTGGTCGAGGATGACGCGCTGCACCGTGACGTCGAGGGCGGAGGTCGGTTCATCCGCGATCAACAGCTTGGGGTTCGCGGCCAGTCCCATTCCGATCAGCACGCGCTGGCGCATACCGCCCGAGAACTGGTGCGGGAACTGGCGCAGGCGGCGGTCGGCGTCGGCGAGGCCGGCCTCCTTCAGCACCTGGACGGCGCGACGCTTGACGTCTTTTTTGTTGGTGGCGATGCCGTTCGCACGGATCGCCTCCTCGACCTGGAAACCGATGCTCCACACCGGGTTGAGGTTCGCCATCGGGTCTTGCGGCACAAAGCCGATGCGCTTGCCGCGCACGTCTTCGAGCTCTTTCTCGTTGAGCTTGGCCATGTCGCGGCCCTCGAAGAGCACCTCGCCGCCGGTGATGACACCGGAGCCGGGCAGCAGGTTGATGATCGCGTGCGCGGTCGTCGACTTGCCGGATCCCGACTCGCCGACGATCGCGAGGGTCTGGCCGGGCATCAGCGTGAGGTCGATGCCGTTGACGGCCGGCACGATGCCGCGCTGGCTCTTGAACCCGACCTGCAGGTTCTTGATCTCGAGCAGCGGGGTCTGGCCGGCGGGGTGGACGGGAGTGCTCTGGTTCATCGGGGTGTCCAGGCTCATCGCAGGGCCCTCGCCTTCGGGTCGAGTGCGTCGCGCACGAGTTCGCTCAACATGATGAAGGCGAAGACGGTGAGCGACAGGGCAAGGGACGGGTAGATCAGGGTCTGTGGCGCCGAGCGCAGGTCGCCCTGCGCCTGGTTGATGTCGTTACCCCACGACATGACCGAGCCGCCGAGACCGACGCCGAGGAACGACAGCGTCGCTTCCGCGACGATGGCTCCGGCGAGCGAGATAGCGGTGATGACGATCACCGGGGCGATCGAGTTGGGCAGCACGTGCTTGAGCAGGATCTTGAAGCGCGAGACACCGAGGGCCGTGGAGGCCATCACGTAGTCGGCGCTCTTCACCCTGAGGATCTCGCTTCTCAGCACACGTGCCGTGGATGGCCACGCGAACAACCCGATGGCGAGCGAGATCGTCCAGATGCTCCGGTACTGCGAGAGCACCGACATGATGACGACGGCCGCGAGGATGTAGGGGATCGAGAAGAAGATGTCGCCCACGCGGGAGAGCACCGAGTCGACCCATCCGCCGTAGAAGCCCGCGAAGGCTCCGAAGACGAGTCCGAGGACCGTCGTGAGGAAGATCACGAGCAGGCCGACGGAGAGCGACGTGGAGGTTCCGTTGATGATGCGCGAGTAGATGTCGCAGCCCTGCTTGGTGAATCCGAGCGGGTGGCCGGCGACGGGCGCTCCGTTGCTGTTCGCGAGGAAGCACTCGTCGTTCGGAGGCGTCTGCGTGAACAGGAACGGGAAGAGCGCGACGAAGACGACGAGCAGGATGAGCACGGCCGAGATCCAGAAGAACGGGCGACCGCGCAGGTCGCGCCAGGCGTCGATCCAGAGGTTGCTCTTCTTCTCGGAGATCTTGACGGTGTCGACCGCGACGAGCGGGGTCTCGTCGAGCGGGGCGACGTAGTGGCCGGCGGAGCGCACGGGTGCGGCGGCCGGTTCGGGAGGAAGATTATTTGACAAGACGAATCCTTGGGTCGAGCAGGCCGTAGAGGAGGTCAACGACGAGGTTCACGGCGAGGTAGAGCAGGGTCATGACTGTGACGAAGGAGACGACCGTCGGGCCCTGACCCTGTTTGATGGCGCTGAACAGCGCGTTGCCGACGCCGGGCACGTTGAAGATGCCCTCGGTGACGGTCGCTCCGACGAGCAGCACTCCGAAGTCGGTGGCCAGGAACGTCACGACGGGGATGAGCGAGTTGCGCAGGATGTGCACCGGCACGATGCGGCGCTTCGACAGGCCCTTGCTGTAGGCGGTGCGCACGAAGTCGAGGCCCGCGGTCTCGATCACCGACGAGCGCGTCAGGCGCACGATCTGGGCGAAGCTGACGCTCGCCAGCACGAGCGCCGGCAGTATCAGGTCTTGGATCGGTGCCCCGGCCCCCACTGTCGCTCTCGCCCACCCGAGCTGCACGCCGAAGACGTACTGCGCGACGAAGGCGATCACGAAGATCGGCAGCGAGATGAGGATGAGGCTGACGACGAGGGCGCTCGAGTCGAACAGCTTGCCCTTGCGCAGACCCGAGACCAGGCCGACCAGGATTCCGGCGACCGACTGGAAGATCAGCGCGAGGATGGCGAGACGCAGGGTCACGGGGAAGGTGCGGGCGAGGATGGTGCTGACCGCTTCGCCGTTGAATGCGGTGCCGAGGTCGCCACGGAAGATACCGCCGATGTACAGGAAGTACTGCACGATGAACGGCTGGTCGAGGTTGTACTGCGCCCTGATCTGGGCCACGACCGCGGGGTTCGGCGTCTTGTCGCCGAAGAGCGCGATGATCGGGTCGCCCGGCATGGCGAAGACCATGAAGTAGATCAGGAAGGTCGTTCCGAAGAAGACCGGGATCGCCTGGAGGATTCTTCTGAGTATGTATCCGGACATCAGGCGACGGTGCCAGCCGGGAAAGTTGGGGAGTACATGGAGATGGTGAGACCTATCTGCGAGCGAGCCACGAGCTGAATACCCAGATTACTCGGGTGGCGGGCCAGCCATGCGTCGGGGGTGGCGGCACATGGCCGCCACCCCCGACTGGGTTATGGATTACTTAGTTCTTGGTGATCTCGTAGTAGAGCGGCACCGAGTTCCATCCGAATTCGACGTTGGAGACGGCGGTTCCGAATCCTCCGGTCACGTTCGAGTACCAGAGCGGAATCGCGGGGAGGTCCTTGAGCAGGACTTCCTGTGCTTCCTGGAACTTCGCGTTCGCGGCGTCGACGTCGGCGTCAGCCGCGCCTTCGGAGAGCAGCGCGTCGAACTCGGGGCTGGAGTAGTCGCCGTCGTTCGAGCTGGCGTCCGTCGCGTACAACGGGCCGAGGAAGTTGTACAGGCCGGGGTAGTCGGCCTGCCATCCGGTGCGGAACGCGGTCTGGATCTCACGCGAGCTGATCAGCGTGCGAGCCTCGGCGAACGTCGGGTACGGTGCGCCGGCGGCGTCGATGCCCAGAACGTTCTTGATGCTGTTGCTGACCGCGTCGACCCAGCCCTGGTGTCCACCGTCGGCGTTGTAGGCGATGCTGAAGGTGCCCTCCCACGGGGAGATGGCGTCGGCTTCGGCCCAGAGCTTCTTGGCCTCTTCCTCGTTGAACTCGAGCACTTCTGCACCCTTGAGCTCGTCGGAGTAGCCGTCGATGACGGGCGAGGTGAAGTCGGTCGCGGGGGTGCGGGTTCCTTCGAAGATCACGTCGGTGATCTCTTCGCGGTTGATGGCCATCGAGATGGCCTGGCGACGCAGCTCGCCCTCTTCACCGCTGAAGTGCGCGAGGCGCCCCGGGATGGTGAACGACTGGAACACTGCGGCGGCCTGGTTGATGGCGCGGTCGCCGAGGTCGGCCTCGAAGTTCGAGTAGGCCGAGTCGGGGATGGCGTCGAGCACGTCGAGGTTGCCCGCGAGGAGGTCGGCGTAGGCGGCGGCCTGGTCGATGTAGAACGTGATGTTCAGTCCACCGTTCTGGGCCTTGCGTCCGCCTTCGTACTCGTCGTTGACGACGAGAGCGATGCTCTCGTTGTGCTTCCACGCGCCTTCGCCGTCGAGCTTGTACGGGCCGTTTCCGATCGGGTTCTCAGCGAAGGCGTCGATGTCGTCCCACGCCGAGGCGGGGAGCGGCACGTATGCCGAGTAGCCGAGGCGGCCGGCGAAGTCGGAGCGGGCTTCCTTCAGCGTGATGGTGAAGGTGGTGTCGTCGACCTTGACGAGGCCCGTGAGGGGGCTGTCTTCGTCGTAGCTGAAGCCCTCGATGTCTTCGAAGAAGTAGCTGTTCTTCTGTGCGTTCGAGAGGAGCGCGCCGTACTGCCACGCGGTGATGAAGCTGTCGGAGTCGACCGGGTCACCGTTGGTGAACGTCAGGTCGGGCTTGATCTTGACCGTGAAGGTCTTCGCGTCGTCGGTCTCGATGGACTCGGCGACGTCGTTGACCGCTGCACCCGTGGCGTCGTAGTAGACGAGGCCCGCGAAGATGGAGTCGAGGATCTTGCCGCCACCGACCTCGTTGGTGTTGGTGGGGATCAGGCCGACCTCGGGCTCGGAGCCGTTGGTGCTGATGATCGCGGAGCTGTTGGCCGATCCGGCTTCCGGAGTGGTCTCACCCGCGCAACCTGAGAGCGCCAGAGCGCTTGCCACGGCCACCGCGACCGCGGTGACTCCTAGGGAACGAATTTTCAATTTTCCTCCTGTGCGAGATTTTCACACGGCACAACGAACTGCTGCGAAAGTGCCGGATTGGTTAGATGTACCCTAAATCGGTGTTTGCCCATCGGCAAACCAGAGAAAGGAAACGTTACACGCTGGTAACTCATTCTCCACATTGTTGCGCAAAGCACACGTTACGTGCGTCAATGCCCGGTTTTTTGCACCGTCCTTGCGTGGAGGATCCGGCACGGTGTCAGGCCGCGCCGATCGGGTCGGCGTAGCATCGAACGGTGACACAATCCGGATCGTCCACCGCGTTCGCAGCGCACCTGTTGGTTTTCGATGGCGATTGCGCATTCTGTTCGCAGTGGATGACGCGGCTCGAGCACCTGCTCCCGCGGTTCCCCCGCTCGATCCCCTCGCAGTGGGCCGACCTCGACGCCCTCGGCCTCACGGCCGACGACGTCGCGAACTACGCCTGGTACATCACGCCGACCCACCAGTACGGCGGCCACCTCGCCGTCTCGGCGTTGCTGCGCAGCCAGCCGTCGGCCCCGCTGCGGTTCGCCGGACACCTGCTGGCCACTCCCCCGTTCTCCTGGCTGGCCGCGATCGGCTACCGGATGATCGCCGCGAACCGCCATCGGCTTCCGGGCGGCACCCCCGCCTGCCGCCTGCCGCGGCCGGACGCACCGGCGTCGTGACGAGCACCGCCCCCTCGCCGGCGGTCGTGCAGTCGCGCGGGAGGATCCGTTTCGAGGTCGCGATCGTCCTCGGGTTGTCTCTCGGAGCATCCGCCGTCTATTCGATCGTCTCGATCGTCAACCGGCTGACCCTGCCCCAGGCACTCGCCGACCAGAAGGCGACCCTCAATTCGTCGCTCAGCGCCCGGCCGACCTTCGACCTGATCTACCAGGTGCTCGCGGTCTTCTTCGACCTGATGCCGGTCGCGCTGGTGATCTTCCTGCTCTGGCAGTCGGGCCGCCCGCACCTCGGCCGGCTCGGCATCGACGGCACCCGCCTCGGTCGCGACGGTCTCGGCGGAGTCGCGCTCGCTGCGGCCATCGGCATCCCGGGTATCGCGGTCTACCTCGGCGGTCGCGCCCTCGGCATCTCGGTCGACGTGGTGCCCACGGCGCTCGACGCCTACTGGTGGACGGTCCCGGTGCTCGTCCTCTCGGCACTGCGTGCCTCGCTCACGGAAGAGCTGATCGTCGTCGGCTACCTCTACGCCCGCCTCGGCGACCTCGGCTGGGGACGGTGGAAGATCATCGTCGGAGCCGCCCTGCTGCGCGGCAGCTACCACCTGTACCAGGGGTTCGGCGCGTTCATCGGCAACGTCGCGATGGGCGTCGTGTTCGGCTGGCTCTACACGCGGTTCGGCCGCCTTCTGCCGCTCGTCGTCGCGCACTTCCTGCTCGATGCCGCCATCTTCGTCGGCTACCCGTGGGCGGCCGCGACCTTCCCCGACCTGTTCGGCACCTCCCTCTAGCAAAGCCTGTTCAAACCTCAGGTAACCCTTGACACCCTTTTGGGGGTGAACCAAGGTGGTCTCACCACACACCGACGTGTGCCGCGCTCGCGCGCTGCAAAGGCTAAGGGGAATCCATGAGCAACGACGCTCCCGGTTCGGCCACGAACGACCGGGTCACCGATTTCGAGAAGGCAGAGGCTTCCGAGCCGTTCCAACGGTTGAAGAAGCGGCACCGAAGTTTCGTCTTCCCGCTGGGCATCGCATTTCTGGTCTGGTACTTCGCCTACGTGCTGCTCGCCGACTACGCCCACGAGTTCATGGCGACGCCGGTGTTCGGCAACGTCAACGTCGGGCTGCTCTTCGGGCTCGGCCAGTTCGTCACGACCTTCGCGATCACCACCTGGTACGTGTCGTTCGCGAACCGCAGGCTCGACCCGTTGGCCGACGAGATCCGCAGCGACCTGACCTCGACCGGGCACGCGTCTCGGAGCGTCCGGTGAGCGCGGCGATGTTCGCCGCGGCCGCCACCGAGACCACGAGCGTCGGCGAACCGCTGCTCAACATCGGCATCTTCGCGGCCTTCGTCGCGATCACCCTCGTCGTCGTGTTGCGCGCCAGCCGCAACAACAAGACCGCCGCCGACTACTACGCGGCCGGCCGCTCGTTCACCGGTCCGCAGAACGGCACGGCGATCGCGGGCGACTACCTCTCCGCGGCGTCGTTCCTCGGCATCTGCGGCGCGATCGCGGTGAACGGCTACGACGGATTCCTCTACTCGATCGGCTTCCTCGTCGCCTGGCTCGTCGCGCTGCTCTTCGTCGCCGAACTGATGCGCAACACCGGCAAGTTCACGATGGCCGACGTGCTCTCGTTCCGGTTGAAGCAGCGCCCCGTGCGACTCGCGGCCGCGACGACCACGCTCGCCGTCTGCTTCTTCTACCTCCTGGCCCAGATGGCGGGCGCGGGCGGACTCGTGTCGCTGCTGCTCGGCATCGACCAGGCGGTCGGGCAGTCGATCGTCGTCGCCGTCGTCGGCGCGTTGATGATCCTCTACGTGCTGGTCGGCGGCATGAAGGGCACCACCTGGGTGCAGATCATCAAGGCGGCACTGCTCATCGCCGGCGCATTCATCATGACCGTGTGGGTGCTCGCCATCTACGGCTTCAACCTGTCGACGCTGCTCGGCGCGGCCGCCGAAACCGGCGGGGAAGCGGTGCTCAGCCCCGGACTGCAGTACGACCTGACCGACCTCAGCCGCCTCGACTTCGTGTCGCTCGCCCTCGCACTCGTCCTCGGCACCGCCGGGCTCCCCCACGTGCTGATGCGCTTCTACACGGTGCCGACGGCGCGCGAGGCCCGCCGGTCGGTCGTCTGGGCGATCTGGCTCATCGGTGTGTTCTACCTGTTCACCCTCGTGCTCGGCTACGGCGCGGGCGCGCTCATCGGCAAAGACACGATCCTGGCCGCGCCGGGCGGGGTGAATTCCGCGGCCCCGCTGCTCGCGTTCGAGCTCGGCGGCCCGCTGCTGCTCGGGCTCATCTCGGCGGTCGCGTTCGCGACGATCCTCGCGGTGGTGGCCGGACTCACCATCACCGCGGCGACCTCGTTCGCCCACGACGTCTACGCGAGCGTGATCAAGAAGGGCAAGGCCGAGCCGGGCACCGAGGTGCGCGTCGCGCGCATCACCGTCGTGGTGATCGGCATCGTGGCGATCATCGGCGGCATCGGCGTGCAGGGGCAGAACGTGGCGTTCCTCGTCGCCCTCGCCTTCGCGGTGGCGGCGTCGGCGAACCTGCCGACGATCCTCTACTCGCTGTACTGGAAACGCTTCAGCACACGCGGTGCGCTCTGGAGCATGTACGGCGGGCTCGGCTCGGCGGTGCTGCTCATCGTGTTCTCGCCCGTGGTGTCGGGCGCCGAGACATCCATCTTCAAAGACGTCGACTTCGCGCTGTATCCGCTCAGCAACCCGGGCATCGTCTCGATCCCGCTCGGATTCCTGCTCGGCTTCCTCGGCACGGTGACCAGCCGCACGCTCGAGAACCCGGCGGTCGCCGCCGAGATGGACGTGCGGTCGCTCACCGGGTACGGCGCCGAGGAGGCGACGAAGCACTGAGCGCCGCCGGTTGGTCGAGTAGGCCGTCCACGGCCGTATCGAAACCTCGAGTTGGTTTCGATACGGTCGCTGGGCGACCTACTCGACCGGCGGGGGCGCTAGCTCTCGAATGCCTCCGGCGGCGGGCAGTTGCAGAACAGGTTTCGGTCACCCCAGGCCTGGTCGATGCGGCGCACCGGCGGCCAGTACTTGCCGCTGATGAGCGACTTCAGCGGATAGACGGCGGTCTCGCGCGAGTACGGATGCTCCCACTCCCCCACGATCACGCTCTCCGCGGTGTGCGGCGCATTGTGCAGCGGGTTGTCGTCGGCGCTCCACGCGCCTCCGGCCAGCTCGTCGGCCTCGGCCTTGATCGCGATCATCGCGTCGATGAACCGGTCGATCTCGGCGAGGTCTTCGCTCTCGGTCGGCTCGACCATGAGCGTGCCCACGACGGGGAACGACATGGTGGGTGCGTGGAACCCGTAGTCGACGAGGCGCTTGGCCACGTCGTCGTTCGAGATGCCGGTCGCCTCCTTGAGCGGACGCAGGTCGAGGATGCACTCGTGTGCGACGAGCCCGTTGTCTCCCGCGTACAGCACCGGGAAGTGGTCGCGCAGGCGGGCGGCCACGTAGTTGGCGGCGAGCACGGCCGCGCCGGTCGCCTCCTTGAGCCCCTGAGACCCCATCATGCGCACGTAGGCCCAGGAGATGGGCAGGATGCTCGGGCTGCCGAACGGCGCGGCGCTCACGATGTTGAAGTGGTCGCCGTTCGAAGCGGCGTCGCGGTGCGCGATGGTGTCGCGCTGCGCCATCGGATGGCCCGGCAGGTAGGGGGCCAGGTGCGCCTTGGCCGCCACCGGACCGACGCCCGGGCCTCCGCCGCCGTGCGGGATGCAGAACGTCTTGTGCAGGTTGAGGTGCGAGACGTCGCCGCCGAAATCGCCGAACCGGGCGTAGCCGAGCAGGGCGTTGAGGTTCGCGCCGTCGACGTAGACCTGTCCGCCGGCGTCGTGCACCGCGTCGGTGATCTGGCGGATCTCGTGCTCGTAGACGCCGTGCGTCGACGGGTAGGTGATCATCAGCGCGGCGAGCTCGGCGGCGTGGTCGGCGATCTTGGCCTTGAGGTCGGCGACGTCGACGTTGCCGAGGTCGTCGCAGGCGACGACGACGACCTTCATGCCGGCGAGCACCGCGCTCGCGGCGTTGGTGCCGTGCGCGCTCGACGGGATGAGGCAGATCGTGCGCTCGAAGTCTCCGGCCGCGCGGTGGAACCCGCGGATCGCGAGGAGACCGGCGAGTTCGCCCTGGCTGCCGGCGTTCGGCTGCAACGAGACCGAGTCGTACCCGGTGACCTCGGCGAGCCACGACTGCAGCTGCTCGATGAGCGTCAGGTAGCCCTCGACGTCGGCCTCGGGCGCGAACGGGTGGATGCCGGCGAACTCGGGCCAGGTCACCGCCTCCATCTCGCTCGCGGCGTTGAGCTTCATGGTGCACGAGCCGAGCGGGATCATGCCGCGGTCGAGCGCGTAGTCCTTGTCGGCGAGGTACTTCAGGTAGCGCATCATGCTCGTCTCCGAGCGGTGCGTGTTGAAGACCGAGTGCGTGAGGTAGGCGCTCTCGCGGCCGAGCTCGGCGGGGAGCGAGTCGACGATGCCGTCGTAGACCGAGAGGCTCTGCGGCACGGCGTCGAAGACGGTGGCGAGCGCGAGGATGTCGTGCTCGGTCGTCGTCTCGTCGAGCGCGATCTGCACGGTGTTCTCGTCGGCCTGGTACAGGTTGATGTTCGACAGGCGTGCGCGTGCGACGGTCGCCGCCGCTTCGCCCGCGACGGTCACCGTGAGGGTGTCGAAGAAGTTGTCGTTCGCGACCTCGACGCCGGCGGCGCGCAGAAGGGCGGCCAGTTCGACGGCGCGCTGGTTGACGCGCGTCGCGATGCGCTTGAGCCCGTCGGGCCCGTGGTAGACCGCGTACATGCCGGCCATGACGGCGAGCAGCACCTGGGCGGTGCAGATGTTCGACGTGGCCTTCTCGCGGCGGATGTGCTGTTCGCGGGTCTGCAGGGTGAGCCGGTAGGCGGTGTTGCCGACGGCGTCTTTCGAGACGCCGACGAGGCGGCCGGGCAGCTGGCGCTCGAGGCCCTTGCGCACGGCCATAAAGCCGGCGTGCGGTCCGCCGAAGCCCATGGGGACGCCGAAGCGCTGGCTGGTGCCGACGGCGACGTCGGCCCCGAGCTCTCCGGGCGAGGTGAGCAGGGTCATGGCCAGCAGGTCGGCCGCGACGACCGCGAGGCCGCCGTTCTCCTTGACCGCGGCGATGACGGACGCCGGGTTCCAGACGTTTCCGGATGCACCGGGGTACTGCACGAAGACGCCGAAGGCCTCCGGCAGCGAGTCGATCGCTGCGGAAGCGAGCGCGATCTCGACGAGCTCGATGCCCACGGCCTCCGCGCGGTTGGCGAGCAGCGCCTTGGTCTGCGGCAGCGTGTCGGCGTCGACGATGAAGACGTTCGAGCCCGAGCCGGATCCGCGGCGCGCGAGCAGCATGCCCTCGACGACGGCGGTGCCCTCGTCGAGCATGGAGGCGTTCGCGGTGGCGAGGCCGGTGAGGTCGGCGACCATCGTCTGGAAGTTGATCAGCGCTTCGAGGCGGCCCTGGCTGATCTCCGGCTGGTACGGCGTGTAGGCCGTGTACCAGCTCGGGTTCTCGAGCACGTTGCGCTTGATCACGGCGGGCGTGATCGTGTCGTAGTAGCCGAGGCCGATCATCGAGCGGCGCACGACGTTGCGGTTCGCGAGCAGGCGCAGTTCGGCGAGCGACTCGCGCTCGGTGGCGGCGGCCGGGATCACGGAGTTCGCGACGGGGTGCACGTGGATCGACTCGGGCACCGCGGCGGTGACCAGGGCGTCGACCGAGTCGTAGCCGAGGGTCTCGAGCATGCGGGCCTGGGCGTCGGCGGTGGTGCCGATGTGGCGTTCGGCGAAAGTGAAAGGCATCGGGGCTACTCCGCGATCAGGGCGGAGTACTCGTCGAAGCTCAGCAGCGTCGGCAGGGCGGTGTAGTTCACCTTGATGAGCCAGCCGTCGCCGAACGGGTCGCTGTTGACCAGGCTCGGGTCGGCGTCGACCGCCGCGTTGGCCTCGAGGATGGTGCCGTCGACGGGGGCGAACAGCTCGCCGACCGACTTGGTCGACTCGATCTCGCCGACGACGGTGCCGCCCGAGACGACGGAACCCGCCTTGGGCAGCTCGACGTAGACGACGTCGCCGAGCTTGTCGGCGGCGTAGGCGGTGATCCCGACGGTGGCGGTGTCACCCTCGACGAGAACCCACTCGTGCTCGGCGGTGTACTGGAGGGAAGTCTGGTCGGTCATTTCTTGTCTCTCTTGTAGAAGGGGAGCTCGACGACGGATGCCGCGATGTGCGTTCCGCGGACGTCGATGAATACGGGGGTGCCGTTCTCGAGCACGAAGGGGTCGATGTAGGCCATGGCGATGGGGTACCCGAGGGTGGGCGACAGGGCCCCGGAGGTGACCGTGCCGACGCGGTTGCCGTCTTCCGTCACCACCGAGTAGCCGGCGCGACCCGCGCGCTTGCCCTCGAGGGTGAGCCCGACGAGCAGGTGCGAGCCGTGGTGCGGGCCGGCCTCGACGGCGGAACGCCCGACGAAGTCGCCCTCCTTCTTCAGGTTGACGACGCGGCCGAGGCCCGCCTGCGCGGGGAAGCTGTCGATGCCGAGCTCGTGTCCGTAGAGCGGCATGCCGGCTTCGAGCCGGAGGGTGTCGCGACTCGCGAGACCGGCCGGAACGAGGCCGTGCGCTTCGCCTGCGGCGGTGAGCGCAGCCCAGAGGCTCGCCGCGGCATCCGTCTGTACGTAGAATTCGAAACCGTCTTCGCCCGTGTAGCCGGTGCGTCCGATCAGCAGCGGCTTGTCTTCGAACAGGGCGTCGGTGCTCCAGTAGTACTTGAGGTCGTCGAGGGGCACGCTCACCTCGGTGATGCCGGCCGTGGCCTTGGCGATCTCACGCGAGGCGGGGCCCTGCACGGCGATGAGCGCGTACGAGTCGCTGAGGTCGGAGACGCGCACGTCGAAGTTCCCGGCCCGCTCCGCCAGCTCTCGGGCCACGGCGAACCGGTTGCCGGCGTTCGCGACGACGAAGAAGGTGTCGTCGGTGAGACGGTAGACGACGAGGTCGTCGACGATGCCGCCCTCGGGGTTGAGCAGCAGGCTGTACTTGGCCTGCGCGATCGAGATCGCCGACAGGCGCCCGGCGAGCGCGTAGTCGAGGAACTCGCCGGCCTGCGGGCCGTCGACGAGGATCTCGGCCATGTGCGAGATGTCGAAGATGCCGGCGGTGGTGCGCACCGCGTGGTGCTCGGCGAGGTCGGAGCCGTAGCTCACCGGCATCTGCCAGCCGGCGAAGTCGGTGAAGCTGGCCCCACCGTCGACGTGGATCTGGTTCAGGGGCGAGTAACGGGGTTCTGGGTCGGTCAAAGAGTTCTCCTCGGCGGCGCGCGGGCGGAACTCCCCCTCTGTCATAGACCTGAGAGCTTCACCGGCGCTGGGCCGGTTTTCACCGTGGGTGTGGTCTCGATGCGGTCGCCTGAGCGACCTACTCGACCAGCTTTTCAGAGTGGCCTTCGCTGTGCGGTACTGAACCTGAGAGATTGGCGGGGAGGCTTGCTCCTTCGGTGTCCTTCGTGTTGTGCACGTGTGGACTCTCCCGCATGGCGATGTGTGCGGCCCGATATTCGTTTGTGCCCCCAGCCTATCGCTGGTTGTGTTTCAGGCGGGTGACGAAAACCCCTGCCGTTTGCGGCGGCGCAGGGTTACGGTTGCACCAAGAGAAGGGCAGCGCAATGGAGCGTGGTTATTCCGCGGGCACCGTCGACGAATATCTGGCGGCGATTCCCGACACACACCGGGCGGCACTCGAGCCGATCCGACGGGTGATTCTGAGCACCATCCCCGACGCCGGAGAGCACATCGGCTACGGCGTCCCCATCTTCGACTACCGGCGCCGGGGGCTCGTCGGGCTGTCGGTGGCGAACGAGTTCTGCAGCCTGCACCTGATGAGCCCGCCGCTCGCGCGCGAGCTGAAGGGAACACTCGACGAGGGCGACCTGGTCGGGGCGACCCTGCACTTCACCGCCGATGCCCCGCTCAGCGAGGCGACGGTGCGACGCATCGTCGAGCTGCGCATCGCGGAGGTCGACGCGCGCGACCGTCAGTTGCAGAGCCGGTAGCGCGGGAGGCGCTACAGCTCGGTGACCCGTCCCGCGTCCACACGCCAGTGCCGGTCGGTGTGCACCGTGGCGAGCATCCGCCGGTCGTGGGTGACGAGCAGCAGGGTGCCCTCGTAGCTCTCGAGCGCCTGCTCGAGCTGTTCGATGGCGGCGAGGTCGAGGTGGTTGGTCGGCTCGTCGAGCACGAGCAGGTTGATGCCCCGCGCCTGCAGCACCGCGAGCCCGGCACGTGTGCGCTCGCCGGGAGACAGTTCGTCGACCGGCCGGTTCACGTGGTCGGCCTTGAGTCCGAACTTGGCGAGCAGGGTGCGCACCTCGGCGACCGGCCAGTCGGGCACGAGTGCCTCGAAAGCGGTGGCGAGCGGCGTCGGTCCGGCGAGCAGCGAGCGGGCCTGGTCGATCTCGCCGACCTTCACGCTCGCGCCGACGCTCGCCGTTCCCTCGTCTGCGGCCTGGCGGCCGAGCAGCGCGCGCAGCAGCGTCGACTTGCCCGCGCCGTTCGGCCCGGTGATGCCGATGCGCTCGCCCGCGTTCACCTGCACCGACACCGGGCCGAGTGTGAAGCCGCCCTGGCGGAACACCGCGTCGCTCAACGTCGAGACGACCGTGCTCGACCGCGGAGCCGCGCCGATCGTGAACTCGAGCTGCCACTCTTTGCGTGGCTCGTCGACCTCTTCGAGCCGCGCGATGCGGCTCTCCATCTGACGCACCTTCTGGCCCTGCTTCTCGCTCGACTCCATCGACGCCTTGCGGCGGATCTTGTCGTTGTCGGGGGCCTTCTTCATCGCATTGCGCACACCCTGGCTCGACCATTCGCGTTGCACGCGCATCCGGCCGACCAGGTCTGCCTTCTTGTCGGCGAACTCGTCGTACTCTTCGCGCTTGTGGCGCCGCGCCGTCTCCCGCTCTTCGAGGTAGGAGTCGTACCCGCCGCCGAAGACGCGGTTGGCACCCTGCGCGAGGTCGAGTTCGAGCACGCGGGTCACGCAGCGGGCGAGGAACTCGCGGTCGTGGCTCACCAGCACGACGCCGCCGCGCAGGCCGGTGACGAAGTTCTCGAGCCGCTCAAGCCCGTCGAGGTCGAGGTCGTTCGTCGGCTCGTCGAGCAGCACGATGTCGAAGCGGCTGAGCAGCAAGGCGGCGAGCGCGACGCGGGCCGCCTGCCCGCCCGAGAGCGAGGTCATCTGCGCGTCGGGGTCGAGCGAGAGTCCGAGGTCGGCGAGCACGACGGGCAGGCGTTCGTCGAGGTCGGCGGCGCCGCTCGCGAGCCAGCGGTCGAGTGCGGTCGAGTAGGTGTCGGCGGGGTCGGGCCCGGCGACGGGTGCTGGCTCGGCGAGCGCGGCCGCGGCCGCATCCATCTCCCGCGTCGTCTCGGTGCAGCCGGTGCGGCGACCGACATAGGCGGCGATCGTCTCGCCCTCGAGGCGTTCGTGTTCCTGCGGAAGCCAGCCGACGAACGCGTCGGCCGGCGCGAGGCTCACGCTGCCGGCCTGCGGTTCGACCACGCCGGCGAGGATGCGCAGCAGCGTCGACTTGCCGGCACCGTTGACCCCGACCACACCGACCACGTCACCGGGGGCGACGGTCAGGTCGAGCGACTCGAACAGGGTGCGGTGGGCGTAGCCGCCCGCGAGATCCTTGGCGACGAGGGTGGCGGTCATGCTCCCATTTTGTCAGTCGGCCGGATCGTCGTCGGGCCACAGGTCGCCGAGCGACTCCGACGCGTCGACCGTGAGCTTGAACAGCAGCAGCAACAGCTGCTTCATCGACGTCGCGCGCAACAGCGAGATCTGGTCGAGTTCGCCGAGGGGCGCGATCGCCGCGAGCTGCCAGGCCGCCTCGACCGGGTCCTCCGAGATCTCGACGGTGGGCGACCAGGGCAGATCGGCGAACTCGCTGGCCAGGGCGAGCGTGCGCCGCACCTCGTGCTCGGCCTGCGCGAGCAGCGGCAGCAGGTCGTCGCTCCATTCGAGCTCGTCGAGTTCGCGGATCAGCGCGCGCGGGTACGGTGCGTCGCCCTGCCATTCGAGCACCTCGACCCGCCGGCCGCCCTGCGCGACGAGACCGATGTACCCCTCGCCCGCCTCGAGCTGCACGATGCGCGCCACCGTGGCGAAGCCGAAGCGGTGCTCGCCGCCGCCGACCTCCTGCCCGCGTTCGATGAGCACGACGCCGAACTCGCTCGGTTCGTCGCCGAGAATGTGCGACAACATCACGATGTAGCGCTCTTCGAAGACGCGCAGCGCCAGCGGCATGTGCGGAAAGAGCACGGTTCCCAGCGGGAACATCGGCAACTCGGTCATGGTCCCGTCCCGTCTCAGCCCCGTCGGTAAGCGAAGATCGTTCGCCCAGACATCGACGCTAGTCGCCGGGGCGAGCGACTGTAAATCCCTTTCGATTCGGATGCGCGTAGCCTGTCACCATCGCGTGTTTCGACGCGGACACGACGAAAGGCACTCCCCGTGGACTCCACTCTCCTGCGGCACTTCGAAGCCGCCGCCGAAGAGCTGCACTTCGCGCACGCCGCGAAACGTCTCGACGTGCCCCGCTCGTCGCTGCTGTTGTCGATCCGTGTGCTCGAGGAGGAGCTGGGTTACCCCCTCTTCGACACCGCCGCGACGAGCACGACCCTCACGCCCGAGGGCGAGGCGTTTCTCGTCGACGCCCAGCGTCAGCTGAAGGCGATGGCGGCCTCGCAGCGCGCGAACGTCGCGGCGCCCGGCGGCAAGGCCAAGGCGAACAAGGGCAAGGGGCGCGCGCCCGCCGTCAAGGGCGAGCGCAAGCCCGGCAAACGCCGCCAGTCGCGCTGAGCCCCTCCGCCGGGCCGCGACGCGCTAGATGAGCCGGTTCCGGCCCGATGAGCCGTCCGCGGACGGCTCATCGGGCCGGAAGCGGCTCAATCGCCGTGCGGCGCGGCGCCGTCGGGCAGCGGCGTCACGTTGAAGTTGTCGCGGAACGTGTTCTGCGGGTCGAGCCGGGTCTTCAGCACCCGCAGTCGCGCGAGCGTCGCGGGCGGGAAGGCGTCGGTGAGGCGTTCCGGGCGCCGGTCGGTGTCGAAGCTCAGGTAGAGCCCCGTGAAGTGGCCGTAGAGCCCCGTCCACACCCGGTCGAGACGCTCGGCGTTCGAACCGAGGGCGACCACGCTGAAGTTCGCGCTGCGGTGGGCGTAGGCCGTGGCATCCGGATCTGTATCGGCGACCGCCCCTCCCACCGAACGGATCGAGAAGAAGTGCACGTCTCCGCTGGCGAGCAGCTCGGCGGCGGCCGCGGCGAACTCGGGGGTGAGGTGCTCGATGAGTCCCGACCGCGACTGCGGTTCTCCTTCGCCGTGGTGCGGGCCGTCGGTCGCGTTCGCCATGACGGCGGCGTAGGGCAGCAGCTGCACCGACTGCTGCAGCAACGGCGCGAGGTTCGCGAGCGGCTGCAGGCGGTCGAGGATCGTGTCGGGGTCGTCGGAGTCGACGACCGTCATCAGCTGCGCGACCGCGGGCTGGCCGGCGCGCGGGGCACCCATCATGAGGAAGCTCGTCAGGTCGCGGGGTGACTGCTCGACGGCCGCACCCCAGCTCTCGAGGAACCCGGCGGTGTCGGTCGCGTCGAAGGCGAGCTGGGCGAAGCCGACCTGGCCCACCTCGTCGACCTCGAACTCGAACGACGTGACGATGCCGAAGTTGGCGCCGGCGCCGCGCACCGCCCAGAACAGCTCGGCGTTCTCGTCGGCGCTGGCCGTGACGACGCTGCCGTCGGCGAGCACCATCTCGACCGAGAGCAGGTGGTCGATGGTGAGGCCGTGTTCGCGCACGAGGTAGCCGATGCCGCCGGCCGTGGCGAGGCCGCCGACGCCGACTCCGCCGTAGTCGCCCGAACTGAGAGCCCAGCCGTACGGGTCGAGGGCGGCCGCGACATCCATCCAGCGCGCTCCGGGGCCGACCCGGATGCGCCGGGCCGCCTCGTCGAGAACCTCGATCGTGTTCAGCCCGCCCACGTCGATGACGATGCCGCCGTCGTTGGTCGAGCGTCCGCTGATGCCGTGTCCGCCGCTGCGCACACCGAACGGCACGGCCTGCCGCTTGGCGAAGGCGAGCACCTCGACGACCTGGGCCGTGTCGGCCGGCCGCAGCACCAGGCCGGGCGAACCGCCGCGCATGTAGGTCGAGCGCACGTCGGCGAACGCGAGGTCGCCCGGCTCGACCGCGGCGATCCCCTCGGGGACGCCCGCGTAGTCGATTCCCTCGCGGCGCAACGCGATGACCGCGGCCCGCTTGACGACGGAGGTTTCGGTGCCGGCGGATGCGCGCTCGCGCCGCACGGCTTCCCGCAGCGCGGGAGCGACCTCCTCGGCGAACCGCTGCATGGTCGCCGGGTCGTCGCTCGCGAGGATGAACGTCGAGACGCCGTCGTCGACCGCATAGGGCAGCAGCTCGTCGACCCACTGCGCGCTGGGTCCCACGAGGAAGCCGCCGTTCGCCGTCGCGAACTGGCCGCTGATGTTGGTGAGCCGCCGGATCTCGCGCGGGTCGCGGCCGGCCTTCAGCGCGGCCTCGTCGATCACCGTGTTGCCCGCGGCGTACCCGCCGGCGCCGAGGTAGGCGAGGGAGGGCAACCACCCGTCGCCCTTGCGGCCGGTGAGCCGCAGCATCCGGGGTTTGAGCGCTCCGATCCAGAGCGGGATCTCGTGGGCCGGCGCCGGCCCGCGCTTGGCGCCGCGCAGGTGGTAGTGCTCGCCCTCGAGGCGCAGCGGCGTGCGGTCGCCGGTCGCCCAGATGCCGCGGATCACGTCGATCGCCTCGTCGAGCGCGTCGACCGCCTGGCCGGGGGTGAGGTGCGCGCCGCCCATGGCGTCGACGGCGTCCCAGAATCCGCCGGCCCCGAGACCGAGGTCGAACCGCCCGCCCGAGAGCAGGTCGAGGCTCGCGGCGGCGCGCGCGGTCACGGCCGGCGGGCGCAACGGGATGTTGAGCACGTTGGGCGCGATGTGGATCGTCGTCGTCTGGGCGGCGACCCAGGTCATCAGCGTCCAGGTGTCGAGGAACGACGGCTGGTACGGGTGGTCTTGGAAGGTGACGAGGTCGTAGCCGAGCCGCTCGCTGAGCGTGGCCAGGGCGACCGGCACATCGGGTCGGCGGTTGGTGGGGGTGATGAACGTGCCGAAGCGCAGCGGCAAACCATAATCGGGCATGCTGCAACTCTGCACCCGCGAACGCGCGCCTGACAAACGTCGGGTAAGCGGCTTACTATGTGTAAGTGACTGACGCGACCGTGACCGACCTGCACCTCATCGACGACGCCGCCTGCCGGCGCTTCCTCTCGTCGGTCGAGCTCGTCGGCAAACGCTGGAGCTCGGGCGTGCTGCTGGCCATCGCCCGCGGCGCCACCCGGTTCAGCGAGATCACCGCGATCGTTCCCGGGCTCTCCGACCGGCTGCTCGCACAACGCCTGAAAGAGCTCGAAGCCACGGGACTGCTGCGCCGCGAGGTCATCGCGTCGACGCCCGTTCAGGTGCGCTACGCGCTCACCGAGGCGGGCGCCGACCTGCTCGAGTCGCTGCAGCCGCTCGCCGCGTGGGGCCATCGCTGGGGAACGCCCGACTGAGCACCCCTTCCGCGCGCCAGACCGCAGTGCCACCATGATCGGTGGGGAACGACACTGCGAGGAAGCGAATGGCGATCATCACGGCCCCGTCCCAGGCCGACGTTTCGGGACTCACCGCGCGGCTCTACGCGCACGACATCGACGATCTCGGCTTCGTGGCCGGGCACACGAGGGTACTCGCGCTCGATCCCGAGGCCTATGCCGCGGGCGAGGCCCTGTTCGACGCGATAGCGGGCTCGATGGACACCCGTCGCTACGAGCTCGTGACCCTCGCCGCCGCCCTCGGCGTCGGGTCGGGTCACTGCCGCCTCGCGCACGGGCGCAAGTCGCTCGACATCTTCGGCCGCGACCAGCTGGTGCGTATCGCCCGCGACTACGAGACGGCGGGGCTCTCCCCCGCCGAGGTCGAGATGATGCGTTTCGCCGAGAAGGTGAGCCGCTCGGCCGGGTCGATGACCGACGCCGACAGCGAGCGGTTGCGCGACGCGGGCTTCGCCGACCGCGAGATCGTGCAGATCGCGCTCGCGGCCGCCGCCCGCAACTACCTGAGCCGGGCCATCCAGGCGCTCGCGATCCCCGTCGACCCGTCGCCGCTCGACGACGAGCTGCAGCGGGCGCTGCTCGCCGGCATCGACGGGCGCGACGACCAGCCGTCCGGCGGCTACCGCGCCCCGCTCGACCGCGCGCACCGGCACGCCCTGGCCTGGCTCGACTCCGTGCCGACACGGCGCGTGGCCCCCGCGCGCACCGCCGACGAGATCGCGGTCGACGTCGACGCTCCCCTGCCCGACGAGGGGGCGGATGCCACGGCTGTCGTCGACCGTCTGGCCGCCCTGGCCGAGCCGGGACTGATGGCGATCGGCTCCGGGCGCTTCTTCGGCTGGGTGATGGGCGGCACACTGCCCGCGGCCTTGGCCGCCGACTGGCTGGTGAGCGCATGGGACCAGAACGGCGCGATGCGGTTCGCCACCCCGGCGACGGCCGCGATCGAACAGGTGACCGGCCGCTGGATCGTCGAGCTGCTCGGGCTGCCGGAGGGCAGCGCGGTCGGTTTCACGACGGGCGGCACGACGGCGAACTTCGTCGGGCTCGCGGCGGGGCGCAAGGCCGTGCTCGACGCCGTCGGCTGGGATCTCGACGCGCTCGGGCTCAGCGGCTCGCCCCGCATCACCGTGCTCGCGGGCGACGAGCGTCACGCCTCGGTCGATCTGGCGCTGCGGTATCTCGGCCTCGGCGCGCCGGTGACGGTGGCCGCCGACGACCAGGGGCGCATCCGCCCCGACGCCCTGAAGGAGGCCCTCGACACCGTCGACGGTCCGGTGATCGTCTGCCTGCAGGCGGGCAACCTGCACTCGGGGGCGTTCGACCCGATGGCCGAGTCGATCGCCGCGGCCCACGCGAAGGGCGCCTGGGTGCACGTCGACGGCGCGTTCGGGCTCTGGGCGGCCGCGAGCCCCCGGTTCGCCGACCGCGTGCGCGGCATCGAGGGCGCCGACTCGTGGGCGACCGACGCGCACAAGACGCTCAACGTGCCCTACGACTGCGGCGTCGCGATCGTCGCGCGCCCCGAGGCGGTGCGCGGCGTGTTCGGCCTGCACACGAGCTACATCATCCACGACGACCAGGCGCCCGCCGACCCGTACGAGAAGGTGCCCGAGATGTCGCGGCGGGCCCGCGAGCTCCCGGTGTGGGCGGCGCTGGCCTCGCTGGGCCGGTCGGGAACGGTCGCGCTCGTCGACCGGCTGGCCGAGAACGCGCGGGCCCTGGCCGACGGCCTCTCCCGGCTGCCCGGAGTCGAGGTGCTCAACGACGTCGTGTTCACACAGGTCAGCCTGAGCTTCGGGTCGGACGACCGCACGCGGCGGGTGAGCGAACGGGTGATGGCCGACGGCGAGGTGTGGATGTCGGGATCGCACTGGCGCGGACGCGACATCCTGCGCATCTCGGTCAGCAACTGGACGACCGGGGCCGACGACGTCGAGCGCTCGGTCGCCGCCGTGGCCCGGGCGCTCGAGGCGGAGGCTTAGGCCGCCACGGCGGAGGTGATGCCCATCGCGACGGCCGTCAGTTCGACGGAGCGCAGGCGGTCGGCGAGACCGGATGACGCGTGCGCGATGATCAACTCGTCGGCGCCGGTCGCCGTGGCGAAATCGGTGAGGTAGTCGCGTACCTCGGCGGGGGTTCCGACGGCGGTGTGCTTCATCATGTTGGCGAGCTGCGCGCCCTGCGGCGTGGTGAGGAAGTCGTCGATCTGCGCGTCGGTGTATTCCGGGGTGCCGGGGCCGCGGGCGATCATCATACGCACGCGCGCGCGGCGCACGATCGTCGCCTGCTCGTGCGCGTCGGCCGAGTCCTCGGCGGCGATCGCGTTGGCGGCGACGATGAGGTGCGGCGCGTCGAGCTGCGCCGACGGGCGGAACTCGCGGCGGTAGATCGCGATCGCGTCCATCAGCGCGTCGGGGGCGAAGTGCGAGGCGAAGGCGTACGGGAGGCCGAGTGCCGCGGCGAGCTTCGCGCCGAAGAGCGACGACCCGAGGATGTACAGCGGCACGTTCGTCCCGGCGCCGGGCACCGCCTGCACCCCGGGGATCACGGAGTCGCCGCTGAGGTAGCCCTGCAGCTCGACGATGTCCTGCGGAAACGACTCGGCCGACATCGGGTCGCGGCGCAGCGCCCGCATGGTGTTCTGGTCGCTGCCGGGGGCGCGGCCGAGGCCGAGGTCGATGCGGTCGGGGTAGAGCGTGGCGAGGGTGCCGAACTGCTCGGCGATGGTGAGCGGGGCGTGGTTCGGCAGCATGACGCCGCCCGACCCGAGCCGGATGGTCGAGGTCTTGCCGGCGACATGGCCGATCAGCACGCTCGTGGCCGACGACGCGATCGACGGCATGTTGTGATGCTCGGCGTACCAGACGCGGGTGTGCCCCGTGCGCTCGGCGGTCTGGGCCAGTGCCACGCTTCCCTCGAAGCTCTCCTTCGCGGTGGTGCCGGGGGCGATGGGTGCGAGGTCGAGGAGGGAGAGCGGGATAGTCATACCGAGTGCAACGCTTTCGGCGGCGATTCCTTCCCCGATTCCCGACACGCGCCCCGCCAACATGTGAAAGGCCTCCGAGTGCCGCTCTCAGTTTGCATCGCGCCGCCGAGGCGACGAACGTAGCTGACTTCGAAACGCAACCGGAAGGAACAGCACACAATGCTCACACTCACCGACAACGCCGCCTCGATCGTCAAGGGCCTCGCCGACCGTGTCACCGGCACCGAATCGGGCGGCCTCCGCATCGCCACCGAACAGACCGACCCCACCAACTTCGAGGTCACCATGACCCCGGCCCCCGAGACCGACGACCTCGTCGTCGAGAACGACGGAGCGCACGTCTTCCTCGAGTCGAACGCGGCGACGGCGCTCGCCGACAAGCAGCTCGACGCGACCATCGACGACGGCGGCGCGGTGCGTTTCTCCATCGCGCAGGCGTAGCCTGTCCCAATGACGACAACGCTAGCCAAGCTCGAAAAGAAGGCCCCGGCCTCGGTCCCTCGCACCATCGGGAGGATCGGGCTCGGGGCCGTTCTCGTGTTGGCGGGCATCTCGCACCTCACGTTCGCCCGCGAGGATTTCCAGGCCCAGGTGCCGACGTGGCTGCCGCTCGACAAAGACTTCGTCGTGCTCGCCTCGGGTGTCGTCGAGATCTCGCTCGGCGGTGCGCTGATCGCCCTGCCGAAGAAGCGTGTGCTGGTCGGACTCGTCGTCGCGGCGTTCTTCATCGCGATCTTCCCCGGAAACATCTCGCAGTTCCTGACCAAGACCCCCGCGTTCGGCCTCGACACCGACGAGAAGCGCGGCTTCCGGCTGATCTTCCAGCCGCTGCTCGTCCTCTGGGCGCTCTGGTCGACGGGCGCGTGGCGCGCCTGGCGCAACAACGCTAAGTAGTCGCCTCGTAGAGGGTGACCACGGCCGCCCCGCCGATGCCGATGTTGTGCTGCAGGGCGATCGTCACGTCGTCGACCTGACGGGCCCCCGCCTGGCCCCGCAGTTGCCAGACGAGTTCGGCGCACTGCGCGAGCCCTGAGGCGCCGAGCGGATGACCCTTCGAGAGCAGCCCGCCCGACGGGTTGGTGACCACGCGCCCGCCGTACGTGTTGTCACCGTCGGCGACGAACCCGGCCGCCGTGCCGGGGGCCGTCAGCCCGAGGGCCTCGTACGACAGCACCTCGTTCGCCGTGAAGCAGTCGTGCAGCTCGACGACGCGCAGGTCGCGGGGGTCGACGCCGCTCTTCTCGTAGACCTGTCGCGCCGCGGACTCGGCCATGCCGTACCCGACGAGGTCGACCAGGTCGCCCTCGAACGTCGACGGGGTGTCGGTGGTCATCGCCTGCGCCCGGATGCGCACGGTCTGCTCGAGCCCGTTCGCCCGCGCGAAGTCTTCCGAGCAGACGATCGCGGCCGCCGCGCCGCAGGTCGGCGGGCAGCATTGCAGCCGGGTGAGCATTCCGAAGACGTGGTCGGAGGCGAGCACCTGCTCCACCGTGACCGGCTCGCGGAACACCGCGTACGGGTTGCCGACCGCGTGCAGGCGCGACTTCACCGACACCGCCGCGAACGTCTCGGGGCCGACGCCCCAGCGCTCCGCGTACTGCTGCCCCGCGCCGCCGAACCACTGCGCCGCGATCGGCACACCCGGATTCTCGCCCTGGGCCCGGTCCGCGACATCCTGGAACAGATCGAACGGGCTGGGGCGGTCGGTCCAGTGCGACTGGATCGCGCCCCGCTGCATCTGCTCGAAGCCGAGCGCGAGCACGCAGTCGGCCTCGCCGCTCTCGACGGCCTGGCGCGCGAGCCAGAGCGCGGTCGACCCCGTCGAGCAGTTGTTGTTGACGTTGACGATCGGGATGCCGGTGGCCCCGACCCGGTAGATCGCCGCCTGGCCCATGGTCGAGTCGCCGTAGACGTACCCGGCGTACGCCTGCTGCACGGCGTCGAAGCCGAGCCCGGCGTCGGCGAGCGCCGCCCGGATCGCGCCCTCGGCCATGTCGAGGATCGGCGGCGCGGTGCGTGGCGTCGCGAACGGCACCATCCCCACCCCGGCAATCAGTGCGTGCGCCACGTCGACTCCTTCGTCGGTTACTGGTGCTCCTAGGCTAACCCCGCGGCACCGTGCAGCGGGTGTCCCGAAATGGCGCACCCACCGGCCGGCTAGACCTTCTTCACCACGCTCGACTTCAGCTGCATCTGGCCGAACCCGTCGATCTTGCAGTCGATGTCGTGGTCGCCGACGCCGTCGATCAGGCGGATTCCCCGCACCTTCGTGCCGACCTTGAGCACGTTGCCGCTCGAACCCTTGACCTTGAGGTCCTTGAGGATCGACACGGTGTCGCCGTCGGCGAGGATCTGGCCGACGGCGTCGCGCACGACGCGCTCCCCCGTCGGTTCCTCGGTCTCGTCGGCGACGGGCGCCCACTCGTGCGCGCACATCGGGCAGACGAGCAGCGAGCCCATCTCGTAGGCGAGGTCGCTCGCGCAGTTCGGGCAGAGCGGCAGGGTGTCGGGCATGGTGCGTCCTTCGGTCGGATGGTAGGGCTACAGTTCGTGACGCGGGCTGCAGCTCGAGCTGTAGCCCGTGTCACAGGATGGCGCGCTGGCCGAGGTCAGACCGCGCGCACGTCGATCTCGCCGGGCTTCGCGGCGTCGAACACCAGCTGGCGGTTGGCGATCTTGTCGGTGAAGAACCGGTCGTGGCTCACGACGACGACGGCGCCCGGGAAGTGCACGAGCGCGCGTTCCATCACCTGCGTGCTCGCCATGTCGAGGTGGTTGGTCGGTTCGTCGAGCAGGAGAACGGATGCACCGGAGAGCAGGCACTGCGCCATGGCGACTCTGGCCCGCTGACCGCCCGACAGGTTGCCGATGCGGTTCTTCAGGTCGGCCTCGGAGAACTGGAACATCGAGAGGAACCGGCCGACCGACTTGCGGGTCGCGGTGAGCGCCAGGCTGTCGGGCATCGCGTTCACCGCGTGGGTGACGGTGTCCGTGTCATCCAGATCTTCGAGCATCTGGTTGTAGGAGACGATCTTCGCCCCGGCCGCCCAGTCTGCCCGGCCGTGGTCTGCCTTCTCTTCGCCGGTGAGCACGCGCAGCAAAGTGGTCTTGCCGCTGCCGTTCGAGCCGAGCACGACGATGCGGTTGCCGCGACGGATCTCGAGGGTGAGATCGGTGAAGAGCTGCTTCTCGCCGTAGGCCTTGCTCAGCGACTCGACCCGGCAGAGCACGTCTTTCACGTGCAGTCCGCCGTAGATCTCGGTGATGATCTGGTCGACGGGGCGGGGAGCGCGCGACTTCTTGATGTTCGACAGCTGCTTGTCGAGTCCCTTGCTCGTGGCCTTCGCGGCCTCGCGCCGGTCGGAGATGCCCTCGGCCTCGAACGCGAGCAGTTCGCTCTCGTGCTGGAACTGCGCCTCGAGCGTCTTCAGCCTGAACTGCTTCTGCACCACGTACTCGGCGAAGTTGCCCGGGTACTCGTGCAGGTGGAAGTTCTCGACCTCGATGATGCGGGTGACCACCGAGTCGAGGAACTTGCGGTCGTGCGACACGATGATGGCGGCACCGCGGAAGTCGCGGAACCACGCTTCGAGCCACTCGACTCCCGCGACATCCAGGTAGTTGGTCGGCTCGTCGAGCAGCAGCACGTCGGGCTGCTCGAGCACGATCTTCGCCAGGGCCGCGCGGTTGCGCCAGCCTCCGGAGAGGTCGTCGATCGGGCAGACCCGGTGGGCCTCCGTGAATCCGAGGGTGGTCAGGGCGGTGTCGATGCGGCGGGTGTAGTCCCAGCCGTCGAGGCGGTCCATCTCCTCGAACAGCTCGCTCTGGCGCAGGATCAGCGCGTCGAGGTCGGCGGTCGGGTCGGCGGCGATGGTGGCGTCGATCTGGGCGAGCTCGGCCTCTGCCGCCTTGATCTCGACGAAGAGCGCGTCCAAGACCTCGGTGATGGATGACGCGCCGTTCAGTTCGGAGAACTGGGAGAAGTATCCCAGCTTGAGTCCGGGTTCCACGGTGACGGTGCCGCTGTCGGCGGAGACCTGTTCGAGCACGAGTTTCAGCAGGGTGGACTTGCCCGAGCCGTTGCGGCCGATGAGGCCGACCCGGTCGCCGGTCTCGAGGCGGAAGAACGCCTCGCGCAGCACCGGTGTGTTCTCGAAACGCACCTCGACGTCGTGCAGTCGGATCAGGCTCATGGTGGTACCCCTCGTGTCGTGCAGCGCCACGGATTCGGGACTACCTCAGCTGTTCAGGGTACGGCAGTCGGGTGTGCGGCCGGGTTCAGGCGGCGGAAGGCCTTCACGCCCGCGTCCGTCGCCCATAGAATCGCCGCATGATCGAGGTGACTCCCGCCCACGACTTCGAGGGAATCCACACGATGCTCGGGCCGAAGAAGCCGGAGTCGTCGGTCTGCTGGTGCCTGTCGTGGCGGCTCAACTCGAAGGAGAACCGCGAACTCGTGGGCGTGCAGCGGGCGGAGAAGGTGAGGGCCCTGACGCGGCGCACGATCGCGCCCGGCGTGCTCGCTCGCGACGACGACGGCGAGGTCGTCGGCTGGGCCGGCGTCGCGCCGAGGGCCGACCTCTACCCGATCGAGCACTCGCGCAAGATCCCGCACGTCGACGACCTCCCCGTGTGGTCGGTCTGGTGCCTCCGGGTGCGACCCGGCCACCGGGGGCAGGGAATCACGGCCGCTCTCATCGGCGGCGCCGTCGACTACGCGCGCGCATCCGGAGCCCCTGTCGTCGAGAGCTACCCGGTCGACAACGAGGGCGCGAAGGTCGACCAGACGATGGCGTTCGTCGGCACGCGCGCGATGTTCGAGCGGGCCGGATTCAGCAAGGTCGCCGACACCGACTCGGTGTCGGGCGGCATACCCCGCATAGTGATGCGGCTCGGGCTCTAGGCCACGGCACGCGCTTCGGCGAGCGCGCGACCCTGCTCGGAGTCGGCGAACCCGTCGACGAGCGCCTGCAGGTCGGCGAGCGACAGATTGGCGCCGAACGCGGGGTTTCCGGGCTGCAACAGCACCCCGTCGGCGAGGGTCGGGATGACCAGCGGGTCGAAGCCGAGCGCGTCGACGAGCGCGGCCACGGTCTGCACCGCGGCGGTGTCGTCGCCCGCGACCGCGATCGCCCGCCGGTCGGGGGCGCCCTGCGCGCGGTAGCCCTCGTCGAGGTCGTGATAGCCCATGTGGTTGAACGCTTTGACGACGGTCGATCCGGGCAGGAAGGCCTGCACGATCTCGCTCGTCGAGGTGCGCGGGTCGAGCAGGTCGTCGCGCACGCCGTCGGTCTCCCACCAGTAGTTCATGGCGTCGATGACGAGCTTGCCGTCGAGCGCGCCGGCCGGCACCGAGTCGAGCTTGCCGAGCGGAAGTGCGAGCACGACGATGTCGGACTCGAGCGCCGCCTCTTCGCCGGTGACCGCCTTCGCTCCCGGGGCCAACACGTCGACGATGAGGCCGATGCGCTGCGGCTTGCCCGATCCGGCGATGAGTACCCGGTACCCGGCGAGAAGCGCCAACCGGGCGAGGATGGTGCCGACCTTGCCGGCGCCGAGGATTCCGAGGGTGGGAGGCGTTGTCATGCTCACGACAACGCCCGCTGCGCGCCCGAAATTCCTAGCCCGCGGCCTTCGTGATGAGCGCGGCGATCTTCGCCTCGTCGGCCGCGGTGAGCTCGGTCAGCGCGTACGCGTTCGGCCACATGCTGCCGTCGTCGAGCTTCGCCGTGTCGTTGAAGCCCAGCGTCGCGTAGCGCGTCTTGAACTTGTCGGCACCCTGGAAGAACACGAGCACCTTGCCGTCTTTGGCGTACCCGGGCATGCCGTACCAGGTCTTCGGCGTGAGCTCGGGCGCGGCCTCGAGAATGATCGTGTGCAGGCGCTCGGCGATCCCCCGATCGGGCTGCGTGAGTTCGGCGATCTTCGCGAGCACGGCGTCTGCGTCGCTCTGTTTGGCCTTGCCCGGCTTCTTCTGCGCTTTGACCTCGGCCGCACGCTCCTTCATGGCCGCCTTCTCCTCGGCGGAGAAGACTCCGGATGACTCGTCGCTCGCGGGCTTCTTCGTTTCGCTCATGGCGCTCTGCTCCTCAGGAATGGCGTTGTCCGCCATCTTCCCGCCCGAGCGCCGGGGCCGCAACGTCGGCGATCAGCCCCGCGGCTCGTCCCAGTCGACGGGCGTCGTTGTGCCCGACACCCAGTCGCGCCGCAGGATCGCGTAGCCGACCGACGCGAGCGGCTCCCCTCCCGGCACCGGCCACCCCTCGCGCCGGTGCGCCTCTTTCACAAAACCGCTGCGGCGGAACGTCGAGCGCATGGCCGTGTTGTCTTCGCGGGTCTGCCCCTCGAACCGGGTCGCCTTCGGGTAGTCGGTGAACACGAGCGAGGTGAGAGCGCGCAGGATCGGTGCACCGAGGCCCAGCGCGCGGTACCGGGTGCCCAGCCGCAGATCGAACGTCGGCGTAGAACCGCCCAGGTCGTCGAGAACGGCGATGCCGACGCGCCCGTGCTCGCGCTCGTCGATCCAGAGCGGTGCACGTCGCCGGTATCCACCCGCATCGATCGTGGCATCCACCTGTTCGTCGGTCGGATTCGCGTTCTGATGGAAGGGAAAGCTGTTGCGCGTCATAAAGCGCGTGAACTCGCCGCGATCGCTGCCCCGCAGGTCGATGGCGGTGAAGGTGATGCTCACGTGGTCTCCGTGTCGTCGTGGTCGGGCGCTTAGACATTACGTGAATCGGCGTGAAAGTTTTTCTGAGACAGGCGCCCGGATTGCCGTACTGTAGCGAAATGGTGATGCCAGCAGAACCACACGTTGTCCAGGCCGGTGTACTGAAGCGCTCGATCACTGCCAGACAGTTGTATTTCTACGTCGTCGGCGACGTGCTCGGGTCGGGCATCTACGTGCTCGTCGGCCTGGTGGCGGCCGCCGTCGGCGGGGCGTTCTGGATGGCGTTCCTCGCGGGCGTCGCGATCGCGACGATCACCGGGCTCGCCTACGCCGAACTGGTGACGAAGTATCCGCAGGCCGCCGGCGCCTCGCTGTACATCAACAAGGCGTTCCGCAGCCCGGTGCTGACCTTCTTCATCACCATCTGCATGCTCTCGGCCAACATGGCCGCCGTAGGATCGCTCGCGTCAGGTTTCGTGCGCTACTTCGCCGGCCTGGTCGGACTGCCCGAAGACGCCATCTGGGGCGCGACCTTCATCGCGCTGGGCTTCATCGCGCTCATCACGATCATCAACCTGATCGGCATCACCGAGTCGGTGGTGGCGAACGTCGTCATGACCTTCATCGAACTGACCGGCCTCGTGATCGTCGTGATCATCGGCGTCATCGCGCTGGTCGAGGGCGTCAACGACCCGTCGGTGCTGCTGCAGTTCAACGCCGAGGGCGGCGGCGGATCGCCGATCCTCGCGGTGCTCGCCGGTGTCTCGCTGGCCTTCTTCGCCATGACCGGGTTCGAGAACGCGGCGAACGTCGCGGAAGAGACCATCAACCCGTCACGCGCCTATCCCCGCGCGCTGATCGGCGGCATGGTCACCGCCGGCGTCGTCTACGTGCTGGTTTCCATCGCCGCGGCTCTGGCGGTGCCGATCGAGACCCTCGCCGGAAACACGCTCCTCGAAGTCATCCGGGCCGACCTCTTCTTCATCCCGGCGTCGATCATGCTGGTGGTCTTCGGTGTCATCGCCATGATCGCGATCAGCAACACCGCCCTGGTCACGGTGGTCGCCCAGTCGCGCATCCTCTTCGGCATGGCCCGCGAGAACGTCGTGCCGGCCGTGTTCGCCAGGGTGCACCCGGCGCGGCGCAGCCCGTACGTCGCGTTGCTCTTCGGGGCGGCCATCGTCGGCGCTCTGCTCGTGATCGGAGCGGCCATCCGCGGCAGCCAGGCCGATCTCCCGGCCGAAGACCAGCTCGATATCGTCGACAGGCTCGCCACTATCACCGTCGTCTTCCTGCTCTTCATCTACGCGCTGGTGATCGTGGCGTGTCTGAAGCTGCGCGGCAGCGACGAGACCGACGAGACCTACCGCGCGAACACGCCGCTGCTCATCCTCGGAATCCTCGGCAACCTGGCCGTTCTCGTCTACACGCTCATCGACGATCCCGATTCGCTGTTCTGGGTAGCCGGCCTGCTGGCGGTGGGCCTGGTGCTCTACCTGTTCCAGAAGTTCTTCGGCGGCAAGACAAAGGTCGCCCCCGCCGAAAGCCTCGACCAGCCGCCCGCCGACAAGGAGCTCTGACCATGCACGTCATCGTCGCCACCGACGGTTCGCAGGCGTCTCTCGCCGGCGCACGCCAGTTCAAATGGATCGCCGACTCGCGCGAGATCACCGACGTGACCATCGTCGCCGTGGTGAGCCCGTACGCGGCGGCGCCGTTCGCGAACGAGATCGGTCCACGCCGGGCGCAGGGGCTGGCCGAAGTCAGCTTCAGTGAAGACGCGAAGATCGCCGTCGACACCGTCGCGGCCGAGTTCGACGGCTGGGGGCCGACGATCCACAAGCAGGTGCGCAGCGGCTCGCCCGCGCAGGAGATCATCCGGGCGGCCGAAGACCTCGACGCCGACCTCATCTCGATGGCATCGGGCAGCCGCGGTCTCAGCCGCACGATCCTGCTCGGCAGCACCGCGTCGCGCGTGCAGCACTCGGCACCGTGCCCCGTGCTGGTGTGCCGCCCGACGCCGCACAGCGAGCGGGCCGCGGGCGGGGCGAGCTAGCGCGGCCGCCCGCCGCGCGCTAGATGAGCCGCTTTCGGCCCGATGAGCCCGCCGCGGACGCGTCATCCGGCCGGAAGCGGCTCATCTGCGATGCGGGCTACTCGCGGCCGTCTTCGAGCGGGATGAGCATGGTGCGGAACGGGCCCGCTTCGGCGTGCAGGCCCCAGATGCGGTCGGCGACGTCGTCGATGCCGTTGGGCAGGTCGAGTTGCGGGATGCCTCCGGGGATGACGAGCTGCGCGACGCGGATGCCTTCGTCGGCGAGCGCGTCGTGCAGCATCTCGCCGTACGCGCTCTCGGCCGGGAACGCGACCGAGGTGCCCGCGAAGCCCGCGCGCGCCTTCACCGAGGTGCCGCCGTTGATCAGGATGACGCTGCCCTCGCCTGCCTCGCGCATCGCCGGCAGCACCGCGCGCACCGAGTGGATGAGCCCGAGCGCCGAGAACCGCAGCGCCTCGAGCGCGAGCTCGGGGGTCAGGTCGAGCACCGGCTTCAGGTAGTCACGCGACGGCAGCGGGCTGTACTGCAGCGCGGTGATCGGGCCGAGTTCGGCCGCGGCCCGCGCGAGGGCGTCCTCGAGCTCGGCCGGAACCCGCACGTCGGCGGTGAACGCTGCCGCCGTGACATCCGCCTCGGCCAGTTCGGCGACCATGCCGTCGAGTTTCTCGCGGTTGCGCGAGATCAGCGCGACCGAGAACCCTTCGCGCCCGAACCGGCGCGCGACCGCCCCGCCGAGTCCGGGTCCGGCTCCGATGATGGCGATGACGGGCATGGCGGTCTCCTTCGGTCGATGGTGCGGCGTCGGCGCTACGACTGGCGCAGGCCGCGCGCCAGTTTATCGAGATCGCGCTGGGGGCCGTCTCGGCGTCGGCAGCCTTGACATCGTTCGCGCAGGGATCGACAGGGCGTAGCCGATGGATGCTGGCAAGACGACGAAAGGATCAGCCCGGGACGCGCCAGTCTCACGATCGGACTCCGGTCTCGTAGACGGAATCACCTCTAGATCGTCGGCACCTCCCGGCGTAGATTGCTGGCGTGTCCAACCCCCGCACGATCCCCCTGCTGCCTTGCGCCGACATCGACGCGATCGAGCCGTTCTTCGCCGCTCTGGGGTTCCACACCACCTACCGCCAACATCGCCCCTACGCGGCCCTCGCCGTCGCCGGGCACGGGTTCGACCTGCAGTACTACGGACTGGACGGTCACACGCCGGAGTCGTCGCACAGCTCCTGTCTCGTGATCGTCGACGACATCGGCCAGATCTGGGACGAGCTCGCGGCAGGCCTCCGCGCGTCGTACGGAAGACTGCCGGTCAAAGGATTTCCACGGATCACCCGGCCGCGCGCCCGAAAGAACGCCGACGGGCTCAGCGGGTTCAGCCTCGTCGACCCCGCCGGAAACTGGCTCCGCTTCTTCAGCGACAGGAGGGCGGAGACCTCCTCTGAGCTCACGCGACTGGGCGAGGCAGTTCAGAACGCGGTGGTGCTCGCCGACAGCAAAGGAGACGTCGCCCAGGCGGCCAAGGTCCTGCAGGGTGCGCTCAAGCGCGCAGACCCGGACGACTCGGCCCACGACGACGCCCGGAACTTCATGGACGAGCTGACCGAACGGCTCTCCGGCGACTGACGCCGCGGGGCGAGGTTTCGATACGGCCGCGGGCGGCCTCCTCGACCGGCGAGGGCCGCTAGTTGTTGAAACGGAACTCCACCACGTCGCCGTCTTGCATGACGTATTCCTTGCCCTCGATGCGGGCCTTGCCCTTGGCGCGGGCCTCGGCGATCGATCCGGTCTCGACGAGGTCGTCGAAGCCGATGATCTCGGCCTTGATGAAGCCCTTTTCGAAGTCGGTGTGGATGACGCCGGCGGCCTGCGGTGCCTTGGCACCCTTGGGGATGGTCCAGGCGCGGGTCTCTTTCGGGCCGGCGGTGAGGTAGGTCTGCAGGCCGAGGGTGTCGAAACCGATGCGGGCGAGCTGGTCGAGGCCGCTCTCCTCCTGGCCGGTCGACGACAGCAGTTCGGCGGCGTCTTCGGCGTCGAGGTCGATGAGCTCGCTCTCGAGCTTCGCGTCGAGGAATACGGCGTGGGCGGGAGCGACGAGTGCGGCCAGCGCGGCCTTGCGGTCGTCGTTCGTCAAGACCGCTTCATCCACGTTGAAAACGTAGATGAACGGCTTAACGGTCAGCAGGCCCAGCTCGGCGATGAGCGACAGGTCGAGCTTGGTGTTCGACGAGAGCGGCTTGCCCTCGTTCAGCCACTCGGTCGCGGCCTTCGCCGTGTCGATGGTGGCCTGCGTGATCTTCTTCGCGCGCAGTTCCTTCTCGTAGCGGCCTTCGGCCTTCTCGAGGGTCTGCATATCGGCGAGGATCAGCTCGGTGTTGATGGTCTCCATGTCGGAAGCCGCGTCGACCTTGCCGTCGACGTGCACCACGTCGGGGTCGTCGAATCCGCGCACGACCTGGGCGATGGCATCCGCTTCACGGATGTTGGCGAGGAACTTGTTGCCGAGGCCCTCACCGACCGACGCGCCCTTGACGATGCCGGCGATGTCGACGAACGACACCGCGGCCGGCAGGATCTTCTCCGAGCCGAAGATGCCGGCGAGCACCGCGAGGCGCGAATCCGGCAGGCTGACGAGACCCGTGTTGGGTTCGATGGTCGCGAACGGGTAGTTCGCGGCGAGCACCGAGCTCTTGGTCAGAGCGTTGAACAGGGTTGACTTGCCCACATTGGGGAGTCCGACGATTGCAATAGTGAGAGCCACGAGAGTCAAGGGTACCGGGCGCGGGGGCGTCCGACCTGCCGCGGGCCGATTGCGGGGGCTAGAGTCATGGCTCAAAGCACCGTTTCGACAAGGAGACAGCTGTGGGCAATGACGCTCGAGCACTACCCGACACCTCCCCCGCCGTCGTCGTGGGGGCCGGCCCCGCCGGTCTCGCGGTGGCCGCCGAGTTGGCGCGGGCCGGAATCCACGCGGTCGTGCTCGACAAGGCAGACCAGGTCGGCTCGAGCTGGGCGCACCACTACGACCGGCTGCATCTGCACACGACACGGCGGCTGAGTTCGCTGCCGGGCATCGGCATCCCGCGGGCTGCGGGGCGCTGGGTCGCGAGGGACGACTTCCGCTCCTACCTGCGCGGCTACGCCGAGCAGCAGCACCTCGACGTGCGGCTGAACACCCCCGTGACATCCGTCGACCGTCTCGCAGACGGACTCTGGAGAATCGGATGCGGCGCCGGATCCATCGTCACCCCGCTCGTCGTGATCGCCACCGGGTACAACCACACGCCCGACCTGCCCGACTGGCCCGGCCGCGAATCGTTCACCGGGCGCATCGTGCACTCGAGCGAGTACCGCAACCCGGCGGCCCTCGATGCGGCCTCGGTGCTCGTCGTCGGCCCCGGCAACAGCGGCGCCGAGATCGCGGCCGACCTCGCCGGCGCGGGCAAGCGGGTGTGGCTGGCGATCCGCACTCCCCCGAACATCGTGCGGCGGCAGGTGCTCGGAGTCGCGTCCCAGGTGCTCGTGCTGTCGGTCTCGCCGTTCCCGACCCGGGTCGGCGACCGCATCTCGGCGCTGCTGCAGAAGGTGACCGTCGGCGACCTCTCGCGGTTCGGGCTGCCGAAGGCGCCGCGCGGGGTCTTCACCCAGCAGGAGCGCGACGACGTCACACCCACGATCGACGTCGGCCTGATCGACGTGGTGCGTGCGGGCACGGTGACGGTCGTGCCCTCGGTCGAGTCGATCGCCGGGCACGCCGTGATGCTCGCGAACGGCGAGGTGCTGCGGCCCGAGACGATCGTCGTCGCCACCGGCTACCGGCGCGGGCTCGAGCCGCTCGTCGGGCATCTCGGGGTGATCGCCCCGAGCGGGCGCCCCACGATCAACGCCGACCAGCAGGCGCCCGGGCTCGAGGGCCTCTACTTCCTCGGCTACTCGAATCCGCTCACCGGCAACATCAGGCAGGTGGGCATCGACGCGCGAGCGATCGCTCGGCGGGTGAGCCGACGCGGCACCGTCGCGCCGCAGGTGGTGCGGGCCACGGCGGCCCGTCCGGTCGTGGCCGAGCCGCCGCTGCTGCCATAACTCAGGCAGGATGGCAGGCCGTCGCGCACCGACCGCGGAGATCCGGGTCGTCTGTCACGGTCGGCGCGATTCTGCCTGAGTTATGAAACGAGCGAGGCGGATGTCGCGGCCGCCGTCTCCTCAGTGCGCTGCACCACGATCCGGTACCCCCGCCGCCGCACCACACCGTACGCGACGGCGACCGCGGCCACAGCGAGCAACAACGCGTAGACCGCCCCGCTCAATGAACCGCCGCCGTTGAGGGCGACCGTGATGAACGACAGGACCCAGGGAACGGCGGCCAAGCCGGCCACCGCTGCCCATTCGTAGCGGGCTCGAGTGACGAAGACGACCGCTACGACGACCAGGATCGCGAGGAAGTACGCGGGGTCGACGAGACTCGCCCACTGCCACCGCGGATTCAGACGGTTCTCGAACGCCCAGCCCTCATTGATCGCCAAGGTGTAGGTGAGCTTGGGGAGTTCGTGCGCGGCAAGCGCGCCCAGCGAGAGGGTTGCTGAGATGAGCAGCCAGAGCGCGCCCGACCGGCGCTGCCCGCGCCGTGTCGCCGACCCCATACTCGCAATGACCGCCAAGATTCCCAGGAACACCAGGATCTCGCCGTCGGGCGCGAGCGCCACGTACCGCATCGTCTCGGCCCTCGATCCGAGGTCGATGATGACGGCGCTGGCCGGAAGGGTGGCGAGTAGCGCGATCGACGCGACACGCGGAAGCCCGATCGCCGCGAGCACAAAGGCCGTGATCCACAGTGCGTACAGGCCGACCGCCGCGCTCGCGAACGGCCCGAAGCCGGGCACCTCGGCGCCCATCGGCCGCCAGTCGGCGATCCAGCCGTTCCACGGACCCCGCTGCGCCCACGGAGCCCATTCCGCCCCGACGAACATCACGAGGGTGAGAGCGAACCCCGTAGCGAGGGTGATCGCCGATACGCGGTCGCGCACACGGGCCGGTACCACGAGCGACAGCCGAACGTGTTGTGCGTGCAGCCCGTGCAGAGCAAGGTTCCAGAGGTCGGCCGGGCGCGGCTTCTCACGCCCGGTCGCTTCGGCCTCGTCGAGCAGCGTGCCGAGCATGGCTTCGCCGTTCTCGTCGCGCCAGCCCTTGGGGTACCAATCGAGCGCGGCCCGGTAGCGGCGCTCCAGCTCGGCGCTCACGCGGTCGCCGCCTTCGAGGAGATAGCGGCGGCAGTGCGGCTACGCAGCTTGGCCTGCGCGCTGGCGGCGTTGGCGGCAAGCCGCGCGGCCTCGACTTCGAGACGGGTAGCTCCAGCATCCGTCAGTCGGTAATAGCGTCGCAGTCGCCCGCCGACGACCTCGTCGCCGGCACCCTCGACGAGGCCCTGCTCACCGAGACGGTCGAGGGCGGCGTAGAGGGTTCCGACCTTGAGCTGCACGCGCCCGTCGGAGAGCTCGGCTGCCTCGGCGATCAGGGCGTAGCCGTGCTTGCGCCCGTCGGCCAGGGCCGCGAGCACAAGGAACGTAGGTTCCCGCATTTCGTGTCTGGTCATGGCGCAAGTATATTCAGGCTATCGATATATACCGAAGGCCGAGCGGCGTGTCGCGACCGGCCGGTGTCTGCCCGAATTGTGCATGAGCGCCTTCGCGAATCGCCCGCCGCGCACCCGCCGCCGTCGGGGGTGCGTGTGACCATGGAGTCGTGCCCCTGAATTTCACCGCCATCGACTTCGAGACCGCCAACTCATCGAGCGCGAGCGCGTGCTCCGTCGGTCTGGTGAAGGTGGTCGACGGCCGCGTCGTCGACAGGGCGAGCTGGTTCATCCGTCCCCCTGTCGGGCACGACTACTTCAACGAGTGGAACACGCGCATCCACGGAATCGTCGAGGCGGATGTCGCGGAGGCCCTGCTCTGGCACGAGCAGTTGACCGACCTCGTCGATTTCGCCGACGGCGACCACCTCGTCGCGCACAACGCCGGCTTCGACATGGGCGTGATCAACGGCGGGTGTGCCGCGAGCTTCGTCGAGACCCCGAGCTTCGCCTACGCCTGCAGCCTGCAGATCGCGCGCAAGACCTACAACCTCGACTCGTACAAGCTGCCCGTGGCCGCGATGGCCGCCGGCTTCGAAGACTTCGCGCACCACGACGCGCTGGCCGACGCCGAGGCGTGCGCCGCGATCATCGTGCACGCGGCGAAGCGGCACGACGCGAACGACCTCGAGCACCTGGTGACGATCACCGGAACGAAGCTCGGGCGCATCGGCGCGGTCGCGGCCGAGTACCGGCCGCTCGCATTCAGCTGAGCCTTAACGCAGAAACCGCCGGTTGAGTAGGGCCGTCTACGGCCCGTATCGAAACCTCGCGACCGGTGCGAGGGTTTCGATACGGTCGCGGGGCGACCTACTCGACCGGCGGTCGGGCTGCTTACGAGCGGCGCTGGCGCTTCTCGCGCACGCGCATGTTCACGTTGATCGGGCTGCCCTCGAAGCCGAAGATCTCGCGCAGGCGGCGCGTGATGAAGCGGCGGTACTGCGGGTCGAGGAAACCGGTGGTGAACAGCACGAACGTCGGCGGACGCGAGGCGGCCTGGGTGCCGAACAGGATGCGCGGCTGCTTTCCGCCGCGCACGGGGTGCGGGTGCTCCGCCGTGAGCTCGGCGAGCAGGGCGTTGAACTTTCCGGTCTGGATGCGGGTGTCCCACGAGGCCAACGCGGTCTCGAGTGCGGGAACCAGCTTCTCCATGTGGCGGCCGGTCTTGGCCGAGATGTTGACGCGCGGAGCCCACGACACGTGGCTCAGGTCCTGCTCGATCTCGCGTTCGAGCATCTCGCGACGCTCGTCGTCGAGGATGTCCCACTTGTTGAAGGCGAGCACGAGCGCGCGGCCCGACTCGAGCACGAGGTCGACGATCTTGAGGTCTTGCACGCTGATCGGCTCGGAGACGTCCATCACGACGATGGCGACCTCGGCCTTTTCGAGCGCGGCGCTCGTGCGCAGGGTCGCGTAGAAGTCGGCGCCCTGGGCGAGGTGCACACGACGGCGGATACCGGCGGTGTCGACGAAGCGCCAGAACTTGCCGCCGATCTCGACCTGCTCGTCGACCGGGTCGCGGGTGGTGCCGGCGAGGTCGTTCACGACGACGCGCTCTTCACCGGCGGTCTTGTTCAGCAGGCTCGACTTGCCCACGTTCGGGCGGCCGATGATGGCGACTCGGCGGGGTCCGCCGACCTCTTCCTTGGCGACGGCGGAGACCTCGGGCAGAACCGTGAGCACCTTGTCGAGCAGGTCGGCGACACCGCGGCCGTGCACGGCGGAGACCGCCCAGGGCTCGCCGAGTCCGAGCGACCAGAGTGCCGCTGCATCCGCCTCTTGACGAACGTCGTCGACCTTGTTGGCGACGAGGATCACGGGCTTCTTGGTGCCGCGCAGCATACGCACTACGTGTTCGTCGGTCGACGTGGCGCCGACCGTGGCGTCGACGACGAAGAGAACGGCGTCGGCCAGGTCGACGGCGATCTCGGCCTGGGCGGCGACGGAGGCGTTGATGCCGCGGGCGTCGGGCTCCCAGCCGCCGGTGTCGACGATGGTGAAGTGGCGTCCGGCCCACTCGCCCTTGTAGTTCACGCGGTCGCGGGTGACGCCGGGGGTGTCCTCGACGACGGCCTCGCGACGGCCGATGATGCGGTTGACGAGCGCCGACTTGCCGACGTTCGGGCGTCCGACGATCGCCAGCACGGGCAGAGCCGGCAGGTAGACGATGGCGTCGGGGTCGTCGCTGAGCGAGTCGAGCAGACCGAGGTCTTCGTCGTCGAGGTCGTAGTCGCCGAGGCCGGCGCGCAGGCTGGCCGCGCGCTGGGCTGCTTCGGTGTCGTCGAGGCTGATGATGCGCTCGGCGAGATCGCCGTCGATCGCGGGGTAGTCGTCTTGCTCGGCCATGGGTGGTCGTCCTTAATCAGTCACTGGTGCGCACGAGATCTACAACCGCGCTAACGGTCTGGTCGAAGTCGAGTTCGGTTGAATCGATGGTCACAACGCCATCGGCGGCGTTCATGAAGTCGACGACCTTGGAGTCCTGGGCATCGCGCGAGCTGAGCTGCTGCGCGGTCTTCGCGGCCGACTCCGTGGAGAGTTCGGCTGAACGCCTAGCCATTCTAGCCTCTTCGGTCGCGGTGAGGAGAATTCTCACGGTAGCATCCGGCGCGACGACCGTGGTGATGTCTCTTCCCTCCACGATGATCCCGGGGGTGGACGACGATCGGATGACGCTCCGGAACAGTTCGACGAGGTGGCCGCGCACCTCGGGCACGCGCGCGACGGCGCTCACCACGGCGGTGACGCGCGGCTCACGGATCGCGTCGGTGACGTCGGTCGCCCCCACCCGCACGAAGTAGTCGTCGGGGTGGATGCCGATCGAATAGGGGAAGTCGGCGAGCAGGGCGACCAGCTCTTCGGGCCGCTCGGTGTCGACGCCGCGGTCGAGCGCCGTCCACGCGAGCGCGCGGTAGGCGGCGCCGGTGTCTTGGTAGCTGAAGCCGAGGGCGCGTGCCGCGGCGCGGCTCACGCTCGACTTGCCGCTGCCGGCCGGTCCGTCGATCGCTACTACTGTCTTGTCGTCCTGCGCTGAGCTTGTCGAATGTGTCACGCGAGTGCCTCCGAGATCTTCCATCCGCGCGATTCGAGCTCGCTCACCAGTCGGCTTTCCGCGGTCGGCAGCACGGAGATCTCCGCGAGGCCGATCTGGGCGCCGGGCGAGTGCTCGAGGCGGAGGTCTTCCATGTTGATGCCGAGCTCGCCGATTTCGGTGAGCAGCCGGGCGAGTTCGCCCGGCTTGTCGTCCACGAGGACGACGATGCGGCTGAAGTGTTTGGCCTGCCCGTGCTTCCCGGGGATGCGGGCGACGCCCACGTTGCCGGCGCCGATCAGCTCGGCCAGCGCGCGGCGGGAGCCCGGTTCATCCGGAGCATCGAGCGTCGCGATGGCGGCGTCGAGGTCGTCGCGGTAGGCGGTGAGGATGCCGCGCACCGCCGGCGCGTTGGCGCGCAGGATCTGCACCCAGAGTTCGGGGTCGCTCGACGCGATGCGCGTGGTGTCGCGCAGGCCCTGTCCGGCGAGCGCGGTCGCGGCGTCGGTGGCATCGGTCAGTCTGGCGGCGAGCAGAGAGGAGATCACCTGTGGAGCGTGCGAGACGAGGGCGACGTTGCGGTCGTGCTCCTCCGCGGTCATCTCGATCGGGAGTGCGCCCAGGTCGAGGGCGAGCTGTTCGACCGCCGCGGCGCGGCCGTAGCTGATGCCGTCGTGGCCGGCGATCACCCACGGGCGTCCGTTGAAGAGGTCGGCGCGCGCCGAGATAGCGCCGCTGCGTTCGCGGCCCGCCATCGGGTGCGAGCCGATGTAGCGGCTCACGTCGGCGCCGAGCGCCACGAGCTCGCGCAGGGGTTCGACCTTGACGCTCGCCACGTCGGTGACGAGCGCGTTCGGGTAGGCCTCGAGTTCGAGGGCGACGATGCGGCTGGTGACATCGGGCGGCACACACACGACGATGAGCTGCGGCTCGTCGCCGTCGGCGGCCGGGCGTCCGGCTCCGTAGTCGATCGCGAGCGCGAGGCTCGACGGCGACACGTCGGCCAAGGCGACGTCGACGCCGCGGGCGCGCAGGGCGAGGGCGATGCTCGTTCCGAGCAGGCCGGTGCCGACGATACGCACCGGGCCGGCGAGCCGGCGATCAGTCATCCGAGTCGTCTTCCTCGGTCCGGTCTTCGGTGCTGTTCTCGTCGGAGGGCGCGATCTTGCCGCCGCGCGAGATGGTGAGCAGCTCGCCGATCTCGGCCTTGGTCAGGTCGCGCATGGCGTCGGGGGCGAGGCTGCCGAGGTGCAGCGGGCCGAACTGGCGGCGCACCAGGTCGACCACGGGGTGTCCGACCTCCTCGAGCATACGACGCACGATGCGGTTGCGGCCGGAGTGAAGGGTGACCTCGACCACGGTCTCGTCGTTCGAGGGCGTGCCGATGATGCGCGCCTTGTCGGCCTCGATGAGCCCGTCTTCGAGCTCGATGCCGCCGACGAGCTTGTTGACCGTGTGCTGCGTCATCACACCCTCGACCTTGGCGATGTAGGTCTTCAGCACGCCGAACTTCGGGTGCGCGAGGATGTGCGCGAGCTCGCCGTCGTTCGTGAGCAGCAGCAGCCCCGAGGTCTCGGCGTCGAGGCGGCCGACATTGAACAGGCGCTCGTCGAACATGCTCGTGTAGCGGCGCAGGTCGGGGCGCCCACGGTCGTCGTTGAGCGACGACACGATGCCGGTCGGCTTGTTCAGCATGATGTAGAGCTTGGTGGTGTCGAGCTGGATGGCCTTGCCGTCGACCGACACCCGGTCGGTGGGCAGCACCCGGCGGCCGGGCTCTTCGACGCGCACGCCGTTCACCGCGACGCGGCCGGCGGCGATGAGGTCTTCGCAGACGCGGCGGGAGGCGACGCCCGCGGCGGCCATGACCTTCTGCAGGCGCTCGCCCTCGGGGTTCGTGTAGGGCTCCGGGGTGGAATTAAGGTCGTTCATCGAATCCGTCCGATCCATCGGCGAGGAGCGGCGAAAGGTGCGGCAACTCGTCGATGCTGTTGATTCCGAGCTGGCTGAGCATCAGGTCGGTTGTGGCGTAGTGAATCGCACCGGTCTCACTGTCGGTGAAGCTTTCCGTGATCAGTCCGCGGCCGAGCAGCGTGCGCACGACCGAGTCGACGTTGACCGCGCGGATCGAGGCGACCGCGCCGCGGCTGATCGGCTGTTTGTAGGCGATGACGGCGAGCGTCTCGAGGGCGGCCTGGCTGAGTTTCGTGGGGTTCTGGGTGAGCACGAAGTCGCGCACCACGTCGTCGAGCTCGGGGCGAACGTAGAAACGCCAGCCGCCGGCGACCTCGCGCAGTTCGAACCCGCGGCGCGCTCCCCCGGTCTCGCCGTCGAAGTCGGCGACGAGGCGCGCGATCGCCTTGCGCACCTCCGAGACGGGCACCTGAACGCTGGTGGCGATGGCGACGAGGCTCATCGGCTCGTCGGCGACCATGAAGATGGCCTCGAGGGCGCGGTCGAGCGCGATCACCGCCGCGTCGGGGGCGACGAGGGACGCGGCATCCGTCTCAATTGTCATAGTCTGCTCCCAGGTTGGCGAGGCTGTCGTCAGTCCAGTGTTCCGCATTCCACCTGATACTCAGCTCACCGAGCGGCTCGAGCTGGTCGAAGGCGATCGCCGCGTGGCGGTAGAGCTCGAGCACGGCGAGGAACCGCGCGATGACGACGCCCTTGAGATCGGCGCCCGCGATGAGCTGGCGGAAGGTCATGGTGCCGTTGCTGCGCAGCAGGGCGACGACGTGCGAGGCCTGCTCGCGAATACTCACGAGCGGCGCGTGCAGGTGGTCGAGGCCGACCACGGGAATCTCGCGGGGCGCCATGGCGAGCGCGGCGAGCGCGGCGAAGTCCTGCGGGGTGAGCGTCCAGACGAGCTCGGGCGTCTGCTGGCGGAACTTCTCTTCGAGCCGCACCGACCGGTAGTGCCTGGTCGACTCGGTGTCGAGCTTCTGCGAGAACCAGCTCGTCGCCTCCTTGAACGCGCGGTACTGCAGCAGGCGCGCGAACAGCAGGTCGCGGGCCTCGAACAGCGCGACGTCTTCGGCGTCGACCAGTTCGCCCTGCGGCAGCAGCCCCGCGACCTTGAGGTCGAGCAGGGTCGCAGCGACCACGAGGAACTCGGTGGCCTGGTCGAGCTCTTTCTCGGTGTCGAGGGCGCGCAGGTAGGCGATGAACTCGCCGGTGACGACGCTCAACGAGATCTCGGTGATGTCCATCTCGTGCTTCGCGATGAGCGAGAGCAACAGGTCGAACGGGCCGTCGAAGCTGCCGACGCTGACCGAGAACTTCGCGGCGGCGGGTTCTGCGATGTCGCTAGGCGGCTGCGCCACGGAAGATCAACTCTCGGGCGAGCTGGCGGTAGGCCTCCGCGGCCTGGTGTTCGGGCGCGAAGCTCGTGATGGGCGCGCCGGCGACGCTCGCGTCGGGGAACTTCACGGTGCGGCCGATGACGGTCTCGAAGACCTTCGACCCGAAGGTGTCGACGACGCGCTCGAGCACTTCGCGCGAGTGCAGGGTGCGGGCGTCGTACATGGTGGCGAGGATGCCGTCGAGCTCGAGGGCGGGGTTCAGGCGGTCGCGCACCTTGTCGATCGTCTCGACGAGCAGGGCGACACCGCGCAGCGCGAAGAACTCGCACTCGAGCGGGATGAGCACGCCGTGCGCGGCGGTGAGCGCGTTGACGGTGAGCAGGCCGAGCGAGGGCTGGCAGTCGATGAGGATGACGTCGTACTTGTCGCTCACCTTGGCCAGCACGCGGGCGAGGATGTTCTCGCGCGCGACCTCGTTGACGAGGTGCACCTCGGCGGCCGAGAGGTCGATGTTCGCGGGGATGATGTGCAGGTTCTCGTAGGCGGTCTCGACGATCGCCTCGCTCGGGTTCTTGAGCGTGCCGAGCATGAGGTCGTAGATCGTGGGCACGTCGTGGTTGCGCACACCGAGGCCGGCCGAGAGGGCGCCCTGCGGGTCGAAGTCGATGGCGAGGACCTTGCGTCCGTACTCGGCGAGCGAGGCGGCGAGGTTGATCGTGGTGGTCGTCTTGCCGACGCCACCCTTCTGGTTGCACAGGGTGATGATGCGCGCGGGGCCGTGCTCGGAAAGCGGGGCCGGAACGGGGAAAACGGTGACGGGGCGACCGGTCGGGCCGCTTCGCGGCGTCTCGAGGCCGGGAAGTTCGCTACCCGTGTTCTTCTTGGCCGTCACGCGTACTGCTCCCGTTCTCGCCGGCCTCACGTGGCCGAGCGTTACCACTGTACTTGCTCGTATCAGGGGCGCCGCGTAAGCCGTCGGTGGTTCACGCGATCTCGGTCTCAGCGGGCCCGGGGATGCGCCGTCGTGTACATGTCGCGCAGGGTGTCGGCGGTGACCTGCGTGTAGATCTGGGTG
>Ga0247812_10000059_pt1 | contig 171105 bp, 161 predicted proteins | sample UWRJL149409B1_FD_178011 | JGI IMG/M metagenome (GOLD analysis project Ga0247812, IMG submission 178011) | Plant litter microbial communities from Arlington Agricultural Research Station in Wisconsin, United States - UWRJ-L149-409B-1 | ecosystem: Environmental > Terrestrial > Plant litter >... | reverse complement strand
CTATTGCCATTGCGAATATCCTGGCCCATGAGCAGATCTTGCGCCAATTGGAAGAGATCAACCAGTACAAACTTCAACTGGAAACTGAAAACAAATACCTTCACCAACAGATTCAGACCGAATTCCGTTCCACCGAGATCATAGGGTCCGGACCTGAAATGCAACAGGTATTTAAACTGACGGACCAGGTTGCTTTCGCCAGCAGTACTGTGATCATTTTAGGGGAGACAGGTACCGGCAAAGAATTGGTCGCACGTGCGATCCATAATGCCTCGCCGCGGAGGAACAAACTGATGGTCAAGGTAAATTGCGCCGCATTACCGGCCAACCTGATCGAAAGCGAACTTTTCGGCCATGAACGCGGTAGCTTTACGGGTGCTACAGATCGCAGGATAGGCAAATTTGAACTGGCCGATCAGGGAACTTTGTTTTTGGACGAGATCGGTGAGATGCCGCTGGAACTTCAGGTTAAACTACTTCGCGCGTTACAGGAAAAGGAAATTGAACGTGTCGGCGGAAAAGGGACCATAAAGGTCGACGTACGGATCGTCGCCGCCACCAACCGTAATTTGAAAAAAGATGTCGAAGCGGGTTTATTCCGTAGCGATCTTTATTACCGTTTAAATGTATTCCCGATCCACATGCCGGCCCTGCGGGAACGCACAGGAGATATCCCGGCACTCGCCCAGCATTTTGTAAATAAATTTTCCAAAAACTCCGGCAAGAAAGTAGCACCGCTTTCTGATAAGATCCTGCAACAGCTGGCTTTATATGACTGGCCGGGCAATGTACGTGAACTGGAACATCTGATGGAAAGAAGCGTGTTGCTTTGTCAGGGCAATGGGATAAAAGAAGTCCATTTACCCAAAGCGATCGTCCGCCCTGAACAGGAAGAAGAGATCACAGTTATCAAGACCCTCGAAGACAACGAACGTGATCATATTATTTACACGCTGAAAAGATGCAGCGGAAAGATCTTTGGACATAATGGAGCTGCAGAACTCCTTGGCATTCCGGCCTCAACTTTAAATTCCAAGATCAGTAAACTGGGCATCAAAAAAGAACAAATGTTTACCACTTAACCTTTTCGTGTGCTGTTATGAGTAAATCTTTACAATTCTTATTCATCTGCTTTCTGATTATTCCTTTATCCGGGAATTGCCAGAATGGACGGACCGGTGAGCTGACTGATTTAAAGATCCGCACGGCCAATTCTAAGCCCGATAGTACTCGGGGACTTTTATTGGTGGAGATAGCACGTAAATATCTGTCCCGGGGTAACATTGAGCGTTCCGGCACTGATAGCGCCGAACTATACATTCAAAAAGCAAAGCAACTTAATTTCCGCCTGCAAGCTAAGGGATTACGTGGGATGATAATGGTCGTACAATCCATGAAAGCCAGAAAACTAAAAGATACGATCAACGGTCGGTCGATAGCGGAAAAAGCCGTAGCAGTACTAAAAGGTGGAGACCCGGTGTTACTTGGTGATGCCAGCCTGGAGCTGGCCGAATATTACCATCCAAATGAAAAGGATGGACCACAGAAGGTCAGATTGCTCGAATCGGCCATTGCCGCCTACCGCAGAGCAAAACAGAACATCAAGGTTGCTGAAGCCTTAATTGAATTAACGAACGTTTACCTGGACCTTCATGATGATAAAAAAGCTGAACCACCAATAGTGGAAGCGATCTCCATTTACCAGTCAGCTCATTATAAGCGAATGCAGCTGGCCTATCTTCGCTATGCGGAGATATTTGAGCCCCGGAGAAAATGGGACAACTGCCTCAAGTATGGATTACTTGCGTTAAAAACAATAGTCGAACTACGGGATACCTCGAAGATCAATTATGATGTTCATGATCTGCTCGGAGAAGCCTATACCAGCCTTCGGCTACGTGAAAAGGCGATCGAACATTACCGGGCGGCCGAAACTTATGCCCGAAAACATCATGATACTTTCAGTGCCGCTAAAATGGTGGTTGCCATTGCACAAATTGATGTTTTGACTTACGAACCGGAAATGGCTCAAGCCGTAATGGACGAATTAAAAGGCTATAAACCACCCCGTGGTACTTACCTTGAATCCCGGATACCAATGATCTATCTGATCATATGTATGCAGTTAAAGACCTATAAGAAAGGAATGCCCTACGCTTATACCATCACCAAACTGATTGACAACGGTCAATTACAAGAAGATAATCTGACGAGTGCTTATAATAGCGTTATTCCTTTTTTTCTGGCTGCAGGTGAACTCTCGTCTGCGAAAAAGTACTTGCCGCAATATGATATAGTGACCCGACAAATAGGAAATATCGCAGACCGGATAAGTAACCATGTCTTGCATTTTAGAATGGATACCGCCACCAAAAATTATCGTTCAGCGATCTTTCATATCATCAAGGAAATCAATATCCGTGATACACTGGCCCGGATGAAATATGACCAGGCCCGGAAAGGCTATGAGATACAATATGAGACCGCCCGTAAAGAAGATTCCCTAAAGCTAAAGGACCAGAGTATACAGTTGCTGACCAAAGATGTCAAATTACAAAAGGCTTCTGCTGAAAAGGCCCATATCTTCCGTAATGTAACGATCGGTGCCGCGATACTTTTACTCATTATCATTATCCTGTTGATCATCCAGTACCGGAACCGTCAGCACGTATTCACTCTTACTGAACGATCAAATGCGACGATAAGTAAAAAAAATGATCAACTGCAGCATCTAGTGCTGGAGAAGGAATGGCTCCTAAAGGAAGTACATCACCGGGTCAAAAATAATTTGCATACGATCATCAGCCTGCTGGAATCGCAGGCTGCCTACCTGCAGGATGACGCGCTGAAAGCGGTCGAGAACAGCCAGCACCGCATATATGCGATGTCCCTTATCCATCAAAAATTATATCAGTCCGATGAGGTCAAAACGATCAGTATGAACCAATTCTTACCGGAATTGGTAAACTACCTGGCTGACAGCTTCGGCTCACAGCGGCTGATCCGTTTTCACCTGGATGTAGATCCTATTGAACTTGGCGTTTCCCAGGCTATACCGATAGCCATCATCCTTAATGAATGTATCACCAATTCTATAAAATATGCCTTTCCTGATCAGAGACGTGGTCTGATACAGATCAGTATGAAAGAGCATGTCGGAGAGATCGAACTGGTGATTGCCGATGACGGAATAGGACTTCCGGATAGCATAAGAAGTGGCCAGTCGAAGTCTTTGGGTTTAAGGTTAATGGAAGGTTTGAGCCAGGAGATCCATGCTGCTATCACCTTTGAAAATTCACCGGGTGCCAGGATCACTCTCCGCTTCGTGCCGCATTATATATATGGCGGCGTAGCTGAAAGCACAGAGCAAAGCTCGTTGGTGTGATATAAAATTCAAGATGTATGGATGGCGTAAAATTAAATATCCTGATCGTAGAGGACCAGTTTATCGAAGCAAATAACCTGCAGTTGATATTGGAACGGGCCGGTTACCTGGTCTGCGGTATCGCGCAATCTGTACCCGCTGCATTGAAGATCCTCGAAACGGAATCACCTGACCTGGTATTACTGGATATTCAATTACAGGGTAAACTCACCGGCATAGACCTGGCGGTAATGCTTAGAAGAAAAAACATTGCCTTTGTCTATCTATCTGCGAATTCCAACAAAAGCGTCCTGGCGATGGCTAAGGAGACCAGGCCCTATGGCTTCCTGGTTAAACCGTTCCGCGAAAGGGATGTGTTAGTTTGTCTGGATGTCGCTCTGTACCTGCATAACGATAGTATGGAAAGGAAAGCCGAAAAAGAGCTTAGCGGTCCCACTCATTTACTTAAAGAAGAATTCTCTTCTGTCATAGGTCGTAGCCAGGCTATGGTGGAAGTATTTAAAAGTGTAAAGATCGTGGCGCCTTCGGAAACATCGGTGCTGATACTCGGAGAAAGCGGTACGGGTAAAGAAAAGATCGCTGAATGCATCAATGAACTGTCAACCCGCCGGAATAAACCCTTTATTAAGGTCAATTGCGCCGCATTGCCGCCAAACCTGATCGAATCAGAACTGTTCGGTCATGAGAAAGGCGCATTTACCGGCGCTTATGAAAAACGGGCGGGAAAGTTTGAATTAGCTGACGGTGGTACCTTGTTCCTTGATGAGATCGGCGAATTAACGACAGATATGCAGGTGAAGTTCCTGCGGGTGCTGCAAGAGAAAGAGATCGAGGTGGTCGGCGGGAAAACAAAAAAGGTAAATGTTCGTGTGATCGCAGCTACGAACAGAAAACTGGAAGATGAACTGGCCACAGGTCGGTTCAGACTTGACCTGTATTACCGGTTGAACGTTTTCCCGATCCAATTGCCGGCGCTTAAAGACCGGAAGGAAGATCTCCCTTTGCTGATCGAGCATTTTCTTTCCCTCATGTCGAAAAAACTTGGCAAAGTAGTCAAAAAAGTTACCCCGCAACTGTTAGCTGCAATGCAGGCTTATCATTGGCCGGGCAATGTACGCGAACTGGAAAACCTGATCGAAAGAGGCGTTCTTACCGCAACCGGGGATACGATCACTGAAATGACGCTGGCCAGTTCTGAGCAACCAAAGGAAACCACTCAGTCGGAACAAAAGACCAAGACGATGGAGGAAAATGAAAGGGAACACATTATAGGGGTGCTTAAACAAACCGCCGGGCGTATTTACGGGCATAAAGGTGCCGCCGAGATACTCGATATGAATCCCTCCACGCTAAATTCCCGGATCAAAAAATTGAATATCAGGCGGGAAAAATATGAAGAATAAAAAAAGGAGGTCCGAAAACCTCCTCTCCACAACACTCAAAAATCCCTGTTTCCAGGAAGTCTTCATTATTTTGTACCTCCCCCCAGCGCACGGTATAATCCGACCACTGCCTGCAGTTGTTGTAACCTGTCATTAACGCCGCTCAGCTGGGCGGCAAGCAGGCTTTGTTCACTGGTCAAAACATCCGTATAATTGGTTGATGAACTATACCGTAATAATTCACGGGTGTAACTAACGGATAATCCAAGTGACTGCACCTGTTCTTTCCGGATAACGGCTTTAGTTGTGGCCGCTTCATAGGCAAACAGATAATCAGCTACTTCCTGGCCTGCGTTAAGCAGCGACTGCTGGTAACGCAATCGCGTTTCTTCCTGGGTCGCCTGCGCGATCTTCAGCCTTGCCCGGTTAACGCCTTTGCTGAAAATGGGCTGAGTAAGCCCCCCGATCAGGTTATAAAATACAGCACCGTTAAAAAAATCGGTAACCTTCAGCGTTGACAAACCACCTTGCGCTGTGATCGTTAATGACGGATAAAAATAGGTCCTGGCCAGGTTCGTATTTTCAAATGAGGAACGATAGGCATATTCAGCCGCCTGTACATCCGGCCGGTTCGCCAGCAATTGTGCGGGTAAGCCGGTATGCAGGCTGGAATCGATCGACTGCGTTTCAAGTGTCCCTCTCGTTATGGTACCGGGTGGATCGGCCAGTAAAATACTTAGCGCGTTCTCATATTGACGGATCTGCTGACGAATATCTGGTACAGAAACTTCTGCCGCATATCGGTTAGCCTCACTTTGCACCACCGCCGCACCATTTACGATATTACCTTCCTTTAATTCCTTCATGGTTTCTACTTCCTTCACGCGGCTGCTGATCGTCTGCTGGGTGATCTGCAGTTGCTTATCGAGGGCAAGTAAAGAATAATAACTGCCGGCAATAGCGGAGATCAATTGTGTCTGGATAGCGTTTTTGGAAGCTTCGCTGCGCAGCAGGTCAGCCAGGGCAGCTTTCTTAGCGCTGCTCAATTTACCCCAAAGGTCGGCTTCCCAGGAGGCAGAAAGCTGCGCCTGGTAGGTGGTCGTTCCCAGGTCAATGCCGAGCCCGGGGGGCAGATTAAGTGCGGCGCCTGACGCTTTGCTTCTTTGTACGGTTAATCCCGCGCTAAGGCTTGGAAGATAGGCGGCCTTCGATTGATCGACCGCAGCACCTGCCGCTGCCATACGCTGCATCGCGATCCGAAGGTCCAGATTCCGGTTCAAACCCCTGGTGATCAGATTTTGCAAAATGGTGTCAGTGAACAATGTTCTCCATGGCAGGTTCGCCAGGCTGGTCGTATCCGTGGTTTCTTTTCGGAACAACCTGTCGGTTAGAAGCTCAGGTCTGTCATATTTGCGGGTGACACAGCCTGCGGTCAGCAGGAGCATGATCAGGCCCGCAAAGTTTTTTATGATATTTCGTTTCATGATTTCGGATGTTAAATATTTTGATGGTTCAATTATTGGATTCCGCTGCCTGCGGACCGGCTGGTTTAACAAAGCGTTCCTGGATCAACTGGAAAATGACGAAAAGCACCGGTACAATGAATACGCCGATCAGTGTGCCGAACAACATACCGCCGACCGCACCTGTACCGATCGAACGGTTGCCTTTTGCTCCGGCACCGGAAGCTAAGGTCAGCGGCACCAGCCCCAGTATGAAGGCAAAGGAGGTCATGATGATCGGCCTTAACCTGGCCAGTGCCCCTTCGATGGCAGCATCCCCTACGGAGAGTCCGGCTTTTCTTTTCATCACTGCGAACTCGACGATCAGGATGGCGTTCTTAGCTAACAGACCGATCAGCATAATGAGCGTGATCTGCAGGTAAATGTTATTTTCGACACCGAAAAGCTTCGCAAAAATAAATGCCCCGGCAAGCCCTACCGGCAAAGAAAGCAATACAGCCAGGGGCAAAATATAACTTTCATATTGGGCACTTAGCAGGAAATACACGAACACGAGGCAGAGAATGAATATAAAAATGGTTTGATTGCCGCCGGCGATCTCTTCCCGGGTAAGTCCGGAAAAGTCGTAGGTGTAGCCTTCAGGAAGCGTTTGTGCCGCGACCTCTTTGACCGCTTTGATCGCATCGCCCGAACTGTAGCCTGGCTTAGGAGCGCCGTTTATGGTCACAGCCGTAAACAGATTAAAGCGGTTGATAGATTCCGGCCCGTATACCCTGGTCAGGCTAATGAATTCTGAGACCGGCGCCATTGCGCCGTGTTGGTTCCTGACGAAGATCCTGTTAAGGCCTTCGACATGTGCACGGTAATTCGTGTCCGCCTGCACCATAACACGGTATTGTTTACCGAAACGATTGAAATCGGAGGCATAAACACCGCCGTAGTAACCTTGCAATGTACTCAGGACGGCCGTAACGCTGACGTTGGCTTCCTTGCATTTAGCCACATCGATATCGGCCAGGTATTGCGGAAACGTCGGGTTGAACGCCGTAGCGGCATACAGGATCTCCGGTCGCTGGTTAAGCGCGGCCAGGAACTTAGCGTTGACCGCTGCCAATTGCTGGATATCCCCTCCGGTCTTATCCTGTAATTGCATTTCAAAGCCATTCGTATTGCCAAATCCCTGTAAGGTCGGCGGGGCGAAAAAGATAATGCGGGCCCCTTTAATGCCGGCGGTCATGCCGAATAGTTTGCCAATTAGGCTCTGGATGTCCTGGCCTTTGCCCTCACGGTCCTTCCAGGGTTTAAGTTTCATGAAAACTACCCCGTAAGATCCGCCGGCACCACCGATGATGCTCCTGCCGCCTACTCTAACGATAGAGGCCATTTCGGGCAACTGTTTGGCGATAGCTTGTACCTCGTCAGTAACAGCCGTTGAACGTTCCAGAGAAGAACCTGGCGGCAAGGTAATATCACAGATAATAAAACCCTGATCCTCGTCAGGTACGAACCCTTTTGGCGTTGTACTGATCAGCCAGTAAAAAATACCGGAAAAGAACAGGATCATCAGGCCTGCCAGCCATTTATGTTTGGTCAGAAACGAGACCGAGCCCTTATATTTCTGGGTAATAGCGTCAAAACTATGATTGAACGCGGTATAGAACCTTTGAACGAAATTTGTTTTAGGGTGTTCGCCGGCAATGTGCGGCTTTAACAACAACGCGCATAATGCCGGGCTTAAGGTCAATGCGTTAACCGCGGAAATGATGATCGCGATTGCCAGGGTCAGACCAAATTGTTTATAGAAGACGCCAGAAGAACCGGCTATGAAAGATACCGGTAAAAATACTGCTGCCATAACAAGTGTGATCGAAATGATCGCACCGCTGATCTCGCCCATTGCCTGCGATGTTGCGGCTTTAGCAGAGGTAGCCCCATGGTCAAGCTTGGCATGAACCGCTTCGACGACCACGATAGCGTCATCCACAACGATCCCTATTGCTAAGACAAGGGCGAACAAGGTGAGCAGGTTAATGGTAAATCCAAATAAGTTGAGGAAGAAAAAAGTACCGATGATCGCTACCGGGACCGCGATGGCCGGTATCAGGGTGGACCGGAAATCCTGAAGGAACAGGAACACCACGATGAAAACCAAAATAAATGCCTCGATCAGGGTATGTATCACTTTTTCGATGGAAGCATCCAGGAAGTCATTGGCGTTATAAAGCGATTCGTATTTTACACCGGGAGGAAATGATGCCGAAGCTTTTTGAAGTGATGCCTCTACGTTCCGGATCAGGTCGTGTGCATTCGAACCGGCGGTCTGGTTTACGGCTACTGCGATGGTCGGCAAGCCGTTTGCGGCGCCTTTGTTGGCATAACTTAATGCCCCCATTTCAATACGGGCCACATCTTTCAACCGGAGCATATCGCCGCCCGAATTAGCCCTGATGATGATATTTTCAAATTCTTCCGGGGTTTTCAGCCGGCCCTTATATTTGATCACGTATTGAAACGCCTGGTGGCTGTTCTCACCGAACTTTCCCGGCGCTGCTTCCACATTTTGCTCCGCCAGTACGGCATTGATATCATCGGGTACCAGACCGTAACTCGCCATTACATCCGGTTTTAGCCAGATCCGCATCGAATAATCCTGGTTGCTGAACAGCGTAGCGTCACCTACACCCTCGATCCTTTTAACTTCGGGAATGAGATTGATGTTGGCAAAATTCTGAAGAAAGGTCTCGTCATAGGAAGGATTGCTGCTGTAAAGATCGAAGATCAGCACCATGCTGCTCTGTCTTTTACTGGTCGTAACACCGGCCCTGATCACCTCTGCGGGTAACAGCGCAGTTGCTTTGGAAACCCGGTTCTGCACGTTGACCGCTGCAATGTCCGGATCTATGCCCAATTTAAAATAGACCGTAATGACCGCTGTTCCGTCGTTACTGGCGGTCGATGACATATAAGTCATGTTTTCTACTCCATTAATGGATTCCTCCAAAGGGGTGATCACACTCTTGATCACCGTTTCTGCATTGGCACCATTATAAGCCGCTGATACGACTACGGTCGGCGGGGCTATTTCAGGGTATTGGGATATGGGCAGGGAGGTTAAGCCAAGTACGCCCAGGATCACTATTATAATAGAGATCACCGTGGATAGTACCGGTCTTTCTATAAATTTCTGTAACATGATAATTGTATTTAGTGTTGTGAAAGAATTAGTGATCGGCGGACTACTTTAATTCTCCATAGATCTTGGAACTGCTGACCATCTCCGGCTGGATCTTTAAACCATCCTTTAAATTGCCGGCACTTTCAATGACGATACGATCACCCGCCTTTATGCCGGAATTGACCACATATAATTGCCCGGTGGTCAGGTTCGCAATGTTGATCTCGCTGCTTTTGATCACATTATCCGCACCGACCGTATAGATGAAATGTTTTCCCTGCAGTTCATAGGTCGATTTTTGCGGGACAAGTAAAGCATCAGTGATACTTTGAGGGACGCGCAAGGTCGCGCTTCCCCCGCTACGGATCAGGCCATCGGGATTGGGGAATATAGCCCGGAAACTGGCAGAACCCGTTTCGGTATTGATGAGCCCGTTCACCGTTTCCACCCTGCCGGTATGCGGATAAGCTGTCCCGTCTGAAAGGGTCAAAGAAACTTCCGGCAGGTTTTTCAGTTTCTGCGCAATGTTGCTTCCTTTATAGTTCCTGGAAAATTCGAGTAACTGTTTTTCATTCAGCGAAACATACGCGTATACATTTCCATTATTGGATATCGTAGTTAATGGCTGCGGGTTTTGGCTATTGACCAGGCTGCCCAATTTATAAGGCACGGCGCTGGCTATTCCGTCTACCGGGCTCGCAATATTGGTATAACCAAGGTTTGTGCGGGCGTTGTACAAGTTCGCCTGGGCCTGAGCAAGTATCGCTTTTTTTGATTTAATGGCATTCTCGGCAAACTCAAGTTCATAATGGCTGATTATTCCCTTATCGACCAAGGGTTTGGTCTTATTATATTGTAACTGCGCGGTGTTCAGGTCTGCTTCAGCGGCAGTGACCAGGGCCATTGAATTACGCACTTCCTGTTCATATTGCGGCGCATTGATCTTGAAAAGTCTCTGTCCTTTCTTTACGATAGAACCTTCATCAAAAAAGATCCCTTCAATAAATCCTTCGACCTTCGGCCTGATCTCGATATTTTGCTTGCCTTGCAGAACGGCGGGAAATGTAAGGTATAAGGTCGCTGACTGCGCGCTTAATTCCATGACCTGGAATTTTTGCGGCGGCAAAGTTGCAGAAGTTTCCGGTTTAGCCGGGCTGTTTCCGCAGGAACTTAGCATTACTGCGATTGCAACGGTGCTCATTAAGGTAAGTGCATATTTTTTCATGATAACAATTTTTAAGTGTTGGATTGTGACCAAGATTTCCAATAGCTGTGCCATTGAATTAATTTATTGAAAATCAGATGTATATGGGATTTTTTCGCGATTGCGATAAGTTTAATATCGACGATTAGCGAAAATAGCTGCGATATAAGGCTATGCGGTTGTCTTATGGCCTGCCGGCAATAATCCCTTTAATACTCCTTAATACAGCAGCATGTCTCTACGCTTTTTTACTTCAGGAATCTGACAGACTTTTTATTCCGCACCCGGTTTCGCTAACATTTTCGCTGATAAGCGATATGCCGCTGATATAGAAATGCTGCTAATGCTTCAATTATTTAATAATCAACTATTTAACTGTATGGCACTGCTCTTGCCAATGGTGATTGTCCGCGAATTGACCAAAGTATCCGTGGATTAAATGATCATAAAGATGAAACACATAACAGGAATAGTGATGCTCAGCGGGATATACCCGGTAATTATGGTAATAGGTTTTGTGCTCATCGTTGCCCTTGCCTTTATCAGTTACCGGCAACACCTCAGTAAAGAGGTCTATAGCAGTGATATCCGCGCACTACAGCAAATAGTGGATGACCGTTCAGCCTGCCTGGAGCAGGTCAATGAAGAAAGAGACTGGCTGATCAAAGAGATACATCACCGGGTAAAGAATAATTTGCAGATCGTGATCAGTTTGTTAAATACCCAGTCTGCCTACCTAAGCAGTGAAGAGGCAAGGGAAGCCATTAAGAACAGTCAGCACCGGATGTACGCGATCTCCCTCATCCATCAGAAACTGTACCAGGCAGACAGCTTGTCCACGATCGATATACCACTTTATATCTCAGAACTGGTCACTTACCTTAAAGAGGAATATGACGTTAGCGAAAATATCACCTTCAAAATGGAAATGGTGCCGTTGAACCTCGATGTCGCCTATGCCGTACCGCTCGGACTGATCATCAATGAGGCGATCAGCAATACGTTGAAATTCGCCTTTCCGGAGTCTGGTCCGGGACAGTTGACCATCAGACTGGAAAGTGCCGATCAGGTCAATTATTTACTGGAGATAGCCGATAACGGGATAGGGCTGCCAGGAGAATTCGACATTGATCGCCATGATTCATTAGGGACAAGCCTGATGGCAGGCCTGAGCACACAGCTGCGGGGTGTGTTCAATATGAAGAACGATGATGGCGTGGTCGTTACGCTCGCATTCCGGCAGTCTGAATCGGTAAAATACAACCTGGCAGCCATTTAAGATCTGATAAACCAATATGATGAAAGAAAATATACTAATTGTTGAAGATGAGTTCATTGTTGCCAATGACCTGCGCTTAATGCTGACCAAGAACGGGTATGATGTATGCGGCATAGCTGCTTCTGTCCAGGAGGCCCGGCGTCTGGTTGAAAAACAAAAACCCACCTGGGTATTGCTGGATATCTTTTTACAGGAAGGTTCTATGGGGATCGATCTTGCCGGCTTTTTAACGGAAAAGAACATCGGCTTCATTTACATTTCTGCCAATACTAATCAGAGTGTGCTGGAAGCGGCAAAGGCCACCCAACCATACGGGTTTTTGGTAAAACCCTTTCGCGAAAAAGAACTACTGATCATGTTGGATATTGCCCGTGAAAAACACCAGGGCAACCTGCAGTTCGTACAGCAACGGGAACTGATCCTGCAAAAACAACTGGAATCCATACTGGCGGTTCCGGGTGCGGATGATAAGCTTGCGAAGATCCCGGGTACATTCCAGGCCCTGATCCCTTTTGACCTGATGAAACTGAATATGCTTAAAAAGCGGGACGTCGAGGAGGTTAGTTTTATCCGTATCGGCTTTGATGAGTATCAGCAATTAAAAGATCAGGAACTACCTGCTTTAGTTGGTTCGAGCCAGCAGGATATCGGTCGCTACAAACCTGTCCTGGCCGGGCAGGATCAAAAAGGCTGGTTCAATGAGGACGATTACCGGAAAAGCCTGATGGACGATCCCTGGGAAAAAAAACTCGCCGGGCATTTTCAGCTGGCCTCCAAACTGATCATGCCCTTAACACTTTCCGGCGGCGACAGGGCACAGTTGACCTTTTATAGCAGGAAGGCCAAAGCTTATGCACATACCCATCTGCACTTACTTAACAGATCTGAACGATCGATACTGGCTTTATTTGAGCAACTGCTGCGTCAGGACCGCAATTTAGTAACGACAAAAACCCTGGCAAGTGATGTCCAGCAGTTCAACACACGGCAGGAGATCTCCAATAACCGCTTTGACGGGATCATTGGTAACAGCCCGTCCTTGTTACAGATCCTGGATAATATCAAACTTGCCGCACCGGCCCAGATCTCCGTTCTGATCCTTGGCGAAAGCGGTACCGGTAAAGAGCGGATCGCGCAATGCATTCATAAGCTATCTCCCAGGAAAGCCAAACCGATTATTACAGTGAATTGTGCCGCCATGCCGCTCGAACTGATAGAATCAGAATTGTTCGGACATGAAAAGGGAGCTTTCACAGGTGCTACCGACAAACGGATCGGCAAATTTGAATTGGCGGACGGCGGGACCATTTTTCTGGATGAGATCGGCGAACTGCCCCTGGATTCTCAGGTAAAGCTTTTACGCGTGTTGCAGGAAAAGGAAATTGAACACGTCGGTGGAAGTAAAACGATCAAGGTAGATGTCAGGATCATCGCCGCAACCAATAAGAAACTGGAAAAGGAAGTTGCGGAAGGGCGTTTTCGGCTTGATCTTTATTACCGGTTGAACGTATTTCCGATCGAATTGCCGCCTTTACGCGAGCGTAAGGCGGACATCGGCCTGCTAGCCCAGCATTTCGTCAGTAAATACAGCCCGCAAATGGGTAAAAATATCAGCGGCCTGAGCAAGGCGGCGCTCGCACAGCTAGAAAGCTATAACTGGCCCGGAAATATCCGTGAACTGGAACATTTGATCGAGCGGAGTACCTTACTCGCCGAGGGACCGCAGATCACCTACATTCAGTTGCCGACTGCTGAACCTGCCACAGAACAGGATAAAGTTCAATTCAATGACGGTAAGTTAAAAACGCTCGAAGAAATGGAAGCGCAGCATATTCTTAATGTGCTTCGTAACTGCAACGGCAAAGTTTGCGGTATGGGCGGAGCGGCAGAAATACTGGGCCTGCCGCCAAGTACGCTGAACTCCAAGATCAAGAAATTGGGCATCAAGCGCGAATCATATTTTAACCAATAGAATGGCCCATATATATAATTAATGGTTCTAAATAGACATTGAAGCGGCTGAGACAGCAACGTACCTTTAACTAAAACCTAAAAAGAGATCGAAAAAAATTGCTGATAAATATATCGGCCAGGAAGTGAATTGCCATGAAAATACACATTACGATATTAGCCATTATTCTGAATTGCTGTTGGTTGCATTCCGCCTCTGGTCAGGGAACCGAAGAGGTGATGACGCTGGAACAGGTTTTTCAATTGGCGGTCAGGCATAGCGTTTCCCTGCAGATAACTTCTAAAAATTCAGAGATCGCCCGCCAGCAACTTGATATGAGCAAAGACAGGCGCCTCCCCGAGATCGGTACCGGATTAAGTTACGGTTATATCAGTAATGCAGATATCTGGACACCTTCCTTTGCTGAACACCTGAAAAGTAATATACCGCACCAATTCACAGCATTTTCCCTCGCCGCTTCAGAGACCATTTATCAGGGTGGACTAGTCGATCATACGATCGAACGCGCCTCGCTGGAAGAAAAGGTCGCTCAGTTGAGTCAGGAAAAGAACATCCAGGAGATCAAATTACTGGTCGCGGGCCAGTTCCTGGACATCTGCCGGCTGATCAACCAGCGCAGGGTCTATATGAACAATACCAAACTCGCGCAGAAACGCCTGGCCAATATCCTGACCATGAAAAAACAGGGAATGGTCACTGAAAATGATGTGCTCCGCACCCGCCTGACGATCTCTGATCTTACCCTGGCGGTTAAAAAGGTTGATAACAACTTAAATATCCTTAACCGGCAGCTTAATATCCTGACGGGACGTGAAGACACTGCCCGCATCACACCGGACACTACTTTGCTGAAACGACAAGTGATGTTGAACCCGCTGAACTACTATCAAAGTTCGGCTTTAGCCAACAATCATGAATTAAAGATCGCAGCTGCCGATAACCTGATCGCTGAAACGAACATCAGGATATTAAAGAGTGAAAGAATGCCTGTTATCAGCCTGTTCGCCGGCAGTAACCTTCAGCGCCCGTACCTCAACAGCATGCCGGCCACGGACATATTCTTCAATGTCTGGCAGGCGGGTATCAGTATCCGCTACAATATTTCCTCTACCTACCAGGCTCCGAAAAAGATACGATACGGCGTACTCCGGTTGGAACAAAGCCAGCAGAGGGAGGTGCTCGCCAAACAACAGCTGAATGTTGCGGTCAGCAGCTATTACATCAAGCATAATGAAGCACTGGACGAGTTACTGACGCTTAGATCCGACCTGCTATCTGCCAATGAGAATTACCGGATCGTAGAGAAAAAATATTACAACCAGTTATCCCTGCTTACAGATATCATCGACGCATCCAACACCAAGATCGAAGCAGAGGTTAAGGTTGCAAATGCGGAGATCAATGTCGCCTATACCTATTACCAGCTTCTTAAGGCAATCGGATCACTTTAACCCAATTAAAAGAAATCACATGGATCAGCTTAAATTCACTCCCCGCACAAAAACAGTAACGGTGATCGTATTAAAATCCCTCGCCGCTGTTTTGCTAATTGTCGCGATATACTGGGGCGTAAGGGTCTTTTTCGATCTGGATAAAACGCTTTATACGAATGACGCGCAGGTCGAAGAGTATATCAACCCGATCAGCGTCCGCATCAGCGGCTATATAAAAGAGGTAAGATTTCAGGAACATCAGCTGGTGAAGAAGGGGGATACGTTGCTGGTGATTGATGACCGGGAATACCAGATCCAGCTCCAACTGGCTGAAGCTGCATATCTTTCCGCAACAGCGGCCAGAAACGTTACGACTTCAGCCGTAAATACCGTGGAGAGCAATGTAAGCGTCAGCGATGCGAATATTAAAGCCAGTGAAGCAAAATTGTGGAATGCGCAACAAAACCTGCACAGGTTCGAAAATCTGTTAAAGGATGGCGCAGCTACCCAGCAGCAGTTCGACCAGGTCAAAACCGAATACGATGCACTTGTTGCACAGACCCGTGCGCTGGTCCAGCAACGCCGTACAGTAAAATTCAATACCAGCGAAGTTGCCGGTAAAGTAAGCGTAAATGAAGCGGATATCAAACGTGCCAGGGCGGCGGTAGATATGGCCCGGTTGAACTTGTCTTATACCACGGTCATCGCTCCTTATGACGGCGTGACCGGCAGAAGGTTGGTTCAGGAAGGACAATTGTTACAGGCCGGGCAGACCCTGGTATCTTTGGTTAGAAATGACAGTAAATGGGTGGTCGCCAATTATCGGGAAACGCAGATCTCGCAGTTGCATATTGGCCAAAGAATGGTGATGGTGGTTGACGGCTATGAAAAGATCCGTATTACGGGCCGGATCACAGCTATAGCGCAGGCCACCGGATCAAGGTTCTCCGCGATACCGGTGGATAACTCCACAGGGAATTTTATTAAAGTTCAGCAACGTATACCGGTTAAGATCGCCTTAGAGCCTGACGGCCCGTCAGTTTCCTTATTGCGTGCCGGGATGAATGTTGAAGTAAGAGCAGCCGACTAAACCAGGAAATCATGTTTGAGATCAAAGACCTGTTTTATAAGTGGCTGCCGGTTTATATCAAGCTGCCTGTCCTTTTTATCCTGTTATTCACGATCCTTACAGCCAACGGTGTCTTTCTGGGCAATACGACCGACATGTACAGCAGCCTCGGCGTCTACACGGAATCCTTCACCATGGCCTATAACGCGCTTTATATCGGAATGGGCCTGGGACTGATCTTCCACGTCCGGTTAAAGATGCGCTTTACCAATAAAACATTGCTGCTGACGGGGCTCTCGGCCATGCTAATACTAAACGGCATCTGTGCTTTAACAAGTGAACCGGCCATTATAATCGCTTGCTGTTTACTGCTTGGCTTTTTAAAGATCTGCGCATTGATAGAAACCTATATCATCTGGCTGATCGTGTGGAGCAAGAAAGGGGAACGCAGCCGCTCGTATCCTTTCATCTACTTCACAGCACTTGCCGGACTTTACCTGGTCACCTGGCTGACGACCCACCTGGCTTATTTATATAACTGGCGTTTGGCCTATGGGGTGATCATAATCCTGCTGCTGGTCAGCTTGCTGTTAACCTTGTTGTTCGTGGAGAACCATGGACTCAACCGAAAATTCCCGCTTTACCAGCTTGATCTTACCGGGTTGCTCTTGCTCGGCACCGGGATGATGTTCTTAAATTACCTGATCGTATACGGTAAGGTAGAGAATTGGTTTTATTCGGTACGGATCACGGCTTCCCTGATCGCAGCGATCATGGCGCTGCTGCTTTTTATGATCCGCCAATTAAAAATTAAGCGGCCTTTTTATAACCTGGCTTTATACAAAGATCCTAATTTCAGGACCGGATTGCTTTATTTCCTGTTACTGGGGGTATTTATTCCATCTACCTTTCAATCCGCCTTTGCTGTCAATATCCTGCATTTTGAAATGGTGCGTAATGCAGAACTCAATCTGTACCTGATCCCCGGGATCTTTGCCGGCGCGCTTTTTTGTTACTGGTATTACGCTAAGGGCTTCAATACCGATCTGATCATTATCATCGGTTTTTCGGCCATGGTGGCCTATCATATGTTCATGTATAGCTACTTTGTCAGCGATCTGAACATGAATGCGTTTTGGTTACCCTCGCTGGTCAAAGGATTTGGTATGGGTGTACTCTATATCTCGATCGGTCTTTACACATCAGCAACGTTAAATATGAGCTCCGTTCTGACCGCCTCCGGATCAAGTATATTATTCCGTTCATTTTTAGGAAGCGGTTTTTTTTCAGCTTTATATACTTACCTGCTGTACGTCCAGCGAATAAAACATTTTAACCGGCTGGTAGAATTAGCGGAAGTCAGTACTTTTCAGCCTACCGGAACTTCAGGTCCTGCAGATCAGTTCCGGTATTTGCAAGGCCAATCCATACTGGCAGCTTCCAAGGAACTGACCGGCTATATTATCATTGCCGGCTTGCTACTGGTGCTCTTATTAATTGTCCGCTTGGTCGTCAAACGCATTTCCGTGATCCCTGGACTAACTCATCAACGCGTAGCTCCTCAAACCTAATACAATATTTCATGAAAAGAATAATCGTTATCGGCGGCGGGTTTGCCGGGGTGAACCTGATCCAGCATCTTAAGGCTTGTGAGGATGTTACCGTTACACTCGTGGACCGGAATAATTACAATTTTTTTCCACCGCTGCTCTACCAGGTCGCTACCGGTTACCTGGAGGCATCCAGTATCAGTTTCCCTTTCCGTAAGTTATTCCGGCATCGCCCGGAAGTACGTTTTCATATGGGCGAACTGCTGCGTGTTGAACCTGAAAATCACCGCGTCATACTATCGACAGGAGAAATGTTCTACGATATACTCATCTTTGCCACCGGTGCGGAAACGAATTATTTCGGCAATGAAAATGTCCGGCAGCAGGCCTTGCCGATGAAAACCATCGAGGATGCGATCAATCTTCGCAACCATTTTTTGCTGAGCCTCGAAAAAGCCTCCCGTACAGAGAATGCAGCAGAAAGAGAAAAACTAAGGACCGTTGTAATAGCCGGTGCCGGTCCTACGGGAGTCGAAGTTTCAGGTATGCTGGCGGAGATCCGGAAAAATATTTTACCAAAAGATTATCCGGAATTAGCGAAAGCAGGCGGAAACTCACATATCTATCTGGTTGATGGTGGCGCAAAAGTACTGGGCCCGATGAGCGCTACCGCTCAGGATTATACCTATGAGACTCTCCTGGATATGGGGGTCGAGATCAAACTCAATAAGCATGTAAAAGATTTTACGGACGGAAAAGTGATCTTCAATGATGGAGAAGAGATCGTTACCGGGACACTGGTATGGGCGGCTGGCGTTGCCGCTTCGGTATTTCAGGGCATCCCGGAAACCTCGATTGGTCGGGGCCGGCGTATGCTGGTCAATCAATTCAATCGCGTTGCCGGCCTGAATGATATATTCGCTATTGGCGATACGGCTCTCATGCCGGATGCTCCGGGTTACCCGAACGGTCACCCGCAGTTGGCGCAGGTAGCCATTCAGCAAGGGAAAAACCTGGCCTTAAACCTGCTGAAGCTGAGTAAGGGTAAAAATATGGCGGCTTTCAACTATATCGACAGGGGAACGATGGCTGTGATCGGACGTAATAAAGCGGTCGCCGACCTTCCTCATCCCCGCCTGAACCTTAAAGGCATCCTGGCTTGGTTGATGTGGGTGATCGTACACCTGGTATCGCTGCTGGATTTCCGGAACAAGATCAAAACGCTTTGGAACTGGACCGGCGCTTATCTGACCAGGGATCAATACCTGCGGTTCATTATTCGTCCGGACAAAACGAATGATTAAGACCATGCTCAGGCGGTAACCATATTATTCTCACTGATCAGGATGCCTTTCAGGCCGGTGTCTGTTTCCACAGTATACAAAAACTTGCGGCCGGAATTGCCGCCTGCACCATAGTTAAATGCCGTTACCGATACACTTTCGAGCGCGAAGGATTGGTCAGCACAATTGGTCAGCTTACCTTCGCGAAGAAAAAAATCTTCTGAATAACCTCTTTCATGAAGCCCGATAACGATCCGGCTCAAAGGACGGGCAGCGCGGCTGCTCTTTTGGGTAAAATACGTTTCCATAAAATCAAATTAAGACCGCAACACGCTCTGTTACGGCATATGATGTTAAACAATCCAGATGCCAATGAAGTAAAACATTGATAATCAGTATTTTGAATTTATAAACCTGCACCGCTTCGCAATGATATTTCATTTATTAACGAAAATCATCATTAAATAAAGCGGGCGTTCCCCCGGACGTTTTTGATCATCAGCGAAAATAGTGACCGTCCCTCGCTAATCGGCGAAATACAGACGATTGCCATCGGTCTGTATAATTGCAATTAGCTGTTTTATAACAAGTTACAAACAGGGCATTCGTATTGTAATCTCCTGGTCACTGTGTGAATCATAACACTCGCCGGTCATTAGGATATGTCAAAGCCATCAGCAGAACTAGATCACTTACGGTGCTTGCAGGAACTAACTGCAGCGATAGCTGCCGCAGACAATAACCTGGCCTCACCTGAATTTTTAACGGGTATTTATAAAATGTTGAACCGGCTCACCGTATCCGCCCAACTGGATATTTCTCTCTTGCCGATGCTCAGAATAGACGACCACTATACCTTCCAGGATCCGCGCTCTGTCGCGGAACAGGGCGTCGGAGAGCGGCAAAATCTATTTGATTTTCTGACCAATACCTACCGGCTGAAGCCCGAAGTGATCTTGCTGGATCCGATCCCGGATGAACTGTCAGAAAAATACCCTTATCTCCACGGTCTGAGAGCGTGTGACAGGAATTATTTTGCCCTGATCCCCATCCTTTACAGCAACGAGCTGATCGGCGTGGTAGAGTTGTTACCACAACCCGGAAAAAGCTTATCGATGCGGTCGATCGATGCTTTAAGCCCGGCAATGCCAGCCTTGAACCTATACTTTCAAAAAAGCCGGCAGGCTTTCGATAAGATGATCGAACAGTATCTGAAAGATAATTGTACCGTCTTACAACCGGCCGTCCAGTGGCGATTCAATCAGGCGGCCCGCCAGGCCATTTGTCTAAGCCCTGAACAAGCCGTGAAGGAGATAGAGGGGATCAAATTTGAAAAGGTACACCCCGTCTACGGCGCAATTGATATCAAAAACTCGACGATAAACCGTAACGAAGCCTTAAAAAAGGATCTGGGCGTTCAACTCGGTCTCCTGATCGCGCTTCTGGTCAAACTTGATGAAGCTTCGAAACTTGATCTGATCAGGGAAAAGATCAGTATCTGCCAAAGCTGGCTGCTAAAAATTGCGCAAAGCGAGATCTTTGAAGATTCGGAGATCAGCTACTATCTGGAAGCTGATATACATGTCTTTTTAAAAGAATTCGATCACAGTCGTGACGGATGGTCAGCAGAGATCAGTAACTATTTTAATTCACTGGATGAGCGCCATGGAGAAACTTATGTCTGCAGGCGTGTCCTGGAAGACAGCATGAATAAGATGATCCATACGATCAATGCGCAGGTGACAGCTCTGGACAGGGAAGTACAGCAGCATTTCCCCTGTTATTTTGAAAAATTTCAGACCGACGGCGTTGAATATGATTTTTACATCGGGCAGTCTATCTCCCCTTATAACCCGTTCTTTCAGTACCATCTGCAAAATGTGCGCTTGTTACAACTCGCGAACATGATCTCCGTTGTCAAAGCGGCCCATGATCTCCGTTCCAGCCTGACAACACCTGTGGAGATCACCCAGCTGATCTTTATCCAGCCGCATTGCATAGACATTAAGTTCAGGGTTGACGAAAGGCGCTTTGACGTCGAAGGTGCTTACAATATCCGCTATCATATCGTAAAAAAAAGGATCGACAAGGTGCATATCAATGGAACGAATGAAAGGCTAACGATGCCAGAAAAGATCGCGATCGTTTACATCAGCCCTAAGGATGCGGAAGAAATGATAGGCCATATCCGCTTTCTTCAAAAAAAGGGACTTCTGCATGATGATCTGGAATACTTGATCTCGAACCGTTGCAGGGCCTGTCAGGATTGAAGGCACTGCGTATCGGGGTAAATCTAAAAGAAGGCAGCACTCCGTGACAGCTATCAAAAAGGCGGATATGTATAACCATTAGACCTATAAGGGCATTGCCCCCCGGTGCTGACCAGGCTAATTTTGAAAGGTAACCGGAATAATTTTAAAACTCATTTAATAATAAAGAACATGACTTTAAAAGAACAGATCATTTATCAGGTAAATAACCGTGTTACAGATGTGCAAGATTTCGATATTCATCAGGAACTCGCGGAATTTATGAACGCCTTCGGACTAAAACCGGAGGATACCGGCGGGCAGATCAGTTTTACAGGTAAAGACCCGATCGTGCCCAGCACCATCAGGTTCGCGACGGCTACAGGCATCGGCCTCGCCACAAAAGCTGTTGCGATCGCTAAATTATGGAAATACCGTACCGGCGAAAGTCAGGATATCGCAATTGACCTGCGCAAGGTGATCCATAGATTATCACCGTTTTTTCAGGGAAAATGGGAAAAATTGAATGGTTTCAGTCCGGGGTTCCCAACCGAATTAGGTAGTCCTTTCGCCCCGAATTTCTACGCCACAAAGGACGGACGGCATGTCGTACCGCTGGACTTTTACAATCGCCTTCGTATCGCTACGCTTAAATTCTTAAATGTTCCTGAAGATAAAGAAGCGATTGCGGCCGCCATAGCCCGGTGGAATGCAGAAGAACTGGAGCAGGAAGCTAATGCTGCCGGGCTCGTAATGACCAAACTGCGAACTGTGGAAGAGTTTTTAGAGACCGAGCAATTTCAGGTATTACAAGGTCAACCGATCATCCGTATCGAAAAGATAGCTGACACAGCGCCGATACCGCTCAAAGAAGATCCCAGGTCACCGCTGGACGGTATCAGGGCTTTAGGGATGGGACACGTGATCGCAGGTGCAGGAACTGGGCGCGCCCTGGCTTTACATGGCGCAGATGTACTGAACATCTGGTCGCTGGAAGACACAGAAATGGAAAGCCTGTATGCGACGGCCGATGTAGGGATGCGTTCCGCTAAGCTCAACATCAAATCTCCTGAAGGCCTGGAAAAAATGAGAACACTGATCGCCGGGGCGGATGTCTTCTTCGCAAACCGCAGAGTTGGCTACCTGGAAAAATATGGCCTGTCTGCTGAAGATATGGCGGCCATAAAACCCGGTATTATACATGCAACCGTCTCCCTGTATGGTGAAGAAGGCCCATGGGCTACCTATGGGGGTTTTGATGTATCAGCGGGCGTGGCTACGGGTATCATGGCGCTGGAAGGTTCACTGGCCGAACCGAAATTGCCCTCGATCATGGTGGTGGATGATTACCTCGTCGCCTGGCTTATGTCTGCCGGAATAGCTGAGGCGCTTGTCAGGCGGGCTAAGGAAGGTGGTAGTTATAAGATCCATATCTGCTTGTCGAGAACGATCCTTTGGATGTTCCAGCTGGGTATTTTCGATATGGACTACGCCCGGAAAACCGCCGGGTCAGGTGAAGAGCACCTGTTCCTTGACCCCGTGCTTTTTTCAGCAGAGACACCCTTGGGAACTTACCAGGGTGTTGCCGAACAGGTGGATATGTCCCGCACACCGGGAAGTTATAAATATGCGCTGCTGCCGCGCGGCGCGGCGCAACCTGAATGGGAATAATTGTCGATCAAAAAAAACTATAAATATGGAACATTATCAATTGAACGGCACCCCATCTCTGCTGGTGCTGGACGGCGAGAACGGCAGGATACTGGCGTTTACGCCTGAAGGACGATTGCTTGGTGCGCTGCTGGATGACTGCGGCGGCACACCCGATGGCATTGCTGTAGATCATCTGAGAGGTCACATCTACTGGACGAACATGGGTGAAGACTATGACCAGAACGACGGCTTTATAGAACGCGTTGACCTCGATGGCGGGAACCGGACCATGATCATTCCGCCGGGAAAAACATTTACTCCGAAACAGCTCAAGATCGATGAAGTTAACGGACTTCTGTACTGGTGTGACCGGGAAGGAATGCGGATCATGCGCGCTGCGCTTGACGGCACAGGGATCACAACTTTACTGATCACCGGAAGAACCGAAGCAGACCGGCTGGACGAAACGCTTCATTGTGTAGGTATCGCCGTGGACCTTCCCAATAACTATTTGTACTGGACACAAAAAGGACCATCAGACGGTGGCCAGGGCCGGATATTCCGGGCTCCCCTGAACCCGGCCGGAAATTACGTACCCGATCACCGGAAAGATATTGAATTATTATTCGACCAGTTGCCTGAACCCATCGATCTCGATCTGGATCTCTTGGCCGGTCACTTATACTGGACTGACCGTGGCGCTCCGCCGGAGGGTAATTCGGTGAACCGCGCTGATCTGAAAGGACATGCTCCTTTAAAAAAGGAATTATTGCTCAACGGACTGCAGGAAGCGATAGGGCTGAGCCTGGATGTCAAAAACAGCAGAATGTATTTCTGCGATCTGGGTGGAAATATCTACTGCAGCCGCATCGGCAGCCAAACCCGTTGTCAGCTCCACCAGGGTGATGGCCGGTTCACGGGGCTGGTATATTACGATCCTGAACGCCTGTCACCGCAACAGTAGATTTGAATGCCCGCTTGATTAAAAAACAAATTCATCATACTTAATACTAACAACATGCAACAATTAGTTGAGAAACAACGCGATTACTTTAACAGTAATGCGACCAAGCCTGTAGCCTTCCGCTTAGCGATGCTTAAGAAACTTAAGGAAGTGCTTTTTGATAACCAGTCATTGCTTGACGAGGCGATCAATAAAGATTATGGTAAATCCCGGTTTGAAACCATTCTGACGGAACTTTACGTGGTCTTTGATGATATTGACACCGCTATCAGGAACCTGGAAGAATGGGCCGCACCCAAAACGGTTGAAACCAATTTACTGACCGCTCCTTCGACCGCTTATATCATGCCTGAACCCCTTGGTGTGAGCTTGGTTATTGGCCCCTGGAACTATCCCTATCAGCTGGCCCTTGCACCAATCGTGGCGGCCATAGCGGCCGGTTGCACCGTCGTGCTGAAGCCAAGCGAATTAACGGTTCACAGCAGCGGTATCCTGGCGAAGTTGCTGAATGAACATTTTGACCCGGAATATATAACAGTAGTTGAGGGCGATATTCCCGTAACCACCGCTTTACTGGAACAACAATTTGATAAGATCTTTTTTACGGGCAGTGTGCCGGTAGGCAAGATCGTTTACCAGGCAGCTGCCAAGCACCTGACACCGGTGACGCTGGAACTTGGCGGCAAAAGCCCGGTGATCGTGATGGATGATGCAGACCTTGACCTGACGGTAAAGCGGCTGGTTTGGGGAAAGTTCCTGAACAGCGGTCAGACATGCATCGCGCCCGACTATGTATTTGTGCATCAATCCATAGAAAAAGGTTTTCTGGAAAAACTGGTGGAAGAGATAAAGTCCCGCGACTACAGTATCGCTAACGGGAATTACGTCCAGATCATTAATGACCGGAACCTCGGCAGGATCATGGGGATGGTCGATAATGCCAAGGTCCATTTTGGTGGTGATCATAATGCTGCGGACCGCTACATCGGCCCGACGGTGATGACAGGAGTAACCTGGGAAGATAAGATCATGCTCGATGAGATCTTCGGGCCGATCCTGCCGGTATTGGAGGCTTTTGAAAACCTTGATGAGGTCATACAGCAGATCAAGGCTCACCCCAAGCCATTGGCCTTATACCTGTTCACCGCTAATGAAGCAGTAATGGAAAAAGTGCTTTCTGAAGTATCTTTTGGCGGCGGGTGCGTTAATGATACGATCATGCATATCGCTAACGGCGCTTTGCCATTCGGCGGAGTTGGTCACAGCGGTATCGGAAGTTACCATGGCGAGGAAGGTTTCAGGTCATTCTCGCACTATAAAAGTGTATTGAACAAGCCGCTGGTTCCTGAACCCGATATCAAATACTCTCCATATACAGCCGAAAAGCTGGCGATGATGGAATCACTGATCGGCTAAACACAACTTTTACTTAACCATAGTTTTAATTATTAATATCATGAATATAGAAGCCGCTGTAATGAATGGTGCCGGTCAGGCATTCGAGATCACGACCGTTGATCTGAACACGGAGCTTCAACCCGGCGAGATACTTGTAAGGATCGTCGCAACGGGTTTATGCCACACCGATCTTTCGGTCCGCGACGGGCATTTACCAGTTCCTTTGCCTGCTATTCTGGGACATGAAGGGGCTGGCATAGTAGAGCGCGTCGGGTTGGGCGTAACCAAAGTACTCCCGGGTGACCCTGTAGTTTTGGCGCCGTCCAGCTGCGGGAAATGCCATTCCTGCATTTCAGGCCACCCGTCCTATTGCAGTGATATGTTCTTACTGAATGTTAAAGGACCCAGAACTGATGGTTCTTGCCCGTATCACGATCAGCACGGAAAGGAACTCGGAGGATTTTTCTTCGGTCAGTCCTCTTTTGCTACCTTTTCACTGACCACGGAAAGAAACGTAGTTAAAGTTTCAGCAGAGGTACCCCTGGAAATGCTTGGCCCGCTCGGCTGCGGCCTGCAGACCGGGGCCGGTACGGTATTAAATGCCTTGAAGCCCGGCGCGGGCGACAGCATCATTATCTTCGGTATTGGGCCGGTCGGGCTCGCCGGCCTGATGGCCGCTCAGGCAGCCGGTTGTACTACGATCATCGCGGTAGACATTCATGAGAACAGGTTAGAAATAGCAAGGTCGCTCGGGGCTACCCATACGATCAACAGCGGCGAACACGATGTATCAGCCTATGTTCATCAGCATATTTTACCGGGAGGCGTGGATTACGCAATGGACACCACCGGAAGGAACGAGGTGATCAATAAGGCGGTATACACCTTGAAGGCCAGAGGTAAGTGCGCTTTGGTCGCTATTTCCGGTTCGGAAAAGCTGGAGATCGAAAACGCCGCCTTACTGACAGGAAAATCGATCGAATACGTACTGGAAGGCGACAGTTTACCGGATATATTTATTCCTAAGCTGATCGCTTTGTACCAGACCGGTAAATTCCCGTTCGACAGACTGCTCACATTTTATGATCTTAAAGACATCAATCAGGCGGTTAGCGATACCGAAAGCGGAAAAACCCTAAAAGCGATCATCAGAATGCCCGCATAGGTATTACTCAATTGTGCCATTATTTTATAAAGCGCCTGTCGATCAGACAGGCGCTTTATGATTTCGATCTCCAGCGTTTCAGGTGAAAATTAGCAGATCTTTCTTGAAACTGGTAAAGTTAGTGCCGGAGTTATTCTTAAAGAACTTGCTGAAATGCGCAAGGTTATCAAATCCAAGCTGATAAGCGATTTCTTTCATGCTGATGCCCGCATACATGGCCTGCCGCTTTGCTTCCAGCACGATCTGCTGTTGTATGTGGTAACTGGCAGTATGCCCTGAAACTTTTTTTACCGTTCTGTTAAGATAATTAGGGGTAACAAATAACTCTTCGGCATAATCGGATACCATTTTTTTCGACGTAAACTTTTCTTTTAGTAATGACATGAACTTTCTGACCAGTTCACGGTCCTTGTCGATCACCACACAGGTAGCTGCACAGGGCCGCCCGGAAAAATACAACACGAATAAATGAAGCAAACCCTTTAAAATTTCGGGGCGGAGCAGCCCTTTATTTTGCAATTCTTTATCCATTTGCCGAACGAGTTCATCCATTTCACTCCGGTTCTTCTGATCTAATGCGATCACCGGCTGACTGATCAGCCTTTGATATTGTTCGAGCCAGGAATAGCCATTTTTTTGGTCTTTATCCAGATTGATGAATTCAGGCACGAACGCGATCACGTAACCATGTATAACCGCTTCAGGGGCATATTGAAACACCTGTCCGGGGCTGATACAAAAGATTTGATCAGCTTGAAAATGGTGATTTTCGCAATCGATCCTGACAAAACCCTTTCCGGCCTTTACCCAGATCAAATAAAAGCGGTCAGATTTTCTTGGCGAGCGCGGCAGATCTGCAGCGTTCATTGCTGAAGCAAGGCGTTTCGCCTGAAACTGTTCCTGTTCCTCATTTTTTTCCCGGATGGCAGAACAATAGGTATTGGAAACCTGACTGTAGTTTAAGATGGCATTTTCCATTGAGCTTAGGGTTTGTAATGTTATACCTTGCTATTCCAAAGTAGATGCCAGTATTTAACAAATTGATATACAGTATATTATAGATAATATACAAAATATAATTATTGATATTTCATTAATTATCCAAAGTTATGATGATATTTAAAGATAATTTAAGAACTTTAATAGCCGATCAGCCAGATCCCTGATCCCGACGTAGCATGACTTTAAACAAGGCAACTGATGAAAAGAAAAGTCCGAAGCAGGTTTCTAACGAAGTCGTTGCCGTGTTGCGCGCTGAATTGGAGGAAAGGGAACTACTTTTAAACCTCAGTAAAAAGATTGCTCATGTCCGGGCGAAAAGCGAATTGAACCGATTGATCAGGGAACAATTCAGCCAGCTTTTTTATTTCTTTCACTGTACGATCATTGTTGTTAACGACGATAAGAGAACTTATCGGGCGTTCATGCTGGATCCGGAATCCAAGGTAAAGATCCATGAAAAATACAGGCACCTGATCAGTAATACTTATGAAATAAACAACGGGATCGATGACGTTATCCTCGCTTCTGAAAAGCCCCTGATATTTTATTTTGATGAAATTAATGCCCGGGGCCAATTGCCGATACAGGGGCAGATCATTCATGAATCCGGTATCGTAGAAGCTTTAGCTGCAAAACTGGTGAGAGAGCAGGAAAGCTTTGCTTCATTATATTTTTATTCGGACATCAAATATAAGTTCACGGCCAGAGAGGTAGCGATCGTTGAAACGATTGCCACCGTTATAGCGCCTGTCGTCGCCAATATACTTGCAGATGAAAAGATAGCCGCCAAAACTAAAGAGAGGGATGCATTACTTACGGTCAGCAACGCCATTTCCAGCGTTAAGAACCGGCTTGACCTACTGGATATAATCAATAATCAACTGAAACAGTTGTTAAGCTTTCGGCACAGCCTAGTATTAAAATTTGATGAAGATTTTAATCTGAAAGCATTTCTATTAGATCCGAACTCAAAAAGCAGATCCTATCCGAAGTACAATTCCATCGTTAATAACGGCGTGACTTCGGACGACAGGATCATTCAAACGTTGCTGCTTTCTGCAGGACCGGTGATCTTTAATATCGAAGAAGAAGCCCTTAAGCCGGATGCCAGGGATTATATTAAAATGCATCAACAGACCGGTCTTCGGGAAATGATGGCGGTCATACTACGAAAACCGGATCAGCAGCCGATGGGCGTACTCTCTCTTTACTCTGATCAATACGACTGTTTCCAGCAGGATAAGATCGATCTGTTTGAAAGTATCGCATTTCATTTTGGCACGGCCATGTCGAATATCCTGTATCACGAAGAACTATTGGAACGCGAGCAAGACACGCAGCTCTTGTTGTCGCTGAGCGCTGGTGTGGCCCGGGTGCGGAACAGGCAGGATCTGGTCAAGGTGATCACCAACAAGTTAAAAAAGATACTCAGATTTTCAGATCTGGCGATCACCCGTTATTTCCCGGAAGATGCCACCTATGAAGTTTTTGCGCATGACCTCCAGTCAGAAAAATTAAATGATCCGGAATTTTTAAAGATCGCCTCCCGAAGGGCCCCGATCGTGGATGGTATTCATGACCGCGCCCTGGCTGCAGATGGCCCGGTGATTATTTCTATTGATGAAGCGAAGGATCATCCGGAAAATCATGCCTGCACTAATTTTATTCAAAAGTTCGATCTCAGGTGCATGTTACTCATCAAACTAACGAATAATGATGAGGTGATCGGTTTCCTGAATATTTTTTCAGAAGAGGATGATGCGCTTACGGCCATCAGTTTTACCATACTTAAAGGTATCGCCGACCAGCTTTCCATCGCGATCGCAAATATTATTTCACTGGAGGAAATTAAACGTCGGGAAGTGGAAAAATCACTGCTGTTAAATTTCAGTAGTGATGTGAATGCTGTCAAAGGCAAAGGCGACCTGGAGGCCATTATAGAGCAAAGGTTACCGGCCATCGTCCCGTATGAGGAAGTTGTGATCTGTCTGCTGACCGAAAATGACCTTTTTCATTATCCTTACCTGCATGTCACTGGTCATTCACTGGAACATGGAAAGATCCAGGTTGGCAATGATTCCCGTTCCATCGCCTCCTTTCCGGTCGAAGACGGCTTATTTGCTCAAATTCTTTCAAGCGGCATTCCAACGGTCCTTGATCTGGAAAACCTGAATGTGGAAAATGGCTATCCTGAATATATCAAGGAACGGTATGATCTGGGAATAAGAGAGATCGTAGCTGTGCCGATGCGTGTCGGAAATAAAGATCTGGGCGCTTTTTTCATCATGCGCAATTCGGTATCTGTTTGGAATGATGGTGAGCTGCGCCTGCTGAGTGGGGTGTGTCACCAGTTATCGACCGCCGTTTCAAACTTGCAAGCGACCATGCAGATCGAAGATCAGCTTTTGCAGATCAATAATTATAAAGAACAGCTGGAGGAAGAGAAACTATATCTTCAAAAGGAGGTCAGCGGTGACTATACCTATAGTGATATGATCGGTTCGGGGAAAGAAATGCAGAAAGTATTCACGCTCCTTTCCCAGGTTTCATTTGCAAGCAGCACCGTGCTGATCCTTGGTGAAACAGGTACCGGAAAAGAACTTATTGCCCGTGCAATACATAGCCGGTCTCCGCGCAAGGACAAACTGATGGTAAAAGTAAATTGCGCGGCTCTTCCGGCAAACCTGATCGAAAGCGAACTGTTTGGTCACGAGAAAGGCAGCTTTACCGGTGCGACCGATAAACGCATTGGAAAGTTTGAACTGGCTAACCACGGCACCCTTTTCCTCGATGAGATCGGTGAAATGCCCCTCGATCTTCAGGTAAAATTGTTACGCGCGCTTCAGGAAAAAGAGATCGAACGTGTAGGTGGCCGCGGGCCTATAAAAATAGATGTCAGGATCATCGCCGCTACCAACCGGAACCTCCAGCGGGAAGTTGATAATGGAAACTTTCGCAGTGACCTGTTTTACAGGCTCAATGTGTTTCCGATAACGCTTCCACCGCTACGGGAACGGAAAGATGATATTCCCGTATTGGCGGCACATTTTATTGCCAAGTACGCTAAAAGTACAGGCCGGAAAATTGGAAATATATCAGTTAAGGCCATGGAAGATCTGATGGATTACAGCTGGCCCGGTAATGTGCGCGAACTTGAGCACCTTATAGAGAGAAGCGTGCTGATATCCACCGGCACCACGATAAAGGAAATGCATTTACCCACAAAACAGACCGATCACAACAAGACCAAAGAAAGCGATGATTTCCTAAAGACACACGAAGAGAATGAACGGGACCATATTATCAGGATACTGGGTTTTTGCAAAGGTAAGGTATTTGGTAAAGGCGGAGCAGCGGAGCTATTGGACCTGAACGTCGCTACTTTAAATTCAAAGATCAAAAAATTAGGTATTGAAAAAGGGACGATGTTCTATAAGAAAGAATAAGTGGCAACTTTAAATACCATCACAGGAATGACTTTTGTAAATTTTAGTCGTTATATTTATCTATCAGACAGGTATTTATCAGGGGATTATGAAGGGGAGCCAATTTTTAGCGATTTATATTTCTTTACTGTTATGCAGTACTAATGTCTTTGCTCAGTATTTTCCCGGTAAGGTTATTACAAAGCCGGGAGATATTCCACCCTTTATAATTGCCCTGAAGCATGCGACCCAACCCCGGGACCGCGTGCAAAAACTGCTAAAACTCGGAAGTCTTTACCTATTTAAAAATGGGGAAGAAAAAAATGATCTGGACAGCGCCTTTTTACTTATTGGTCAGGCCAAAGCTCTAAGTCTTAAGATCAATGATAAAAAAGGTTATAACGAGGCTGTGTTACTAACTGCCGGTTATTATTCAGAAAGTGGAAATTATGTTGCTGCAAGAAGGCAGATTAAGTTAGTTACTGATACCAACCGCCTAAAAATGCTGTTTTATCTGGGCGATCAATATTACTATGTCGCCAATGATTTCAGGCCCCTGAAACTGATCTATGTGGACACCAGCAAAATGCTTTATCAAAAAGCATTGGAATTAAGCGTTTCTTTAAACCGGAAAAATGACGCTATCAAAGCGGTCGATAAACTTATAAGTAATATTAACGAATATGACAATCAGAGAAGATTCGACCGGGTAGTGCAGGATTATGAATATCTTATTACGCATATTGAAAGAACAGGGCATAAAACTACAAAGGCAAAATTACGGCTTAATTTAGCGCTATTTTATATTTACCAGGGTGACTATGCGAACGCTTTACGGGTAGATCTTACTGCGCTAAAAGAGATCAATAACCAAACGTTAGATGAAGATATAGGCGGTATATACGGTCAAATTGGTCACGTGTACCGATTGACCGATAAGTATGAAAGGAGTAATGAATATTATTTTAAGTTACTTGCTTCACCAGAAAAATATATAAAAGGGTCTTTGTACCCTTTTATCAACAATATATGCTACAATCTCAGGGGGTTGAAGCAGGTCGATAAGTCCCTTGAGCTATTATTAGATTTCCAAAAAAAACATCCGCCCGTATCGGATGAGGATAAAGTGGCATTGGAACGGGCTTTAGGTCAAACCTATAGTTCGCTTAATCAGCTTGGCCTGGCCGAGGAACATTTTCTGCGAGCTGTTCAGCTCTCGACCAAAATGAAATCAGGTACTTCCGCGCTTTATATGTACCTCGGAAGCATTTACGCCCGTATGGGCAATTATAAAAAGGCAAATGAAGCCCTTGCACGCTGTGAGGAACAATCCAAAGATCAGCACGCGAAATTTTTAAACTCTTTATATGCTTTACGTTCACAAGTGGATTCTACACTGGGTGATTACAGATCCGCATTGGTATACATCCTGAAAAGTAAAAGGATCAGCGATTCGATATATACGGTCAGCAAGGAAAAGCACACGCAGGAACTGACCATTCAATATGAAACACAAAAGAAGGAAGCGCAGATCAGGCAAAATGAAGCAAATATTCGCATTCTTAATCAAGATAATATCTTACAGCAGCAAAAAGTTAACTTACAACAGAGCCAATTAGACAAGGCGGCTTTGCTGGACCTGAAAAATCAGGCAGTACTCAAGTTAAAAGAACGCGACCTCCAACTCAAATCAAAAGACCTCCGATCGGTAAATCAGATCGCTTCACTGCAAAAGACCAAGCTGCAGCAAGCCGATCTTAATAAGGAGATAACCGCTGCTATAATCGTCCTCCTGTTGGTCATCATCGTTCTGATCTTCCGGCAATTCCGGCAAAAGCAACGTTCCGCTAAGGTAGTTGACGAAAAAAACAAGCAACTTAACCAACTGATATCAGAAAAGGACTGGCTGCTTAAAGAGGTTCACCACCGGGTGAAAAACAACCTGCAGATCATTATCAGTTTACTGGAATCCCAGGCAAACTATCTGGATGATGTCGCACTTGCTGCCATCAAAACGAGTCAGAACCGCATTTACGCCATGTCGCTGATCCATCAAAAACTTTATCAGTCCGAACAAACGAAAACGATCAATATGGAACATTATATACCTGAACTGATCGGATATCTTGGCGACAGTTTTGAAAATGGCAAAGCCATCAGGTATGACCTGGATATTGATCCCGTAAAGATCGATGTGAGCCGCGCTATCCCGATAGGCCTCATACTAAACGAAGTTGTCACTAATTCACTGAAATATGCTTTTGAGGGTCAAATAAAAGGGTTAATAACCGTGAAATTAAAGATCACCGGACCCAACATCTGCAGCCTGTTGATCGCCGATGACGGTGTCGGCCTTTCAGCTGTTCCATCAACTCATAAACCTGATTCTATGGGTATGAAATTGATCAAAGGATTAAGCCGGGAACTAAACGGCCAATTGGAACTTAATGGTAACAATGGGACGCAAATAAATATTTTTAACCTACTCATCGACACGGCGTCCATTGAAACAAAAGGGCCTTCGCGCAAATCAGCTGTCCTGTAGGCGGATCTAAAGGTTCAGCATTAAGCTTCTAGTGATTCCGCTCTTCTTCATATCCTCTAAAGCTTTTCATGCTTTCTTACTTTTCGGCCTTTATCTCCCCGGCGGGATATTATTTTATTTCATTGAATTCTTCGACAATCAACGAAATACAAATGCCTACAGTATTCATCTTTTTATTTTAAAGTAGCCGCCAACCTGGATTTCCAGGCAAATCCTTTTATCTTTATAAGTCTGGAAGCGACCTGGGCCAAACCGGGTGGTTTTTTGAAAAAGGCCAGTGCCGGTAAAGACATTTTGTTTACTGGAGTTACTACCCAGGTCAGATTTTAAATAGGTGTAAGTTTATTTTCTGATCATTTTGGTTCTGAGACGACTTAAAAATTCTGCCGTGATGCCCAGATATGAAGCAATATGATGTTGCGCGACCCGCTGGGATAAGGACGGGTAATGCGCCAGAAAATCCAGATACTTCTCATTTGCCGTCTTATTAATGCTAAAATGTACCCGTTCCACAAATACCATCAGGTTCCGTTCTACCAGCAGCCGGTAATAACGCTCGAATTTCGGCACAAGTTGCAGGAGCTTTTCTTTCGTTTGAAAGCCAAGAGTCAGTAACATGGTATCTTCGAGGGCCTCTATGTAGATCTTGCCCGGATGCTGCATCGTAAAGCTCGCCGTATCGCTGATCCAGTGGTCCTCCACTGCGAATTGTATGATCACTTCATGGCCGTTCTCATCGATGTAAAATTTTCTTAAGCAACCTTTGATCACAAAGCCTTCAAAATTGCAGATCTCACCGGCTCTCAATAAAAACTGCTTTTTCGCTATGGTTCGGTGCCTGAGTAACTGATCAAAAATAAGAAGTTCACTGGCTGAGCAATCAATATACCGGCCTATACTTTCGTTGATCTGGTCAAGTGCTGCTGTAGCCTCGGCTGGTTTGCTGAACTGAAGATGCATAGCGCTTCGATCAAATATTGATAGCGCCCTGTCCGGCAGCGATCAGGTAAGCATCTTTCAGCGCTTCTGAATAGGTCGGATGCGCATAACTGATGCGGTACATATCTTCAGCGGTCACTTCATATTCCATCGCTAAAACCGCCTGCGCGATCACATCGGCCGCTCTGGGACCTATCAGGTGAACACCCAGTACTTCCCCGTATTTAGGTTCGATCAATACTTTGACAAAACCATCGGTATCCATGGAAGCCCGGGCTCTGGCACTTGCTGAATATGGGAATTTCCCGCTGCGATATTCAATTCCTTTGGCTTTTAATTCTTCTTCCGTGCTGCCGACCGAAGCAACCTCGGGCCAGGTATAGACAACTCCCGGGATCAAATGGTATTTGATATGCGGTTTTTGCCCATTAATGACCTCTGCTACAAAGGTTCCTTCATCTTCAGCTTTATGGGCAAGCATAGCGCCGGCGATCACATCGCCGATCGCGTATATATTGGGCACGGTTGTTCTCAATTGCTCGTTGACAGGGATCTTTCCGTTCTTTTCTGTCACAATGCCCACCGCTTCCAGGTTCAACCCGTCAGTATAGGCTTTTCTTCCCACGGCGATAACACATAATTCTGCCGCTATTTCCTGTTCCTTGCCTGCGCTGTCCAAATAACTTACCACCGCGGTTTCTCCTTTATTTTCGGCCCGCTGAACTTTGCAGCTGAGCAAAGAGGTGATCCCTATTTTGTTTAAGGTCTTATTTAATGTTTTACCAAGTTCCCTGTCCATCGTGGCGATCAGGGAATCGGTATATTCGATGATGGTTACTGTGGTGCCAATTCTGGCATAAACAGATGCCAGCTCTACGCCGATCACACCGCCGCCGATGATCACCATCGACTTGGGTAAGGTTGATAAGGATAAAGCTTCAGTTGATGTAATGATTCTCGTTTTATCAATAACCACCCCGGGTATAGTAGCCGGTTTGGAACCTGTAGCGATAATAACCTGTTTGGCTTCAAGGATGGTTTCCTGTTCACCCTTAACTTTAATATGGGTATTGTCGATAAAGCTGCCCCAGCCCTGGTAAACGTCGATCTTGTTCTTCTTCATCAGGTAGATCAGGCCTGCCGTATTCTGGCGGACCACTTCGGTCTTTCTTTTGATGAATTGTTCAAAATTCAGCATCGGGGCCGGGATCTCGATCCCCTGAACTGAGAAACTGGCACTTGCCTGGTGGAATTGCTCGGAACTGTCCAGTAACGCTTTTGCCGGGATACAGCCTACATTCGTACAGGTGCCGCCTAAGGTGGCGTACTTCTCAATGATCGCAACTTTATAACCCAATTGCGCCGAGCGGATAGCAGCGACATACCCGCCGGGGCCTGAGCCGATCACGATGATATCGTATGATGTATTCATAATGAAATCTGATTTTTACTGAGCCTCTACTGGTGTAATGCCGGAAACCTGGAAGATCGTATCAATGATCTTTTTAGTCTCCATGTTGATATTGTTAAAAATGGGTTCAAATGGACCTGCACCAACCAGCGTCCATAGTTCACGGTCCGTTTTCGGTGTTTGTATCACTTTAACGATCGCATCCGCTACTTCCTGGCTGTCGGGGCTTTCCGGTGTTGGTGTGAAAGTGCCGATGATCCTTTCCTGAAGTTTGATCATATCTTCCCCATAGTGCAGAAAGGCCATCGGATTAGCCGGTTTGACCTGTTTGGTCACAATATCGGTGTTGGGATAGGCCCCCGGCTGGATCAGCGAAATATCGATATTAGATGATCGCAATTCATAATAGTAGCTAACACATAACGCGTCAACGGCCGCTTTGGTCGCGCCGTAAGCGCCCATAATAGCGACCGGCTGCCTTGAAGCTACACTGGACAAAGTAACGATGTGACCTTCATGTTGGTTGTGCATGAACGGCAATACGGCCTTGATCATACGGTCCACTCCGATCACATTGATCTGGAATAACTGGTCGGTCTGAGCCGCGCTTAGCGTTTCATTCAAGCCGATGTAGCAGGCGCCGGCGTTATTGATTAATACATCGATCTTTCCATTGGCCGCTGCAGCGATCTCTTTTACGGCTTTTTCTACCGAAGTATCGTTGGTCACATCCAGCTCGATCACCGTAATTTGTGCTTTATTATTTTTTGCCCAGTCTGTTATCTGATGGGCAGCTTCCTTATTGGAGGTGCCCGTATTGCGCATCGTCGCAAAGACCCGGTGTCCCTGCGCGGCAAGCGTCTGTGCTGTTAAAAAGCCGAATCCACTGCTGCTGCCTGTTAATATGATATTTTTCATTTTACTTTAATTGCTCTTGTGATTATTTAGACTCTGTTGATTCGCCTTTGATCTCCTGGATCTCCGGTAAGCCAAGGTGCTGGCCAAGATTCAGTTCTACGTCGCTTTTTTGTTGTAAGCCTTGTTGGAAAAGCGTAGTGATACGTGCTTTCGGGGTAGGCCAGGTCAGGGTTTCAAAGAACGCTTTTTGCGTTTCTGCCAGATCTTCCTTTTGAGCCAATCCAGCCCTTTTACCAATAAAGCGTTTGGTAGCCGCGATCGCTGAACGATCAAAACCGGAGATGCGTTTAGCGAGTTTGTCGACGAACTCATCTAATTCCGCATCAGGAATGGCCCGGTTGATCCAGCCGTATTTTTCAGCCGTTTCGGCATCGTAGTCATCGGCACTGACGATGATCTCCATTGCACGGGCACGGCCAACCAGTAAAGGTAATCGTTCCATGCCACCGCCTCCGGGAAATAATCCGAAACCAACTTCCGCCTGTGCTAAAATGGCGTTCTCCTTGCTGGCGAATCTCATATCCATGGCCAGTATAAATTCACTGCCTACGGCACGGGCACGGCCGCGGATCTTGGCGATGGTCACAAATGGAGCATTTTCCAGCCTGACCGCGAAATCGGGCCATGGCGAAAGACCGGTCGGGCCGGGCTCCAGATCCAATGTACCGCCGGAATCCATCAGGTCCAGGTGGGCCATAAAGAAATCAGGTACAGCGCTTTCGAACACGAGGACATTGATCTCCTCATTTTTCTCCAGTTCTGTCAGCAAATTTCTCAGTTCACTGATCATGACCTGCGTATATAGGTTCAATGGCGGGTTATTAAGGGCGACAGTCCAATACGACGGGCTGTGTTTGGTGATGTTAAGTATCATGTTTTTATTTTAAGCTGGTTCTGTGTAACGGATGAAATTTTTGATATATCTGGCAACTTGTTTCGGATGTTCGTGGTGCGGGCCGTGGCCGGCTTTCGGGAAAACGATGATCTGGGTGTTCAGGATCGTTCTGACCAGCTTGAACCAGTTCTCGGCAGGGAAGCATAGATCATGGTCACCCGTGATCACCAGCATAGGTATGGCCGTGGTCAGGATGGCTGCCCTGGAATTATAAGGATCAGCAATATAATCCTGGATCCCGGTTGTGAAGGTGTCCCATAGTTCAGGCGGGATCATGACGTCCAGGTCTTCTGTTCTTTTGGCGATCCGTTCATGACTGCGAACAGCAGCCTGGCGGCTGCGCTCAGCTTCTGGTTCAAAGAACAGGATCGTTTCATCTTCAATGCTGTAGTGCATGATCCGTGATCTTTCAAAAAATATCGGTTCGATCTGCCCTTCATTCGCGCCCGGAGGATTTGTTCCGATCAGCACCGCATAAGAGACAAGCTCCGGAAACTGTGTAACAACCGTTTGGGCCACCATGCCGCCGAACGACCAGCCGCCTACGACGATCTTTTTCAGATTTAAAGCATCTGCCAGGTCTTTTACGTCCTGCGCGAAATTCAGGATCGTCCTGTTGGCTTCGCCGGTGGAAAGCCCGAAACCGCTGTAATCAAAAGTGATCACGTTGAAGCTTTTGGCAAGCGCATTTAAAAAGGCCGGGTCCCAATAATCTAAGATACCTCTGAAGCGGTTCGCCAGGATGATCGGCATGCCTTTGCCGATAGAGCGGTAGGCCAAGGTTCTGCCATTGGTTTCGACGAATTGATTGACAGCAAAGGTCGCGTCGATCTTATCCTTTTTTTCTTTTTTAGGGTTTGATGTTTCCATAATAAAAATGATTAATTAAATGCCTATAAAGCCTCGCCATGAGGCTGTCGGCCTGTTGAACCCACTATGCCAAAGTATATGCCATCGTTTTAACTATTTGATTGGCAGATATTTATCTGTATACGGCCATCGTTCCAAAAGCCATATGTCGCTAATTAGTGAAAGCAATATTGAAATACCGAGAGGGCTGGTTGTTTTGGTCATTACACTGCCGGTGCTGACGCATTAATGTCCCATATCTATAGATTGCGGGATTTCGCTGAAAAAGTGGTTTAAATTAGCTAATCCTTGAAATATCGCCGATTTGTAAGTCTTTTAATTTTATATTATTTGTTGGAAATCAACGCTTTAGGTACATGGCATATCGCTTGTAATTAACGATTTGCCGTTAGCGATTAGCTGAAGGCTTCACGCTTAATTCTTTTATCATGTTAAAATACCTACTTATCCCGCTCTGCCTGCTTAGCTGTTCTGCGGGACTATATGCACAGGATCAAAATAACAGCTATCGCTACATGGACAGTGTTACGGTAAGCGCGCACGCTTCTTACAATGACGTCAGCGGAATTCACCGCTGGCTTTTTGGTGAGAATTACCGCAAAGAATGGGCTGTGCCAACCCGTGTGCCGTTGATCCTGATCAGTAATTTCAAGGGCGGACTGTCACCGGTAAAGCAAGGGGGTGGCATGGAATCTAAATCTTTACGACTGGTAGATAAAAGCGGTCATGAATGGGTACTGCGCAGTGTCGAAAAGACACCGGATAAGCTTCTGCCTGAAAATTTACAGGGAACTTTTGCCGTTGACTGGGTCGGCGACGAATTTAGCGGTCAGCATCCGTATTCGGCGCTTATCGTACCGCCGCTGGCCGAGGCCGCCGGTGTCCCGCATACTAATCCTGTTATCGGTGTGGTAGCGGACGACCCGGCACTGGGCGAATACCGGAAAATATTTGCCGGGATGCTTTGCCTGCTGGAAGAACGGGAACCGATCGGGCCATCGGATAACACGATCAAAATGGAGCGTGAATTGGTCAGAAGTAGTGATAACCGCTTAGACCCGGACCTTTTTCTGCGCGCGAGGTTGCTTGACCTGCTGATGGGTGATTGGGACCGTCACGAAGACCAGTGGCGTTGGGCACCGATAAAAGCCGACGGTCAAAAGATCTATAAAGCTGTACCGCGCGACCGGGACCAGGTCTTTCATATTACCGAAGGACTTTTCCCGACCATCGCCGCATTGCCCTGGATCGATCCTGTACTGGAGAACTTTGATGGGAAGATACCAAGCGTCAAATACTCGCTGTTCAAAACACGTTTTATGAAAGCTTTTCCTGACGAACAGATCAGTTATGAGCACTGGATGAAAGTTACCGACGATTTTGTCAAAGCGGAAACAGACGAAGTGCTGGAGTCCTCTTTGAAGTTATTACCAAAAGAGACCTATCTCATGCGCCATGACAGGCTGTTTAAAGTACTAAAGGAACGCCGGGACCATATTCATGGTGCAATGGATGAATATTACCGTTTTATCAATCGGATCGTCGACATCAGGACAACGGACAAAAACGAAAGGGTCGTGATCTCGGATACGACCAATGGAAAGTTGCATGTCGTTATCGATAAAGCCGGAAAAAGCGGGCAGCCAAAAGGCCGCTTAATGGATATGTCCTATGATCCCGGGATCACCAAGGAGATCCGCTTTTATCTTCAGGGAGGAAATGATCAGGTGGTGATCAACAACACCGTCACACCTGTCAGATTAAAGTTCATTGACAGTACAGGTCTTAAAACCTACGAGGTCGGCAAAACCGTTCATAAGGTCGATATTTACGGGCAGCAGGATAGTATCAACATCAGCGGTAGTAACAAAAGCTTGCGGCTTCACCTTTCCGGGGACAGCCTGAATAAAAAATTCATGCCCGTTAACCTTTATAATATCTGGATGCCACTGGCTACCGGTGCCATCAACGCTGATGATGGTTTTTTACTTGGTTTGGGTTTTAAATATACCGGTTATGACGGGTTCAGGAAATTACCCTATACTAATGTTCAGACCGTTATGCTGACCCATTCTTTTGCGACTGATGCATTTCGAGCAAGGTATAACGGAGAATGGATACAGGCCGTAGGAAAAGCTGATGTGACCATCCAGGCACTGATCCAGGCACCGGATAACACCATGAACTTTTTTGGCCGCGGTAATGAAACGCAGTTGAATAAGACAGGCGATTATCATCGCTTTTACCGTGCCCGGTTCGATAGCTATCAGCTTGATCCCGCGCTGCGCTGGCATACCGGAAAAGGCAGCTCGTTCAGTATTGGCCCTTCTTTCCAGTATTACCATTTCGATGCTGATGGAAACGCCAACAGGCTGATCGCAGATCCCGCATCGATCCATTCTTACGACAGTTTGATCGTCGCCAAAGACAAGGTGCATGCCGGGTTGACGATCAACTATTCCAGTAACCGCCGTGATAATGACCTGTTGCCGACCGAAGGGTTTTATTTCAATGTACAGGTTCAGGCTTACAAAGGACTGAACAGTTATTCACGCGATTTCATGCAGATCCGTCCGGAATTTACCATCTATCAAAAACTGGACGAGAAGGGATCATTCGTCCTCTCTGACCGGGTCGGCGGAGGTGTTAGTATAGGCAGCCCGGCTTTTTATCAATCCATGTTTTTAGGTGGCCAGGGTAATTTACTGGGTCACCTGCAGAATCGCTTCGCCGGTCAGGACATGGCCTATAATAATCTGCAGGGACGGCTTCGCCTCGCCAATATCGCCGGATATATCCTGCCGGGGCAACTTGGCATCACCGGTTTTTATGATGTCGGAAGAGTTTGGATCAGCGGTGAGCACTCGGACACGTGGCACCAGGGAACCGGCGGCGGGCTATATTTTTCACCTGCCAGCCTCACGGTATTCCAGGTACTTGCCGGACATTCCAACGAAGGCTGGTATCCCTACATTTCATTGAATTTCAGATTATAATTTCATGCCGCAGCAGATCAGATCCAGCCGGTACGACAGGAGAGCCATTGGTTCTCTTGTTTTTTCGTTTAACGCCTCCAAGTGCCTGTAACCCAAAAACTATGAAGCAAACCTTTACCCGAAAACAAAAAGCTGTTACCGAACAAACCACACCGGGGGTCTACCGGGGGTTCTGGAAACTGTCTTTTGATAATAATAAGCTGGAGATATGCCCTCAAATGAAAAAGCTGCTGGCATTGTCGAAATGCAAAGATCCGGGCTTACCTGAGGTACTGCCGCTGCTGATCGCACCGCAGTTTTTTAAGTTGATCCGGGCCTACCGGCGGGCGATCGAACAGGATAATAACCTGGAAGTACAGATCAGGTTACTGTTGCCCTGTGGTAAACCTATCTGGTTGCGGGTAACCGGTATCCTTCATTACCGGCGCTGGGGAAAGGCAGCTGAACTGATAGGTTCGGTCGAGGATATCACCCAAAAGGTCAAAGAGGATTCCCTGGGACTATCCGTCATCAATCATGAATTACGCAACCCTTTGACCATTATCAAATTAAATACGCAAAGGGTGATCAGTATGCTGGCCGGTCAACGTGACCAGTACCCGGTCAACCTGCTTAAAAGTGTTGATCTTCATATAAATGGTATCACTGGTTTACTCGATGATTATTTGGTTCATTCGGTGGACGAACAGCGTGTTCCGCAATTCAACCTGAGTGTTTTTGACCTCGATCAATTATTGGAAGAGATCATACATGATATCCGGAGTATGCACCGTACCCATCGGTTCATATTTGAGAAAGGCGAAAAGATCTGGGTAAAGGCAGACCGTTATAAGATCTTACAGGTATGCCTGAATTATCTGACCAACGCTATTAAATTCTCTCCCCCTGCATCAGCGATCGTCGTTACCGTTGCCCGGCAGAACGGGATGGTGCAGGTAGCGGTAAGGGATCACGGCACCGGCATTCCCCATGGCCAGGAAAAGGTGATCTTTAATAAATTCTACAGTTCCGCTGAAAAAGCGATACGGCATCACAACAGTAAAGGTTTAGGCCTCTACCTGGTCAGCGAGATCATTTCCGCACATGGCGGCCAGGTCCGGGCAGCCCAGGCACCGGAGGGCGGAGCTATATTTTCATTTTTTCTGCCGTTTATCGACCGGAATTTTTGAGTTCCTGCAACCAGTTCCTAAAAGCGCGGATCGTTTTAAAAGATGCGATCGGGAACCTGTTGCCCTATCCCGCCCATACTTAACCATCCCGCGCTTAGTTTCCGCTGGTTTTATCTCCGCGCCGGCGCACTGCAAAACACCATACTTTCCGGCCAGCCACTTAAATATCGTGATTATCGTCGCTGATATTCGATATATGATTTTTTAGAAAAACGCAAATATTAACTAATATTCTGTAAATCAATAACTTACTTCAATGGCACGTGCTATGTATATCATCTGGCATAACAGATCATATAAAAAATTAAACTCAAAATGCCAGACCATGAAAACGTTAAATCACATAGCCACAGCATTCCTATTCTTTTATAACTGGTTGTTCAGAACGGCGGTAAAGCCGGTTTCTGCGATCCTGGGTGTTGCCGGCAACTATGCCCGACCAATGCGGACCGTTACTAATAACAGTACTCCCGCAGGCCGAAAAGCAGATTTCATAAAGTTCTTAAAAGGGCAGATCTTCCTGATCTATCTGAACGTGATCGAGATCTTCTGCATCATCTACCGCTAAGCACAGGTAAACAATTAACATAATCATATAACAACAAATCAACAGAACATGAAAACTTCAATTAAACTTTCAGCAATCTTATTAGCCATCTTCGGTTTATCGGCAGCAGCTCAGGCGCAAACAGCACCCGTTAAATATTCAGAAGGCATTATTTACAGCCTTGGTGTGGAATCAGGCGTCTCAGCCGGTAATTTTAAAAATGATCATAAATGGACCTTCGGCGGTTCTTTCCAGGCTGATGTTCCGCTTTCAGAGAATTTATATGTGAACGCCAATGCCGGTTATACCAATTTTTACGGTAAGAACAGTAAAGCTGATATTCACATGATCCCCGTAATGGCAGGTATCAAATACTTCCCGGTCAGCCTGTTCTATGTTCAGGCAGATGCCGGTGCAGGTATCCTGTTGAACAAGGCAGACCTTGGTTATCAGCAAACAACGGCATTCCTTTATGCTCCGCAGGTAGGCGTACAGTTTCCTGTTGGCGGCGGTAATAGTATGATCGACCTTGGCATCCGTTATCAGGGCACCACTAAATACACCAGCAATGTTGCGGACAGCAAGATCAACTATTTCGGTATCCGTCTGGCCTACGCGATCTCTACCAAATAATCATAAAACGATCACCCGGTTGCGCATTGCAGCCATCCAGGGACCGGTCAAGGCCGGCCCTGGTTTTTAAAAGATCCGGCGTCTTCTTACACGCTAACATACCACCTATGAAAAATTCAAATTTTAACCTGAAAATTACCGGTCTTTCCTTGATCACCGGGGTCATCTGTAGTATCGTCAGCTTCGTTGCCGCAGCACAAAGCACCGTTGTGAAGGGAAAGATCACTGACGCGAAAACGCATGAAGCGCTGCCTTATGTCAGTGTCATATTCGACGGTACCAACCAGGGCGTCAGCTCCGCGCCATCAGGTGATTTTTTACTTGCAGCGAATAGCGAGCAGCAAAAGATAAAAGTGTCTTTCGTCGGATATCAAACCTTAGTGAAGGAGATCCAGCCCGGCAAAGTTCAGGATCTGAACATCGAGCTGAAGGAAGAACCACGCGACCTGAAAGAAGTGGTCATCCGGTCCGGCGCAAAGGTCAGGTACCGTAATAAAAATAACCCGGCGGTAGACCTGATCAGGCTGGTCATCGAGCATAAAAAAGAGAACCGGATCGAAAGCTATGATTTTGCCGAGTATCATCAATACGAACGCATGGTATTTTCGCTAAGTAACCTTTCTGATAAGTTCAAAAACAAAAAGATGTTCAGGAATTATCAGTTCCTTTTCCGGGAACAGGATTCAACAGCAATAGGCGGAAAGACCTTGCTGCCACTATATATGGAGGAAAAGCTTTCAGAAAATTATCTCCGCAAAGCACCTTATACTAAAAAACAGATCGTTACCGCCAATAAACAGGTGAAGTATGATGAGCACTTTATTGATAACGAAGGCCTGGCAACCTATTTCAACCGGATGTACCAGGACATCGAGATCTATGACAATAACATTTCCTTACTCGGGAACCAGCTGTTGAGCCCCATTGCCGACGGCGCACCGACATTTTATAAATTCTTTATAACCGATACGCTTAAAGACGTATCTCCCCGGCTCATTGAACTGAGCTTTACTCCCAGGAATACAACTGACCTTCTTTTTGAAGGCAAGATATATATCACCATGGACGGCCGTTATGCCGTACAGAGCGCCTCATTGGGCGTTAATAAGAATATCAACCTGAATTTCGTCAGGCAGATGCAGGTGCAGCTGGCCTTTGAAAAAACCGGGGCCGGCAGGTTCTACCTTAACCAGAGCGACCTTAAGATCGAATTCGGCCTGAACAAAAATAAAGGAGGCGGGATCTATGGCGAACGGGTGGTCCTGCTGAATGGCTTTAAGGTCGGTCAGGCCAGACCGGACAGTGTTTATAAAGGCGCTGCCTCGGTGACCCTGGCCGCTGCGGCTGAACGGAACGATGATTACTGGAAAGCCAGCCGCCCGGATACACTGCCCGCCGCCCAGGCTGGTATCTACCGGGATATTGATAGCCTCCAGCATATTCCATCCTTTAGAAGAACTTTGGATATCGCCACGCTGGTACTCGCCGGTTACAAAAATTATGGCCCTTTCGAGGTCGGCCCGCTCAATACCTTCTATAATTTTAACCCGGTGGAGGGTTTCCGCCTTCGCCTTGGCGGCAGGACCACGACCAGCCTGAGTAAAAGGTTCTATGCGGAAACTTACGGCGCCTATGGTTCTAAAGATGATAGGTTCAAATATTTCCTAAGCGGGACCTATTCCCTGAATAACAAATCTATTTACGCCTTCCCTCAAAACTTCGTGCGGGCAAGCTTTCAGCATGACACCAAGATACCGGGCCAGGAGTTGCAGTTCGTACAGGAAGATAATTTCCTTCTGTCCTTCAAGCGCGGGCAGAATGACATCTGGTTGTATAACGACGTCTTTCGCCTGAATTACGTACATGAATATCTCAGCCATTTTTCCTACAAATTCGAGTTCAAGAAGTGGAACCAGTCACCGGCAGGCGCCCTGCTTTTTCAGAACCTGGTCAATGACCGGCTGAGCGATGTAGCTGCGATCCGCACGACGGAAATGAACGTCGAACTGCGCTATGCCCCGCATGAAAAATATTACCAGGGTAAATTATACCGCACGCCGATACCCGACAAGTACCCGGTCTTTACGCTGCGCTATCAGCAGGGGATCAAAGGACTGCTGGGTGGACAGTATAACTATTCGAATATCACCGGTAATATCTCTAAAAGGTTTTACGTTTCGCAGCTGGGCTATACCGATTGCAGTACAGAAGGCGGCTACCTGGCCGGGAAAGTGCCGTTCGCTTTATTGGATATACATCATGCAAACCAAACCTATGCGCTCCAATTGCAATCCTATAACCTGATGAACTTCCTGGAATTTGCCAGCGATCACTATGCGGCGATCAACATTGACCATAATTTCAACGGCTTCCTGTTCAATAAAGTGCCGGTACTTAAAAAATTAAGACTGCGTGAGGTTATTTCCTTTAAAAGTTTGTGGGGCGGTGTCCGGGCGGAGAATGATCCTCAAAATGACCCCAACCTCCTGAGGTTCCCGTCAAATGCCGACGGCCGGCCGATCACTTACACGCTGAACAACGGCCCTTACATGGAAGGCAGTATCGGTGTCTCCAATATTTTCAGGTTCCTGCGCGTCGATATGGTGGAAAGGTTCTCCTACCTCGATCATCCGGACGCTCCCAAATACGGGCTCCGGGTCTTGGCCAAACTTGAATTTTAGATCGCTGTGATCAACGAGCTTCCCGGCAGATAATATCATCTGCCGGATATTTAAATCAATACATCATGAACTATAAAATTTTCGGCCGTAAAACCGGCCTGCGGGTTTCGGAACTCGCTTTAGGGACCGGCAATTTCGGTACCAGATGGGGTGGTCACGGATCAACACCTGAAGAAGCCCGCAATATCTTTGATCATTACGTGGCTGCCGGGGGTAATTTTATTGACACCGCAGACGGCTATCAGATGGGCGAATCCGAAGAGTTGCTCAGCGATTTTATTGCTGACAAGCGCGATGACCTGGTCCTTGCATCAAAATTTAGTACCGGTGGCAAAAGCCTGCTTACCACCGGTAATAGCCGGAAAACGATGATGCGCGCGGTGGAAGACAGCCTGCGCCGCTTAAAAACCGACCACCTTGATCTTTATTGGGCACATATCGCCGACGAACAAACGCCGATCGAAGAGATCGTACGGGCGTTTGATGACCTGGTACGTGACGGAAAGATCCTCTACGCAGGTTTCAGTAACTATCCCGCCTGGCGGATCGCCAGTGCCGCTTTATTGGCGGACTTGCGCGGCTGGTCACCGATCGCGGGCATACAGATCGAATATAATCTGCTTGAACGCAGTGCTGACCGTGAATTGTTACCCATGGCGGAAGCGCTCGGTTTAGGCGTTGCCTTCTGGTCTCCGCTGGCTGGCGGAACATTGACCGGAAAATATCGTCAGCAGGAAAATCACCAGGGTTCCCGAAAAGAGGCCTGGGGCGGTAACCTGGTCAAAGATGAAAGTAGTGAAAGAGAAACCGCCGTGCTTGACCTTTTGAAGCAATTAGCAGAATATCATGATGCGAAAGTGCTTGACATCGCGCTGGCCTGGCTGCGCCAGAAAGATTGCCGCAATTCGCTGTCTACGGTAACCATATTGGGGCCACGAACATTGGAACAGCTGGAATCGAACCTGAATTCTCTCCAAGTAAACCTTACCGAAGAGCAGATCATGCAATTGAATTCCTTCAGTGCTATCAACCTGGGGTCGCCTCATGAGATGATCAACCGCTCACAGCCGGGCATCTTTGGATTCGGTTCCGGGAAAGTAGAACAAAAACTACCGGTAGCCTAGCCGCTTAAAAAGCAAACAAAAAAGCCGTTTCGTATATAACGAAACGGCTTTTTTGTGGAGATTTTTTTACTTAGCTAAGTTCGCCAATAATTCAGCTACACTTAAGACAACATGCCCGTAACTGGGAAAATTTAGCTTGACCGTAGCATCGATCTCGTCTTGGTGAAATCCCGCGACTGCGTCTGCGATCAGCGTGACATGATAACCTAATTCTACCGCGTAACGTGCCGTAGTATCGATACATGTGTTCGCACGCATGCCCGCAATGATCAAATGATCGATATTGCGCATCCGCAGGATCAGGTCAAGATCGGTCCCGGCGAAACCGCTGCCGCCCCAATGGCTTTGAGCAATGAGATCGCCTTCGGCCGGCAGCAGGTCCTGGTGGAATTCACCGCCCCAGCTCCCTTTTTCGAAAAGCAGGTATTTCTTACCGCCTTGCTGCGTTGGACTTAAAAACTTCCAGTTCAGGTAGTCACCCGCGGCTGATTGCCGGTGCGGAACGTAAACTACCTGGATGCCATTTGTCCTGGCGGCGAGCAGTAATGTCCTCAACTGTTCGACGAGGCCGACCTCCTCTACGGTCTTCCGCGTAAGCGACCATAATTTCCCGCCTTCAGCAAGAAAATCATTATAAGGGTCAACAATTAGGAGCGCCACGTTTTTTAAAGATTCTTTTTCCATAAGATTTAATTGAAAAAGGTCAGTTTCCTGACCTGTATGTTTTTTTGATGATCGTTAGTGCTTGATCGGTCAGGCGATCAGGGTTGCAGTGATCCCGGTTTCTATCTTCAGGATCTTGGAAATGGCACAGCTGGCTTTGGCCAATGCTGCCAAGTCCTGAAACTCCTTCTCAGTGGCTCCCGGAACTTTTGCGCTTACTTTAAAATGATAGGTTTTAACTTCCGGCCTGCCCATATCATCGAAGCCCAGATCGATCTCCACTTCTGTAGAAATAGATTCCGCTTTGAAATTATACTTGTCACAGGCATTGGCCAGGGCCTGATTGAAACAGCCGGCATGAGCAGCGGCCAGCAGCTCTTCGGGAATTCCTCCCGGCGTTCCGTCAAAACGGCTGGAATAGGAATAATATTGATCTTCGATAATTCCGGTTTGCGTGGACAGAGTCCCTTCACCCTGCCTCCAGGTCCCGGCCCAGGTGGATGATCCGATAGTTTTCATATATGATTTATTAATGGTTGATTGTTTTAAGCAAAAGCCCCGTTTGAGCGGGGCTTGGTGCCGGCGAACGTTGTAGCCGGTTTGGATTGAATTACATGCTCAGCTCTTGGTGATAGGGGAACATTTTACGGTAACTGCGGATCTTGATGATCTGGTAGATCACACCTACAACGAAAAGTAGAAATACGACCATTACACCCATCTTTACCAGGGGGGCATCAGGGCTTGCTGCGAACGGATGTGATGCCGGAAGCCTGGTCAGCGTTTCGTTGACGGCGGGGATCATCGATAAGAATAAAGTAGCGGACATAGCGGCGGTCTGAACATAGGCGAACGCGCTTTTGAACAGGCCGGCGGTATAATTCGCCACCAACAGCAACAACAATACCATTACTGCGATCGCGTGTCCGGGTGTAGGATGGCCTGTTTTCATGATCGGGAAAGAAGTAAGGCAGGTGATCACCGTTAAGATGATATAAATTTTTCCTGTCTTGCTTTTTGGGTCGATACGTCCGTCCTTAGACAGTGCGTAAAAGGCGGCCAGAAGTGCGAAAATGCTGATGGCGGTGTGGATAATTCCTAAAATTGAAAGATGATTTGACATGACTGTGATTTTTTTAGTTATGATTTAATTTATAAACTCAGGTTTTGATAGGTCTAATTTTGCGCTGGTAGGAATGGTTGCGGAGTTACCGCTGCGGTAACGGTGCTGTATTTATTGATCCACTGATCGATATAATCGGCGTCTTCTTTCCAGGTCGAAATGCCCAGTACCATGTGGTTGCGACCGGTGAACTCTTTGTATTCTAATACAGAGCCGTTCGCTTTGTATTTTTTGAAATTGCGGTAATTCAAATGGGCCGGGATGATGTGGTCATAATTTCCGGCTGTGATCAGTAAAGGCGCGTGCATTTTTGCGTAATCAACTTTGGCTTCGTCAGATAAAGCACCGCGTGCCACCGTCTTTGATTCCGGGATGATCAGCTGATCATAAAATGCTCTCTGTTCGCTCAATGGCAGGCCATTGGCAAAAGCGTATTGCCATCTTTTAAAAGACATCAGGTAAGTCGTTTTTTGAGAGGTCAGTATACCCAGGGAACCGATACCACCGCGAACGAACGAGCGCTCATAAGGCAGCACGCCTTTGGTCGGTGCCGGGTGTATAGCGATACCCGCTGCCGCCAGATCGCGGTTCACCAATACCTGGGTAATGAGCCCGCCAAAGGAATGCCCGATCACGATCGGCTTCTCCGGACATTTTTTGACGATATCTGCGTAGTAATCGATCACCTCTTTGATCGTTAAGGCAGCTAAGGCGGTATCACGCGGCTGCAGTGCGCGCAGGCTGGCTGCAGAACCTTCCTTGTGCGGCCAGGCCGGTGCAAGCGTTTTGTAACCTTTGGCCTCAAAATATTTTCGCCATTCATCCCAGCAACTGTTGCTGACAAATGCGCCGGTTACGAATACAATGGTTTTTGAATGGATCTGGTTGTTGCTGATAGGGTCTTTTTTTCCTTGTGCGGATACGTGAAAGCAGTTTAGCAGGACAAATGCCAGCGCTAACCCGATGCTGTTGTAAATAAAACGTTTCATGATCTTTTTGAATTGAATTAGTTTTAAAATTTACCGGTATCACCGGCTGTTTACTTGGTATTTGCGGGTCGCGTAACAAATGTAGCTGACGCATTTCCCTTGAAAAATGTATGTTTCGTACAATAAATTATACATTTCGGTCAACCCGAGCCTGCCGGGTATATCCTGGTTATCTGCTGTTCCATAGTTTTTTAATGAGTACTTGGAATAATTGGTGGCGGTGCTTGTGTATGAAATAGCGATGCGATAAAGAATGCGATGACCGCAGCGACCAGGCCGAACATAAAGGTGTTATAGGCCAGCCGGAGCAGGCGGTATTTTTTGCCGAGCACCACGCCTTGTGTGAAGATGTCACGGGTAAGCATACCATACAGGAACTGGTGGTCTTCCATGACGCGGAACATGCCTTCCGAATAATCACTGATCTTCATTTTATAGAAATTGCCGAAGAACAGCAGGTTGGCGGTCTTATTTTCCATTTCCTCGGCCGTGAATCTTCCGCGTGGTACCGTCGGCCGGGTGGCCAGTATCGAAAATATCATAGCGCCAAGGCAGATCGACAGCAGGATGAACGTCGGCACGATAAGGAAAGGGTTCTCATCGAGTTTACGCAGCAACAGACTGATGATCGCTGAAAGGATGATCGAATTGACGGTGATCAGGATATGTGCTTTATTATCCGCCATATCACTTAACCGCTGGTTATTACCCGACGTGATCTTGAACATGGTCTCGATACCCCGTGCCGGCCGTTCGTTTTTATCTTTCGCTGTCTCAGCTGATTCTTCAGGCCGCTCTTCTTTAGCGAGCGCCATTTTTAAGGCCTCAATGTTTTTGGTTTTTTGATCAGAGAGCAGGTTCAGACTGTAAGAAGTGTGGAACTGATGCGCTTCCATAAAGATCAGGTCCTTTTTGCGCCATTCACGCTTACTGATCGCGGTCCCGTTACAGGCCTCCACTTCCTTTTTCAACAGCTTGTTGCGCTCTTTCCATTCAACGGTTCCAAGGTGAAAAAGATCGGCATCGCATATAATGGCTTCCAACTGATTCGACGGCTGTTGAGGAACCTTGGTTGCCCGTATCAGCTGCTCGATCAGCGTCGCCTGCGTTTCCGCAACGCCGTGCTCCTTCAGAAAGGCACGGGCGATCGCGATGCTTTTTTCCTCATGGTCGGCAAAACCGCTCAGGTAGCCCGTATCATGGAACCAGGCAGCAGCTTCCAGAAGGAATTTATCTTCCTCATCCAGGCTGTAATAATCCGCGATCTCGCCCACTGAGTTGACCACTGAACGGGTATGGTCCAGCGTATGGTAGCACAACCTGGCTTCCGAGTGTTCCCGGTAGTGATCGGTAACATATCGCTTGATCTCTTTTAATATTTTGCCGTGACTCATTTTTTAATAATTTGATCGTTCATTGCGGCCAAGTACCGCTGCTGTTGGTTATCCAACCGAAATGCCATGATATTATCTGTTTGATTATGAACTGTTTATTTATTCGCAGCCTTTTTTGATAAGCGGTATGTCGCTTATTGAACCATAACAATAGCGGCATTTAACTAATTTCCCGGCCTGTTGATCACACCAAAGGGTCTAAAAGATGTCTGAGGTGTCCGTGGTTTCTTTATCGGGTGTGCCGATCACATACATCATCGCCAGCAGGCAGGCGAAAAGGATAATTCTGGTTGCGTAAAAAATGAAGGTTTCCATAATGCGTTGTTGTTTTAATGTTGATCAGGGAAACCAACATTGATACCGAAATAATAAAATACTGAAATACAGCATTATAGATAATAAACTGGGGGCGGACTCCTATTGGAATATCGCTGATTAACGAAATTTACGATGATATGCTGTTGCCCGCGTAAGCCCTGATGTTCGGGCATGTAAACTGTAGCGGCTATCCGCCATTTTTCTGTTTTTTCTATGACCTTCCGCTCTTTTTTCTTGTTCTATATCAAGTTTTCTCCGGTTCGGCGATGGTAATTTTGTGGTGTAAATTAAAACGAACATCAGATCAATACCATCATGGAAAATACCATCAAAGGCATACATCACATTACCGCGATAGCCGGTAACGCCCAAAAAAATTATGATTTCTATACCCGTGTCCTAGGTTTGCGCATGGTTAAGAAGACCGTTAATTTCGATGACCCAGACACATATCATTTATACTACGGGGATAAAAATGGGACCCCCGGTTCAGTTCTTACCTTCTTCCCCTGGGGCCAGATCGCCGCAGGCCGTCGCGGCGCGCGGCAGGCGACCGAGATCGGTTACTCCGTTCCTGAAGGCAGTTTTGATTTTTGGCTGAAACGATTTGAAGCTAATAATATCATTTATAATAAGGTCGCTGAAAAATTTGGCGAGCCATACCTGACCGTGTTAGACCCCGACGGCTTAAAGCTGGAACTGATCGCTGCTAAGACAAAGGATGCCCGTTTACCATGGGAAACCGAAGAAGTTAAAGCCGAAAACGCTACAAAAGGTTTCCATAACATTACCATCACCACGAATAAAATGCAGCCGACCGCTGATATTCTGACGGGCGTTTTCGGCTATCGGTTATTAGAACAGCAGGTAAACCGTTTTCGATTTATTACCGATGCGGTAGACAATGCCAATATTGTAGACCTCGTAGAGGTAGCAGGTGAAGTTGCCGGACATACCGCAGGTGGTTCGGTCCACCACGTCGCTTTCCGTGTAGCCAATGAAGAGATCTTAATGGCCTACCGGGATAAGATCGCAGCCCTGGGTTTACACATTACCGAAAAGATAGATCGTAACTATTTCTATTCTTTATACTTCCGCGAACCGGGTGGTGTATTATTTGAACTGGCAACAGATAACCCGGGTTTTGCGGTAGATGAACCGGTAGATGAATTAGGCAGCCATTTGATGTTACCGGCGCAGTATGAACAGTACCGTGCCGACCTCGAAAAATCTTTACCCAAACTAGTATAATGTATACGCACCTGAAAAAATACCTGACCGGCGGAACTCCGGCGGCAGAAGCCACCGGCGCATTGATCATGCTGCATGGCCGTGGTGGCAGCGCCGCCAACATCATGGACCTGGCGGGCAACCTGAATACAACAGGTCTTGCGATTTATGCGCCACAGGCGCAGCAAAATAGCTGGTACCCTTATAGCTTTATGGCTCCCGACACGGATAACCAACCGGCACTCAAAAGCGCCCTGGAAACGATCGGCGAGGTAGTGGATGATATCCTGTCCGCAGGAATCCTGGCAGAGCATATCTATTTCCTGGGTTTTTCCCAGGGTGCCTGCCTGTCACTGGAATATATCAGCCGCAACGCCCGCCGATACGGCGGCGCGGTCGCCTTCACCGGCGGCCTGATCGGTGAAGAACTGATCTCGGCCAATTACCGCGGTAACTTTGAAGGGACGCCGGTACTTATTACGACCGGTGATCCGGATCCCCATGTCCCGCTGACCAGGGTCCAGCAAAGCCTGCAGCAGTTACAGGCGCAACAGGCGAATGTAAAAATGCAGGTGTATCCCGGCCGCCCTCATACGATCTCCCGAGATGAACTCCAACTGGCCGATGAATGGGTTTTCAATACCGTGTCACCGGTCATTTAAAATGTATTATGGATCGATCTATTATATGGAAACATTTAAAGTGACCCGTGTTTTTGCCGATGAGAACGGTGATAGCCGTTTTGAGGAAATAACCTACCCGCTGACTGACGCCGGACCGATCGGTTTCCTGTCTGAAAGCATCAAAGTCAAAGAACTTGTTTTCCGCAAGGTGTCGCCAACTTATGATGATTATCACACTGCGCCCCAGCGGCAGTTCGTGGTTTTATTGGATGAAGGGGTAGCGATCGAAAGTTCCCTTGGGGAAAAGCGGATCTTCGCGCCCGGTGAAATATTGCTGATGGAGGATGTTACAGGGAAAGGGCACCGCAGCCGGAATATGAACAGGACAGAACGAAATTCCCTGTTTATCATATTAGCTGATGAAGAATAGGATCGGTCGTTATGAAATCTATAAACAAGAACGGCACCCCATAAGGTGCCGTTCTTGTTTAAGGACCATACGGTCTCAAGGTTTTTTAAGCTGGCGCGCTATCCATATCGCGATTAGCCGGTTCATAAAAGCCTGTAATATCTTCATGGTTGCCACGCAGCTGATTAATTATTCACCCTTGATCAGTTGTACCTCGCAACTGAATTTGATCTCATCGCTTACCACGATACTGCCCGCTTCTGTAACCGCATCCCAGGTCAAACCAAATTCTTTACGGCTGATCTTTCCCGTTACGCTAAAGCCGGCCTTGGTCTGGTTGTATGGATCAGTTACGATACCGCCGAATTCAACATTTACGGTGATAGGTTTGGTAACGCCTTTAATGGTCAGGTCACCGTGGAGCAGGTAGTCGTCACCTGATCTTTCAAATTTATTGCCCTTAAAGCCGATTACCACGTGCTGCGCCGCATCGAAAAAATCGGCGGACTTTAAATGTCCGTCCCTTTGTTCATTGTTGGTATTGATCGAATCCACATCTGCTGCGAAATCGATCTTGGTCGCTTTGGTAAAGTCATTATCTTCCGTTTCCACCAGTAATTCATATGATGTAAAATTGCCGGTGATCGTGGTGATCATCAAATGCTTTACCTTAAACTGGATCTCACTATGAGTGGGATCGATCTTCCATTTTGTTATCATGATATCTTTTGTTTCCTGATCCTGAACAAGCGGAGTGCCTGATCGTTAATTTATTGTGAGTCAGTTCATTAATTTGTTATTTTATATTCTCCGCTATTTATATATCGCTATTTGGCGAAAATGACGGTGAAATAAGGCGAAAGCTATTACCGGCCGCCCTTTCAACGGTGATATGAAAACATATTAAGCAGGGTTTCACACCTGATTTGTCAATAAGATGCAATGATAATAAAATAGATGTTTAAACATCTATTTTATATTTACTTTTGTCCCATCAAAAAATAATCGAAATGAAAAAATTAACAATGATCGCTATAGGCTTGGGTATTACCGTATTATCTGCCTTTAAAACTGTGAAAAATGAAACTTATAAGATCGACACACAGAAAAGTGTGATCGAATGGACCGGTAAAAAAGTGCTTGGTGCACATAATGGCGAGATCAAGCTTGCCTCTGGCGCGATCACGACAGAAAGTAAGATCCCGGTTAAGGGCACCTTTGTGATCGACATGAACTCGATCAGTAACAAAGACCTGACCGATGCCGAGGCTAAGACCAAATTACTTGGTCACCTGAGGTCGGAAGACTTCTTTAGTGTAGATAAATTCCCGGCCGCGCAATTCGCTGCGACCAGGATCAGCGACGCTGGCAATGGCAACCTGAACATTACCGGTAATTTGACCATTAAAGGGATCACCAATTCGATATCTTTCCCGGCTACCTACACCATGAAAGGAAACCAGCTTACTGCGAAAGCGGCAAATGTCAAAGTAGACCGCACCAAATACAATATGAAGTTCGGCTCAAAAAGCTTTTTTGAAAGTATTGGTGATAAAGCCATCGATGACGAATTTTTATTGAATATCAATATCGTTGCTGTAAGATAAGTGTTGTTGAGTTTTGATAGGACCCGGCCTGTGATCAGTCCGGGTTTTTTTTGACATAAATAAGATTTCCATCATAGGGAGTGAGTGAGAAATATGCGCTTTACAAGACACGAAGTCAATATTTATCTGCGAGATAATGAAGGTGTATTGTAAGCTGCAATCATCATAATATTTAATTAGTTCGCAATACGATCTTAAATAATTAGTGTCAGGAGTCTATAAATGATTCACAGCAAATTGATATAATAAGCATGCGCTTGTAAAGGCGGCATAATCTTGATATTCATCTTTTTTAGGATTGTTTTTATGCGAATCACCGTAGTCCGAAATTGACTTAATAATAAATGGGGTTGGCTTGGGTTGAGAACAATTATCCGCTGCATAAAACACAGCATAAGACTCCATGTCAAACCCTACAAGTTGCCCATGTTGCTCTTTAATTTCATTCAATTTATTTTCATTGGCAATTACTGCCGATCCAGAAGCAAAAGGGCCTACTTTAGCTCCTAAAGAATGATCATAATTGTGTTCCCACTTTGATTGTATTTCAGAAAAGTATAAATTTTTTGAAATGATATTGGAAAACATTGACAAGAGATCTCTATTTAACGGGATTTGATTTATATATGGTTTGAATCCTTCAACGCGTTTTGCACCCGTCCCTTTTACCATATGTTTTCCACTACCATAATCCCAGACCCGGTCGGCGATGATCGGATCACCAATTTTTCCTTTACCCTTTATACCAGCGCATATACCAACCATAGCAAGATATCTTGGCCTAAAGCGTTGGATCATTTTCATGGACAGCACCGAAGCTGCAGGCATTCCCATGGTATTATCGGTGGACGCTACAACCACGCTCAATATCTTATCATCCTTTTTAAAAGTACCTGTGTAATAATAGGTCGAATCGTTCGGAAATTTTTGTTCTTCCCAGTTTCCTTCAAGTGCCTTAACTTGTTTAAGTTCCGTTTCGTTTAAAATCGTTAAGATTGCGAGGTCATATTCGAACTTGACGTTAGATGGATTGATCAATTCCATTTTAGACTTAATTAAATATCTGGCGTAATTACTGATCTGTTCCTCCCACAAACGATATTGCGGATCATAGGTGATCAAGTACCATAAATTAGACATAAACAGATCATTATGCTTAATGCTGAGGTCCGAATGTTCGGTTAGGCCAACGATATGGAACGGCGGGATCAATGACGGATCAGTACTTAAGTCTTCCAGAAAAGACACGCCACCGTCATCATCCGGGTCATCGCCGAAACGCTGCGGTAAGGACAGATCAAGTATCATGAGATCGAACTGTTTTTCTAGTAATAATCTCTTTGCGTTAATAATATCAGAGGCAATGGTAATATCACTTTGTGTTAGTGGAGGAATATTTAAGAACAGCTTTTTTATAGCTGATACTTTTGTTGGGATATCGTCGACGATTAATATAGAGATCATTTCGAATTATGTTCAGCAATAAAAGTTTTCAATTCATTCTTCCAGTTTGTTTCATTGTCCCGGTAGAATACCGTTCCCAAGTAATTTTCAGCAAAATTTACTGCCCAAGATTCTTTCAATTCTGTTAATGACTTGTGCCCAATAAGATCATATTGAGTTACAATCACAGTTTTAGTCGGAATTTCGTTCCAAGACATTTCCCGTAAAATATCTTCTCCAGCAAAAGGCATGTAATCCCCACCTGTCTCATTAAGCGTCTTATCAAAATTGTGCATGCTCATATCTAGGAGAATAAGGTCAAATTCATTGGTCAGAATTGCGTTGAGCCCGGATTGATAGGACCTTTTAATATCAAGCGTAATATCATAATCCAATTCCTTGTTAGATAAGAATGCTTCCAAATTCTTAATCTTGATCTCATCGTCTTCCACTAAAAGAATCTTCATGCCTTTAATTTATTAGTATGTATATAGATGTTGATTTCTACCTGATCACTTTCATTGACTTTGAAATCAAAGTTATTATTTTCGTCCTGTAGATCACTGGTCAAATTTTTCTTAGCTTTATAAAACCCGGTGTCTTTCTCTGTCCGGATCTTGTTCATATCCCAATTAGCTGCACTTAATTCATTTACCTTATGTTGAAATTTATCCCGTATAACAGACCTGTCTACATCCTGATGTACGTTATTAGTGATTCTAAAATGTAAAACTTCATCATTTTCTATAGCGGAAATAGTTACCTGGAGTTCACTTGATTCAAGCTCGGAGTAATTAACGATATTTTCTAAAAATATTCGTAATAGATCGAAGAGGTGAATAAAAAACTTGCCTTTGAATAAGGTGTTACATTTGATTTCTATTTCAGGCTCTAATATTTGGGCATTTTGAGAAATTTTGTTGGTGATCTCTAATGAACTATTGATCACTTTGGAGATGTTGAAATCAGGGATTGTAACTTTCCTTATTTTAAACCAATCCGCAATTTTATCCAGTTCAAGATGTATCTGCGTCCTACATGTTTTAATACTATTGAGCAATTCTTGGATTTCTCGCTCGTCCCTGACGGTAGTACGTAAATCTGCTTCTAATTCGGATAGAAACTGCAAAAGTCTTTCTTTGACATTCTCAGAGATATATTTTCGAATATATTCTAAGTTTACTTCTGTCAGCCGCCAGAGTAATTGAATAGCAACATATACAAAGTTGTTATATTGATCGAGCGTTTTAAATACTTGATCATAATAAACCAATAACCGATCGTTGGGTATCTTATAGTCAAATAGTCCAAGGACATTTCGGTCTTCAGTCTTGATTTGTATGGCTCGTTCCTTCAGATCGTTGGCCGTTTTGTCGACCTTTTCCGAGAAGCCGGATAGCAGGAGTTGGATTTTATCTTTTTGGTCATCTTCCAATCCGGAAAGTTTTTTATCCCAGTAATCATTTCGGAAATAGCTTTCTGTCAATTTATCTTTCTGAGTAATCAGGTGCTGCGTCTGAAATTCATTACGAAATTGACCTAATAATGTCCCATGCCTAATCCTGGTACTTAAATAAACGTCAAGCCCATAGCGGTTATTAAAAAGAAATCCATCACGGATTTCGAAAAAGACTTCTTTAAATAATTCAAATTTAACATTCCTCGAAACCCTGGCATGTTCCCAATCCTCCGCTACTATGTTCTTGTCAGTCACTTTCAGCAGGATTTTGCGATTAAATGATATATCAATAAAACTAGATCGTTGATCTGTAATAAGATTACTGATTTCTATGTAGCGGTTGAAGTTGTTTCTAACATCTGAAAATTCAGAATTAATCAAACTGGCCTCGTCTACATAGATCTTACTTTCATCTATTTGTCGTATTGCATCAATTACCGCCAGGTCCTGAGTAATCTTACTGATTTCTGCGTCATAACTCGATGAGTTAGTCTTGTCAATATTTACAAGTATCTGAAGAACTTCAACTCGTTCCAGTAAAATATCATTGGTGCCCTCAAAATAGGTGCTATACTTTAATATTTCTGGTGTGCAAATATTATATAGGAGGAATTTAACAGAATCTGGCCACAAAAACTCAGTTTTGGATCTCAGATCTGCTGATCGGACGAGTCCCAGACCTTTTAAAAACACACGCAGCGCGATGTTAACATTGTGACTATCCTGTTTGGTTATATAAAAGAAGATAGGCAGTAAAATAGATGGAGATACATTCCGAAATCTCGCCATCTGTAATTGTTGAACAACATATTTTGTCTCGACACGAATCAATAAGTTGGCATTGCTAAAATGGTGCTTCACATAGCGTTCAAGAAAATTCTCATATGAACCAATCTTTAAATAACAATCCATTAAATTGACCAGTGCATCTTCGTAGAGCACAACATTTAAATTTTCTGATCCAAGTATCTCCGTATACAATTTAATTGCTTGCTCAAAATCACCGCTTTCTTTGTGACGTTCCGCTATATAAAAGCTTTTACGATAATCAGGAACATCGTCCAACAAACTGCTTTGAATAGTGTGACTTGGCCTGAAATATTGCTCAAATAATGCGATTGTTGGCGATAAAGGATAGTTTTTTATTAGCAGATCTATATAATTTACTGTGACGTTTTTGTCAAGGTAGCGTTTAACGAAAAGCGGATTTAATACTTGGGAGTTAAAGACGTCTAACAATTTCCAATTATTGTTTTTGATTTCAAGAACTGAGCGACTGTAAAAGGCATACAATTGATTGCCGATACTTGAACTTTGCAAAGTGGTGGCGATCTTGAGAATATTAGCTAAGGATTGGGAGGTAGTGTCATTTTTTTCGAAAATATTAAACATGTTGTCGAGGATCTCACTGGCCGGACTTTCATTGATAATTGGGCTCAAAAATTCCTTCCTTAAGAATAAGTGTGATTTGATGTATACTTCGTATACGCTTAATTCCGTTGGATACTTCTGAATAAATTGTTTGGCCTGGACAATTGCATCAGCGTATTTACCAACGGAATAATTATCAAAAATTTGTAACGCTTCTGTCGTTTTATTTAATTGCCCCGTTACTAATTGGCCGTTAGTGAAAAACAAAAATCTATCGATCATCGGGTCTTTAATTACCTTTTGAACGCGGATAATCGCTCGAACTATCAAATCTTGTGTTTTACCTGTTTTGACTGATTCCAATTGAGCTACTTTAATAAAAGTAATGTACTTGTCAATAATTGATGAAAGATTATGATAATTTAAAACGACAGCGAGATCTGAATAATCATCGCCTGAATAATGATGTACAACAAATTGAAAATACTCCCGTATCTCGTTACTTGATGATTGAAAAAAGTTGTTAAAAAAATTATTATAACGCTGGACCGACATCTTATTCTCAGAACGGTTACTGAAAAAATAAGCAAATGTAGTGACGAAAGCATCCTGACTACTACTGTTTACGTTACTGAGAAAATCCTTGTTGTTTTTTAAGCCGCCGCTAAGTTCAGCAATTAGGAACCGTTGTTCCATCCCCCAAAAGGAAACGCTAATGTCAATTTCAATTTTATCTAAAATATCCGTAGCCAGGACATAATTTCCAGTCATTAGAGCAACTTCATACATTTCTCGATATTCCAGGAATTTCCTGATCGGTTCAAAAAACTTTACTATAGAAACAGCATACCAATTAAACTCATGCTCTAGGTTGCTTTGATAATTATATTTAGCATTTCTTAATTGGCCATATGATTTAGGAAATGGATTACCATACAAATAGCTATAGGCAGCGGGATGTTTATCTAGTGATTTTGCTATAGCTAATATTTCGCTTAAGGAAAATTCATCCTTCAGAGTTGCTAAATGAGGTCTTAATTGATTCGCATATTTTTGCTCCTGACCATAAAATGCAGTTAGATACTTGGTTATTTTTACCTCGTGCAGCGATTTAGGTTTTTTAGGTTTTTGACTCAAAATGTCGGAAATTAATTGTTTTAAATTTCAGGGTTGTTAATACTGGAAAAACAAATATAAAATTATTAACTGCTGGTGACATTGCATCATTTCACCATTTTTTTATGACCGTATTTAAAAAGTTGGTTTTTCGCTCCCTTACAGGACGCGCTCTGCACTATATCTTTCCCTTAGGTAAAGGATGTCGTTCCGATCACTGATCGGACTGTCTATAGACCGTTCAGGCATTTGCGTTGCAAGAGCCTGAGCCTGACCTCCTTGTTCAACGCATCATTTCGGCCTCGCTATTTCAACTCTTATTATTCCATAGCGCTCGTACTCATTCATGCCCTGAACATTGATTCTTCAGATCCGCCCCGCTCTTTCAAACGATCCGGCTGAAAAGCCAACCAGGCCCTTCGGGTGCCTCGTCCGGCAATGGTAGCCGGAAGGGCAGCTGTCTTTTCATCCGGTTTATTTCCTTAGCTGAAACATCTCCAGGCTTCTTTTCCATAGCCTTTCCCGGACTCCCGTTAAGTTTTTATGAGTTTCATTTAGCCTTTGCTGGAGGCGAATTTACACCTCTTCAGCGGCCAAGGCCATGCAAGTGCCGCTATAAAAAATCTCCACACCTCCGCTGCGCTGCGGGTAGTATTTTTTGCGGCAGCCTTGTCCGCTAGCCCCCCGCGCAAGTATTCTGCCTCTATCAAAGGCCAAATGAGGGTTTTGCCGAAATGGTATTTGAAGAACAGATTTTTTAAACAAATAAATTTTAAACGAGATGGAAATCACAGGAAGATTGGTAGCAGACGCTACTGTGAGAGCAGTAAACGCAGAGAAAAATGTAACAGGTTTCAGAGTAGCGGTCAACCGCCGTTACAGATCACAGGGGGAGCAAAAAGAGGAAACCGCCTATATCGATTGCACCTACTGGCGTGGCGAGGGTATCGCCCCTTATCTGACCAAAGGCATGTTGGTACAGCTATCGGGTTTCATGACCGCCGAGCCGTGGGTGAGCCGTGACGGTGAGCCAATGGCCAGTTTAAGGTTTCGCACCGAGGAGATCAATATGCTGACCAGATCGGCTAAACGTGGCGCAAGCGACAAAAGCACTGCAAAACAGGCAGGTGACAAAAAAGGCGTGATCAAACCAAGCGAACAATTTAACTAAGCGAAGTAGTAACAAATTTTTAACCTTAAAATTTAAGAAAATGGCACACAATCTTTTTTATAACGGGCAGACAGAAAAACACAGCTTTTTTAGTGTTAAAGAAAAAGCATGGCACGGGTTGGGGCAGATCGTCGAAGATCACCCCACCAGTGCCGACGCGATCCGCTATGCAGGGTTAGATTATACAGTAGAAAAACGACCACTGTTCACCAATGCGCTGAACAATGAACTAACAGGGTTCGACCCCGATTTTGCCACCTCGAAATTAGACGTTCCGGCATTCTTTGCCACCGTTCGCAATGATAATGATACTGTGTTGGGCGTGGTTGGGAAAGACTACGAGGTCGTACAGAACGCCGATGCGTTCCAGTTTTTCGATGCTATCGTGGGTGGTGGTGACGGTATCAAATACGAAACCGCAGGCGCATTAGGCAAAGGGGAGCGCATATTCATCACCGCTAAGTTACCCGACTATATCAAAGTAGGTAAACAGGATATGATCGAGCAGTATTTGTTCCTGACCACTTCGCACGATGGTTTCGGCAGTATTACCGCCGCTTTTACACCGACCCGTATCGTTTGCAACAATACCCTGAATGCGGCATTGCGCAATCAGTCAGGCGGTATCAAGATAAGGCATACTGCCTCTGCCAATGACCGCCTGAAACAGGCGCATACCTTAATGGGCATATCCCATGTTGTGGCGCAGGAATTAGAGGAACTCTTTAACCACTGGTCAAAGGTGCGCATTACTGATGCGCAGGTGAAGAAACTGATACAGGTGGCTTTGGCACCCAATAAAGAAGTTATCCAAAATCTGGAATTGGGCTTACTGGATAAACTGTCTACCACTTATACCAATATCGTGGATAACGCTTATGCCTATGCAATGGGTAACCCGACCCAGCAAATGGAAACCACGGCAGGGACAGTATTCGGCGCTTATAATGCCATTACCGGCTATTATCAGAACGTCCGCAACTTCAAGGACGGGGATGCCAAATTCAGATCGATCATGGATGGTACGGCAAAACAGCGTGCGCAGGTCGCTTTTGACCTGTGCGGGAACTTTGCCAAGAACGGAGCGGATGCGCTCAACCTGAATTAATTATACGCAGGGGGAGCGATCCCCCTGCATTTATCCACCCTTAATAAATGCCCGATGCAACCATTACAGTTATTGAACAACGTGCAGAAAGCAAGGCTTTTACACAGTCTTTTAATTAACGAGATACCCGAATTTTTGGGGTATTTGAACGAACTCACCGAAACGGTTCTAAACGATAAGAAACGTATCAGGACTGACTGGAAAGACCAGTTATTCAGCGTGGACTTTTGGTTTGGATTGGCCGAAGAAGTACAGCGGGTAATGGCCAAATACCCCAAAGAACTGTACAAAAGTTCAGCGGTTTTTGCAGACCAATTATTCGATGGTTACACCGCCATATTTACCGCCCATGCTTTAACACAATACGTGGCGAATAGCAGGAACAAAGACCCCAAGTTTAAACCCGCAGTCGAACTTTTTTTTAACGCTTGATCTGTCAGCCATGAAAACCATACAGCTAAAACTATACGAGTTTGCCGAACTGGAACAGCAGGCACAGCAAAAGGCCATAGAAGCCCATCGCTACATCAACGTGAGCCATGATTGGTGGGATTTTATTTGCTATGATCTGATGCAAATTGCCGAAACGCTCGGTATCACGATCAAAAAAGAGAGCATTCATTTTCAGGGTTTTTACTCGCAGGGGGACGGAAGCGCATTTGATGCAGAGATCGACCTGCCGAAATTATTGGACGCAGTAAAAACACAGAACTGGAGATCATACGCGCCCCAACTGGAACTGAACCTCACCCTGCCTGAAATTGACAGGCGGGTTTACCGATTGATCAAAGACAGCCAACTCGACATCGACCCGAAGATCATTCAGCCTGCAAGAGGCTACTACGTAAACGTGGAACTGAATGATAACCTGCCTTATAGTCATCACGGTTACCCGCTCATTGAAAAGCAATTGGATATACTGGAAAATGGCTTACAGGCAGTGGCTAACGCCCTGAACCGCTATCTCTACAGGTCGCTACAGAATGAGTATGAGGGATCGATAGAAGATCAGGCGGTTACCGAAGCGATCGAAGCCAATGAATATTGGTTTACCGAAGATGGTCAGATCGCTACCCGATTGGAAAGCCTGTCATTCAAAAATTCATTGGAAATGCCGAAAGGCCATAGGAACATTAAATCATAATACCATGCAACTCATAAGCATTCATCAACATCCACACCTCATTGCCTGTCTGTTGATCGGCATCGGGTTATTATTTCGCTACCTCATCAGCAGGCGCAGGTTCAACCGCCGTGGGGTTGCGGGGCTACAGCTTTTTTCATCCTATGAAAAATGGTGGTTCGTTACCCGCATCGAAGCGATAATTTACTTTTTGGCTTTACTCGCCATCATTGGCGGTATCATTTTATTCATCATTAAATAACAAGCATTATGAAAACGAATTTTTTTCAGCAGATAGCAGGATTGGATTTTAAGGGCAATTTCCTGCTCAACATCAATCAGGACGAAACAGGGGTGCAAACCGTATCGGTAGTGCTTAAAAAGGATAAGGCGATCGACGGCCTGCAACCCATGCTTTTCAAGGCGACCGCCGAGGAACTGGACGAGGGTTTTTTTGAACAGCTAGCACAGCCTGTTCAGCAAACCGCAGGACTGATAAGCAACTTAGAAAGCTATCAAAAGGAACTGGAAAAGGCGAAGAAGAACGCTAAACCTGAAAAAGCCAAAACAAACAAGCCTGCCGAAACGGAGACCGACGACGACGAACAGGAAGAGCAAAACGACCTGTTTACACCGCCCGAGGACGACAAGCAGGGCAAGGCCGAGAAAAAACGCCTTTATGACGAAGCAATGGAACGGGTCAAGAATTTGGCGCAGAACACTAAATATGCCGAAGCATTGGCGCAATTGCCTGACGTGACAGAATATCCCGACAAGGCCGAAGCCATCGAAGCCAAACGCAAGACCTTGCAGGCGGGTAAAGAAGCCTATGATAAATTAACCGCAAGTTTTAACGATTAATCCCTTAAATAATGAAAGCAATGATCTTACCGAGGATATTCCTCCACAAGGAGAACGGGCAGGAAATCCGCCTGACCGACCCCAACGACAGATTCACGATCGCAGAAGTGCAGAATTTCTATGCAGGTACTTACCCGATACTGACCAACGCCAAGATCACCGGCCCTGAAATCAAGGACGATGAAGCGCAGTATAAGTTTGAAAGCACGATGGGAACGAAAGGATAAGCGATGAAAAACAAATCAGTAAACAGGATTATCAAAATTAACAGGAAAGGCGAGACATGGAAACTACAGCAATTATTCGGCGAACTGGCAGACCGGTTAAACCGCCTGCCCGATGCGGACGAGGTCAGGCGCAACCCGCTCCGAAGCGCACCCGCAGGACTGACGGAAATGGTTTTTTAGATCACAGTTTCCTGCCGTTTTGGTCATTTTCAGGGAACAGGGATAAAATAGCAAGGGAGTATTTTCACTCCCTTGCCAATCTCTGTAAATTTTATGGGTTGGACGTACCTGAAACCGATCTGCCGTTCCCGCAGAACATCTATGCGACTTGGGAAATAATAGAAAAGCAGGTAAAGGCAATTGACCGGGATAACCATTGCATGATCTTGGAGGACAAAGGCAAAAAGGCGGTTTTATCGGTGGTCAAAACCTTTGATCTGAGCCATTGCCTGTTCTATATTCCTGTCAGGGCTTACTGGCAATGGTCGCAGTCTGCTGAATATACAGCCATCACCGAACTGGTCACGGTCATATTTGCCTATCTGCACCAGGTCGTAGACATTCCATTTTATGCCGAAAGCGGCACTTATATGGATTACCAGTACGATACTTTGGAACAATGGGTAAGCGAAACCGAGGACGAGGGCAACACCGATGAAGAAGATAAGGCATGGCGAAAGCAACAGGAAAATACCCTTTACGAATTAAGACGGGCAGGCGGGCATATCATGCCCATCATCAAGAACCCTGAATGGCTTGGTAAAATGAATAGTGTGGTAACGGGATATCACCACAGGGATAAACACGAACTGGAATGGGAACTGTTAGGTATAGAATTTCTACAGCTTTATCGCCAGTACCCCAAACGCTCCTTAGCGGACTGCAACCATGAAGATCTAATTTACCCTGACGAAGAAGAAAGGATAAGGGCAGATGAATACATGGGATTCTATTGGAGTGACAAGGATTGTTTTCAGCATGAACTCATGGAAATGATCAACTGCTCTTTTCAGGAAAGACCTGTCATGGATGAACCGACCGCCGTGTATTATTTCGATACCCTGCCTGAAACCGATATAAAGGATTTTGATTTTGAGAACCGCCTGTTCGATCTGATCGAACGGCTAAGAGATTTATTAAACGATTACGACCATGAAGAACATCACCCAACAGTTTAACAGCGGGTTTGAACCGTTCAAAGCCCTGTTGATCTACCGCTATGATCAAGCCGAACAGATCAACCAGTTCCAAAGGGATGAAAAACGTACCGAGATTTACGTCGAGAGTTATGATATTGGCAGGAACGGCAAACCCATCAATGCACATCCCTTGAGTAATAAGGAAGTTTCCGCATTGAGCGATTTATTACAAACCGCACAGGAAGCTAAAAGCGGTTATCTCAAAAGTAAAGGCATATTGCCGTCCAATATTTTATACGTCGATCAATCCGCTAATGGCTATGCGGTTTGGCACACCCCACCGCAGGAGGTCAGCCTGTTTTTCGTTGATGGGCTGAATATCCCATCGGGTAAATTTCATGTGCCTGCCATGCTTTGGAAAGCCAATGCCGACCACTTATCGGTTTATGGCTTAACAGGTAGAACGAAGCCGACCGAAAAGACCAAACTCTGCCATGCGCCTTATTTGAATATTTACGGAAGCGGTCAGGTCTGTATGGGAACGGTGCAGATCAACATCGGTAAAACCACCTGTTTGGAGGAATTTACCAAAACATGGGAACAGTATTTCTTTAACAGCAGTTTCAGCCATTCCATCAGCGGGAACAACAATACCAAAACCAACACGACCGAATTGTGGCGTTCCCTCGCAGGTAAGGGGGAGCCATTCCCGCAAAACGAATTGATCAAAACCAGTTTGACCCTTAAAAGTATCATCCAATGAAAACCAGTAAAAAAGAAAGACCCGCCGTACACATTGTACAAAAGGAATTATTACAGCCGTACAATCCTGTTACCGTTAATCTGATAGGTGCAGGCGGGACTGGCGGTCAGGTATTGACCGCACTCGCAAGAATGAACTATGCCTTAAATGCTTTAGGCCATGCGGGTTTGTTTGTCAGGGTATTTGATAACGATACCGTAGATACCGCCAACCTCGGCAGGCAATTGTTTACCACCGCCGAATTAGGCTCTTATAAATCGGTCGCCCTCATTAACCGTATCAATCGATTTTTCGGTACGAACTGGCGTGCGGAGACGACCCGCTATGATAAAGCGTCCTTAAAGGACAAGGATCTGGCGAGTGCCACCATTACCATTTCCTGCGTGGATACCGTAGATGCCCGTTACGAAATAGCGGAAATATTAAAACATTTGGCCAATAAATATGGCGGTCGCAATCGTGTGCAGTATTGGATGGATTTCGGGAACAGCCGTTCGAGCGGACAGGTTATCCTGTCAACCTTAGAAAAGATCAAACAACCCGCTTCGGAACTATACCGGCCTTTAGAAACCTTGCCCTTAGTGACCGATGAATTTAAGGAACTGCTGACCGCATCTGAACAGGCGGACAATACCCCAAGCTGTTCGCTTGCCGAAGCCCTGACCAAACAGGATTTGTTTATCAATTCCGCACTCGCCAATTGTGGCGCATCCCTGTTATGGCAAATGTTCAGGGAGGGTATTTTATTTAATCGTGGTTTTTTTCTGAACCTGCAGGATTTCAGGACACAGCCTTTAAAAGTCGCCTGATCGCATGATTATGAAAATTACAGATTTAGACGGAAAGGAAATTGCCGTAGAGGATTTGCGTTTAGCCATCTTACAGGCAGACGATTACCGCCATTACAGGGTGAGCGAACCCTCCGAATACCAATTGTATTTGTACAAATATTGGGAGGATGTTTACCAAAAACTATTATTATTGGACACGGAAATGCAAAGCAAATAATCAACGATGTTACGGTACACGACAGGCAATTTACTGGATTCAAGCGCAGAGGCATTGGTCAATACGGTTAACACTGTAGGTGTGATGGGTAAAGGGATCGCCCTGCAATTCAAACAGGCATTTCCCCATAACTTTGAAGTGTACCGTCAGGCATGCCTGAACGGTTCATTTCAAACAGGGCAACTATTAATGGTTAAAGACGAGGAGTTATTAATGGGCGAAAGGCTGATCATTAATTTCCCGACAAAAAGTCATTGGAGATCGCCCTCCACTTATGAATTTGTAGAAACAGGTCTGGTAGCCCTTGCCACTTACCTGAAAGCAAACCCGATCAAAAGTTTAGCCATGCCTGCTTTAGGATGCGGGAACGGTGGGCTGGACTGGAAGGTGGTCAGGCCGATGATCGAAAAGCATTTGGCTGAACTGGATTTGTCTGTTTGGGTTTATGAACCCAAAAGAAAGGGGGCTGTTTGACATGGAAACTTTTCGGTTGATCATTGCGGGTGGCAGGGGATTTGCTGATTATGCCCTTTTGCAGAAGAAGGTTGATGTGATGCTCTCTGCGAAACGGTTTTCCCATCACATAGAGATCGTTTCAGGTAAAGCCAAAGGTGCGGACACACTTGGCGAGCAGTACGCTAAAGCGAACGGATTTGCTATTAAAGAATTTCCGGCAGATTGGAGTAAAGGAAGATCTGCGGGTTACGAACGAAATAAAGAAATGGCCGACTACGCCGATGCCTGTATCTGCTTTTGGGATGGCAGGTCAAAAGGTACTAAGCATATGATAGACCTGGCCAATGCTCAAAAGATACAGGTCCGCGTTATCCCTTACTGATTCAAATTGCCCGGCGGGCTCCGGCGCGCCGGAGCCCCGTTTCGCCCCGTATTTTCGAATGGTTGACCGACCTTGTGAAAATACGGGGCGCTCCATTTCGGTCCGTTTAAGCTTCCACGAAAAGTATAAACCCGACTGCTAGCAATGCATGCTGATCTCAATGTTTTCCGGGACGGCCTTTTTTATAAATGCCAGCTTGTTTCGAACGACCTGCAATTCTTTTTCCAGGTCGATCAGGTTAGTTTTGTGCTCTTCCATTTCATCCAATAAACTCTGCTCGTCATCAAGCAGCATATCGTATTCTGTTGGGGCCCCTTTGATATTTTCCATACCTGGTGTGTCACAAATTTTATTCCAGCGCACAAAATTCTTCATAGTTAGAAGGTGTTGCCCGGTCAATATTTGCCGGGATCCGCCACTTTAAACTTGTATGATCTTGATCCGGCAGATCACTGTCCTTTATTAGATCGCGGGTAGTTTTTAGCTTAACAGCGCTTGTCGTTTACAATGATTGGCACTTGAATTAACTTGCTTGAAAAGGCTGTCCTTTATTACAAAGGGCCTCCGATGTAGATTACAATGTATTTATTATTTACCCTAATTAAGAAAGATCATGACAAGAGATCAAAAGTTGTACGGTGATTCCTTCCTGTACCAAGCATTTATGACGCGCGCCTTTCGCACCGGACGGGATCCGAAAAAAGGCACAGACAACGGTGAGTTCCGCATTCTTGAACACATTGAAAACGGTCATATCCGTAGAGGTGATTACCAAAAACAGATGGCAAAGCTCAAAAAGCTGATCGCCAAGGCCGTCGAAAAGGTATTGAAGTGGAAATTGACGGTGGAAGAAAAGGCGGATGTGGTACGTTTTGCGTCCATGGCAGAACGTTCTTATGATGGCGATGATCTTGCGGTAGCACTACGCGGATTGCTGGATGCCACCCATCGTTTGAAAGAAGGCTAATCCTCTACAGTTGATCATTGGTCTTTCTGATTGACGGACCAATGATTTTTAAATTAATGGATTTGGCCTAAGGCAGGTTTTACCAGTGATGGTCGATGACAGATAAGATCTTTAAGTTCCCTGTTTTTTTTCATTATAAAGCTCATCGTTCGTCATATCCAATTAGATAAACTGACGCATAAAGCGGAGATACTATCCTGTAGCTTACCATAAAAGTATTGGCTCACCTCAAGGAAAACAATACGGTTCGCGTTTCTAATTCACTAAATTTGGAATGCTAATTCTTAACTAATCCCTCTCCTTTATGGCCAGGCTGAACCGGGTGACCTTCTTTTCAAAACGCGACCTTGCCGGAAGGCCCATGCTGGAGCAGGCAAAAGAATTACTGGAAATACCACATGACTTCCAAATTATGGAACTCAATGATCTGCTTGAGTTTCATCACATTCATCAATATTTTGAAAACGGGATGTTTCCGGATGGTTCTTCTGAAAAAGAAAAGGGGCGCTACATTCAGATTGTAAAAGAAGCCTTGTCAATGATCCGGATAAAGATGCTGGAGATAGTCCCTGATCGCCTAATTCAGGTATTGAATGATCTGGAATATGTCAACCGGGAGAACTTCTGGATAGTTTTTCAATATTTTGAGGTTTACAAAAAGGTAGAAAAGGATTTGTTCAGAGACGCTTTAACGACGAACACTCTTAATATACGTTATGTGCTGACGTTAAAACAACTCGTTCATCACTTCAATACGGAAATAAGGACTTTTCTTTTTACCTATGATAGTAGCGCTGAACTTATACTCAGTCATTATGAGGAGAAACTAGACGAACCAAGTAACTATATTTTCCCCAAAAGCCTTTCGGATGCAGATAAACATGCGATCATCAGCGAATACTTAGATGCTCCTGAGCCAAATTTGAATTATGTCGACCTGGTGATCAAGTCAAAACATCTTAAGATCCCACCGAAAATAGTACTTAAAGCCAAACAAGCCGCAGCGCGGATAAAAGAAAAAATTCTTACGGATGAAAATAGTTTTAAGGTATCAGTTGGGGCAACGATGGACATGGATCAGGCTGAACCGGTGATCTATGAAAATATTGAAGGCGATACACGGGTCTGTTATGGCGGCCTGTTCTTCGATTCCTTAGATACTGATATTAAGATATTTTCATTGTTTAGCGATGTATTTCTATATACAACTGACGATGGCCTTATAGATCTTGTCAACAGGACCACGGAAATGGATACCCTGGAAAAGATATTTATGCGGTCTAAAAGTGAATATCATACCGGGATTATTTTTGCCAAAAAGGATATGCTTTCCTTATCCCAGCTTGGTATCTTTAATTATTATTTGACCAAAAGAGGTCGTTCGGCAGAGGAGATCATTAACAATGCTGTTCATTACCTTTTTAATGATTATTACAAAGTAGACGGCATGCTGTTCAGCATGCCTGATCACAAACTTAACCCAGCAGATAAGATCCGGCTCCTTGCATCTGAACTGGACTATTTGCTCAAGCAATTTAAACTTTTTGCTACCGATGGGAGAATTGATCATGAATTACTGCAGATAGACTCAACCCCGGTCCAGTTCAGCGATATTCCAAGTTTGATAGCCAAAAAGTATGTTTTTTCAAAAAACGAATCTATCAGAATTATCCAATATCATTTTTTCGATGAGAATAGTATGCTGGCAGACCGGAAGGACGTGAATGATCGGAGAACACTTTTCCAGATCTTAAAGACCGGAAAGGCTAATAAAAATGAATTTGAGGAATACCAAATTCCATTCCTGAACCAGGCTGTTGAAGCTGGTGACCTGATGATCAGGGCTGATGGAACGATCGAAATGACCGATCCTTTTAAGGTGATTATCGCTGGGAAACTCCGAAAAAATAATTATATGAGTTACTGGCATTTTCACCCGGCCTTTCGTGCACATATCGATCGGCTGATCAATGCCGGGGTTTTGGAATCCACCAGCCAACTATTTACGTCGGACGAGATCAGTTACCTGAACTTTTTCTTGAATAAAAAGGAATTCAGCAATAGCAAGGATTTAAGGAATAGATATATCCATGGTTCGAATGACCGTGATATCAAAAAACAAGAATTCGATTACCTTTATTTTTTAAGGACCGTGGTTTTGATCCTGTTAAAACTTAAAGACGATCTGCAATTGAAAAAAAACTTCGGCTCCTGATGTGCTGGATCTTATAGGTTAATTAGCACTATTTAAATCATAGCAGCCCTGCTTCAGATTGTTCACGTATAAATAATTGTTTTATTACGATTGTGCATAATTGTTTTGTTGCGAATGTTTATAATTGTTTTATTACATTTGTTTGTAATTGTTTTATAACGCAAATAGTAAATGGCAACACCGAGAGAACGATTGGTAGAGGCACTGGAGACACTACAGGACTTACAGGATAAGGGAGCGGTAGCCATACATACTTCTGAGATCCCCAAAAATCAGATCAGGGCTTTACTGGTCAAAAAAGGGTTTTTAAAGGAGATCATTAAAGGCTGGTATATCCCCGCTGATCCGGGTGAACGTCCCGGAGACAGCACTTCCTGGTACACGTCCTATTGGGACTTTTGCATCAAATTTATGGAATTCAAATACGGGGCCGACTGGTGCATCTCCGCAGAACAATCACTGCAATTGCATTCCGGTAATTACACCGTGCCGATCCAGTTGATCGTTAAATCGCCGCTGGCGAATAATACAGTAACCAGCCTTCCATTTAACACCACTTTGTTTAACCTTAAAGCTGACCTTCCTGACCCAAGTTTAAGAACGCAGCAGGACGGCCTTAGGTTATATACATTGCCGGGAGCGCTGATCTATGCTTCCGCTAATACGTATGCGCGAAACCCGGTTGATGCAAGAACGGTATTATCATTGGTCAGGGATGCTTCTGAACTATTAACCGTTTTACTGGATAATGGCCACGCCTCCATTGCCGGCAGATTAGCTGGTGCGTTTCGAAATATTGGCCGGGATCGGATCGCGGACAACATACTTGGTGCCATGCGGTCGGCTGATTATACGGTGCGCGAACTCGACCCATTTGAGGAAAAGGTCGCCATTAACTTATCCGCCAGAGAACGGTCACCCTATGCTAACCGGCTCCGCCTGATGTGGCAAATGATGCGGCCCGCAGTGATCGGAAATTTTCCTCCTGCACCGGGAATACCCAAAAAGATGGACATGTATCTCAAACACATCGATGACGTGTTTATCACTGATGCCTATCATTCCCTGTCTATTGAACGCTACCGGGTCACACCCGAACTCATTGCGCGAGTGAGCAGCGGTGCCTGGGATAAAAATGCGGATCCAGAAGATAAGAAACAAAAAGACGCCATGGCTGCCCGAGGTTATTGGCAGGCATTTCAAAAAGTCAAGGAAACGGTCAGCGCTATACTGACTGGCAGCAATCCCGGTGAACAGGCGGATAAAGACCATCCCGCCTGGTATCGCGAACTGTTCGATCCCAGTGTAAGCGCCGGCTTACTGAAAGCCTCAGATTTGGCAGGGTACCGCAATAGCCAGGTATTTATTTCCAGTTCGAAACACACCCCGTTGAATGTCGATGCCATGCGCGATGCCATGCCGGTGTTGTTTGAATTATTGGCGCAAGAACCTGATGCTGGCGTAAGGGCGGTTTTGGGACACTTCATATTCGTTTTTATTCATCCCTACATGGACGGGAACGGAAGAATCGGACGTTTCCTGATGAATGCTATGCTGGCATCGGGCGGCTATCCCTGGACGGTCATACCGGTGGAACAAAGGGATGCCTACATGGCTGCGCTTGAAAAGGCAAGTACAGGCCAGGACATAGAACCGTTCGCTAAATTCCTGGCCCATTTGGTTGAGCAGGAAATGAAAGGCAGGCCGGAGGCGCAATTGCCTAAATAAGCTTTACCCGGTCAATTTTGCAAGTTATGGTTGCAAAATTGATGATCAATGTTCATTATCACATCCCTACTTAAATAACTAGGTTATGCTAATTTATAAAACCAGGATATTATATCGTTTTATCCTATCAAAAACCTATTCGTTATAAAATTACAAGTCTCCGATAACATTAATTGCTGCAAATATTCCATAAAGTTAAAAATGCAAGCTGTGTCTGTCGTGTGAGTAGTGCATAGTTTAATTTATCTGGGGTATCCTGTGGCTTATGATATTCTTTAACAAATCCGCAATCAATCCGCACAAACGGTATGCCTTTGAGATAAAATGGATACTGATCCGACCCGATCACCCGGCGCTGGGCATATTGTGATTGCTCATAGTGTGTATCTAAGTTTAATTTCACCGCAGTATTTGCGTCCATCAACGATCTTCTAAGGCCCCGGTTCAGAGTATCCCTAACCAATATATAAGCAAAATTCAGACTGTCAGGGGCCGTATTTTTCAGGTGAAGGGTGTCAGGCCTGCCAAGCATATCGATGTTCAGTACAGCATAAGTTTTATTAATTGGTACGAGCGGGTGCTCCGCAAAATAAAAGGATCCGAGCATGCCGCGCTCTTCTCCTGTATAAGACGCAAAAATTATGCTTCGTTTAGGCTTAAAGCCTGCATTTTTCGCCTTGTTAAATAACGAAGCGATCTCCATGATAGCTGCTGTGCCACTTGCATTGTCGATCGCACCAAAATAAACAGTGTCGCCATTCATGCCGTCGTGGTCATGGTGAGCCGAAACAATTACCGCGGCTGCGTCAGGATCTGTACCTGGAATTACGCCGATCACGTTTGGTGCAGTTACCTGGATATTTTTGCGTTTCCTTTCAACACCTATTGTGTTTCTTAACTGAAAATAAGGTTTATTTCCGGGGATACTCCATGTAAGGTCTCGGTTTGGCTTTATATTGTCAGGCTTTAAAAGTTGTTCCAGCCGGCTAATGCCAAGCGAAATTTCAGGCAAAGGAGAAAGGTCCAGCAAGGCTGGGTTCTCTTGGTAACGTGGTAAAAACTTAAGCGATCTTTTCAAATTGATGGTGCGTTCTGAACGGGGGCTGCTCCAGATCACGAGCTGTACACCTTTGTCTTTTAAAACTCTTTCCAGGCTGTCTGTCCTGTCCAGATCTGAAAATACCTTGTAGTTGATGATAACTGCTTTTCCAGATAAATTCATTTCAGGGATGTTTTTATTCCACTCTTCAATGGTTTGAAAAGCGGTGAGTAATACAGGCAAATCAACTGCCTTGTAAGGTAAGTTTAGAAATAACTGCCAGCCGTCGAGCTCGGGTAAAACCTGTCCATTGAGGTATAACTTCGTATCATCATCAAACCTGGTAGCGCTCACGTTTTGGTAATACGAACTGCCATTATCGTAAGGCGCTTTTAGATTTGCAGTTTTGAACCCGTCACTAACATATTGAGCGGCCAGCGTATCACCATGACTGGCGAATAATCTTCCCTGCATCTCTTTTGAAGCCAGTTTGAAAACGTGTTTGCGAAGTTCAACTGTCGAACATTGACGGGCTATAGATTTGATCGCAGGCGTTTGTGTGAAACCTTTGAGTATGCTGATAAATATCAGCAAAAGTGTGCATTTTAAAGGTAAAGCTTTGATTATCATAAGGCTAATATATTAAAATCGAAATAAATGTAATTTTATATTTAACATTAGGGAACTGGAAAGGAATAGCGATAAACAGGTTGAAAATATTTAATTAACGCCGGAGCATCCCGAATGCTCCACGACTTACCAAGCCGATCAATTGATTCAATTGCTGTAGTAATAGCAAATCAGATCTTAAATCCGTTACACTTATGATCACCGAATTTCTTATCTTGGGAATGTAAATGGACGGTTAATGGCAGGCATAAAAATTTCAAAAGGTATCATTAACCGGGTGATGATCTCGCTGTCGTTAGCGCTATGTTTTTGCAGTTCAATTTTCGCGCAGATAAGACCTATACATCTGAATACGGATACACTTTTAGGTAAGAAGGTCGAATATTCTTTATTTAAACAGAAGTGGGCTTTTCAAAATGGCGATAATGCCGCATGGGCCCAACCTGGATATGCGGATACCAGCTGGTCAAAAACGATTACCAATTTTGGTGAGGGCAAAGAAATCAAAGATTGGCAAGGGATCGGCTGGTTCCGGCTATGGGTACAAGCTGATACCGGGCTAACCCAAAAGTCGCTGGGCTTGCGAATTAATCACGACGGTGCTTCTGAGATCTATATCGACGGGAAATATCGTGGTGGTTTTGGGAAGGTAGGCCGTTCTAAAGCTGAAACGCAGATCAGACGGGCACCTTACGAAATCATCAGCATCGAAATTAACGACACCAAACCGCATCTCATCGCGATCCGTTATGCTAACCATGGCCACGTTTTTCCGAATTTCATTGGCTTTCAAACATGGATAGGGAACTATGACCGGCTGTACCAGGTCACCCGGCGTAATTATGACCTGTTTGAAGACATGTGGCTGTGTACCGCTGCTCAGATGGCGCTGGCACTGCTCCATTTGTTTTTGTTCCTCTTTTATCCTAAACAAAGACTGAATCTGTATTACGTGATCTTTTCGGTGCTTTTTGCCGGCTCTAATATGGCTGTCAGCGGCGACGCTATAGCTGCTAACCCGGTGATGCAATGGTGGTGGGAACACATATTCTGGATCTGCGGGGTGCTCGGTACAATATCAGCTTGGCATTTACTTTACGCGGTCGGTCGTACACCTATACCCCGCTGGAAGACGATCATAGCTATTATATTTCTCGTGGTGTTCCTGATCAAAAAGGTAGTCTTCCTGGATATGTACATCAATGACGGTTTCAATATCCTATTCCTTTTGTTTTTGATGGATGGGCTATGGGCTCTTATTGGCGCGATCCGTCGTGGCCAGCCCCATGTCTGGCTGATCGGATTAGGCATGGCACTAATAATACCTTTATACTTTTTTGTAGGGGCCGATGTTTATCATCTTTGGACCAACCGCGCCGAACGCTGCATAGCGATGAGCGTTGGCTTACTTACTTTTCCATTATTGTTTTCCATTTACCTTGCGTTGGATTTTGCACGTACTAACCAGGATCTTTCCTTTAAGCTGGCCGAAGTGGAAGAATTGTCTGATAAGGCCCTCGCACAGGAAGCCGAGAAACTGGATCTGATCACCCGGCAAGCCGAAACGCTGGAAGCAACTGTTTTAGACCGCACCGCCCAGGTACAACGGCAAGCCGATCAGTTATTGGAAATGGATAAGGTAAAATCCCGGTTTTTTGTGAACCTTACACACGAATTCCGTACGCCGCTAACACTGATATTAGGGCCGGTTCAGCAGTTACTTGCCGAAGCTGAAAGCCCGAAAGCTTTAGCGCAGGGAAAGATCATCCGGCATAATGCCGAAAGCCTGTTAAGCCTGATCAACCAGTTGCTGGACCTAAGCAAACTGGAAGCCGGTAAAATGGAGCTGCAAAGTGCCGCTACAGATGTTGTCGCGTTAGCAAAGCGCGCGGTAGCTGCATTTGAATCGCTGGCGGATCAAAAGCAATTGGCCTTAAACTTCAACGCTGATATTCCATCACTTTGGATGCTGGCTGACGCAGACAAACTGGAAAGGGTGTTGTATAATTTATTATCGAATGCAATAAAGTTTACAGGTAAAGGCGGGTTGGTAGCCTTTCAGTTACAAAAAATAGACGATCTGGTGGAACTGATAGTAACAGATACCGGTATCGGTATTCCCGAAAATAAAATGCCGTATATCTTCGACCGTTTTTACCAGGTCGACGCTTCGGATACACGTGCGCAGGAAGGTACCGGCATCGGCTTGGCCATTACTAAAGAACTTGTTGCCTTGATGGGTGGTCATCTGCACGTAAACAGCGAACCAGGCGTAGGCACGGATATGACCATCCGGCTGCCGGTTCAGCTGGTTGAACCAGGGGATAGCCCGGCGATACTAAAACAGAATACCGTACCGAGACCACCAAAAAGTGATCCCGTTTTTCCTGGGTCGGCCAATGCTGACCTGCCCCTGGTGCTGGTCGTAGAGGATAATACCGACCTGCGTGAATTTATGATCTCGGTAATAGCTACTGACTATCGGGTAATTGCTGCAACAAACGGCGAGGAAGGTATAAAGGCCGGGTTATCGGAAATTCCCGATCTGGTCATTACCGACCTGATGATGCCGCTAAAAGACGGTTATGAGGTGTGTAAAGAATTAAAGGAAAACGAAAAGACGAGCCATATCCCGGTAATCATCCTGACCGCCAAAGCTGATATGGACAGCAAACTGATCGGTATCGATACCGGTGCCGATACCTATTTAGGCAAGCCGTTCGATCAGCGTGAACTATTAGCACTGATGGCAAACCTGATCAATCAGCGTAAGCAGTTACGTGAAAAATATAGCAAGAACGATCTTTGGATAACAGATACCACCGCCATACCCTCTATGGAACAGGTATTCCTGGATAAGATCAAACAAGCGGTAGAAAAACACCTGGATGATGAGCAATTCAGCGTGGATCAATTGGGCGATGAGATCGGCTTGAGCCGCACCCAGCTGCACCGCAAATTGAAAGCCATTATGGGGCAGGGGCCAGGTGAACTCATCCGGTCGGTACGCCTGCAACGGGCTTATGATCTGCTAAAACATAAAGCCGGTACCGTTGCTGAGGTAGGTTATATGGTCGGCTTCGGCAATCCCGGTAATTTCTCCACCAGTTTCTCCAATCACTTCGGTTTCGCGCCCAGCGAAGCGGAAAAACACTGATCCTGCAACATATTCAAGGGCATTTGCAACTTTTTCAAATTCGTTATCCAGGCTGGTTAACGTCCTTTGTGGTATAAATTATCCACTTAATTGAACACCACCATGAAAAAGTTAAGCTTATCAAGCCTTTTGGCTACTATACTTTTATCAGCCTTTACAGTAAACGATGAACCTAACCCTCTTCTTGGAAAATGGGAAAACACCCGCACGTTCCAGGGCGCAACCATGTCCCTACTGGCCTATTTTAAAGCTGATGGCCGCTATAGTGGCTTCGTCAATAAAAAAGCGTTTGTTACCGGTAAATACGGAGTAAAACATGATACACTTTACTTCTATGATGAGAATAATTATGCAGCCACGTACAAAATACAATTTTTCGGGCAGGACTCTCTTAAACTCCAAGTGATTCAGGATACCGTTGCCGGCCGCAGGGAAGGTACCAGCAACTATCTTTTTAAAAAAATAATGAAATAAACGACGATGAATATGAAAATTTTGATAGTCTTTCTTTTGGCAGGGTTGCTTGTAATAAGTGCAAAAGCACAGACAAAACCAGCATCGGTCTGGCCTGCCAAACTTGATGCCGTAATTGCAGCACCCAAAAACCATAAGATCGTTTATGAAGACGCTAAGGTAAGAATTTTACAAGTGATCTGTCCGCCAGGAGCTGAGGAGCCTGTCCATACGCATCAATACAGAAGCACGATGTGGTTTACGCATAGTGCTCACTTTATCTATTACAATTATGTAACCGGCGCTAACGGTCGGTTGATGAAAAAAGATAGTGCGGAAATTAAGGGGTTTCCTCCTCAGGTTTTAAACAAGGGTCAGATGGTTGAGCCGGAAGGGCCGCATTCCGTAAAAAATATCGGTAAGGATACCTTGATGGCTTACCGGGTAGAATATAAAAAGGTCTTTAAAAAATAAAATATTAATCATGAAAAAACTGATCTTATCAAGCCTGCTGGCTATTGGCTTATTATCTGCCTTTAAATTTAATGATGAAAGCCCTATTGTTGGCAGGTGGGAACTGAACTCGGTATTCCAGGGACAGCCATTTTCCTTCTTAGTGGTATTCCGGTCAACCGGTAATTACGACGGCTTCCTCAACAAAAAGACATTTGTTAGCGGTACTTACCAAATGAAACATGATACGCTCTACATTTCTGACCCTATCTGTAACAGCAATTATAAGGGAACCTATAAGGTCGAATTTTTTGCGCAGGATTCGATCAAATTCCACGTGCTCCAGGATACCTGCCGGGGCCGCAAGGAAGGCGTGAATAATTTGGTCTACAAAAAAGTAAAATCTGTAGCTAAATAATTCTTAAAGCTATGAAGAAGGTATATCTGATCCTAAGTATGGCCGGCCTTGTACTTATTTTATCGCAAAGCGCCTTTACTGGCAGCGAACCCAAAACACAGGCCGAATTAGGGCGCAAACTTTTTTTCGACCCGATCCTGTCCAAAACTAAAAAGATCAGCTGTGCTTCCTGCCATAAAGAAGAATTCGCTTTTGCCGACACCTCGGCAGTGAGTTTGGGTGTCCGTACCCAAAAAGGGGTACGCAATACACCATCAGCTATGAACATGAAACTGCAGGTGGCTTTCTTTTGGGATGGCAGGGCAAATACACTGGAAAAGCAAGCGTTAATGCCAATTGAAAATAAAATCGAGATGGATTTACCGGTGAAGACGGCCGTTTGGAGGCTGAATAACAGCACGGTGTATGTGCCTCTTTTCAAAAACATTTTTCACGAAGCACCTAATGCCTATAACCTGGCCAAAGCCTTAGCCGAATTTGAACGCACGCTGGAAACCAGCGATGCGCCGCTGGATGATTGGTTACTGAATGACAATGAAAGCGCGGTTAGCGCATCGGCCAAACGTGGTTATGCGTTATTTAACGGGACCAAAGCCAAGTGTGTGCAATGCCATTTCGGGCCGGACTTCAATAATATAGAGTTTCGCTCAATCGGCCTTTATGATGGCAAAGCGCTTAAAGATAGCGGACGGGCGTCCATCACTAAAAATCCTGCGGATATCGGTAAATTCAAGATCGGTGCCTTACGCAACGTGGCGATCACTGCTCCATATATGCATAACGGCATGTTCAAGACACTTCGCCAAGTGATCGATTATTACAATGATCCTGACAAGGTTGTATCACATCCTATCGGACGCGATAGCCTACTGACCAAACCTATGAACCTGACCGAGCAGGAAAAGGTCGATTTGGAAAGCTTTATGATAGCGCTGACCGACAAACGCTTTGCTGCCAAATTAAAACAAAAACATTAATATGAAAAGACGAAATTTTATGGTGTCAGCCTTGCTGGCCATTCCTTCCGCAGCTATGGCTAAATTCAGCTGGATTAAAACTGTGCGGACCAAAAACGGCTTTTTGATTCGTGCCGACGAAAGCCGCTTTGACGGGATACAGAAAAAGATGAGCGGCGATCTTTTAAGATGTGTTGTTTCCTGCGAGGACAATGATACCGGATTGCTGATGGGGACTACCACCGCAAAATCACTGGCGGGTAAAGGCGGCCCGCCACTGCACATCCATACCCATCAGGATGAGATCCTGTTCGTAGCTTCCGGCGAATTTTTGATACAGATAGGAACGGAGGTGTTTAAGGCCAAGGCAGGGGATGCGGCTTTCATACCACGTGGTACTCACCACACATTTGCTAATCCGGTTGAAAACAATCCCGGTATGCTCATCTCTATACACCAACCCGGCGATAAGCAAATGGAAGCAGATTTCAAAACTATTGCTTCAGGCAAATTCCCGGAATCCTGGAAAAATGATCCGACTATTGTAGGCCCGTCAATTAAAGTCAATTAATTATGAAAACCTTTATCATTATTTTTAAATGTATCGGGATCGTAATCCTGAGTTTTATCGTCATCATTATTGTAAACCTTAGCCATGATCCGCTGATCAATGCCATTGTTCCAGGCCAGACTAAAGATCATATCCCGGCCGGAAGTACAGCGGAAATGATTTCGCTCGTTGTCATTTGTGTTGCCGGTTTTCTTGCCTCCATGGTTGTTAGTTTACTAGCCGGCAAACAGCGGCTGATCTTATTATGGATCTTATTGGTGTTGTTTTTAGCGGCAGACCTACAGGCGGTACTCACTGATCTGGCTCTGACTGATCTTTGGTACCGGGTACTTACGATTTCGTCAGTACCTTTACAAATATGGCTGGGATACCAGTTCACTGTTCGGTTTTTTAATTCGGCACGTTTGGATAGATAGCTAATTTGTACGGTTGGTTTCTCAGCCTACACACATTAATACAACTTATTGAATGTCTTGATTTGTTTGACAATAAAAAGTTATTATTTATCAATTCGCTCCGTCGTTCTATCGAAACGTTCAGATCTTTTAACTGCATTTAGCACCGCAGAACCCTTGGGAATATTCTTAAAATCAACGTGGCTGGTTTTGATCTGCCTGGTAATGTGACGGTAAATAACGTTTGTAAACTTGATTACTGAAACGATTGATGTATAAGATAGTTAGCTATATCGACTGCTTTTTTAGGTAATTTCTAGGTTTCTTATAAACGCCCTTCGAAGTCCGAAAGGCGTTTAAAGGATATTAAAAATTCACTTAAATCGCGTCAATCGCTTCACGTAATGCTTTAGCCGCTGCTGCAGGGTCTTCTGCTCGGTAAATAGCTGCACCTGCCACCGCTACCTGGGCACCGGCTTTAATCACAGCGGTAATGTTGCTTAGGTTTACTCCGCCTGCTATAGAAACAGGTACACCTGCTCTTGCTGCTTCGTCAATCAATACCTGGATAGAGTAACCCGAGGTCCATTGTTCATCTAACCCGGCGTGAAGTTCAACAAATTCAACACCCAATTCGATTACTTCCTGGGCGCGTTTCACGCGGTCAGGGTAACCGATAGTGTCTACCACTACACCTTTACCATGAGCTTTAGCTGCTTTAACAGCACCGATAATGGTTGCATTTCCTGCTGCGCCCATAACGGTAATCAGGTCAGCACCTGCTTTAAATGCGATATCGGCTTCCAGCTCTCCGGCATCAGCCGTTTTCAAATCAGCGAATACTAATTTATCAGGATGCGCTTTTTTCATCGCGGTAATAACTGCAGATCCCATGTTTTTTATCAGCGGGGTACCCAGTTCGATAATATCTACATAAGGTGCAACTTTTGCGGCAAGCGCTAATGCTTCCTCAGTGGTTAATAAATCTATTGCTACTTGTAATTTTGCCATGGTATTATTTATTAATTTAAAAATTATATGATTGATTATTAATTATTCCATGTTAGCGTGGCGCTTCCAAAGCTCTTCTGCTGGTGTTCCATTCAATTTCCATAATTCCGTGAATACCGCATCTCCTATCAAGAGAACTACCTGTTCGAAAAGGCTCCCGGCATATTGTATAGATTTTGCGCCGTTATGGTCTTCTTTTTCTGCTGCCGATATCAGGACGTGTACATCTGCTAACCCAGCCAGCGCTGAGGAAGCGTTAGTGGTCATTGCCATAACCCGCGCGCCCACCTGTTTAGCTTTTTCGGCAGCTTTCACAATAGTATTTGTTGTGCCCGATCCTGAGGAGGCCCATAACAGATCCCCTTTTTCAATAGCCGGCGTGGTTGTATCACCGACAAAAAAAACGCGTAATCCCAGGTGCATCAGGCGCATCGCTACTGAACGCATGGAAAATCCTGAGCGGCCTGAAGCGATCAGGAAGATAGCCGATGCCTCGTTAATATGGCTGATCAGTGCTGCGAAATTGCGATAGTCGATCGACTCGGCGATGACGGCATTCTCCTGTACTATTTTTACCAAATTCGCTTTGACAGCAGCACCAGTGTCTTTTTTAGATTGGTTTGTTAATTCCATTTTAAGCATTTATTTCTTGGACAAAAGTATCCTTTACACTTATCGGAACAGTTACACAAACATCCAGATTGGGTGGACTATTTGGAAATAACATCAGGCTTAAGTCATTAATTTGCGCCACTAATTACCTTCTTTCCGAATAGTCCACCTTAATTATCTGATTGTCCACCATCTTGTGATCAGAGTACTTACCTTTACATGATGACAAATGATACTAAGGAAACCCGCCTGGAAAGCGCGATGATCTTCATCAGGAATTTAAATAACTGCCCGCCCAGTTACCTGAATGATCCAGGGCGAAAGGACTTCTTCGAAATCGTATGGTTGAAAAATGAAGACCCGTTGCATGCCCTAAAAGCCAATGATTTCGAGGTCAAAGGCGACTGGATCTATCTGATCCCGCCTTATCGTGTACACCAGCTGAACAAGGCAGGGAAAAATGGGGAGTTGATCTCGTTTAAAAGAGAGATCCTGGAAGAGGAAGACAAGGAATTCTTATTGGATATCTTCAAGATATTTAATGTACAGGGCGAGTTTTCCTGCCTCAGATTGGATAAAGCTGCCGCTGATGATCTGGGTGGTATTTATAATTTATTGATCGGTGAATACCAAAAGTCATCCGGGGACCTGATGATCCTGAAAACTTTGCTGAAAGTATTTCTGTTGAAACTGATCAAGGTTAAAGAGGAGGAGTTTACTACACACGATATCCACCAGAAAAGGGTATACGAGTTTTTGATGCTGCTGGAAGGAAATTATCTGCAGGTCCGAAATATAGACTTCTATGCCGGCAAATTGGACATCAGTTCGAAAAGATTAAACCAAATCCTTAAAGACAAACTAGGCAAAACCGGTACGCAAATCATCCACGACCGGATCATTTTAGAGGCCAAGCGGCTGATCATACATAGTGAGCACACCATTAAAGAAATAGCCTTTGAGCTTGGATTTTCTGACCGTCCGTATTTCAGCCGGTTTTTTAAGAAACAAACAGCGCAAACGCCGGATGAATTTCAAAAACAGGCACAAAATCATTTGAAATTAAAAGCTAATACGTTAATTTGATCTATCAAGGATATGGAAAGCTTACAGGTTACTGCATTATTAAGGTTTTTCGAGCAATACTTCCCGCTCAATCTTGCGGAACGCAAAGAGGTAGCAGCCAGGTTTACGGAGCGTACCGTTAAACGACGTAGTTTCATCTTGCAGCAAGGCGACGTTGCTAAATATTTCACATTCGTAGTATCCGGTTGTTTCAGGCAATACATTATTGATGAGACCGGAAAAGAATATAATTTACAATTTGCGGTAGAGAATGAATGGGTCACCGATCTATGCAGTTTCTATTCAGAAACTGCGAGCAACACCTACATAGAAGCAATTGAGCCATCCGTAATCTTGCAGATCAAACATGATGATTTGCTCTATTTATACACAAATTATCATAAGTTCGACCGGAATTTCCGGATCATCGTAGAAAAGAAATATATCGATCTTCAAAACCGGGTCATGCAGAACATTAGTGTCAGAGCGGAAAACAGGTATTCAAATTTTATGGCCCGTTATCCAAATTTGGCAAACCGCTTACCTAATGTCCATATTGCATCCTACCTTGGAATAACGCCTGAATTCCTGAGCAAGGTTCGAAAGAAAATGGTGCGCCCCGCCTGAATCTTAAACTTGTTTAAGATTATTTCTTAACAAAGATTATTGGCCTGAAACCTATAGTCTTCCCACCTTTGAATCGTTAAATCATAAAAACGATGAACGGATCAGAAATTATAATAGGATCAAAAAAAATCACAAGGCTGGCTTTAGCGTTGATATTTATTTTATGTGGAAGTATTGCGGCAAGTGCCCAAGAATATGTGTCATTGACAAACCCTGCGAAACTCGGCAGAGCTCCAGGTGCGAAGGTTAAGCTGTTAAGTACAAACGGGGAAACGAAAACCTATCTCTTGGTGCTGGCAACGGGTGATGAAGTAACATCGGGCATGGCCGAATTCGCGCAGCAATATCAGGTGAAAAACGCCCATTATACCGCATTCGGTGATGCTACCTCGGCCAAATTTGGCTGGTATGATAAAGATCGCAAAATGTTTAAACTTTCGGATATTAATGAACCATCAGAAGTAACTGGATTGGTAGGCGATATATCACTTTATAACGGCAAACCTTTTGCCCATACACATGGCAGTGTTGCTACCAGTGACGGCATTTGTCACGGTGGCCACTTGCTGGAACTGATCGTTGGTCCAACCTTCGAATTCTATATTACTGTTGAACCGACCGCAGTTTATAAAAAGATTAGCCCGGAATTTAACGCCCTGGTTGTAGATCCTGATCTGGAGAAATAATTATTAGCATTCCTAACAACAAATTGAAATGAAGTTTAGAAATAAAAGACCAGGCTTTTTGCTGGTTGTCCTGTCACTGATATTTTCATTGGGCGTCGATGCCCAGGACTTGAAGCACCTTAGAAGCTTTATGCAGGCTGCTCCGACACCGCCTGATGCTATTCCTTATGGTAACAATCCGAAGGCAGGGCACTATCTGAACACAGGAGATGCACGGATTTATTATGAAGTGTATGGTAAGGGCAAACCCTTTGTTATTTTGCATGGCGGAGTTTTTGGATCGACTTATGAAATGGGAAGATTCATTGACAGTCTTTCTAAAAACTATCAGGTGATCGCTATCTCCACCCGCGGCCATGGAAAATCAGAGATGGGAAGCACAGCACCTACCTATGAGCAGAAGGCCAATGATGTGAATGCGATTCTAAACACCGTAACTAAAGACAGTGCGATTGTTTTAGGATTTAGCGACGGGGGTTACACCGGCTACTATTTTGCAGGCATATATCCCAATAAAGTGAAAAAGCTGATTACCATTGGCGCAGGTGAATGGTTAAAGGGATCACGATCATTTAATATTACACGCAAAGATTTTGGTCTGGATAGTTTGTACTGGAAACAGCAGATGGCCTTAAATCCGCACCCGGAAAAATTTGACGATTGGTTGGTATCGATCAATCGATATTACAATAATGTAAATATCAGCAAAGAGGTATTTAGCAAAGTCCATTGCCCGGTGTTATTGATGGCCGGTGAACTTGATCAGAATGCAGCATTGAAAACGGTGATCGCGGCATATTACATGTTTCCTAAAGTTGAACTTGCTATCATACCAAATGCCCCGCATCCGGCATTTCAGGTAAATTTTCCGGCAGTATGGGCTGATATTGTTCCTTTTTTGCAGCAATAAGTGAATTAGCAATATTTAATTTAAATTGATATGAGCACAACAAATGAAAAATTAGCCGCGGAGCAAGTGTTACATGGCTATGCGGAAGTATTGAACAAGGCCGACATCGCGTTGATGTCATCCTTTTACGCTTTTGACGGTCTATTTATGCCTGACGGTTTAAAGACGTTATCAAAAAAAGATCTCGAAGCGGTAAGCGGCAAATTTTTGAGGCAACGAAATTTTAAGATCAACTACGACATCAATAATGTTAACGTAAGAAATGAATTAGCATTTATTGATGCTACCGCCACGACAACAACCATCGGCCGGGGCGGAGAAGAAACGAGTCAGAACAGCAGAGATTTTTTCGTGTTAAGAAAAGACGGTGCAGAATGGAAGATATACCGGTACCTGTTCAATAAAGTACAGAATTAATAATCGCTGATTAGCCCATACCTAACATGAGAGCAGCATTAATTTATGAGGCAGGAGGCCCCGAAAATATTGTTTTGGAGGAGATCAATATTCCAAGACCGAAAGACGGTTGGGTATTGGTTAAAGTCAGGGCATTTGGCCTCAATAGGTCGGAACTGATGACCCGGAAGGGGTATTCGCCTGATGTCGTTTTTCCACGAGTGCTGGGTATCGAATGTGTCGGAGAAGTGGCAGATGATCCTTCAGGAGAGTTTAAACCGGGGCAAAAGGTAGCCGCCTTTATGGGTGGTATGGGCAGGGATTTCAACGGCAGTTATGCGGAGTATGCCTTATTACCCAAGTCCCTGCTGAGTTCTTTCGAAAGTCAGCTTTCCTGGGAGCAACTGGGTGCGATGCCCGAAATGTTTCAAACGGTATACGGTTCATTGCATTTGTCCCTGAAGATCCAGCCGGGAGAAACTATTCTAATTCGCGGCGGTACATCTTCGATAGGTATGCTGGCCACGCAACTCGCCAAAAACAGTGGCCTTACAGTAATAGCAACAACGAGGAACCCAGACAAAAAAGAAATGCTGCTGAAAAACCGCGCAGATCAGGTATTGATAGAGGACGGCAACCTGTCAGCGCAAATAAAAGCCATTTTTCCGGCAGGTGTGAATAAAGTACTGGAACTGGTGGGCACATCAACACTCAAGGATTCCCTCAGCTGCGCCGGCCCTGGTGGTATAGTCTGTATGACGGGGATGCTGGCAGAGCAATGGTCGTTTAAAGAGTTCGCCCCTATGGATTATATTCCTGCTACTGTGGGTTTGACCGTTTACGACAGCGGACAGATCCGGGTTGACGCACAAAGCTTTCAGCAATTCGTAATTGATGTGGAAGCAGGAAAAGTTAAGCTTCCGATAGGCCGAACATTTGAGCTCTCCGAAATAGCAGCGGCACACCAGTTAATGGATAGCAATGCCGCTGGCGGAAAGATTGTCGTGCTCACTAAAGTTTAACTAATCGATTAAAAATTACGGACAAGCAACGGATGCAAAAGGATTAGGTTTAAAAAGCATTTATTATTTTTTATGCCGCTGTATATTAAAACAAAAAAGCCATGAAAAGAATCCATCAAATAGCGCTGTTTATTGGTTTATGTACAATTACTGCATGTAAGCAAGAAGTTAACTTGAAAGATCAGTCATTCGAATTGGTGAATGTTACCGGGTCTGTCGTTAAACTAAATGGCGAGGACGTACTGAAGGTAGAAAGAGATTTAAAAGCACTGCCTTTTGACATCAAACATCTTGGTGCTACGGTTAACGGGCCTTTGTATGCCAAACTTAAAAATACAGATTTTGAAAACGGAACCATAGAGGTGAAAGTATTGAGCAGGATTCAAAAGAACACTCCGTATCCGGACTCCTGGGGCTTCATTGGCCTTGCCTTTAGGATAAAAGACGACAATTCGGTATTTGAATCGATGTATCTACGGCCGAAAGTTGGCCGATCGCCTAACGCAAGTGTAAGAGATCAGGCCGTTCAATATTATTCTTATCCGGATTATAAAATGGATAAGATAAACGAAACAACAGGTGGGCCTTTTGAAACAAGTGCTGATATTGGCCTCAATGAATGGATAACCCTACGGATAGAAGTGAAAGATCAACAGGCTACGCTTTATATAAATAATAAAAAAAATCCTGCCCTTACCATAAAAAACATGAAAGGCAATTTAAAATCTGGCGCGATTGGTTTGTGGGTTGATATAGGAACAGAAGGATATTTTAAAGATTTAAAGGTTACAAAGAGACCATAACAGTTAAGATTTCTACGGTCGGTAATCTGTTCCGTAGATCAAGGATGGTTTGCAGCTACTTGCTGCAAGGCAGTTTAAAAATTCATACACAATCTCACACTTAAAGTTAAGCGGAGATCATTCATATATAAATAAATCAAATGAATAATTCAATTAAAAAAGTGCTGGTTACCGGCGCAAGCAACGGTATCGGTTTCGAGCTGACAAAAAAATTACTGGCCGAAGGAGCCGAAGTGATTGCAGTTACGCGCTCAGGCAAAGTTGCCGATTACACACATGATCATCTAACGGTTTTTCAAGGCGACATCAGTGATACAGAAAGTATTAATAACGTCGCTAAGCAGATCGAACAAGCCGGGATCAAATTTGATGTGCTGGTTAACAATGCTGGCGTGGGCCTGGATCTCGGAGATGATGTACCGACAGCTGACTTGCTGAACGCTACGTTTGCTACCAATACAACGGGTACAGTGTTGTTCACCGAAGCATTATTAAATAGTTTAAACGATGGCGGGCAGGTCGTGTTTTTATCTACTGCAATGGCTTTACTGCGTAATGCTGCGCCGAACGCGCCGGCTTACCGAATGTCAAAAGCGGCAATTAATATGTATGCGGTGATGCTAAGTCAAAGACTTGCCGAAAGAAAAATAAGGGTAACCCCATTACATCCCGGATGGGTGCAGACCAGGATGGGCGGCGAAACCGCACCGGTTACTATTGAAAAGTCAGTGAACGGCATTTTTAAGGCAATTACCGAAAATACTGAAACCGGTAAATTCTGGAATATTGAATTAGGTGGGTTAGAAGATTATTAATCACATTTAAAATATACCCATAAAATAGGCGGCATGGAAATGTCCGCCTATTTTATGGGTTGCAGGAGTAATTACATCGTGATTCCGCCATCAACAGCAATTGCCTGGCCTGTAATTCTTGGCGACCTGGCAATAAAGACCACTGCTTCTGCAATGTCTTCAGGCGTCTGATCAACCCCCTGTGGAATAATCGCCTTTTTATTCCTTTCCCACGATTGCTCTTCAGTTTCACCTTCCAGCTTCCAGCGGTCGGCAACGCCGCCTTCTCCGCGCCACATGCCTGTGCCAACGATGCCCGGACATATCGCATTAACAGTAATGCCGTCAAGCGCCACTTCTTTTGCAATGCTGTTGGTAAATCCAATGACCGCAAATTTGGAGGCTACATAATGGGAAAGATGAGCCATACCCATTTTTCCTGCAATAGATGCCGTATTGATAATTGCGCCTGAATGCTTTGGCTTAAGAATTTCTAACTCCGCCTTCGTGCAGACAAAAATACCTTTTGCATTAACGCCTAATACACGGTCCCATTCGTCAGGAGTGATCTCTTCGATACTGCCGATACCAACTACCCCGGCATTGTTAACCGCAATATCCAACGTTCCGAATGTATCCACTGCTTCCTTTAATGCTGCTTTCACGGAGTCATAATTGGTGACATCTACGGTTACTCCCAATACGTTGGCACCTTGCTCTTCCAGCATTTTAACTGTTCCTGCAACGAATTCCTGCCTAATATCGCCAACAACAACTTTAGCGCCTTCACTGGCGAACGCAGAAGCGATCGCTTTTCCAATTCCACCACCGGCTCCGGTGATAAAAACCACTTTTTCTTTTAAGTTATTCATAATACTAAAATTTAAAATGTAAGAAATGTATATTCAATTGAAATAGACTCATTTGGCCTCCGCATTCGGTAGCTCAGGTGCTTTAACAGCCGGTCGGACGATCATCCTCAGGTACTGGTCCTTTGATATGTAAGCCGCGCTCCAACTGATAAGTGTTTTTATTTTATTCCTGAAATTAACCAGCGATAGCAAGTGGACGAATAACCACATTAACCAGGCAAAGAACCCCTGAAAATGCAGCGTTGGCATTGGTAGATCTGTTACAGCCTTGTTCCTGCCGATGATGGCCATCGATCCTTTATCATGATAACGGAATGGCTTTAAAGGATGGCCGGTCTGTTCTGCATGGATATTATAAGCGAGGTTCTTACCCTGCTGGATGGCGACTTGTGCCAGTTGAGGATGGCCGTTCGGAAAACCTTTATCCAGCGTTTGCAGGCAGCTGTCACCGATCGCGTAAATATTATCCGTGCCTTTTACTTTATTACAGGCATCGACCAGCAGCCGTCTACCGCGACCGTAATAATCGGCAGGTAAACCGGCAAAAACCTGACCGGTCACCCCGGCAGTCCAGATCAGGTTTTTCGTTTCGATCCTTGATCCGTCGCCAAGCAGCACACTTTCCCCGTCGTAATCTTTTACTAATTGATTTAAATTAACAACAACACCCATTGCTTTCAGCGATTTCAAAGCATAATCCTGAGATTTTTTTGTCATTGGTGCCAGCAGCGTCGGTAAGCCATCCAGTACATAAATATCAAAAGGCAGGGCTGAAAGTTCAGGGTAATCCTTCTTGAAAACGTTTTGTTTCAGTTCGGATAGCATTCCGGCGATTTCCACGCCCGTAGGCCCGCCACCCGCAATGACGAAGTTGGTCAGTTTTTTTTGCTCAGTAGGGTTATTGGAAAGTGTAGCCTCCTCCAATCTGGTCAGGAGCGTGTTTTTTAATAACAGCGCATCAGCAACCGTCTTCATAGGAAGCGCATGCCTGCGGACGTTCTCATTTCCAAAAAAGTTACTTTCCGTTCCCGTGGACAGGATGAGTTTGGAATAACGCAGTTCGCCCGATGATAGTACTACAAGGTTTTCATCCGGTTTGATCTCCATTAGATCGCCCATCCTGAACGTAAAGTTCGGATGGTTTCGGAACAGTCGGCGGTATGGGTAACTGATGTTGGATACATCAAGGAATCCAGTTGCCACCTGGTACAATAATGGCGGGAAGAAATTATAGTTGTTCCGGTCGACCAGGGTGACGTGCAGGTGCTTATCTTGTTTCAATAAGTTTTGAGCGAGATTTATGCCGGCAAAGCCGCCGCCGATAATAACAATGTTATTTCCATAGGGTATCATGATCTTTTGATTTTTTAATTTTTAGTATTGTTCTTTTTCATTGGGAAATTTGCGTGTTTGTACATCAGACACATACGCCTTCGCTGCATTGCTGATCTGGCTGTACAGATCAAGATATCTCCGCAGGAACCGGGGTGCAAAATCCTTGGAAATACCTAATAGGTCGTGCATTACGAGTACCTGCCCGTCGACATGTTTGCCGGCCCCTATACCGATAACGGGTATCCGCAGCGACTCGGTGACTTTTTTTCCTAATATCGCCGGTATCTTTTCCAATACAAGCGCGAAACATCCTGCATCCTGTAATGCTTGCGCATTACTCAATAAAAGAGCTGCCTCGTTCTCTTCTGTAGCGCGGACAGCGTAGCTACCAAACTTGTAAATAGACTGAGGGGTCAGCCCGAGGTGACCCATGACCGGAATACCCGCCTGTATAAGCCTGGTAACAGATTCTGCGATCTCTGCACCGCCTTCCAGTTTGAGGGCATGGGCACCGGCTTCTTTCATGAGCCGTATGCCTGACCTGAGCGCCAGTTTACTATCGCCCTGATAAGTACCGAAAGGAAGATCGGTAACGATCATCGCCCTTTTAGCCGCTCTTGCTACGCTCTGCGTATGGTAGATCATGTGTTCCAGGGTAATGGGGAGGGTAGTTTCGTAACCGGCCATAACATTCGCAGCTGAATCACCCACCAGGAGCATATCAACGCCGGCTTCGTCAAATATCCGGGCCATTGAGTAATCATAGGCGGTCAGCATACTGATCTTTCCGCCTGAATTTTTCATATCCTGCAACACTTTACTGGTGATTTTAAAGATTTCGCTTTGAACTGACATCGGTATCATAATTAATTACTGGCACAATAGTACAGCTCAATGCAAAGGTCTTTTAGTCGAAATGGCTTTATAATTGGTTAAAAGGGAGCAATAAATCTTGTTTTGATGATAAAAGTTGGTAAAAAAGAATTTCCAGGTCGTTTAATGTTGTATTTTCACGCTAATGAAGGACATCAAAACCTTTTCAATTTCCAGGCACAGCCGGCTTTTTTCCGTCGCTGATAACAACCGCGAGTACTTATTCGTAGCGGCGACCGGTCACCCTTATCCGGAGGAGCCTTATCGTGCAGAAAGTTATGCTATCGCTTTTCTCGTTGAAGGCAGCATTTATTTGCAAGCGGGGCTGAACAGTTACGAAATTGAAGCACCGTCACTCATTACCCTGGCACCCGCTGTGATCCGGAGTTTTCGCAAACGAAGTGACCGGGTGCAGATGGATATCATTTTTTTTAGGGACACATTTTTATTAGAAAATTATGCAGACCTGCTTGTCCTGAATAAATATGAGTTTTTTGAAAATGGTGAACGGCACGTAACGCCTGTTAAGGAGGCTTACGAGCTTAAGTTCAGAAAGGTTTTCGAGATCATCAAATTAACCCAGGGTACAGCGAATTACCATCAGGGGGAAATTATCCGCAATTACATTTTCGCTTTGATCTACGAGATCGATGCTTATCACAAGCAGTATTTAACAAGTGCCCAGGCTTCGCTCAGCGGCTATACATTATTCGCTAAATTCAGACAATTGCTTAACCGCAATTATATGCAGGAGCGCAAACTGGAGTTTTATGCCAGACAACTACATGTCATGCCGAAATCGCTTTCAGCTGCTGTTAAAAAACAAACCGGGAGGTCCGCTGGCAAATGGATCGATGAAACCGTTGCGCTGGAAGCGAGGGTTCTGCTACAGAACAGATCGCTTACAGTTTCGCAGGTCAGTAGTATGCTTAACTTTTCGGACCAGTCCGTGTTCGGCAAATTTTTCAGGGCCAATACAGGTCTCTCCCCGGTAACCTATCGGAAAATGATCTTGTAATTACCGCCTGATACGCCATTTCGACGAACAATGAGGGCATTCTGCCCAGTTTTATCCTATTATTCAGCGGAAATTTGTCCTGTCAAACAAATGATACAAGGACATGACCGCAGCAACAGATCAATCATCTTCCGACAGCAGGCAGCATCTATTAAAGGGCGCAGAAGCGCTTTTCGCCAAAAATGGATTTGACGGAACTTCTATCAGGCTGATCGCGAAAGAACTGGCTATCAATTCTGGGATGATCAGCTATTACTTTGGTTCCAAAGAAGCGCTTTATCTGGAAATATTTAAAAACAGGCTGATCGAGATTACCGCGGAGATCACCGAGTTTGACCATCTCGAGCTTAAGGCCGAAGAAAAATTAAGAATTTACTTACAACGATATATTGACAGGATCTCTGGCAACGAAAACTTTCACCGCCTGCTTTATAACCAGCTGGCCACACGCCGACATCCGGCCGTGATCGCTATGGTTACCGAAGCCCGTGTCCGGATCTATCAATTCTTGCTCAAAATTATCAGCTCCGGCATTGCAACCGGCGACTTTAAAAACATAGATGCGGAGATCCTGGCACTTAATATCCTATCATTTATTCCTTCCGTTTTTACCGGGAACGTGTCTTCACTGATGCATCCAACCGGAACAGTGAGAGATGATCTCACCGGCCGGATGATCGATCATATCCTCTTGATGGTTATGCCGGCAAAACATCTTTTAGATCCTATATGCCATGTTTAAAAACTTCTTTAAAATTATTCTGTGGGCCGCCGTTTTTCTTATTCTGATTGGACAGACCGCGCAGTCGTTTGGCCAAGCTACCGGTAATGCTGGTTTTAATTTGTCCTTAGCGGAAGCTATCCGGTTTGCCAAAAGCCAGAATAAATCGGTCCAGGCCTTGCGCATCGAAGAAAATGCAACGGAAGAAGACCGTAAAGATGCCTATCGGGCAGCTCTTCCAATAGTGAATGTAAATGCATCTTACCAGCGATTTTCCGATTTAACCCTGTTCACGGAAGGACTAAGCCATTCCACAACCGGTCCGCGGAAACCAACCCCAAATGCTGCTGCCCTGGGCATCGATGCCTTATTCAATATTTACAGTGGCGGGCGTCAGCGGGCTTTCCAAAAAGAACAAAACTCAAGGCTGGATCTGGCTAAAGTAAATGCCGAGGATCAATCAGGAAATATCGCTCTGCAAACTGCCGGTCAGTATCTCGATCTGGTTCGTTTGGCCGATCTTAAGAAATATATCCAGGATCAGTTAAAAAGGGCGCAAACCCGTTTGAAGAACATCAATACCCTTTACAAAAACCAAAAAGTCACTAAAAGCGATGTGTTGCGTGCGGAGGTTATGCTTTCTAATGTGGAACTCTCTTTAGATCAAACCGAAAACGATATCAGTATTACCAATCAAAGGCTGGATGTACTGATGACTGTGCCTGACAGCGTACGTCTGAACCCTACCGATTCCGCTGCTATGCCAAAGCCAAGGCCTGATTCCCTTCTCCAACTGATTGAACGGGCAGGCATATCTTCCTTCAGCATCCGTAAAGCAGCGGAAAATGTGGAAATACAGCGTGCGCGGGTAAATGGCATCCAAAGCGCCAATATTCCATCTCTGGCTTTTTATACGGCGTACGGTTTGAACTACCCTAATTATCTGTTTTTCCCGTCCGTAAACCAGGCGTACGCAGTTGGTTTTGTAGGCCTGAAGGCGCAATACAGCATTTCATCTCTATACCAGAATAAAAGCAAAGTAGCTGCCGGTAAATTGCGGGTGAAAGAATTAGAACTGCAACAGCAGGCCATCAGTGATAATATCGTTACTGATATTAAATCTTACTACATCAAATACATAGAGGCGCTAAACCGTATTTCGGTTAATCAGCGCTCTGTGGAACAATCACAGGTCAATTACCGCATCGTAACTACCAAATATTTCAACCAACTGGCTTTACTAACCGATCTGCTGGATGCCGATAATCTGCTTCAGGAATCGAGGTTCAACCTGATCAAAGCCCAAACGGACGCACTTACCATTTACTATCACCTGTTATACACCAGCGGCAATTTGTAAACGCCTTTGACATGAAAAAAGAAAATCAAAAGATCCATCCCGGTAATATCGTCATCACGATCATTGCCATTGCTGTCGTCCTGACCGGCATATTTTGCTTTGTGCAATACTGGGGCTTTAGCCAACATTACGAAGAAACTAATGATGCCCAGGTTGATTCCTATATCAATCCGGTATCTGCACGGGCAGGCGGCTACATTGAACAGGTTAAGTTCGAGGAACACCAATTGGTAAAACGCGGCGACACCCTGGTTATTTTAGATGACCGGGAATACAAAGCCCAGCTGGAAGCGGCAGAGGCAGCGATGGATGACGCACGCGCCCAACTGACTGTACTGTCTGCCGGCATTCATTCGTCCCAATTAGGGACGGATGTCAATAAAGATCAGATCAAAGGTGCACAAGCCAGGTATGTACAGCAGCAGCAGGATATCAGGCGTTATAAGAATCTGGTCAAAGAAGAAGCTGCAACCGGTTCGGATTTAGAGCAGGTGCAGGCACGTTACGATGTGGCTGCCAGTGACTACAGCGCCGCGCAAAACAGTCTGAAAACAAATCAGGCAAGGGTAAACGAACTAAAAACACATTTTGCCCTGCTTAAAGCGGATATTAAACGCAAGCAGGCGGCGCTTGATCTGGCCAGACTGAATTTATCTTATACCGTTATTCGGGCTCCTTACTCCGGAAGACTGGGCCGGAAAAATATTCTGGAAGGCCAGCAGATCCAGCCTGGCCAGCCATTGGTCAGTATCATTAATGAAAACCAAAAATGGATTACAGCCAATTATAAGGAAACGCAGGTGGAAGGCATGTATGTCGGCCAGTCGGTTGAGATTAAAGTTGATGCGATCAGTGGCAAAGTATTTAAAGGAAGGATCGAAGCGATAGCGGGTTCGACCGGTTCCCGGTTCTCCCTTTTACCAGCAGATAATTCCACCGGTAATTTTGTCAAGATCATCCAGCGCGTTCCGATTAAAATAGTTTTTGATGCCAAGGACACCGATCAATTTATACCCGGTATGAACGTGACCGTGTACGTTAAAAAGAAAGCCTCATGAGAAAGCCTGTCTATTTTAAGGATTGGATCAATGACTGGCAGTGGGGCGTTCGGATCGCCTTGTTCCTTATCCTGCTCGTGTCGCTGATGCAGTTCGGTATGTTTTCACTAACCCAGAATTACATGGTCGCCTACCTCGGGGCACAGCCTGAAGATATTTCGTTTGGGCTCTTACTGTGCTACGCCGGTATTATCTCGATACTGCCTGTTCAGTTTAGATTCCTGAAATATTTTGAAATAAGAAGCTATCTGGTCACCAATATTGTGCTGGCTGTATTGCTGAACTGCTTATGCTTGAACTGCCAGGACATCCATATCTTTTTCATTCTCCGCTTCCTGCAAGGGATTTTGGTGGGCAATACCGCTGCCTGTGCGCTTATCCTGATTTTTACCCGGTTAGAAAGCGAACGTGCGCAGGCCATCGGTTCGGCAGTATTTTATGGTACTATCCTTGCCAATACTGTGCTGATCGGATTGGTAGCAGCAGTTGTGGTTGTTTCTGCAGATTGGAAGGTCACCTACTATTATTTAATCGGTTTTCAAATTTTTACCTTGCTGATTTGTTTACTGTCGCTAAGAGGCACATCGGGTCATAAAGCTTACCCTTTATATCAGATTGACTGGGCCGGATTCATCATTTTTTCCTGCACCGCCGTAGCTTTTGTCTATACCATTGTCTATGGTTCCAAATACTACTGGTTTGCAGACCCGCGAATCTTTTTAAGTACAATTATCACACTGTGCGGAGCGGCGATTTATTTTTACCGGCAGTCGATCACTAAACGCCCGTTGATCAGCATCAAAGCCTTTAAATATCCGAACTTCCTGATCGGGCTTTGCCTGCTGGCTATTTATTACGGCAGTAAAGACAGCATAAACCTGGTTTATAATTATGCCGGAGGCGTGCTCAAATGGAGTACCGTACAGGTAATCACCTTAGGTTTGTGTAACGTAGGCGCGATAGTAGGTTCGCTTATCGTGTCAACCCAGCTCACCCTTGCTAAACGCCATTCCACTAAAGGATTTTTGGTAACCGGTTTTCTGCTGATGGTTGGTTACAATATTTGGATGTGTTTCATCATGACACCTGATCTGTCTTTTGCAGACCTGTTGTTCCCAGTTATGCTGCAGGGAGCAGCATCAGGTTTTTTGTTCGTTCCTATTATCATTTTTACTGTCTCTTCCTTACCTCCGGAGACCGGAACCACTGGTCTGGTAGTAGCAGCCTATGCCCGCTTCACCGCATCTTCCAATTCAGTAGCCGGGTATTATAACCTGCAGTTATATTTCAACCAGCACTTCAAAGAAGGGTTTTTAGGCTACCTGACTGCGGATAATGGGATCACCGCGGACAGAATTAGGGAACTTAAAGCCATATACAGCACTAAAGGATTTTCAGCAGATCAGGCAGCAGCAATGGCTAATGCGGCACTCAGCCAAAGCCTTAATCAGCAAACACAATTACTTACTAACAGGGCCGTATTCCTGACTATCGCTTTACTGCTTTTTGCAGTTGCGATGCTGATCCTCATGATACCGGCAATCAATAAAACATTCTTACACTGGAACCGGCGCATGGTGGTGCCGTCCGGAAATCTTTAAATCATTAATCAAATAAATTAAATCATTATGGAAATCACAGCAGCTGTCGTTAAAGCACAAGGCAGCGAATTTGAATTAGAAAAAGTAACGTTAGATCTACCCAAAACTGACGAAGTATTGGTTAGGATCGTAGCAACAGGTATCTGCCATACCGATATGGTTGCGCGCGATTTCGTGATGGGCTCACCAAACTTTCCGGTAATCCTGGGTCATGAAGGATCTGGTGTAATCGAAAGCATCGGCGAGGATGTTCATCACCTGAACGTTGGCGACCACGTGGTATTGACCTACGGCTATTGCGGAGAATGCGAGATCTGCCGCTCAGGTACACCCGCTTATTGCTATGAATTCTTTCCACGCAATTTCTCAGGTGCCCGGGTAGACGGCACGCATAACCACCATTACGCTGACGGCAAGGTGATCAATGATAACTTCTTTTCACAGTCGTCTTTCGCAACCTATGCCATTGCGCATAAGAATAATGTGATCGCGGTTCCTAAAGATGCTCCATTAGAAATATTAGGCCCATTGGGTTGCGGTATCCAGACAGGCGCAGGCGCTGTTATCAACTCGCTTAAAGTAAAGATCGGCAGCTCTATCGTGATCACCGGTACAGGCGCTGTTGGCCTGGCCGCATTAATGGCGGCTAAAGCATCTTCGGCTACCACCATCATCGCAGTAGATATCAATGAAGAAAGATTGGCTTTTGGCAAAGAACTGGGCGCAACCCATACCATTAACAGTATGACCGAAGATGTGCAAAAACGCATCCGCGAGATCTTACCGAATGGCGTACAATATGGTATTGATACCACCGGCAGAAACGAAGTGATCAATAATGTATTGGCCAGCCTGGCACCGGTAGGTGAAATGGTTTGTATCGGCGTGGCCCGTAAACCATTAGAATTGGAAACGAATATATTTCTGACCAAGGGTTATAAGATCAGGTGGATCAACCAGGGTGACAGCGTTCCACAGGAATTCATTCCTAAACTGATCCACATGTATCAGGTAGGTCAGTTCCCTTTTGACAAACTGATCAAAAAATATGCTTTCCAGGATATCAACGAAGCGGTTGAAGATTCAGAAAAAGGAAGGACGATCAAATCTGTATTGATGATTGGCGAATACAAACAATAGCTATCCAAACTGTTACTTACCTTTCCGTTATGGATAGGTAAGTATTAAAAAACTAAATCATGAATAAAGTAATCGGTATTCTTGCAGGTAGCCTGCGCAAAGAATCATTCTCCAAAAAATTAGCCAAAGCCGTACTGGATATGGCATCCGAAGGTTTTGAGTTCAGGATCATTTCACTGGCGGATCTTCCCATATATAACCAGGATTTTGATGACCACAATGAGGTGCCAGATGCCATTGCGGCTTTCCGAGAAGAAATGACAAAAACAGAGGGCGTTATTTTCATCACACCCGAATATAACAGATCAGTTCCGGCTGTTCTGAAAAATGCTCTAGATGTTGGCTCAAGACCTTATGGCAAAAGTGTATGGGATGCCAAACCTGCTGCGGTATTCAGCAATTCACCTGGGAACCTGTCTGCTTTTGGCGCTAACCACCATTTAAGGCAAAGCCTGGTGTTTTTAAATATGCCGGCCATGCAACAGCCGGAAGTCTATCTGCCGAAAGCACATGAGCTGTTTGATGAAAATGGAATTTTTAAAGAAGGTAGTACCAAGGAGTTTTTGCAAAAAGCAGTGGATGCTTATATCGTGTGGTTTAAAAAGAATGCTTTATAATTTCATAAAATAAAAATCATGGAACAAGAAGAATATCGATCAGCGGCTACCCATGCCGAACCGGGAAAAGCCCCAGGAATGAAAGTTAAATTATTAAGTACAGCCGGAGAGGTCAGGACTTATATGGTTCTTTTTTTCAAAGGAGATGAAGTAGTATCCGGTTTGACGGAATTTGCTTTGAATAACGATGTAAAAAGTGCGCATTTTCAAGGGATAGGAAGTGCCTTTAGCGTAGAGCTGGCCTGGTTCGATTTCGAACGTCTGCAGTACCAAGTAATTCCTGTCGGAATTGCAGAAGTAACCTCATTGACGGGAAACATTACGTGGTATGACGGTAAACCGGTAGCCCATGCACATGCGACAGCTTCAGAACGGGGCGGCTCTGTAAAAGGCGGTCACTTATTAGCGATGATGGTAGGTCCCACCGTGGAGGTTGTTGTTACTGTAGAACCTACGGCTTTAAATAAAAAGTTGAATCCAGAGTTTAATGCGACAATGATCGATCCCGATTTATAAAAGTAAAAGATAATTATATGGTTGAATAATTGCAAAGTGATAAGCCTGGTAACGAACTATAAATGCGAGATCTGCTTTCTCACTCTGCTTAAACTTTCCGGGGTAATTCCTAAAAATGAAGCAATATATATCAAGGGTATACGCGCAGCGATTTGCGGAAAATCGTTAACCAAAAGCCGGTACCGTTCTTCAGCATTTTGACTTACCGTAGAACTGAGGCGTTGTTGAAGGCTGACATAGGCCCGCTGGAATAGCTGCCGGAAATATCTTTCCAGCGGAGGTATTTTATCATATAGCAATTCAAGATCATGATGCGGCAATAACCATACTTCGCTGTCCTCCATAGCCTCGATGTTGACATTTCCTTGCGTTTGCGTAACGAAACTGTACAGATCGGCAATCCAATGGTCTTCAATCCCCAGCTGAATAATGTGCTCAACGCCATCCTTATCCACGGTGTAAGAACGGAGTGCGCCCTTTTCAATAAAATAGATGTACCGGCTGATTTCCCCCTCAGACAGTAATGTCCGTCTTTTTTTGACGAACCTTTTAGCCAATATCTTCTCGATCAATTCAAAATCAGCTTCCGTTATCCGGGCATATTTATTTAAGTTGTCGAAAAGCAGGGTTGAAAGCATGCGGTTAAATTACACTGCAATTTATACACTTTTGGCTGATATCCAATTAACCAGGTCATCAAGTTCTTTGTCACCGACAGTATGCACCATATCGTATTCATTGTAGGTAATATTATCGGTCAAGGGTCGCAGATAATTCAGTGCATCATGTGCGTAAGTTAAAGGTAGCACCGGGTCTTGTTTGCCATGAGCGATAAATATCGGTAGACTTTGGAGCTCTTCTTTTGGTCGGATCAATGGCTTAACCTCTGGTAAAAGTCTGCTGCTTAATATAAATATACCTGCTAATTTTTTAGGGAAGGTAAGACCGACACTATAAGACATGATCCCACCCTGACTGAAACCACCCAAAAACACTTTTTTAGCGTCGAGGTCATACTTGTCGATCAACTGGCTGATGAAGGTATTGATAACCAGCCGGCTTTTTTCGGCCTGTTCCGGATTGATCACCCGCTCTCCGTTATTAAATCCCAGTTCGAACCAAGTGTATCTTCCTGGAGAGATCGTGTACGGCGCTCTGGCCGAAACCACTGCAAACTCGGCCGGAAATTCACTGGTCAACCTGAAAAGGTCTTCCTCGTTACTGCCGATGCCGTGTAACAGCAGAATCAGGCCCGGCTTTTTTTCTGATCTTTCCGGTTGATATATCTTGTAAATGAGCATCAGCTCTTCACCCTTCAGGGCATTTGTTTTATTTTCCATTGTATAGTTTCATTGATCTTAATTACCGGCCTGAAAACAGCGCATGCTCAAACTGCCGAACTGGTAGCCTTCATAAATGTGTTTGATCTCCTCATTCTTGCCGATCAATCCCAATGCATACATCAGCGGCAGGTAATGGTCATTAGTTGGGATCGACAGCCGGGCCGCAGCACCTGCTTTATCATAATTGATCAAAGGATCAAAATCCCGTTTCGCTAACTGATTTTTAACAAACTGGTCGAATTCAACATTCCAGTCATAAGGTGTGGCGTCGATATCCCGCCAGTCGATCATGCGCAGGTTATGCACGATATTTCCGCTGCACAGGATCAACACCCCTTTACGACGTAGATCTTTCAATTGTCCACCAAGTTTGTAGTGGAATGCCGCCGGTTTGGAGTAGTCCATGCTCATTTCAAAAACTGGTACATCAGCATCCGGCCAGATAAATTTCAATACCGTCCAGGCACCGTGGTCCAAGCCCATGTCCTGATCTTCTAACACATCGGTAATGGAAACCATTGATCTTAATTCCCGCGCCAGTTCGGGATGCCCTGTTGGTTCATATTTCACCTCGAACAATTCTTTGGCAAAACCGCCAAAGTCATAGATCGTACGCGGCTTGGGGTTCACACTGACATAGGTCCCTATGGTTTCCCAGTGCGCTGAAATGACTAGGACAGCACTGGGCCTATCGATAGTTTTGCCAAGCCTGGTGAGCGTTTGTGTAAAATCGTTATCCCACAAAGCGTTCATGGGATGGCCATGCCCAATAAACAGCATCGGCATTGTTTTTTCCCTAATCGGGAAATTTCCGGCGATGTTCGCCAGTTCCTGCAGTTTCATTTTTACTCGTTTAAGCAGGCATACTATTACGTATGCCTGCAATAGTGTCGATAATTATTTGCCTAAACCAATTTGGTCAAGGTAGGCCTTGTTATCCCAGAACAAGTGTTCTTCGATCATTACTCCATCTTTCCAGATACCAATGGTTGCCATTGGTATATTAAATTTTTTTCCGGTTGGTTGTATGAATTTTCCGTTACCGATCGGCATAGGTTTGGTAAAAGTGCCTTCAAATACGCCGGTAACGGCTGTAAAGTTACCTGAACCGAAACGGATCGGATGTTGTTTGATACGGGTATCAGGCGCATAAACGAATAATGCTTTCATATCTTCAACGTGTTTAGTTAAACCGGTAGTGATGTGACCATCCGGCCAAAATACCTTGATATCTCTACCATGGCTTTCGTGAAAACGTGCCCATTGTTGGCCACTGAAAACCGTATAATCTAACGTATCAAACGTTTTCAGGTGTTTTTGAACCAGGGCATCGGCTGCTGTCAAATGTTTTAACTGAGCCTGCATTTTTGCGATCTCTTGTTTTGATTGTGCTTTTACAGATAGAGTGCCGATTCCTATAACGGTTATAAGGACGATGGCAAATTTTGATAAGTTTTTCATTTTTTTAAGTGTTTAATAACACCACAAAGTTGCGGTATCACGTTTTTTAAACACTTGACGTGTGGTAAGAAATTAACTTAACATAGGTTAAGATTAATGGACTTATAATTAGGAGGCAGATAATTTTCTTTCTGAATTGATTCGTACCACTCTGAAAAATGTAAACGCACTGAGGGACGCCATGCCGCTGCTGTTTGAACTTTTATCCAGCGAAACGGAAGCCTCGGTACGGGCAGTATTAAGGACATTTCGTTTTTGTAAACATTCATCCCTATATGGATGGAAATGGCCGGATGGGTTTATAGCAGGTAGCAGGAGATTTTCTGATTAATAGAAAAATGAGTCTTGAATTACGCATTGGGGCTATTTAAAGATGATATTTTGAGTCACTTAGCAGATTCAGGAGATCCATATTCACAAAAATAAGGTATCTATAAATCTGTATTGATTTCATCATTTAATCCGTCAAGCATCGCTTGCCACCAGGCAGTTGGCCTGTTATGAAAGATCACTTTGATTCTTTCTTTCAGTTCATCGGAGCCGGCCAGTATAATAGCTATTTTTCTTCCGATGACTCGGGAACAAACGAGTTGTAAATAATCGCTTTGGTCGGTCCCATACATGTCCATGGTGTCAAAATGCTCCTCGTAAATATTTCCGGAATAAAGTTCGAAGTAGACCTTAATGATATGCTCAATGTCTGATATGTCTTTCGTTCTTTGCGGCCGGTCGTTATTGGAGATAAGCTTCAGCAGGATGATCCCTTCCATTGTGCAGACTTTAATGCTCATATCATCCGTAACCTGGATATCGTTTACAAATGGATAGATTTCCAGGAAACCCGGCATATTCAGTACAAACGAGGGGTCATTAAGCTTTACATTCCGGTTGGGTTCTTCAATTTCCCCAAATGGCAAAAGGTCTATTTCTATGGCGTCATGGTAAAATAATTTGATCGGCTCAGAGGCATGCGGGGCGAAATGTCCTGTCGCGATCAACGCGGCTTTCAATTGATTGAACTGGCCTTCGTCATTGACCAGGATAGCCAGGTCTACGTCATTTGTTTTGCGCAGTGCCGCTGCACTCAGGTCAGCTGACAGATGAATATCCCGCGCGACGGCACCGACCACGTAATAATCTATGCCGTACGCGGTAAAAACTTTTTCCATGTCTTTCAGCATTTCCGTAATGCTTGGATGTAAGATCGGCTCAGTCAATGTACTTGGTTTTTATGCGCTCTGCAATTTCCTGATTACGGCTGTCATAGGTTGTTATTAATTCGGCATAAGCTAATATAGCCGGGATGATGTGTTCCTGGTCTTTGTCGCCTGGGATTTTGTCTTTCCAGAATTGTTCGAGCATTTCGACGTTTCCGTATGGATCCGGAACAAGATGCATTTTTTTCATTAGCATTGCTTTGGGCTCCCCGGTGTAGATCGTAAATTTTTCGGGTTGAAGATGACCGGTCAGCAGGGCGCCTGCATTTTCACCTCCCCACTTAAATTGTCCGGCCTCCAGCCGTTCCCAATGATGATGCTGATCTTTATTGATAAACCTGAAGTTACCCATTAACAGTTTTGGCCGTAGGGTAGTCCTGTAGGCTTCTGCCCAGCGGTTGGTCAATCTTTCTTTCTGTCCGATAAACATTCCTTTCTTTTTACCGCCATCCAATAAATAGCCTTCTTTTTTAAGTTCCTCCAGTAGACCACCGACATTGCCTAAGGCTATACCTGCTGTATCAGCGATCGTGCGGTACGGTAAATTCAGGAGTTTCGGCTCTAATAGCACAGCAAACAGGAATTTCAGGCCTGCATTCTTCCATAGCTTTCCTTCTAACGGTACCCTTGTCTCGGTTACTTGCTGATCATTAATATAGATAAACAATTCCGGGGTTTGTATAAAGCAATTACCCGCCGCATCAAGATAGTTATAATTGATGTTTTTCAATTCCACTTTTAGCGGCTTTGGGATATACTGGGCGACAAGAAGAAATTCCTTCCCTTTTTGTTGTTTATCGGGAAGATATTTTTGATTTCGGAGTTCGTTTTTGATTTCTACAATAAAATGTACCTGGTTCTTGGGTGTACGAATAGTGATCTCCGTATTATACCCCGTATCAGGACCGTCTGCTGCTAAGTTCAATGTGTCAACGGTCACACCTGTTATTTGCATTAATTTTTCTGTAGCCTGGTAGAGGATTTCCTGTTCTTTGATGTTCATGATTCCATATCGTTCATGTCTCATGAACAATCAAATTTAATGAACGTTTTTGATAATGACAAGTCTTTGGATGCATTTGTTCATTTTTGATAAATGTTCATGTATCATGAACGCGTACGTGTCTGAACATGGAGGTGTTCTCAATCACGGTTTTTTAAACCGTTGGTCATTACTTTTTATGTAACGATAAGACCCAAAAATTGGGTCTTATGATGACACTTAAGGTAGCAATTTTATGATTATTTTCACCCTGCTACTATTGCTGGTTAGAATTCTTCTATTGTCAGTTATTTTAATTTTGCTACGTTTAGTTATTTTAACATGTACCCGCCGTACTACGCGGTTGGTGGTACAGATTTTTTCATTGAAGTCTCATCAAAAATCATAAGCATATTCGATAGCCGGTTGAGTCACGAACCCGGAGCTTCTTAAGTGATTTTAAATCGAAGCAATTTTGTCCCTATCAATATAGACCAGAATGGGAGGGTCAGAACGCCTGTAAATGAACCTATATAAAGAAGCATATGTATGACTTTATTTGCAAGATTTTCAGTGGGGATCTTGCTCATTTCTTCATCTGACGGAGCAGGTATATCCAAAATAATATGATCAACAAATATCGCGTACCCGACGGGGAATAGGCCAACAAGCACCAGTCCTGCGCCGACAATCATTCCGAACCATTTAAGCCATTGTGGTATCAATTCTTTTACGCGCCAGCATGCAATGAAAAGCCAGGCACCAAAAATACCCTGTGGAAACATATACCACGTATCTGCAAGGATTTTCGGGAAGATTAACAACAGAAAAAGTATTGTAAAACAGAGCGCACCAACTCCAATTTGCAACATTGCTTGGGAAATTCTTTTCGTTCCATGCTGCGTAATTTGATACAATGCTATAGCAACTGGAATCAAAAGGAGAAATTGAAAAATAACTAGAGAATCATGAACTCTAATCGGAAGATCGCCATCTTGTGAATCTTTATCGCGGATTAAAAGAAAGCCAATTAGTGATATAAATGCCAATATCCCCAATATGCCGCTTAATATTGCCGCCCGTCCGGCTGTACGATAAGGTGAGCTCATTGATAACCAAACTGTTTTATAAGTAGATTTTCTGACAAGTGAAGTTACGTTTAAATGGTAAAAAAAATACAAGAAATTATCTGCTATTAGCTGCCCATTACTTATTTGACCGAATGCTGGGTTACGGCCTCTAACTCTTGCTGATTTCAAGCATACCAGTTCCGGCTCGATAGGAAATAAATAAAACCTGAAAATCATCTTTCACATCCATTCAATTATCATCGATCGAGATATTTTTTCACTGTCTATTACATTCCAATTTGAATACATAGCTTTAACATGTGAAACCGCTGTTTTTTTATCCGCATAAAGCATTGAAAGACTATATCAGTCATTTTATGATCGTGGATATTCAAATGACTGAGCCTTACAACCGGAGCGTTCCTTTTCCACCTACACCTCAGCATAGTTTACATTTTTATCCAGGTGATCCGATTCGCACCAGCGGGGCTGATAACCAATTCAGCTATTCGCCTCAAAGTGTTATTGTCGGTCCGCAGGTTACCCGGGTGAACTTATCGATGGGGCGTAACCATATCCTGCTGTCGGTAGCCTTCCGTCCAGGCGGACTTTTCCGCTTATTAAAAATACCAATGTATGAATTGTATGACCGGTCTTATGATGCGGAGGATATCCTGGGGCCGCCGGTCAGAGAGATCAATGAGCGCTTGCGGAGCGCAGTGGGGCATTTGGAAATGAAGACCATCGTAGAGGACTATTTACTGAAAAAGATCAGCTACGCTTCACTGAACGGCTTCGAAAATTCGGCCCGTATGATGTTAGCGCATCCGGGTAACTTATCTATTGATCAGGCCGCAAGTTTATCCTGCCTGAGCCTGCGCCAGTTCGAGCGCCAATCAAAAGTATTGCTGGGCTATTCGCCCAAATTCTTTCAGCGGGTGATCCGCTTTTCTCAGGCCTACCGTTTTAAGGTGAGTGATCCCTCCTTAAGCTGGACACAGATCAGCTATGCCAGCGGTTATTATGATCAGATGCATTTAATCCGAGATTTTAAAGAATTCGGCGGTGCTAGCCCGGAAATACTGGCTAAAGAGATCTTACGATCACCTGTCCAGGTGCAGGACCACCTGAAAATCTGAAAGATGTCGTTTTTGTACTATTAACGGGCAGTCCGTCGGGGTAGATTTGAAATAAATAATCGACCATGAAAACACATCTATTGAACAGAAGATCGGTACTTCAGCAATTGACCCTGGCCGTTGGTGTCGGGATGCTTGGTACATCACGGGCTTTCGCCGGAACGGTAGGGGCAGTAAACAATTTACAAGGGCCTAAGCCTCTAATAATTGCTCCTGGCGGCGGTGAGAAAGGTAGTTTTGGTGGCGTTGACGCTATTTTCAAATTGGATAAGTCGCAAACAGCGAGTAACTTGGGTGTCGTGGAAATGACGCTTAAACCTGGTCACCTGGCTGCTCCGCCGCACTTACACCACAGTTTTGACGAGGTTTGCTATTTGCAGGAGGGTACACTGCATGTGATGATCGGTAAAGAAGTAACCGAGATCCAGGCAGGAAGCTGGCATATCAGGCCGCGGGGAATAATTCATACCTTTTGGAATAGCGGTAAAACGCCCGCAAAAGTGATCGAACTCTACACGCCCGGCGGCTTTGAAACTTATTTGAAAGGCTTAGCCAAATTGTTTAAAGAAAATCCTAATCCACCAGCGCCTAAGATCCAAGGTCTGGCTGCTAAATACGATATGGTGATCCATTTTGAATTGCTGCAAGTTATTATGGATAAATACCAGGTACATCTTTAAATATAAAAGTCCCGGCAGTTATGCCTGGGACTTTCTTTATACTTACTTAACAACTTCAGCAGGATATTAAGGATGGCCTTACGCCGCGTTGCTCCTGCGGGAGGGCTCAACCTCTGGCTCTTTGTTCAGTAGGCTTTAGAAAACACTAATGGATTCCATGACAGCCTGTTTCAGCCGCACGGCTAAGTTGATCCAGAAACTCATGTCTTAGAACGGCATATTTGAAATCCGGGAAAATATTTGTACTGTTTTCAATATCATCAGCAATTTCCTGATAACCGTAATACATAGCTCTTGACAATGCTGCATCAGCGCCTGGTTGTCCGCCTTCATCCGGTCGGTAATCAGCCGGTATATCCATTCTTAACAGCGGCCCATCACCGAATGCTTCGAATATTTCTATTTTCCCAAATTGCAAATGTCCTGATGGTGATGTAACAACGATCTCCCCTTGATCGCCCTGTATATGCCAGTACAGATTATGACTTTTTGAAGCCCCTCCGCGATAATGAATAGAGCAAACAATTCCGTCATTAAGTGTTCCGTTCAAAATGATCTGATCGTCCACCAGCATAGGGGCTTCTCGTTCTGTTTCTTTGATCAATGAGAATTTATTCCTGGTAGATAACTGGCCCGTAAGTGATGTAAACTTGCCAAGTACAAATTCAAGACCATCACAGGTCTGCGAGAAAGGAATGGTCATCATATCTGCACCATTTCTCCGGTCAAGCAGGTAAGTCATCGCTTCCTTTGGAAGGGAAGTTCCCCAGTTATCTCCCGTACCCAATATCGACGTGGATAGCACCTTTCCGATCTTACCAGCTGCAATCAAATCTTTTAGATATTTGAGTTCAGGAAGGGCATGCGCCTGTAATCCTGTAAAGGTTTTAATGTATTTTTTCGCAGCTGCCACAGCAAGTTCTTTTGCTTCGGTTGTTCCGTTTCCAAGCGGCCATTCACAAAAGATCATTTTTCCTGCATCGATAGCAGTGTTTACCAGATGGGCATGTTCCGGAACTTTTACAGCTATAACCACTAAGTCAACATCAGGATGATTGACTAGGTCATATTCGTTATCAAAAGCATTCCGAACGCCGAATTTATCTGCGGTAGCTTTTGCGGTTAGCATTTTATTGGTGCTAACTGCTACAATTTCAAATTGCTGACTAAGTTTTTGCAACGCAGGAATGTGCCCCCTAACAGCCCAGCCACTCTCACCGGCACCAATAATGCCTACGCCTATTTTATTGTTTTTCATATTGTAAATATTTAAATACAAAGCTCATTCATGTTAGTGGGCAATCCTATTGATGTAGGTTAAGACTTATTATTGTCAGTATTTCCTTAATTTTATTAAATTTCAAATGACAGAGTCCATGGAAAAATTAAGCGAATATTTTACCGGATCGACAGGCTTAACCGATGAGCATTTTGAACAATTTATTAAGCTGGCTGAAAAGAAAGTTTTAAAGAAAAAGGATTTCCTGATCAAAGCAGGCAGCGTCTGTGATTTTGTGGCGCTCATTGAACAGGGGGTTATCAGGTCCTTTGTAATTAAAGGTGACGAAGAGTTTAACACTGATTTTTATTTTGAGAACAATTTTACCAGTGTATATTCCAGCTACGTAAACACGCTGCCTTCGGAGCATTATATTCAGGCGCTTACTGACTCAACCGTCTACATTTTTCCATTGGAAAAAATGGAAAAGTTGGCAGCATCTGATCTGCAATGGCTGAAGCTCGGTAAATATCTTGCCGAGTTTTTCCTGATCAGAAAATGTCAGCGGGAAATATCCTTCTTAAAACAAACCGCTCCCGAACGCATGGAGAACATGCGCTTATCATACCCAGGTATTGAACAAAAAGTGCAGCAGTATCATTTAGCCTCCTACCTGGGTATTAAACCTGAATCCTTAAGTCGAATCAAATTACTCGATTATAAAGAACCTGTTAATTCTGAGCCGGTTATACTCCCTAAAATCATTTAGCCGATAAAGCTTTATATTGTCATTATTATGCGATTGGTTGGTTCACTCATCAATTTTTAAAATCCCTTTTGATCAATCGTGCTATCGGGACCGAGCTTAACCATAGTGCCCTATTTAAAAGCTTTAAATTAAGTTTCAAAATCAACTGTACTAGTATGATTTTTGGACACTTTTAAGTAGATCATTTGGATACCCAAGAGTAATTAGACTTGCAGTTTCTAATCGAGCGACCTGGTCTTCATTTAAACGCATATCAAGCGCTTTCAAACTTTCAGTTAGCTGATCCACTGTGCGGGCGCCAACTATTGGGAATGCGTTCTTGGTCAACGTCCATGCAAGTGCTACCTGTCCTAAAGATGCATCTATTTCTAAAGCGATGGCTTCCAGTTGATCTAAAATGTTTCCGGTAGTTTCATTTTCAGCAATGCCACCTGGTTTGATTATTGTCAGCCTGCCGGTTGCCCCTTTACGATATTTTCCTGTTAATAATCCTCCGGCCAGAGGCGAATACAGCATGGTACCTAAACCAAAGTGTTCAGCCATTGCCAGCAATTCCCGATCCGCGGATCGCTGAACAAGGTTGTATTCTATTTGCAGGGCAGTCAGCGGAATGACGCTTGCGATCGCTGCTGCTTTCCATGCCGGAAAATTAGCCAGACCTGTATATAATATTTTACCAGCACTGACCAAATCTTCAAGCCCACGGATAATTTCGTCAAGCGGCGTATTGCCGTCATCATAATGGGGCATATAGATATCGATGTAGTCCGTTTTTAGTCGTTTTAAACTGGAGTCAACGGACTGACGCATAGCTTTGCGGTGATTCCCGAAATTAGCTGGCAGTGGACTCTTTTCATTGCTGCGGGTATACTTCGTACAAAGAATGAAGTTGTGCCGCTGGTGTTCAATAAATTGACCGACTGTCTTTTCCGCCTCCCCAAACTGGTATTGATCAGAAATGTCAATAAAATTACCGCCCGCATCAGTGTAGGTTGCGAGTATCTTTTGGATCTCCCCGGCTTCGGCTCCGTAACCACTGTGTTGACCAAAATTAGCTGCCCCCAAAATGATCTCACTTGCAGGAAGGCCTGTTTGCGTTCCAAATAATTTGTATTTCATGGTTCAAAGGTCTGCGGGTGTAACCGTAATGACAAGTACGGCTAAATTCAGCTATATCGGATTCGACAATTGGATGACTATATTTGGTCAATGTATGAAAGAAAATTACCTGTCGAATTAGAGTGCGGGCTTCATCTGTTTATGGAGGTTATGCAGGGTAAATGGAAGATCAACCTGATCTGGTGCATTTATGGTGGCATTAAAAGACCTGGTGAATTACACCGGAGGATGCCGAAAGCATCACGGCGATTGTTAGATACACAATTGAAACAGCTTACCGATTTAGGTATCCTTACTAAAATAGTGCATCATCAACGGCCTTTAAAAGTGGAATACGATCTTACCGAACTCGGTCAAACCTGGATCCCTGTGATTGAGGTTACTGCACAATGGGGAGAAAATCACCGGGACGTCTTGGAGCCATTATTTCAGCTCAATGTATAGTGAATCGTAAGTCAACTTATCTACCCGTTTTAATAATTTTATGTTTGCAAGGCATAGGAAAGAACTTCTGACGTTAAAATGTTAATTACTAAAAAACAAAGCCACCAGAATGAGCAGCTTTGTTTGTTGACTTCAATAATTAGTACAATTTCCTTTAACTTAACATACTACCAGGCGACGATCTTTCGATCTCTGAAAAACTGACCAGTAGGACCGTCATCATCTAATGTTGCTGCCCAAACAATTCCTTCGACACTTTCATTTACCGGTCTTGCACCCATTTTTTCCATCCCGGGATAAGTTGCTGTAAAGCCCGGGCATACCGCGTTTACCAAAATGTGATGATCCTTAAATTCCTTTGCCATTTTTATGGTCAGACCATTCAAAGCTAATTTTGTGATCGAATAAGCCGGTATAGGGCTTCTGTTATAATCCAACAACCCCCAACCCGGCTCTGTAATCGATCCCATACTGCTTGATATGTTAACGACCCGGGCATTTTTAGATTTAACCAGCAACGGAAATATTGCCTGGGTTACCCTCCAGGTCCCAGTAACATTTGTTTCCAGTTCCCGTGATAGTTCTGCAAGATCTTTATCAGCGACAGTAGCGGCAGAATGTACCATCATACCTGCGTTATTGATCAACACATCTATTTTGCCATACTTTTTTTCCAATTCTCTAGCAGCGGAGATGACACTGGTGTCATTAGTAATGTCAATTTCTACCGCATCCGCATCTAATCCCAAAGCAGTTAATTCCTCACTCAATGCTTTAGCCTTTGCAAGTTGCCTCGCAGATAGGACGACCTTATATTGTTTAAGGCCCAACTGACGCGCTGTTTCAAATCCTATACCCTCTTTTCGGCTCACGCCTGTGATCAATGCAATTTTCATGATGTTTTATAAATGTTTAATGCAAAACTACATACCTTTGCTATTAAAAAAGCAGTAGTAACACAAAGGATAGTACTATCCTTTTTAATAGTTAATGAATGAAATTGGAAGATTGCAGTCCCGGAAATTCAGGAAATGATTCTTGTGAGGTTTATCTCAAATCAATTGCGGACACCTTTTATGCTATCGGTGGAAAATGGAAATTACAGATCATCGTAGCAATGTCTGAGGGTCCGATCAGGTTTAACGTGCTTCAGCGGAAGCTTGGCAAGATCTCACCCCGTGTGTTATCGAATGAACTGAAAGATCTTGAATTGAATGGCTTTATTCAACGCAATGTGATAGCAGAAGCAACACCTGTGATTGTTGAATATCAGTTGGCCCCCTACAGTAGTTCGTTGCGGGAGGTGGTTCAAGCAATGATCCGGTGGGGTATTGATCACCGGAAGAAATTAAAACATGATCATCATAAATTCAAAGTTGATGACCTTTAATCATTGTAATTACGGTATGAATTCAAAAGTTTATTTAACTGAATATTTGAATTCAAGTGGTGAAGTCTTTGTTTGTTTTTTAAATAATTTACTAAAAGACAGTGTGTGGTCAAAACCAAGTTCACATTATATTCAAGCGCGTACCCGCTTGGTCACCCTTTTTGATGGGATAGTATCTTTTTTACTTTTTGGTTCATCAAAATTCATAAGCATATCAGCCATTTCTTTTTTGGTCTCGCTTTGGAAACCGGCCCAGTAATTTTGGGTAGTAGCAAGGGTAGTATGGCCTAATGCTTCCTGAGCAAATTCCATTCCCTGCCTTCTGGTAACCTGGGTTGTAAAAGAATGCCGGGCTTCCATTGTACCTTTAATATCCATACCATTGGCATTCGCCAGTTTTTTCATGTGCTGATTTATAAAGCGAACGAAATTCTGATTAGCACGATGACGTTCTTTAGCATCCATCCCGGTCGTAAAAACCGGAAAGACATAGTCATTTGGCTTACCCTTTTTATTTCCGTATTTTTCTAATACTTCTTTTACGTATTCCGTGATCGGAACAATGATCGGCTTTGGATCTTCTTTAGTAGTTCTTATAGTCTTGTGCCTAAGGAATGAAAAGTAGGTTCCATGCAGATCCTTAAACTTCAGCTCCGAAATATCCCTGATGTTCATCCCATTGCACTGGTAACTGAAAAACCAAAAAGCTTTGGCCTTTTCCTGGAAAGGATTTCCATTTACGTCAGCATTAAAAAGCTTTTTAAGATCTGGCGCTTCAATCGCTTTCTTTACATTCTTGCCTGTAGGTATCTTGTATTTTTTAAAAGGGTAAATTTCCCTGTCAATGATGCCATCTTCAATAGCCTGGTTGAATATCTTTCGGGTAGTTCTTAGGTATATGCCAACTGTTGTCCGGCTTCTATCCTGGGCAACCATCCAGTTTTCATACCTATTAAGAAATTCTGGTGTAATCATGTCAAAAGTGATCACTTCAATCGGGTTTCTACGGCTGCTGTCAATAAAATCCCTGATCGAGTTAAGGCTGCATAAATAACTGGAAGACGTCCCGGTTTGGTTGTTTTTATCCAGTTCCTTGATATAGTTGTTATAATGGTCAATGATGTTTGTTAAGGATTGCTTGGTAGCAAACAACATTTTTTCAAACTTTTCAAATGTGAAGATTTTTAAATTGTCAACTACTTCATTCGCTTTCGCTTCAAGTGCAGACAAGTCTATTTTAAGATCTTTAAGTCGTTCTCCTCTTGGTTTAGCCGTATGATATGAATCTTTGAAGTCCTCAACGGAAACGTAAATTCCGGTATTATATAACTTTTGACGGCCGTAAAATACCTGGATTTTTACCGGATAGGTATCATCTGATGTAGCTCTTCTCGTATCTAAATACAGTGAAATCTTCGCCTTTTTTGCTATTTTTTCCATGTTTTAACGATATTTTGAACGTTTTTTTTCTACAAATTTACGAAAAAACAGCGTTAATGATATCAGAAACGAACTTTTTGCCATTAAAAATTTGCATATTATTTGCATACTTTTGGCCAAAACAACGGTAAAAATCAACAAGTATCGAAAAGTACAAAATGGTTAAAGTGCTGATAATCAATAAATAGTTGAAAACGACAAACATCGAAAACTACCCTTTTTTGACTGTTAATCAGAGGGTCGCTGGTTCGAGCCCAGCCTCAGGAGCAAAGCCCCGCATGTCCGCGGGGCTTTTTTTATGCTTAAGTTTTCGTATCTTAGTTTCTCAATCTTAATTACGATTGAATGAATAATCATGGAGTGGAGTTTTGAAATTATGCATGTTCGTCGTCATCACAATCGCGGTGACTTTATTTTTGCTCGTTTAATTGATGGTCAATCTGATTTCGAAGTGAAGGAAGGTTCAGCTCTTGCTGGAATACCCATTTATCAATATGTCGAAATGCCAAGGAAGCTTGACGAGAACGGTAATCCTCGATTAGATATATTCGTATTTAGGCCACTAAGTTTGGAGTGGCTCCCAGCTGATTACTTCGTAGAGGGTCAGCAAGTAAAGTTAGTTTCATCGGATTGATTAGCTGAAACAAGTTCACTTAAAAACTTCAAACATTCAATAAAGCGGTTCGAATTATGTCCAGCTCAGGAGCAAAAAGCCTTACAGAAATGTGGGGCTTTTTTGTGCTTAAAATTTATAGCTTCATTTTTTAATAACATCAAAGGCTAAATAGAACCACATGGAATGGCGTTTTTTGAAATTATCTTAGGTTTAGTCTAAATAACCAATAATAAGATTATTAATAATTTTTAGTACAGAGTTGAGGAATGCATTTGAATATTTGATTAGGAATTGATTTCTGAAAATAAAGTTATGGTGAAGCAATTGATATAGAAGTGAACAGTATGCGCTGAAAATAAAACACTTGATTGCCCAGTTCGTTGTTACATCAGCCTTTATCAGTTAAATAGCCTTATTATTTACTATTGCCTATGAGAATATATACTGCTTTTTTCCTCATATATTTGCTTGCTGCCTGTCATAATAAAAAAGCCACCCGGCCTGCTGATCAGGATACGATCAAAGCAACTTCTTTTAAGCCAAACCCAAAAAATGCACCCCATCTGTATACAGATACTTTGCAGTTCATCCACTTTGAAGGTAATTTCGACTATTGGTATGGCGTATTTATCAATGCCCGTAAAGACACCATTCAGCTGATAGTAAATGACCCTATATCGGCCAAATTAAAAAACACCCTGGTAGAAGTTAAATGGTTCTCCGATTCGCTATCTGAGGCAGGCGATAACGATACCAAATATGAGGCAAAACGCCTTAAAGTTATTCGCCATGTTAATGGTGCCCTTTTTTCGGCTCCGGTAACCGAAGAAAAGGTGATTAATGATGTTGAAAACCTACCCGAGGTTAAAGCGAACGCTGATCAAACGGGCATTGCCCAACGGCCAACGGATGATAAAGAGTATTACCTGGTAGAAACAGGTACACATGGGGAGAGTAACTTCTCCCGGCTATTTCTGTTCAGGGTATATGTGTACCCTAAATATGAGATCAGGTTTTATGACCCGGCCGGGGAAGATGAAATGAGTTTGGACCAGTGGCGAAACAAAAAACAATAAGTATCTGCATCATGACTGAAACTAATAAAATGATCTTAAAGCTAATAGTATTGATAACACCGTCATCAATTGTGTTATGTACTTTGTACATAGGGCAAAAAGGCGATGGTGTTGGTGGTGGCGGCTACGACCTTTCCGAGTTGGTTTACAGCGGCCTGCTGACTCTTTTTATTGTTGGTTGGAATATCTGGGTGTTAGTGCCTCTACTAATGGCCAAGACCGATGCAGCCAGGCTAAACAACATGATTTTATTATGCATTGGCCTAGTAGCACTTATAGCATCGGGCATATGGTTTTTTAAGCAATTACACTAAAAGCTTTAACTTTTAATAATTGGATTTGAATTAAATATAGTGTTTTAACCATAAAAGCCTTGCATTTATGCATGGCTTTTATGGTTGAAACAGGGCGTAGGTAACGGTATAGTGGATATAAGGCGGCCATTCATACGGTGCTTGCAATGGCTTATTTAAACATAGCCTCATCAAGTTTCCAAAGTATGCTGGCATTTCTTACTTTAAAGATCCATTGTTTGTTGATCAATTCAAATTTGTCTTGATAACGCCCGCTTATTACGGCAACCCGCAGCGTGCCGCTTACAGTTTGGTATAAAGTCCAGTAAGTGCTTCCCTGTGCGCTCTTTCCATCTGTATTCATTTCAATCATGATGTTTGTAATTTCGTGAGTAGTTGACGACCAGCCATCAGCCCCTGGCACTATTAGCTGCCCCGCTAAGGCCTCTATCTCTTTACGGCCGCTTGCAGTAATTTTGTCAATGGTTATTACTGCTTTTTCAAAAAGATCGCCCAGGCGTTTAATATTGGCATCATCATTTGCATAGGCATAAGAAACCATCAGGTTTTCTATCGCGCGTTCATTAAGAGAAGCGACATAAAGCAACATACTTAAAAACGGGGTTTATGAATTTCCCATAAACCCCGTTTTTTAACAGAATGATCTCAGCAAATTGCGGTTAAACAGCGTCAATTGCTTCGCGCAGTGCTTTTGCGGCAGCGGCTGGGTCTTCTGCACCATAAATTGCAGCACCTGCTACAGCAACCTGCGCACCGGCTTTTATTACCGCTGTAATATTGCTTAAGTTAACTCCGCCTGCAATAGAAACAGGTACACCTGCTCTTGCAGCCTCGTCTATCAACACCTGTATTGAGTATCCTGCTGTCCATTGCTCATCTAAACCAGCATGCAGCTCAACAAATTCTACACCCAGGGCAATAACTTCCTGTGCGCGTTTTACCCTGTCTGCGTAGCCAATGGTATCCACTACAACGCCTTTACCGTGCGCTTTTGCAGCTTTAACTGCGCCAATAATGGTTGCATTGCCTGCAGCGCCCAAAACGGTTACCAGGTCGGCACCTGCTTTAAAGGCAATATCAGCTTCCAGTTCGCCGGTATCTGCCGTTTTAAGATCAGCAAACACCAATTTATCCGGATGGGCATTTTTCATCGCTGTGATAACAGATGATCCCATGTTTTTGATCAATGGGGTCCCTAATTCAATAATGTCTACATAAGGTGCAACTTTTGCGGCAAGCGCCAGTGCATCTTCGGTTGTTAACAGGTCTATTGCTACTTGTAATTTTGCCATTTTATTTATCGATTAAAAATTTAATTATTTGATTTATTGTTAATTACTCCATGTTGGCGTGGCGTTTCCAAAGCTCTTCGGCTGGTGTGCCGTCTATTCTCCAAAGTTCCATAAATACGGCATCGCCTATCAGCAGCAGCGATTGCTCAAACAGGCTCCCGGCATATTGCTTTGATTTGTTACCACCATGGTCCTCTTTTTCGGCAGCGGGAATAAGCAGGTGGATATGTGAAATGCCTGCAAGCACCGATGATGCGTTTGTAGTGATAGCGGCAATGCGTGCACCTGCCTGCCTTGCCTTTTCGGCTGCTTTTACAATTGTACTTGTTGTGCCAGAGCCGGATGCTGCCCATAACAAATCATTTGGCCCGATTGCCGGTGTAGTGGTGTCCCCCACAAAATATACGTTAAGGCCCAGGTGCATCAGGCGCATGGCCGCGGCCCGCATAGCGTAGCCGGAGCGGCCCGACGCGATGAGGAAGATTGCTTTTGCCTGCCGGATAGCTTTAATCAGGTCTGAAAAACCGGAGTATTCTATCTGCTCGGCGAGCACAAGGTTTTCTTGCAGTATTTGTTTAAGATGGTTGCGGATAGCTGTTGCTGTCTGTTCGCTGTTTTGCTGACTTTGATCCATATCGTGTGTTTCAATCCGCCGGCAAATGTATTGCTGTGCCTTGCCGAAAAGGTTATACAAACAGCCCCAACAGGTGGACTATCTGGATATTTGATCAGTTAAAAGTCATAAACAGGCAATTATTATATTGTAACTTCCGAATAGTCCACCGCAATTATCCGATTATCCACCACCTTAAAATAGAAGCACTTAACTTTACGCCATGATAAACCAGTCTACAGAAAGCCGCCTGGAAAGTGCGATGATATATATCAGAAATTTGCACAACTGCCCGCCAAGTTATTTGAATGACCCCGGCAGAAAAGATTTCTTCGAGATAGTATGGCTAAAAAATGAAGACCCTCTGCATGCTTTAAAAGACAATGATTTTGAAGTTAAAGGCGACTGGATCTACCTCATCCCCCCATACCGGGTACACCAGTTGAATAAAGCCGGAAAGAATGGTGAGCTGATATCATTTAAAAGAGAGATACTTGAAGAGGAAGACAAAGAGTTTTTATTAGATATTTTTAAAATATTTAACGTACAGGGAGAATTTTCCTGCTTAAGGTTAGAAAGGCCTGCCGCGGAGGAGTTGGGCGGAATTTATGAATTATTGATTGGCGAGTATCAGAAGGGGCGGGAAAACCTGATCATTGTGAAGGCGATGTTAAAGGTTTTTTTATTAAAACTTATCCAGGTTAAAGAGCGGGAATTTACGGGACATGATATTCACCAGAAACGGGTTTACGAATTTTTGATGCTGCTGGAAGGCAATTATCTGCAGGTGCGTAATATTGATTTTTACGCCGGTAAATTAGATATCAGTTCTAAAAGGCTTAACCAGATATTGAAAGACAAATTGGGCAAAACGGGTACGCAGATTATTCATGACAGGATCATCCTGGAAGCCAAGCGACTGATTATCCACAGCGAGCATACCATAAAAGAAATTGCTTATCAACTGGGGTTTTCCGATCGGCCTTATTTTAGCCGGTTTTTTAAAAAGCAAACCGCGCAAACTGCAGAAGAATTTCAAAAGCAGGCGCAAAGCCATTTAAAACTAAAGGCTAATACACTAATTTAGCTTTAAATATAACATGAGGCGTGTTACCGGTATTTTATCATCCCAGTTGCTTCAATTAACCACCCCTTGCCAACACGCAGATAACTTCTTACGTGGTATCAGAACGGAATTCTTCAGCAATACAGTATCAATGATTTGCCTTAAAAGCTGTGTTAGGGAGTGTTTTACCTACTGAAAATTGTAAAGCATCACAAACAACTTACGGGTTTTGTTCAATCAGGGAATAACCCTGCCCGCGACTGTTGACTATCCCTATAGTGGGATCCTTTAAAAACAACTTTCGCAGGCGGGTGATGTAAACGTCCATGCTTCGGGCGGTAAAAGGGGTATCATCTCCCCACAATTTAGTAAGAGCCAGCTTTCGGTCGAGCAAATGGTTTTTGTGCTGAATCAGCAAGAGCAACAGGTCGGCCTCCCGCTGGGATAGTGTAAAAGTTATTTCACCCAGGAGCAATTCATGCCGTTTATGTTGAAAGATAAACTGCCCTATCTTTAAATCGGTATCTGTAACTGTAGGTGGGATAATGGTACGCCGTTTTACCAGGGCTTTCAGCCGAAGGATCAGTTCTTCCATGCTAAAGGGTTTTTTCAGATAATCGTCAGCGCCGAGTTCCAGGCCTTTCAATACATCGGCAGTCTGCACCCTTGCGGTTAGGAAGATGAGTGGCGTCTGTTCATCAATCATCCGGATATCGGTCACTAAAGAAAAACCGTCTTTCCTTGGCATCATCACATCTATTACACACACATCCGGCTTTTCCTGTTTAAACATGCTCCAGCCCTCTACACCATTTTGTGCAATAGCAATGGCAAATCCTCGTTTTTCCAGAGATTCCTTTACAATGCTTGCCAGTACCGGCTCATCTTCTACCAATAGCACCTTAATTTTTTCCATTAGCTGTTAAATGTAAGTTTAAAGGTTGTGCCAACACCGGGCTTGCTTGTAACATCTATTTGGCCGTTTAGGGTAGCAACAAGATCTTTAACGTAGGATAGGCCTATGCCATACCCTTTTATGTTATATATGTTTTCGGTAGGTACCCGGTAAAACTTATCAAAAATGTAGGGCAGATAGGCTGCAGCTATTCCCGGCCCATTGTCAGCTACCTCAAGCCGCCAGGTTTTAACATGGCGCTCCCCCCTGATCAAAACCTGTGTGTTTGTTCCAGAATATTTTACGGAGTTATCAACCAGGTTAGTTAAAATAGCGGCTAACATTTGCTGGTCGGTATATATCTCAAAAGGATTTTCGTTAAGCACCAGCTGAATGTCTGTATTGTTTCCAATGCTGAACGCTGAGATAACAGGGGCAACCAGTTCTTGCAATACTATTTTTTGGAGCCGGGGCTGATGATTTTGAGGCCGGGCCTTCGGAAGTTCCATCATCCGGTTTATATTGGTGTCCAGTTCGTCAATTACCTGTGCATTGATGGCCAGGTAGCGCTTTAATGATGCCGGATCTTCCGCCGCGCCAAAATTTGCCAATGCTTCATTTGATGTTCTTAAAATACTTAAAGGGGTTTTTAGCTCATGGGAAATGTTATTGATGAAATCGGTTTTCATACCGTCCAGCTGCGTTTGTCTTTTAATAATGCGCCCCATGTAGAACAAACTTCCTGCGGATAATAATATGAGCAATGTTGATATGATGACGGGGCCAAAATTATGCCTCAATATAAACATCCGGGGATGCGTTAGGGTGGCTTTAATTAGCATCGGGTCTTTATAGTAATTAACTTTTGCTGCCACCTGCTTCTCAATGCTACCTGCTCCGCGTTCGGCCGAAAGCCGGAATTGTTCAGTAACATTATTTCGCCTTAATTCCTGGTGAAACAGCCGGCTCAAGGTATCCAGGTTGATAGGGTGGTGGTGCTGCTGAGATGTTAACCGGGCAACCAGCGCTTTCAATTCCGGAAGATGAGCTTCATCTACTGCAACAGTAGAAAACTCCGCACTGAAGCGTCGCTTAGCGTTGGGTGTATCCAACGCTATCGGGTCCTGACTGGGTAGGGTGCGTGTCATAAAAGTTAGCGTTGGGCGCTTGTTTTGCAATGACGTTGGTAACTTGATCTGTGTAAGCTGGTATTGATCGATACTTTGTTTAAGCGCATAGTTGGCTGAAACTGTAAAATTTGATGATGTTGTTTGATAATTAAAATAGACCCAATATAGCTGGCATATGATAATCATTGCCGCGGCAACGCCCGTAACCAGGAAAACGAACTTTAGTCTGTCTTTCATTGTAGTACAAAAATAAGATATTAAACATCGTTCATACCGCGGGTTAACACTAGTTAACACTCCGCTATTTGTTGTTAACACTCCGTCATCAGGCATCATCTATTTTTGCATCACATTTGATAAACACCCTTAAGATGAAAAAATACGATCCATTAAAAATGCTCTTCCTTTTTATACTTGTATTCCCTTTTGTAGCCTATGGACAGGATATGCCTAAAACTAAATTTATTCTGCCTGATGGGAAAGAAATTTCGCCGGATAAGCTGGACAGTGTAAAAAAAGCCTGGAATGGCGAGCGGATATTATTTCAGCATAACAAAGAAGATGATAAAAAACAGGTAATGCACCTGGTAAGAATGACGCCGGAAATGGCTAAGATGCTTGAAGAACTTGCGGAAAAACGACAGCAAGCAATGCTGGCAATGACCGGTAAGGCCGCGCCTGATTTCAGCATCAAAGACAGAACGGGCAAAACCTGGACATTAAGCCAGCTTAAGGGGAAAGTGGTTATCCTTAACTTTTGGTTTACTTCCTGCCCGCCTTGTATACAAGAAATGCCGCAGTTAAATAACCTGGTAAAAAAATATAGTAATAAGAGCGTAATCTTCCTTGGACTAACTTTTAATGACAAGAGAACCGTTGACGCCTTCCTGAAAGAACATATATTTAACTACACCCTGCTCCCGTCATCAAAAGAGGTAGACAAAATGTACCAGGTATCATCCTGGCCCACCAGTTTTGTGATTAGCAAAGAGGGGAAGATAAAAGCGGCAATGAATGCATCGGAGAACGTTTTCTCAGAAATTTCTGATTTGATTGAACAAGAGTTAGATTGATAAAATAGCTGGGGATTTATTATTTAATTAATAACACTTATTAACAATCTGATCGGCTGGATTAATGTATTTATATATTCATTATTATAGCTTGCAATTGAGATATTGATAACAAAAAAACAGAAGTTAATACATAACTAAAAATGATCACAATATACTATAAGCCAGGTGGCTATGATACCACTGGCTGGGCAGAGCGGTTAGACCGGATATCGTTAAAGTATGAATTTGTTGAAGACCACAATTCTACACAGCCCCGGTTAGTTGATAGCGAAAAGGAAGTAACAGGATTAATGGCTATTGATGCCTATATAGAAAGCCAGGAACAATTTGTAAACGGTTGGTACGAAGACCGCTGTGACAGGTATGATTTTGACCCCGATACCCCGCTAAAGATCAACGGAATTGACCATGATGAGTAACTGCTGTTGCGGATGTGTTTAATGTAGATGAAATAAATGCTTGGCAAAGTAAGCCTTGTTTTTAACTATCAATCAGTTGCGCCTGGGTTGCGGCGAGCTCGACAGGGAATTTTAGATCAATGGTCAACCCGTTATTGTTTTCTATTGAAAATGTACCTTTAAGCTGAGCGGTTAGCCCTTTTAAAAGCGTAATGCCAAGTGTATTTGTACTTGCTAAATTAAAGCTTGCAGGCAATCCCGTACCATTATCGCGGATCTGTATCTCTACGTATTCATCATTTTGTTTAACCATGATCGTTATTTTTCCGCCGCGGTTAGCAGGAAAAGCGTATTTCAATGCATTGGTTACTGTTTCATTTAATATAATACCTACAGGTATTGCCTGGGAAACATCAATAGAAATGTCATCAATATCGCAATCAATTGAGATTCTATTAACACCTGTATTCAAAGAACTATTTAATGAACTTATTAATTCACTTATATATGATGAAAGGTTAATTTCAGCAACATGCTCAGTTCTGTATAATTGATCATGAATAAGCGCTATCGACTGAACCCGGTTCTGGCTTTCCAAAATGGCCTGTTGTGCACCTTCGTTAGACATATAAACGGATTGTGACTGCAGCAAGTTCATCACGATCTGCAAATTATTCTTAACCCGGTGGTTCACCTCTTTTAAAAGCAGGTCTTTTTCTACCAGTAACTCATCCTTATCTTCCAGGAGCTGGTTTTTGTCTGTTACCAATTGTTGAAGGGAGGCATTTTTTCGATCAATTTCTAACTTTTGCTGCGTAAGCAATGCATTGCTGCGTTGCTTCAATCTATAACGACTGTATATTAAGCCGGTGATTATTAAAAGCATTATACATCCGCCAATGGTTACCTTCTGAATTAGTTGGTTGCGCTTCAGTTTGCTATCGTTTATCTGCGCCTGCCGGGTGAGCGAGTCGATATGCCTGTTTTTCTCCAGTGTTTCATTTTCAATATGCAGCAGGGAAATCTGATAAGCTTTTTCGATATTATCAATGGAATCCTTTATCTCCTGTTCTTTAAGGAAATGCCCCATGGCAGACTTCAAATCCCCTTTCAGAGAAACCAGCTTGTAATAACGGTATTCGGCCGTTCTGATACCTGCGATATAATTCAGCTTATGTGCCATGGTGGCATATAATTCCGTATAATGATAAGCCTGTTTCACCTGAGCAGTCTCCGAATAATAGGAAGCAAGCGAATTATACGCATTCATGAGTTCTTTTAGATTATCCGGCGGAATTCCCGCTAACAACCTTTTGACCTCCCGCGCATATTCACCAGCCTGTACCAGGTGTTTTGCATAAATAAGGTTGTTGAGAAAATCCACGCTTACCGATAGTTTATCCAGGTTACTATTAGCCCGGCTTTTCATTTCATTAAGAATAGTTAAGCCTTTGGAGAGTTGGTTAGTATGTGTGTATTCCAATGCAAGTGCCGAAGATCCTGTATTGATAAAACCGCTGTCATTGTAACGTTTGGCCATCCTCAACATCTTTATGGAGTATGGAATTGCCCGGCTATAATCTTGCATTTTAATATAAGTGGAAGCAATAGAATGGTTAATTCCGCAAAGCTGCAAGGTTGTATCTTTAACTTCCCCGGCCGTTTTAAGCGCCAATAGGTTATATTTTAGGGCATTAGGGTAATCGCCCAATCTAAATGATGTTCTGCCGATATTCCAGTAGATACCCTCAACAGTTCTGCGGCTTACACCTTTTCCCAAATTTAAAGCTTCGAATAGTAACCTGAGCCCCTCCGTAGTTCGTCCCGCTTGAAATAGTAGGTCTGCGTTTGCCGTCAGCAAAAAGGAAAGCCAGAGCACATTCCGGTCTTTCCTGAATATGGCAATAGCCTTGTTAATGTAAAGTATCCGGTTACGAAGTTCAACAGGGTCAGAGGTTTTATAATATTGAGCGATAACATGGTATGACCTTGCCTGGCCATCACTGTTTTTATTTTTTTGAGAAAATGCAAGCGCGTTTTGAGCGAGCTTTAAACTCGTTTCCCTATCATTTCTATTATTAAAACTTTCTGCACTAAGCAGTATGGAATTTATTATTCCGAAATGATAGTTAAGCTGACGGCTAAGAACTGAGGCCTGGGAGGCAAAGTTCATCGCCGAATCAATATCTTTTTCTCCTTTAGTAGCTTTTAAAAGCATTAAATGCCCTAAGGCAAGTTGTATCTGAACCTTATTGGTATCGTTTCTGCTTGTTGCCAGTTTTTGCCTTAATACGGGCAAAGGCAATTCATCCAGATTACTGGTTTGAGCCAGCGCTGGTATAGCAAATTGGAGTAAGAAAATGCATAGCAATGCGTATTTCATTACTATTTTTTTATTTGTTCAAATACATAATGGTTTTATTCCCCTAAGATAATACAATGGCAACTTAGAAGCGAAATCCTAAATATTTTAATAATGAAAGGTCAATACTGAAGCCGATCATCTTATAACATTCCGGTTGCTATCTTCCTCCTGATCCTGCTTAGCGACTGGGGTGCTACATTTAAATAGGTAGCCACAAGATAGTTGGAAAACATATTTAAAAGATGGGGCTCGGTAGCCAAAAACCTTTTATAGCGCTCTGGTGCCGATAAGGTTAGCAAGGAAGTAATACGGTCCTGAGTTTGCATGTATGCCCGCTCGTTAAGCAGGCGCAACCAGCGCTCAATGGCGCCGGATCCGGTAGTTAACGCCTGAACATCTTTAATGGAAAACCGGATTGCAGTAATGGGCGATAAGGCCTCGATGGAAATGGTTGACGGTTTTTCGGAAAGAAAGCTTTTATAGTCGACAGCAAATAAGTTTTTAACATTGCTTTGTGGTTGATTAAAATGGAAAAACCAGGTAGTTGTTTTACCGTGGGAATCGGTGTAATAAGATATACATTCCCCTGTAACAATAAAATAAACGTACTTGCATACACGGCCCATATTCAATAAACGATAACCTTTAGGAAATGTTACCAGTTTGCAATGCCCAGGGATAAGTGCTTTCGCTTCTTCATCGGCAGAAACGCTTTGTTCCATATGCATTAAAAAAGGGTTGTAAAAGGGCGCTTGCAAATTATTCTTTGAATACGACGTTCCCAAATTTTCATTCATAACCATAACTCCTGATCTCCGATATATTGAACAAGCAATAAACAGGTATTTACAGGAACGAAAAAAGAGAATAATTTGATACAGCAACACTTAATATGTGATTTAATTTACAATTAGCCAGTTGTTTAATTTGACAGGAACCTGTTATGTCGATACTGAAAAAACTTCTTAAAAGCAGAAAGGGACAGCATTTACCGTCCCTTTTGTTCTGAATGGTTTCAAAGAACCATTATTGTAATCGAGGTTTAGTGAAAGGTGTTTTTAAGCCGCTTCTGCAGGCAATACCGTATTTAGCCGTTGTCCTTAGTTGTAATTCAACCTTACCTGCAATGCAGTCCTTAATTGCTTTTATGGTTAGGGTCCTATTGCTTTTGCAGCTTCTCCAGCTTTAATTGTAAGTCTGCTATTTCTGTTCTTTGCTGTTGTAATGCGGCTACAAGTATTGGTACTAATTGCCCTAAATCAACCCTTTCTTTGCTGATTGCGATCGGGTTATTCTTTCCTTTTTGTATCCAAACCGCCTCCGTACGGATCAACTGAGGGAACAGCTGTTTAAGTTTTAAAATATCAAAGCCAAACATTTTTGGTGTTTGAGTGGAAAGGTGCGTACCAGTATTGGTTAGCATTATTGGTTCCAGCTTTTCGATGATGGAGAAAGGCCGCATAACAGGTGCCTGCTGCTTTTCTGTTGATGTTTGCTTGCCCGCTTGCGCGTTTACCTGCTGGCTCAAAGACAGCAGTGCAACTGCAGGCAATAGTGATTTAACGTTTATTTTTAATTTATTCATGCTTGTCTTCAATTTCAATCCAGTAATTCCTGGCTTTATCAATAGTATTAATAGTTGGTGCATCAGCGTGGATATCGTAGACCGATTCTTCCACATCAAAGGTTTCGTTCCAGCTGGCTATATTCAGCCGAACCGTTGTATCGCGGTTTGTGCGTATGTGGCTTTGAATAAAATCTGCAATCTTCCCCGCAAACTCATCCGGGTGAATTAATACAGCCCCGTAACCGGCACTTTTCGCCGGTTCAGATCTTACTGTGATTGTAAAGCCGGGTAATTCTATATTATCATTTTCCATGGGTAGTAGCCTAAGCCGAAAGTTAATTTTTCGGTCGCCAAAGATCGTTGCCTGTTTAGCGGTATGCATTCACCTGGGTTAATAATGCCAACAAAATGCACCTGTGCATAACGCTTCCGCCACTTGGCCTGATCTTCAGTGGGATGAAAGAAGGATGCTTCATGGAAGCAGACCAAACCGGTTGTTTCTCATCAGCGTGGTTGCCATTGTATTTACTTATTCAGTATATTCGTTATCTGGTTAAATCAATAGTATAGACGCCAATATTATCCTGGCTAATTTTCAGGGCAGGTAACATTCAGAATAAAACGGCTATGATATTCTACACCTTTATACACTTCCTAAGCAGATAAAGCAATGAATATAATGCTCATTAACATCGTCTTAGTGTTGGCCATCGCCGGGCTATTATTTAACCGTTGCCGGATCAAGAAGCAGAATAAAATCCTACTGGAGGCAAACCGGCGGGAACTGGATCAAAAAGATCTTTACCTGAAAGCGCTCAGTTTGGAGCAGGAAAAACTACTCAAAGAAAAGGAATGGCTGATAAAGGAAGTACATCACCGGGTTAAGAACAATCTTCAGATGGTAACCAGTTTGCTTTATTCCCAGTCCGTTTATTCAGAAAGTGACGCAACCAAACGGGCTTTAAATGATAGCCTGCACCGCATGCAGGCCATGTCGCTGATTCATCAGAAATTGTACGAGGATCAGAATACATCGGTAATTGCCATGCCTGGATATGTAAAAGATCTGGTGCGTTACCTTCATGACAGTTTTGATACAGATGACAGGATTACTTTTAAGCAACATGTCGATCCCCTCGATCTGGATGTGTCTCAGGCGATCCCGCTCGGGTTAATCATTACAGAAAGTGTTGTTAACGCCATTAAATATGCTTTTTTGAATAGGCAGAAAGGAATTGTGAATATTGCCTTGCAACTTAAAGACGCCGACACTTTATTATTAAAAATTTCGGATAATGGGATAGGCCTGCCGGTAGCGCCAGATCAAATGGAACGGAACTCATTGGGGTTGCAACTAATGCAGGGCCTGGCCAAACAATTGAACGGAAACTTTAAAATAGAAAACAATAACGGCGTACACATTACAGTAAGCTTCACAATTGAAAAAAACGAAGTGCTGAGAGGTTATTAAAAAATTTTAATAATATGAGTAAAAAGATACTGATTGTTGAGGATGAATTTGTAGTAGCTAATGGGCTGCGGTTGATCCTGGAACAGGCCGGTTATCATGTGACCGGCATAGCTACTTCAGCTGAAGAGGCAGATCAGGTGCTGCGTTCGCAAGGGGCAGATCTTGTATTACTGGATATCCGGTTAAACGGTAAACAAACGGGTATCGACCTGGCCAGGAAATTAAGAACAGGCAATATTGCATTCATATATTTATCTGCCAACTCCAGTCAGAAGGTACTTGAGGAAGCTAAAGCCACCGAGCCCTACGGTTTTTTGGTTAAGCCTTTCCGGGAGAAAGACTTGTTGATTATGCTGGATATTGCCTGGTATAGGCACCGGCACAGCCTGGAATCGAGGTTACGTAATGAGGAATCATTGCAAAAACAGCTAAATGAGATCACCAGGGAGGGTTCTGATACCCAGCAAAAACTATTGACGATTGCGCGTTTGCTACAGTCACATATTCCATTTGATCTTTTCGTATTCGGCCACAGGCAAAATCAAGCGGCAACGGTAGTTGATACGGCCTATTTGCGGACGGGGTTTGATGAATATCAGCCCATTGGCGAGGAAGAGATCAGGAATATTACAGGCCGGCAGAACAATTGGTTTTCACAGATCATCGCTGAAGACATTCTGGATGCAGAAGAGCCCGTTTTTCATCACGGGCTCAAAAACACAAATTCTGCTTTCGGGCCAATAGAAAAAATGTTATTCGATTGTTTCAAGGTAGAGTCATATCTCGCTTGCCCTGTCATATCAGGTAGCGGCAACATTGCTTATTATTATTTCTACAGCCGTCAGCGTGAAATTTACACCGCAGCGCATACTGATCTGCTGAACCGATTAAAACCATGCCTGGTAAAGGTTACAGGGAATCTGATCAATCGGGATGCACGCCTGTTAAGCCAACCGGCTACAGGCAGTAAGACAGAACACCGCGATAATGATCATCCGGGGTTTTTAGGTATAATTGGCAGCCACCCACTTCTGCTGGCCGCCTTAGACATGACCCTGCAGGTAGCCCCTTATAATACTTCGGTGCTGATCCTCGGTGAAAGCGGCACTGGTAAAGAAAGAGTTGCACAGGCCATACACGCCATTTCGCCAAGAAAGAACGGCCCGTTTATTAAGGTAAATTGTGCTGCTATCCCAGGTACATTGATAGAATCTGAATTATTTGGTCATGAAAAAGGTGCATTTACAGGTGCAGTGGAAAAAAGAGCAGGCAGGTTTGAACAGGCAGACAGCGGAACTATCTTTTTAGACGAAATAGGAGAGCTGCCGCTGGAGATGCAGGTAAAATTATTGCGGGTATTACAGGAGAAGGAAATAGACCCCATAGGTGGCAAGTCGTCAAAAAGGGTGGATGTAAGAGTAGTAGCTGCAACCAGCCGCAACCTGGAAAAAGAGGTAGCGGCCGGGAATTTCAGGCTCGATCTGTATTACCGTCTTAACGTGTTTCCAATTACGTTACCTCCATTGCGCGAACGTAAGAGTGATATACCGGCATTGGTCAGCTTCTTTGCAGTGAGGTTTTGTAAAGAATTCAACAAGAGGTTTACTGGTGCAGCACAAGCTATGCTGAACGAAATGTTTGATTATAACTGGCCCGGAAACATCCGGGAATTGGAGAACGTTGTGGAGCGTTCCGTTATTCTGCATGAGGATGGTACTGCATTAGAGTTGAAACGGAGCCTGCCGGTAACCGCCCCCTCTGTGCCGGCCAGTTTGGGAACGCTTGAAGATGTTAAAAAGATACAGCGTGAAACAGAGCGGGTTTACATTATATCAATACTCAAAAAAGCGGAAGGCCGCATCCGCGGAACAAACGGGGCGGCTGAATTGTTAAATATTAAACCAACCACTTTAGAATCAAAGATGGTTAAACTTGGTATTAAAAAAGAAGATATCCTGGGAGCAAGCCATTCCTGATCCGGAATGGCATCGCTGCTTTTAGGTAAACTCCGGTTGGTACATCTGCCAATAAGGGTTGTAGATAAACCGCTACTCCGAATAAATCATCTGCCTCCGATCTTTTAGGAGAAAAACGATATAACCTCCGAAAAACTCGGAGGTTGAATAAATTCAATAAATTGCTCATTTGTTTTAATTAACTGATAAACAGTTTTTTATGCTATTTTAATTCTTGTTCTCATCTTTCCCGTCCGGTTGGCATATTATTCATGCCTGTTGGGTTATGGAACACATAGAAAACCCCCGAACCTCGACATTTACCAACAGTGATGGCCAGCACATATTTTACCGTAACTGGCTGCCTGGTGATGGTAAGCCTAAGGCAATAATCATTATCATCCACGGATTGAACTCGCACAGCGGGTATTACCATAATTTTGCGCTGCAACTTATAAATATCAATTACGAAGTTTATGCCGTTGATCTTCGCGGCCGCGGAAGGTCAGAAGGAGAGCGCTACTACATCTCAGATTATCAGGACATACTAAGTGATATTGACCAATTGGTGGGCATAGCAAAAGGTGCGCATCCATCAATACCTGTCTTTTTGTTCGGGCATAGTGCAGGTGGGGTATTCGCGTCTGTTTACGCGGTACAACACCAAGACAAACTGGGGGGACTGATCTGCGAAAGCTTCGCCTTCCATCTCCCTGCACCGGCATTCGCCCTCTCTGTCATTAAATTCATGGGCTATATTATCCCTCAAGTACGGGTGGTAAAATTAAATAATGCCGATTTCTCCCGTGATCCGGCGATGGTGTACAAACTCAACAAAGATCCTTTGCTGGAAGATGAGAAACAGCCGGCCCGAACCATGCAGCAGCTACTGCTTGCTGCGGTGTATTTAAAAAGAAAAATGTCCGCCATTCGCCTTCCCCTTCTCATACTCCACGGGCTGGCAGACAAAGCGACGAACCCGAGCGGAAGCGAATACTTTCTGGAAAACGCATCATCATCAGATAAGCAACTGAAGCTGTATGAAGGGCATTATCACGACCTACTAAACGATAAGTATAATGGGATCGTGATCAGGGATATTAACCACTGGCTTGACGAAAGAGCCCGGATGCCTGCAAAATAAGCGTCGTTTCCATTACCCCCCGTTCTACGGGCAAACAGCAGTTCTACTCACAATTAATACCAAAAACCTAATTGATCATACTATGCTCAACCTCGAATGGCTAAGAACTTTTAAAGTAATCTACGAAGCAGGTTCGCTGTCAGCCGCAGCCCACGTATTGTTTATTTCACAGCCAGGCGTAAGCCTGCATTTGAACTCCCTGGAAGCCTACACCGGCTACCGGCTTTTTGATCGCGATACCCGCAATATGTTACCAACTGATAAAGGCACCATGCTGTACCACTATGTGATCGATTCTATCGGCCGCCTGGAAGAAGCCGAACAGATGTTCCAGCGGCGGTCAAAAGTGGAAAAGCCGACGATAAGCGTCGGGATGTATTTTGAAACCTTTCAGCATACGCTGGAGGCTCACGTTGCTCAGCTGCCATTCAATCTGATCGCTCATTTTGGAGACTCGCCTCAGATTGTACAAGAGTTGCAGAATGGAACATTAGACCTGATATTGACACCTCACAAAAACCAGCAAAACAACCTGGAGTTTACGCCCTTTTCCCGGGAGCGCCTTGTCCTGGTGTGCGGAAGCAAAACACCTACGGATAAATTGAAAGAACTCACCATGATAGGAAATAGCGATGAGATAAGGGATTGGCTGGGTACCCAAACCTGGTATACCACTGCAGATATGGATCCATTGAAGAAATTCTGGCGCCAGAATTTTGAAAAGATGCCGGGGTTTAAACCAAATTACGTTCTACCTTATTTCAGTTCCATTTTGAGGTGCTTGAGAAACGGTTCGGGCTTTGCCGTTGTTCCCGACTTTTTATGCCATAAAGACCTGTGCGAAGAAACCATACGCATAGCCTGGGAGGATGACAAGCCACTTGAACAGGTACTTTATTTTGGCAAGCGTAAAAATGCTTATTATGCCGCTGAACTCAGGCAACTGGAGGATCTGCTGATCAAAAACTGGGTGAGCGGCCAGCCGAACTACGCTTAAATCCGACAGATGGAATATTACCGGCAGGCTATGGTACATCTATCTGGCTAACATGGATTGGGGATTCCGCATGATTATAGTGTCGCTTTTTGGCGTGTAAAACAGGTTGCCGCCATACAAGGCGGGCCACAACGGCTAGTACTGTTACCAGCACTATCAAAAAAGTCATGGCTACCCACATATGTATGTCAAGTAATGCCATCATCGCCAATGGGCCGCTGCCATATCCTGCAAAAAGCACTGCGCTCCCTATAGCTAAGGGCTTTATTGTAGAGGGCATTCTTAGTATGCCGATAAATATAGGTTGAGAACAACTGAACCCAATGGAGATGGCAGCCAGCAAGCATTCTGCCAGCCATAAAGGTAAATTCGTCATCAGGATCAGAAGGCCGGTTATTGTTAAGGCCAGGCCAGCATAGAGAATCCTGAGCACTTTGCTATCCAGGTGATAGCGATAGAGCATAAAGGTAACCACCAGGCCCGGCAGCCCGAAGATCATCAGGTCATTAGCAATATCGTATTCGCTTAGCTTGTACTGTACTGTAAAGTAACTGCTGATCCAAACAAATACACCGGAATGAAAAACCGCTGTTAAATAAACAAACAAATAGGTATATCGGCTTTTCCAAATGGTACGGAATGTGTTACCCGCTTTTAAATAGTGGTTATGCATGGTCCGTACCATTTCTTCCTGCCCTTTACGTAAGCAGGCTAAGAGGATCAATACGGCCGTAAGTATTCCGAGTACCCGGTACAGCAACCGCCATCCCAACAAACTGTTCAGCCACCCTCCCAGGCTTGGCCCAAATGTCATGCCGGCCCCTAATGCAAACATCACCATAATCAGGCTTGCAATTGCACCTCTTTTTCTGCCGGCGGGGGCAAGCATCAGCGCAGTTGGCAGCATCATGCCCGTGCCAAGGCCGGTTATTGCCCTGATCAATAAAAACGCTTCTGCAGAGCGTGCCATGCTGAGCAATAGGCTGCCAATACATAGCCAGATCAGTGAGACCAGGAAACACTGCTCTAATTGCATCCAACGAAGCAACAGCACTGTTCCTGCTGCGGCCAGCGCAAAGGAAAGTGCGAACACGGGGATTGCCAGCGCTGTTAAAGGGGAACTGAATTCCCGGGTCAGCGTTGGTTGTAAGGGCGCAAACCCATAGGCATAAACCATCAGCAACATACAGGATATGCCCAGTATCTCTCCGGGTATAAAAATGGAACGTTTTGTACTTGAATGCTGCATTGGTAAAATTAGTTAGCTTAAAGGTGTGCCTTTATCCTGCGCGTACAGCGCACCGAACAATGTTATTAATGGCCAAAGATAGAGCGGCATAACCCTCAAATTTTATCACCAAAATTGTATGTGTTATCAGTAAAATGATAACTGACCGCGCCGGTCAGATTTAGCCATGAGCAGATAATCTTTTGCTTATATCATTTATTAACCCAGGTTAATGCCTGCATGCTTTTACTGATTTAGTTTTGCCACTCATAATACAAGGCGATGAAAACTTTAAATATTGGAGATCAGATGCCCCGCTTTTCCTTAACGGATCAGCATGGGAACAGATTCCGAAGCGACGACCATAAAGGGAAGAAAATGGTTATCTATTTCTATCCTAAGGATGAAAGCGCGGTATGTACCAAAGAGGCTTGTGCCTTTCGCGATAGCTTTACAGAATTTACCGACCTGGGTGTATTGGTTATAGGCATCAATAGTGCAAGCGTTGAAAGCCATGCGAAATTTTCGGTAAAGAACCGGCTTCCATTTACGCTTTTGAGCGACCCGGGCAATGCTGTTCTGAAAAGCTTCGGCATTAAGCCTGCACTGTTCATAACAGGCAGGGAAACCTTTGTTATAAACGATGCAGGCGTAATCGTTTTCAAATTCCGTGCATTTTTTGATGGTACGGGCCACCCTGCACAAGTACTGGAGTTTTTAAAATCCGGCAGGCAACAGGGGCAAAGCACAGGAAGTATGGCCTCCGACTATGCCATTGTAGGCGTGGTTAAGTAATGGGGGAATGGATGCTGCTACACCTGATACTATTAATAGAGTTTCTGCATGAATATCCTGATTAATTCCGCAATCTCGGTGCCGTATTCTTCGAGCAAAAAATGCCCGCCCTCATATAAATATATCTCGGCATTGGGCAGGTCTTCTTTGTAAGCCAGGGCGCCGCTTCCCGGAAAGATTACATCGTTTTTACCCCAGGTGATCAAAGCGGGCGGCTGATGCTCGCGAAGGTACTGTTGCCATTGCGGGTACTTCGGAAAATTACTTCCGTAGTTGTTGAACAGGAGTTTTTGGATCTCCTTCCTGCCGGGCTGTTCTATCAGGAAGTGATCAAGGGTATAACTATCAGGGCTAATAGCATCTGCCGAACTTACGCCATACACGTATTGTTCTTTAATGCCTTCGTAAGACATCATATGGTTAACCGCAGCATCCAATCCTTCCAGGTCGTTAGCTTGCGTTAGGGCACCAATCTGTTGTACAGCCGGGCCCAAACCCTGCATGTAGGCATTGGCATTTTGCATAATAAGGCCTTTGATCAGTTCGGGCCGTTTTGAGGCGATCCTGAAACCGATTGGGCCGCCATAATCCTGCATATAGAAGATAACGTCCCTGAGGCCAAGCTGATCGATGAATTTTTCAACGAGATCTGCCAGGTGATCGAATGAATATTCAAATACTGCCGGGGCCGGGCTGGCGCTGTAGCCAAAGCCGGGATAATCCGGGGCTATCAGGTGAAAATTTGAAGAAAGCTGGCTAAACAACTGGCGGAACATGTGCGAGGAAGAAGGGAACCCATGCAGCAGTAAAAGTGTCGGCTTTCCGGCGTTGCCTGCTTCGCGGTAAAAAATATCTGTGCCCTCTATGCTTACAGTGCGGTAGGTGATACGGCTGGTATAGTTGTTTGTTTCTGTCATGGTTATTGGTCCTAAATTATTAGTCATTATTAGATCGGTCTTGCCTGCAGTGACTGGCATTCAAAGTTAAGCCGTCGGTACAAGTTTGGGTTCGCAAGGCTCATCACTAATCTGATAAGTGTAATTATATAAGTGATAAATGGCCGGCACGCCGGAGAAAATTAAATAAACAACTTGCCGGCTTATACCGGCTCAATCTTAATTCTATCTATTTACTATAAAAATCAACAACGTTTATGAAAAAACTATTTCTGGCCCTGGCCATGCTGACGGCATTCGGGTGTAACAACGACAAGCAGAGCTCTGCACCGGCTTCCGTTGAAAAAAGCGACTCTGTTAAAACCGGGGGCAATAAACTAATTACGATTGACGGCAAATACAACGTATGGACGAAGAAAGTGGGCAACGGGAAGATCAAAGTGCTGCTGTTGCACGGCGGCCCGGGCGTACCGCATGATTACATGGAGTGTTTTGAGGACTTTCTGCCAAAGGAAGGCATGGAGATTTACTATTATGACCAATTGGGCTGCGGCAATTCGGATATACCTGCAGATACCACGCTTTGGAACATTCCACGTTATGTGGAGGAAGTTGAACAGGTTCGTAAAGGGCTGGGGTTAGATGACTTTTACATTGTGGGGCAATCATGGGGTGGTTTGCTGGCTATGGAGTATATGAAAAAACACCAAAGCCATGTGAAAGGTGCAGTTATCTCTAACATGACCGCGGGGATGAAAGACTTTACTGATTACCTGGCTGTACTGAAAGGAAAACTGTTTAATACTAAAGAACGGGCTGCGTTTGATGCGCTCGACAAAGCCGGTAAATATGAATCTGCAGAATACAACGAATTATTAATGAGTAAACTCTATTCGCAGGTAGTTTGCCGTTTACCGCTGGAAAAATGGCCGGAACCCCTGCTCAGGGCATTTAAAAGAATGAACCGTAACATTTATATACAAATGCAGGGTGTTGACGAATTCCACGTAACCGGTAATTTTAAGAATTGGGAGTTTTGGGATGAGTTGCCGAAGATTAAAGTGCCGGTGCTGGTACTGGGCGGAGTACATGATGAAATGAACCCTGAATCTATCAAAAGAGAAGGCCGTCTGCTGCCTAATAGCCGTACCTATCTTTGTCCGGAGGGAAGCCATATGGCTATGTATGACGATCAGCAGCGTTATTTTGGCGCACTGGTAAAATTCCTTAAAGATGTTGATGGGGGCACCTTTACGCCCGATAGCAAGTAAAAAGTAATTTGGCGATAATTTAGTGCCTCAGTAAAATCATGTGAAAAGTAAAGCCGGCCACCCAGCCGGCTTTACTTTTCTTGTGGAATCCGTTGCAGGATAACACCTCCTGGCGTTTGCTTGCGTAAACCGTATTTGCAAGGTTTAAGTAGTTGCCTAACTGCGCATTCATTAGATGGCTGATAAGAGTTATCATACTACTGATAGCTTGTTTTTAACCCGGCGTATTACATTGGTTACGCAAAAATCCATTAATATTTTAATGCTTCATTTACATGAAAATACTTTACTTGGGTATCCTCCTTATATTTATTTCGCAACCCATCATAGCACAATTCAACCATCAAAATGATACTTCTGAACCGGTATTAAGAAAAAGACTGGCCAAAAGCCAGGAAGGGGTTGATAAGATCAGGATTCATTTGGCTTTAGGGCGTGCTATATTGTACAGGGCAGGAGCGAAATTCGAAACTATAGATTCAGCGATAAGCCTTGGTACCCTGGCAGAAGCAGAAAGCCGTAAGATCAGTTTTACCGAAGGTGTTATCAATGCCCTGGTACTAAAGGCGCTTTGTTTCAATCAAAAAAACAAAAAAGATATTGGTTTTAAGGTGGCGCAACAGGCGCTTGCAATTTCTAAAAAGGTAAAGAATAACAATGGCGTTGCCGAGTCATACATAGTTATGGGCCAGTACTACCCATTTTATAATCCCGATGGGCTCCGTATCAGAACGCTGTATTATAATAGGGCTACGGCCATTTTCAGAAAAGAACATAACATGCGCCGGCTTGCTGCCGTGCTTGAGGACGATGCCGAATTGTGTTTTCTGGCCAACAAAAAAACCGAAGCTATTAAATTATTATTCGAAGCTCTAAATGTGAACAAAGTTATAGGCAACAAAGCCGTACAAGGAATTTACTGGATGATAGCCCGAACGTCAAATGGCCTGAACGATTATCCGGATGCCGTAAAATACAACCTTTTAGCGATCAAGACCGCAGAAACCGTGGGAGATTCTACACTTAAACTTTGCAGCATCTATCACAACATGGCTGTTACCTATATCAGCATGGCTGATTTTCGCCGGGCACTCCCTTATTCATTAAAGGCGCTGCAAATTGCCAGGCGTTACAAAAATCCGGATTACATTACCACGGTGGCTTTTGCCGCGGCCGGTGCATATACCCGTATAAATAAATTTGCCCAAGCCTTACCGCTATTGCAAGAGATGGAAGGATATGCTGCCGAAGATCATGATAAAATGATTGCAACGGCTTGTTATCTAACTAACCTTAATTATGACAGGCAGTTTAATAAAGCGGAAGTATATGCACAAAAATTAATAAAGCAGTTAGCAAAGTTTTCGCCCGACGATTTTAACGCCTTTACCGTACCCTACTGTTTTCTTGCTAATTACTATACAGATAGCCGGCAAATTAACATGGCTTATTATTATGCAAACCTGTATGCTGCTACAATTCCTGCCGGGGCCCGCACGGCAGTTACCAACAAGTCAATAGAAAATGTTTATTATCAGCTCGATTCGATAAGGGGCGATTTTAGATCTGCTTTTAAGCATTACCGCAATGCCCAAAGAATAAAGGACTCTGTTGATAACTTAACAAAAGCCTATCAGATCTCATTTCTGCAGATAGAAAACGATACGGAAAGGAAAAGTGATGCGATAGATGCACTGAACAAGCAGGCACTGGTAAAAGATAATATACTAAAGCGCAATAGGCTGATACAGGAAGTAACCATTGCAGGTTGCGTAATGCTTGTAATCATTACCATACTTATCTACAGCCGTTACCGGTTAAAGCAGCGAAGCAATGCGCTGTTGGTGCGGCAAAAATCTGAGATAGACCAGCAGAACGTGGCACTTAAACACCTGGTTGATGATAAGAACCGGCTTATAGGCGACAAAGATATGCTGCTGCAAGACAAGGACGTGCTTTTAAAGGATAAAGACCTGCTTATTAAAGAGGTAAACCATAGGGTTAAAAACAACCTGCAGATTGTGATGAGCCTGCTGCAGTCCCAGTCGGGCTACCTGCAAAACAAACATGCCCAGGAGGCCATTTTAGAGGGGCAGAACCGGGTTCAATCCATTGCGCTTATTCATGACCAGTTATTTCGTACAGATAGCGCCACCGAAATAGACCTGGTATCCTATATAGCCGAACTGGTATATTCTCTCAACTATTCCCTTAATAAAAGAGGCGATAAAGTTAAGATCAGATTTAATGTAGATGCAATTATGCTTGATGTTTCACAGGCCATACCCGTAGGCATCATATTAAATGAAACGGTAACCAATGCATTAAAATATGCTTTTCCCGCCAACAGGGCCGGTGAGATACGGATAGTAGTTAAAGAGATAGAGGAGAATATAATGATGCAGATTAGCGATAACGGTGTAGGTATGCCCGAAGGTTTCGATATGATAAAAGCCGATTCACTCGGTATGACGCTGATCAGTGGGTTGGCAAGCCAGCTCAAAGGGGATTTTGATATCCATACAACGGCTGGTGTAACTATTATCATAACGTTTCCTATCGAGGTAGCCAACACAGCGCGGGTGGCAGTTGGTATATAGCGGAAGGGATTAAGTTTATTTCAGAACAATTATTTACACGTTACTAACTGGTTGCCAACATTACTAAGGCATTATTCAACCACATTTTTTCCTGCCAGTTAACACAATACTGATAACAGTTATCAGCCGGGTAATATACAGGTTAGGGGGGCTAATTCTACTTTTGATCATACGCTAATCATAGCAAAAGTGGCGGCCAAGCCCAGCCATTTTGCAGCCAGGTATTAGTTTCAGCGCTGTGGGTTATAAATACTAAAACCTGCACAATAAGCTTAACAAACCGGGAACAAGTGTTAGCTAAAGGAAAATTAGCAGTGTACTTAACATAAAACTTTAATCTTTAAAAATCATGCAAAATCAAACCACTTACAATTTTATCGACATCGCAGGGGTAAATATCTTTTACCGCGAAGCAGGGCCTAAAGATGCCCCTACCTTATTGTTATTACATGGCTACCCGGCATCATCCTTTATGTTCAGGAACCTGATCAATGACCTGTCTGACAGATACCATCTGATAGCCCCTGATTATCCCGGCTATGGCAGAAGTGAGCAGCCGCCTATTGCTGAGTTTGCTTACACGTTTGATAATTATGCAGCGATAATTGAGGAGCTTCTGCAAAAACTAAATATTAACAAGTACAGCCTTTACCTGATGGATTACGGCGCCCCGGTTGGCTGGAGGATTGCCTCTAAGCACCCCGAAAAGATCGATACGCTGATTGTTCAAAATGGCTGTGCCTATGAAGAAGGGTTGGAAACATTCTGGGACCCGTTCAGAGCTTACTGGGCAGACCACAACAACAAAGAGGCCGAAAATACCCTGAGTACTTTCCACAACCCGGATGGGCTGAAATGGCAGTACACGCATGGCGTTGCCGACCCTTCTACCGTTAGCCCCGACAACTGGGAGATGGATCTTCGCCACCTGGAAAGACCGGAGAACGGGCAGATCCAGCTTGACATGTTTTATGATTATGGAACCAACCCACCACACTACCCGGAGTGGCAGCAATACTTCCGCGACCACAACCCGGAGATGCTGGTTGTTTATGGAAAGAACGATTACATTTTCCCGGTATCCGGTGCGGAGGCGTACAAAAAGGATGTTAAGAACCTTGAATTCCATCTTTATGATGCAGGGCACTTTGCCTTGGAAAGCCATGGCGTATGCATCGGCGCTACCATTAAGGATTTCCTGGACCGTAAAGTAAGCCGGTAAGTTACCCTTAGCAAGATAGGGACTTGGGCGCATAACATTAATAACCTATCACAATTAATCAGCAGCAGGATAGGGCATAAGTTTCTATCCTGCTTTTAACCGGATTATGCAACCATTCGTATACCTTTATTATTATGGAACAAAAACTACCCTTACCGCCTTTTGATCTGCAGACCGCATTGCAAAAGGTACAGATGGCAGAAGATGCCTGGAACAGCCGCGACCCGGAGCGGGTTTGCCTGGCTTACACTATTGATACCGAATGGCGTAACCGGGCCGAGTTTATCAACGGCCGCGAAGAAGTAAAAGCGTTTCTGACTAAGAAATGGCAGAAAGAACAGGCCTATAAACTAAAGAAAGAGTTGTGGGATTTTAGGGAAAACCGGATAGCAGTACGGTTTGAGTACGAGTGGCATGATGTAGCTGGCCAATGGTACAGAAGCTACGGCAATGAATTATGGGAGTTTGATGAAAATGGCCTGATGCGAAAACGTTATGCCAGCATCAACGACCTGCCGATTCAGGAAAGCGACAGAAAGCTATGAACTATGAAGAAATAGCCTTTACCGACGCGGTAAAGAAATTACAGGAGATGCATGGTAGCCGTGCTGCTTATGAAAGGATGGAAAGGGGTTACCAGGAGGAAGGCTTCACCCAATCAGAAATTGATTTTATCAGCAGCAGGGACAGCTTTTATATGGCAAGCATGGGCGAAACAGGGTATCCATATATTCAGCATAGAGGAGGCCCTAAAGGTTTTATTAAGGTATTGGATGAGTCTACGCTTGGTGTAGTCGATTTTAGTGGTAACAAGCAATATATCTCTATTGGTAATGCCGAAACCAATAACAAAGTGTCCTTATTCCTGATGGATTACCCGCACAGGGCAAGGCTAAAGCTGTACGCAGAACTGCAAATAGTAGAGATTGCTGACAACCCCGAACTGTTCCAGCGGCTTGATCCGGCAAATTATAAACACAAAGCAGAACGCATGCTCCTGTTTTCGGTGAAAGGCTATAACTGGAATTGCCCGCAGCATATTACACCAAGATATACCCTTGCAGAGATCGAAGCAGCCTTTGCCGAACGTAACGGTTACGTAAAAGGCCTGGAAGAAGAAATTAAGCATTTGCGGGCAAGCGCTACAAATATGGATCCGGATAGAGGGTAAAGTTGAAACCCTTGCTGGTTTTGGCTATTAAAACTTAACGTTTATTATTTTATGGAAATGGAAACCAACGATATAAACCCCGGGCAGCCGTATGTACGTTCGGAATTTAAAGCAGCATTGCACGGAAAATGCCCCAAGTGCCGCACCGGCAATATGTTTGTAACAAACCCATTGAAATTTTTCGGCCAGAAGATGAATGACGATTGCCCGCATTGCGGCTTTCACTTCGAGATAGAGCCTGGTTACTTCTATGTAGCTATGTTTGTAAGTTATGGGATGAACGTGGCCATTATGGTAACATTTGCCATGGCTACTTACATACTCACCCATAGCATTGATCCCTGGGTATATGTTGCTGCTACTCTCATCCCGGCTTTCCTGTTCTGGCCATTCACTTTTCAATACTCCCGGATCATCCTGTTATTCTGGTTAACACCGGGAGTTCACTTTGAGCCGGAGCGGGCTAAACCCGACTATCATAGTCACCACGCCTTAAAACATGAATAAGCAGTAAATATCAGTTTTTTAACTTCTATTTTTACTGTTGCAAGTGATAATGGCTGTCATCAAGCGGAGTAACAGCCATTATTATTTTGAAAAGTTATCGAATATTAAACGGGTGTAGCAGATCGATCATCTGGAAGCATTCATAAGAGAGATAATCGATATAACCTTTAAGTAAAAGATCTTTGATACCACCAAATAGGGAAACTGTATAGCCTATGAGTTTGGGTTTAAGCACCCGCAGCACTTTACTCGTTTATTTAAACAACGTACGGGTTGCACACCTAATAAATACCGTTTTATGAATTGAGCAGGTTATTAATTCTTGTATAGTGTAAAAAGATCAATACTATTTTACACCAAAAAATGTGAGCATTTTTTCGAGCGCTCCTTCTGAGAACATTCGTTCACCATTGTCCAACGATCTTTTTGCTGCGGCCGAAGCTCTTTTACGCATACTAAATTCATAAGCTGCAATTGCTGCCTGCAAATTATCGTATTTGTCAGAAAACAGGCCCTCGCTTAATTCCAGTGCGTCAAACATGGATGTATTTGCACCTTCCCCGGCAAACGGGGGCATAACGTGCGCTGCGTCTCCAAGTAAAGTAAGGTTTGGCATCACTTCCCAGGTTTGATCTAAAGGCATGCAGTAAATTGGCCGCGGAATTATGGGTACCGCTGCGTTTTCAAATATTTCATACCAAATGCTGCTCCATTCCTTAAACTCCTTTTTAAACCAGGCCAGCACTTGTGTCTTGTTATTAAAGTCAATACCGCTGTTTAATGCCCAGTTTTCATCGGTTTTAAAGCTCGCGTAAAAGCCAAGGCCATCAGCGCCTTTCTGGCCCCCAAGTACACATTTTTTATTTCCAAAAGCCATTATTTTTCCGCCATTTAATAAAGAATAAATGCGTGGCGCCGATTGTTGGGCATTAGTAATGGTTATCTCTATCATAGTAACGCCGGTATAAAAAGCTTTAATGCCTGTGATGTACGGGCGGATTTTAGAGTTTGCTCCCTCAGCATCAACAACAAGATCGGCATAAGCCGATGATCCGTTTTTAAAATGCAGCAGCCAGCCTTCATGGTGTTTCTCCATAGAAATAAAATGGCTATCCCAGATCACCGTTTCCGGCTGTAAGGATTCCAGAAATATTTTTCTCAATGCACCACGGCTGATTTCAGAGCGGGGAGGATCGCTTTCAGCACCGTTATGATCGCTAAAAAATATTTCAGCATGTTCATTCACGATGATTTTTTTATCTGCACCAACGTGTATATTACTTTTAAACCTCTCAACCAATCCCGCAGCCTGCAAAGCACTATAACCCGAACCTTCGTGCATATCCAACGGGGAACCCTGCACACGGGCATTTTTATTTAAATCCCTTTCATACACCTTTGCATCAGCGCCCCCAAGCTGTAAAAGCCTGGCTAAGGTTAACCCTCCCGGCCCGCCACCTACAATGGCTATTTTTTTATTGTTCAGCATCAGTTATCATTTTTAAATACAATACAAAATTGCTGAGTATATTAGAGCTAAAATATCTTCAAGAGGCATAAAAATAACCGTAAAAGACTTTTATAAGATGTATTACCAGCAAACCGAACCGATTATCCTTAACACCTTTGCCCGATTATTAGGCACGGAACTTCATGAAGGGAGATTAAAGATTCCGGCAGAATTTGGGGAGGGGTATTGTACGGGATTTGTTTTTAACAAATTTATCCGGATGATGATTTTTGATTATAAACTGCATAACGACGTTTTTGTAGTGAACCCCGAGGAGGAGGATACTGACAGAACTATTCTTTTTAAGTTTCAAAACGTTTTTCATAAAACGGCTATACCGGCAAGTACGCCGCCAAAAGCAATACCTTCCGTATTAATTACCACAAAAAACCTTCATGCCGGTTCCATCATCCCCATCCATTCTAATAACGCAACAATTAATATAGAGGTAGATGCCAATTATTTAAGCGGGCTATTTGATGCCTCAGTAAAATCGCCGGTATTACAAAGCCTGTTGCAGAATACACAGCCGCTATTGTTTGAACAAGCGGTTTATCCCTCTTTGCAAAAAGTTGTAGATGAGATTCTATCTGAATCGGTTAGCGAAACTTTTAAATCATTTTTCCTGCGTGTAAAGGCAGAAGAGTTAATTTGTTGCTTACTGATGGAACTGGAAAAGCGGAATGAAACGAAGCTTTACGATTTAAATACGCGTGATATCCAAACCCTTTATCAAGTAAAAGAGCGTATACTTCAGCATTTGCAAACGCCCCCTGTAATAAAGGACCTGGCAGCCTTTGCCTGTATGAGCCCTACCAAACTAAAACGGTTATTTAAGCAGATCTTTGGCAACAGTGTGTTTAACTATTACCAGGAGTTTAGAATGAAAGAGGCCGCTTTATTGCTGAAGGATAAAAAGTTATCTGTTTCGGATGTAGGGTATAAATTAGGCTTTACCAATTTGAGCCATTTTTCAAAAACGTTTAAAGAACATGTGGGGATGAAACCCAAGCAATACAGCCGTTCTTAATGCAAAAGGAAATTTAATACTAATTGTTCCCATTCCTTTTCCAAAGACACATTTGGCCTAGCTTTTTTCGCTCGGCTATACCAGTAATCAGCATTCCAAATATCACTTTCTTTACGGTGCAGGTAAGCATGTACCCACGCCGATTGGAGGTCATTCAACTGATCGACCTGTGCGTGCGCCTGTTGCCAATCGCCTTTGCCATCGTACCAAAGGCTTTTTAACTGTACAGACAGCCCGCTATCTGGCTGTTCTAAATTTAATGATGCTTTAAATTCGGCTAAACTTGTCATTAGGTATTAAAAATTTCTAAAAATAAGCTGTAAACTGATTTGTACACTAAGCTTTTAGCAATACTCGTATACATCTTCTATTTTATAACAAGGTATAATTAATTTGACACTGGTTATTCTATAGGATTTAAATTTAGCAATTATTCTTTAGCCCCACGCACGCGTGAGGCTAAAGTCATGTTTAAATATCTTGTTCAATTATGCCGTAGCACCCTGATTAATTGTTTTTGACAGGCGAAATGCTGTAAGCAAATAGTAAAAGGCACCAAATGCAGCATATCCCGCTAAACTGGTAATTCCTTTTGTAGGATCGTGGGCTAGGATGATGAAAGAGGAGCCTCCTAATGCAGATTGTGCGCCGCTGATGATCATAGGCCACTGGCCGCCTAATAACTTGCGGCGGCGCAATCCTAATATCAGTTGTATCAATCCTGTTCCAATTGCCCAGATGCCAAAAACTATCAAAGCTTCGGGTACACCTTTTTGTAAAGCAACACCCACAGCTATAGTAGTAATGCTGCTAATTACAGCATTTATATATTGTGGTGTTTTAGAAACATTGCTGTTATTGGCACGGATATCCATTAAGGTACCCACTACATCCCAGGCAGGGTAAATAATGAGCAAAGTGGTGGCAATGCCCATAGATGTTTTTGCAAAAAGCGAAACAAGTATTACCCAGGCAACCGAAAATGTGGCACGGATAAAATAAAGTTTACGTAATGATTTGGCAGTTTCTGCGGCCTGTTGGGCTATTACTGCATTCGGTTGAGTGCTTGTGGTCATGATTTTAATTTTAAATGCTTTTGTTACGCCAAAGATGTGCGGTATTGGTTTGCGTATTTTTCACTTAAGTTAAAATGGCTGTCGAAAATTACGTTACAATTGCATTTCTGTTATAGGTAAAATCTTACTTAATAATAGAAGATTTCTTTGTTAACTTAAGTGAAAATTTTAAACGCAAATAATGCTCAACTTTGCTGAGTTTGAACCTGTTTAAGCTTGGGAAGCTATAGTTATTGAAGAATGATCAAATGACCGATAAAAACGATACGATATTTCAGCATCTGAGGAATTTTGCCCCTTTAAATGGTAAGGACATCAGCGATAGCCAGCCATTTTGGAAAGCGCGTAAAATTAATAAAGGGGATTTTTTTAATATGCAAAGCATGGTTTGCAATGACCTTGGGCTGATTGTAAAAGGTATATTCAGAATCTATTATCACGACCCGGATACAAAGGAGGATAAGAATATCTTTTTTTTCTCTGAAAACCAGTTTGTGGTTTCTTTCAGGAGCTTTGTATCGCGCAACCCCTGCTGGTATTTTATTGAGGCAATGGAAGACTCGGAAATTTTCTTTATTTCTTACCATGATCTTAACGGCCTTTATGAAACCCATCCAAACTGGGGGAAATTTGGCAGATTGCTGGCCGAATCGTTTTTTAATATTGCGCAAACCCGTACCGAAGAGTTTATTTTCTTTTCGCATGAACAACGTTATATCAGGCTGCTGGAAGAGCACCCGGATATTGCCAGGCGCATACCGGCTTATCACATCTCATCATACCTGGGTATTACCAACCCATCGCTAAGCCGTATCCGAAAGCGCATTGAAAAAAAGAAGGTTCAATAGGTTATTATTTAGTAACTACTATATGTTTTGTGGTGTTTTGTTTCCTAACCCTGCTAAGCGTTTCGCGCGAGAGGCCGAGGAAAGATGCCACCATATGCAGTGGTATCCGCTTATAAATGGTTGGGTAGGTTTTAATAAAGCTATCGTATTTCTCTTCGGCAGTTTCGCTGATGTTGCTGAAGATCCTGTCCTGGTTTACTTCAAAGTTTCGTTCGTTCAGGTTTTTTATAAGATTCTTAAAGTTGGGGATCTTTTCAATCAAACCGTCAAAATCCTTTTTTTCTATCATTAACAATTCGCTGTGCTCCAGCGCATCGATATAACACTTGGTAGGCTGGCCCGATTGATAGCTATAATAATCATTTATCCACCAGTTTTCTATGGCAAACCTCATTACATGTTCCTGCCCGTCGTTTCCAATCCGGTACAACCGGAAACACCCCTTAACCACAAAATTATTATGATGGCTAATCTCGCCTTCCTGCAACAGGTACTGATGCTTGCGGATCTTCTTCGGTATGCAAACCTGCTCCACAAGTTTCAGATCATCACCTGTAAGGCCGCCTTTTTCGGATAAGTATCTGGCTAAAGATTCGAACATTTTAAACAGCTTTTACCAAAGCTATTTAAAAAATTTCATCAAATAAATTGCGGCAAAAAAAATGGTCATAGGCTGACGTTAAAACGACATCCTATTTATAATATGTAAAGGGCAGACGGCAGCATGTCGCCGCCGTCTGCCTCCTTATTACTTCATCAGGCTGATGTTGGTTAGCCCGCCATCTGAAAGAATTTCGGTGCCTACTATAAGGCTGAATCATCAGATGCCAGGAAGGCGGCTGCTTTCCCAATATCGGCAGGCAGGCCTTGCCTGCCTACGGGCGTTATATCCTTCCAGATCTGCTTAACGGCATCAACCTGCTCCTGGGGAACTATCTTGCCAAATACAGGCGTGTCTATAGAACCCGGCGAAAGTGTATTTACCCTGATCTTTCTTGATAAAAGATCGAGCGATAAGCCTTTGGCCAGCGATATGATAGCGGCTTTGGCGGCGGCATAAATAGTCATGCCCGGCGCGGCGCGGTGTGCAGCGCTCGATCCGATCAGGATGATAGAAGCGCCATCATTTAAATAGGGCAGCGCCCTTTGAACCGTGAAGTAGCTGCTTTTTAAATTCAGATCCATATACTGGTCGTAGTTTTCTTCGGTTACATCGGTAACCGAAGCCATGGATACGCCATCAACAACGCCACCAGCGTTTACTACCAGCGTATCAATCTTGCCAAACCTGTCAAACGTTTGTTTAAAAATGCTTTCCAGGTCATTAAGGTTGGTTACATCACCTTTAATGCCAATAAAACCGGCGCCAAGTTCTTTAACCGAGCTATCCAGTGTTGCCTGGTTCCTGCCGGTGATAGCTCCAACAGCGCCTTCGTTTTTAAGCGCTTCTGCAATGCCAAATCCTATGCCGCTATTACCCCCGGTAACCACGGCTACTTTGTTTTTTAATTTCATTTATTAAGTATTTATTACAAGGCAAAAGTGGGGCAATATAGCCGGCGGCAACAAGGGCATTTGACAGAAAATAGTGGTGATAAATGTCACGGTAAACAGGCGGATAAATTAGAAAGGATAGATGCGAGAGTAGTGCTAATTAAATTATTTAATTACATTTGAAGTGACGGTATTTTATACTGTTTTTGAAAATTATGCCAAATACTAATTGTATTTCTCCTCCGGTTTCGTTTTTTATAGCTTAATAAAAGTTATATCATTAAACGCTGTTGCTATGCCTTAACAGGTAGTAGCATATTGTGATATGGCTTCAATCCCCAATAATTTATTATTACAAACTATATCCGCCTCAATAAGGCAGGGTATAATTACAGCTTATAAAAAATGAAACAAGCATATATTAAATTACACATAGCGTTGATCCTGGCGGGTTTTACAGGGATATTTGGCAAACTCATCACTTTAAACGAGGGCCTCATCAGCTGGTACAGGCTATTCATCTCTTTCCTGATCATGCTGATCTTTTATACAGCAAAAAGATCTTTTCCATCCACCACCACAGCCGATAAACTGAAGATTGGTTTTACCGGCCTTTTGCTGGGCATCCACTGGCTTATGTTTTACGGCAGCATTAAATACTCCAATATTTCGGTAGGGGTGGTTTGTTTTGCCCTCAGCAGCTTTTTTAATGCAGTTTTTGCCCCTTTGGTTAATAAAAAGCGACTATCAGTACAGGAGTTATTACTAAGCGGCATTACCCTTTGCGGCATCGCGCTGATTTTTGGTATGGATGTAAATTACCGCACCGGAATCATCCTGGGCGTTATCTCATCTATGTTTTCTGCATTATATACCTTGTATAGCGAGCGCATTGTTAAACAATATGAAAGCGCAACGTTTATGCTATACCAGATGGGGGGCGGCTGCCTTGGGCTTACCTTGCTGATGCCGGTATTCCTGATGATCTCCCCGGCCAAATCATTAATCCCGTCGGGTGCAGATCTGTTGTGGCTATTGGTGCTATCGGCATTTTGTACTGTGCTGATGTATTTTTTGATCAACAGCGCGTTGAAGAAGATCCCCTCGTTTACGGTTAGCCTTACCTTTAACCTGGAACCCCTGTATACCATTCTGCTGGCAGTTATTATTTATAACGAGGCGCGGGTATTATCACCTGCGTTTTACACCGGGCTGGCGTTAATAGTAAGTTCGCTGCTGTTTCAGATGTACAGGCTCAGCAGCATAAGAAAGGCCGGGGCGATAATAGAAAATGCCTGATACATGACTCGGGAAAATATTAAATTGTATAGAAAACAAAACGAGCGCCCTGTTATTAAATAGGGCGCTCGTTTTAAATCTTTATATTACTGATTACTTTAAAGGCAAGCTAAAGTAAAAGGTAGAGCCTTTTTCGGGCTCGCTTTCCAGCCAGATCTTGCCGCCATGGCGCTCCACTATCTCGGCGCTTAAATAAAGCCCGATACCAAAGCCGGAAATATGGCGGGTATTACTGCTCTCTACACGGTAATAACGGTTAAATATTTTATTTGCATCGGAGGGTTTTATGCCAATACCTTCATCGCTTACGCTCACTATTACCTCTTCAGCATTTACCGCGCAGGAAACCTGTATGGTTGTACCCTTGGGCGAGTATTTAACCGCGTTACTGATGAGGTTAGAGATCACCGAATTGATCTTATCGCGGTCTGCATAAATATCTATCGACTGGCACAAGGTTAAAGAAAGAGTGTGCGTAGTAACGGTTACCCGCATCTCGTCGGCTATTTCCTGTACCAATTGCTCAATATCAAAATGCGTTTTCTCTATCAGGATCTTGCCCGATTCCAGGCGGGAGATGTTAAGGAAGCCGTTGATCATGGTGCTCATGCGTTTAACCTGGGCATTGGCTTTTTCTAAAGCGCCAGGTACAAAAGGGTCTTCCGTGTTTTTTAGTTTGGCATTAAGCACCTGCACCAGGGCTGTTAATGAGGTTAGCGGTGTTTTAAGCTCGTGGCTCACCATGCCTATAAAATCGTTTTTGCGCTGCTCATCTTCTTTTTGCTCAGTAATATCAATAATTATACCGGCAAAAAACTTATCCTCGCTGTTACTGTCGTTCTGTAAAGTGCCCACGCCTTTCAGCCACCTTTGCTTACCATCGTGAAAGCCGATAACAGGGTATTCCAGTTCAAAGCGTTCGCCTTTGGTTAGGGCTGCTTCTACCATTTGGTAAGCTATAGGCCTGTAGTCTTCGCGAATCTGCTGCATACATGCTTCATAGGGCATTTCTTCGTCGCGCCTGAAACCAAAAAGCTCCTTTAATCGTGGCGAAGCCAAAAACTCATAGGTTCTGGCATTTATAGAATACGTGCCCGAATTAGCGGCGTCTATCGCTATCCGCAGGCTTTCTTCGGCGCTTTCTATTTTTTTGGCTGCTAAATACTGTTCTGTAATATCCATCACCACGCCGGTAAATGCAGAAAACTCGCCGGATGGATCCGCTTGTAAATTGCCTATTGCCCTCAACCAGCGCAATTGGTTATCGTGCAGGCCAATTACCGGGTAGGTTACATCATAATCGCCGTTATGGTAAATGGCGTTCTCCAGTTTGTTTGCCACATATCCGCGGTATTCCTCAGTGATCTGCGCGATGGCTTGCTCTATGGTAAGATCTTCATCAGGATAATAGCCAAATAGCTCTTTCAGCCTGGCATTAGTAATAAAATCCCGCGTAACCGAATGGATAAACCAGGTGCCGAAATTAGCGGCATCAATGGCTAAACGCAGCGCTATCTGCCCCTCTTCTATCTTGTGCTGTGCTTCCAGCAGTTTTTTATTTACCAAAGCCAGTTCATCGTTAGTTGCCGACAGTTCTTCGTTAGAAGCGGCCTGTTCTTCATTAACAACTGTCATTTCCTCGTTAATGGCTTGTAACTCTTCCGTACTCTGCGCCAGCGATTCCTCCAGGCGTTTACGGTCGGTAACATCCCGGGTGGTGCCGGCCACGGCTTCTACTTCGCCATACTCGTTAAATACAGGCGTAAGAATATAATCGTAAACCCGCCTGCCCAAAACAGCATGCGGAAAAGATACTTCGCCGCGAATAGGTTGTTTGGTTGCCCTTACCTGGTCTATCTCCCGTTCGTGCATTTCGGCATGCCATGGTTCGTAGCCATTCTCCAGCAAACCTTTGCCAACGGCATTATCCCAGGTTTTACCCCACATGGTAAGCAAGGCACTGTTGGCGTAGGTGAACCGGTACTCAAGATCAAACACATACATCAGATCGGGCGTGCCCGAGGTAATTGTTTCATACACCCGTTGCTGCTGTTCAGCCTGTTCCCTGGTTTGCTGCAGGGCTTCTTCTGCCAGTTTCCGGTCGGTAATGTCGCTGGCTGTACCAAACCATTCTATAATTTCGCCATTCTCATCAAGGATGGGTACGGCACGCGAAAATGTCCAGCCGGTTGTGCCATCCACCTTTATTACCCGGTGTTCCAGCTGAAAAATCTTTTTATCCCTTATGGCCTCATTGATAGCGGCTGTTACCTTAAGCCAATCATCCGGAGGAATATTTTTAATTTGCCAATCATCTGTAGGCTCATCTGTATCCGGTAAAAAGCCCCGGCCATCCAGTTGCCGCATTACACGCCAATCCGGGCTCATGCTATATACTACATCAGAGATGGCTGTTACCAACGCCCCAAAACGTTTCCCGCTTGCAGCAATTGCCTGGTCATTTGTATTTGGCTTATAATCTAAAGGGTTAGTCATGGCATCTGAAAACAATAACGGAAAATTAGGAATAAAATAGAAAAAGCCGATAATTTGTTTCGGAGGGCAGAAACTTTAATCCGGTTTTTAACCACTGTATTCTTTTAGGTTGTATGTTTCTGGTAAACCAAAACTGGCCCACTATTATTTCAGGAATGGCAGTACCGAGAGTGTAAAGTTTACGTACGGCACGTTTTTGAGTTTGTTGCTGATGAAGTAATCGCTTGATGTTTTGTTGCGATCGAATGCCCTGGCTGATAATGGGGTTAACACACCGCCGTTTACACCTACAATAAACTTTTTGCCTAAGCGGTACTCTACACCGGGGCCGGTTTTCAGGTCGATAGTGGTGTAGTTGACATCGTGCGGTACGTTGGGCTGGGTAAGGTTAAAGAAAGCGATAGAGCCCGATAACGAGGTGCCGAAAGTCCCCCAGAAATTATCAGAAAATTCTTTTCTGATGCCAACCTGCCTGGGCAGGTTAAAGTTTAATTCTATATCGTTGCTGAATTTATGCCAGTAAGTAAACAGCGGCACAACCGGTACTTTCAGTGATGGGTCGATATTAACAACAATACCAACCGAATACCTGGTGGTAGCAGTTTGTTTAAGCGGAAATACAGCTATACCCAGGTAGCTTAATTTCTTAATAGACTGCGCATCATTGGTTACCCCCAATACACTTGCCGAATAAAAAACGGGCCTGCCGAATAAGGAATCCCTGCGTTGAAAATTTAGCGACAGGCCAACGGTAGATTTGTTGGAGATGCGGTCTTCATTGCCTACTTCCGGGCTAAAGCTTTGCACATCGGTTATGTGCAGGCGCTGCTGAAAATAGCTGAACGATGCAGAAAGCGAGTTTTTACCCCATGATTTTACAGGAAGGTTAAATACTACGTTTGTGCGTACGGTTTGAACTTTACCTTTAAAGAGCGGGTTGCCATACAGTTTACTTTCGATATCACCCTTGCCGATAACGTCTGTAGAGATGTGGAGCTGCCTTAACGCCGGGTTTTGAATGGCAATTTTCGACATAGCGGCCAGCTTCATCGAGTCTATCATTTTCTGACGGTCGACCTGTGCAAAGGCAGAAACCGAGATAAGCATGAGTAAACATGTAATTGGATAAGTGTTTTTCATAGATGGTGACGTTAGGATGGGCATAAACCATGCACCGGGAAACCGAAACAATTATACAGCCTGGTAAGGCAATCAACTGTTGTACTCAATCTCACTCGAAAACTTTTCGGCTACCCGGCTTTGGCTTTTTTATATATTGATGATTTAATGGTGTGCTTCTAAGCGTAACTGCGTTTCATCAGATTTTTTCTTTTTAAATTTTAACAACACATTCTCTACAATAAGGTACATAGAGGGTACTACAAACAGCGTAAGGATCATGGAGCTGGTTAAGCCGCCTATAATTACCCAGGCCATACCGTTCTTTATTTCGGCACCGGCGCCGCTGGCAATGGCAATGGGCAGCATACCCAGTATCATGGCCAGGGTGGTCATCAGGATGGGCCTTAACCGTTCTTTACCGGCCTCTACCAGGGCATCTTTAACAGAGTACCCCTGGGTTTTTAAATGATTGGTAAAATCTACTATCAGGATAGCGTTCTTGGATACCAACCCCAGCAGCATAATAACCCCGATGAGCGAAAATATATTCAGCGTTTGCATAGTAAGCGCCAGGGCCAGCAATGCACCAACTAACGCTACAGGGATAGAGAATAGTACAACAAAAGGATAAATAGCGTTCTCATACAAGGCAACCATAATCAAGTAAACCAGTACAATAGCTACACCCAATGCGAAGAACAAACTGCCAAAGGCATCTGCCTGATTTTTGGCATCACCCAAAAACTCAACAGAAATACCTTCGGGTAATTTAACCTGCGGTAGTTTCTTTTTAATGTCCTCGGTAACCGAGCCTGATGGCCTGCCGGCAACGTAAGAATTTACGGTAATAGCGCCCAGGCGGTCGCTGCGCTGTAGTACGCTTTCGCCCAGGCCTTCGGTTACTTCTGCAAACTGGCTCAGTACAAAGGTTTGCCCATCACTGTTAGTGAACGACAAGTTGCGCACATTGTTAATGCTCGACCGGTCGTAACTATCCAGGCCTATCAAAATATCATACTCGTTACCGGCTTGTTTAAACTTGCTTTTATCGTTACCGCTAAAGGCATTCTGCAGGGCGGCGCCAACCTGGCTGGCATCAATGCCCAGCAGGGTCATTTTTTCGCGGTTTAAATTTACCTCTACCTGTGGTTTCTGGTCTTTTACCGAAAGCTCTACAAAGCGGGTACCCGGTACCGATGCTACTAACTTTTTATACTCCTCGGCAACCTGGCGGATGGCTTTCAGATCAATACCTTTAATGGCTATCTGGATAGGAGCCTGGTTTGCACCGCCCGTTATGGAGGTTGGCGCCGAAGTGATCTTAACACCCGGAATAGCCGCGCTCAGTTGCTTTTGCATCCGGCCGCCAAAATCTTCTGCGGTAATGTTACGGCCCTCTTTATCTACCATGGTGATGGTGATCTCCGCACGGTTGCTGTTGTTGGTACTACCTGCAACGCTCCCGCTTACAAAACCTACGCTGGAGAATGCCCGTGTTACTTCTGGTTGTTTCAGGATCAGCTTTTCGGCCTGCTGGGTAATCATGTTGGTTTGGTAAATAGAAGCAGAGGGGGCCAGTTCAAGCGTCATTAACAGCTCGCCCTGGTCGGCGCTTGGTATAAACGCGGCGCCTATAAATCCGGCAGGCACCAACGCGATAGAACCAATAATAAGCAGGATAACACCCGATAACAGCCATCTTTTTTTATGCAGCACAACCGTAAGCATTTTACCGTAATCTTCCTTCAGGATATCTAAAAAGCGCTCGAAGCCAAGGTTCAGTTTCCCCCACAGGCTGTTCTCGTTCATCTTTTCGATCTTACCGAACTTGCTGGCCAGCATTGGCGTAACGGTAAAGGATACGAATAAGCTCATAAGGGTAGAAAATACCACCACCAGCGAAAACTCCTTCAGCAGGTTACCGATGATGCCCCCGGCAAATGCAATGGGCAGGAACACCACAACGTCTACCAGAGTAATAGCCAGCGCGGTAAAACCAATTTCACTACGACCCTCTAAGGCGGCGGTTTCTTTATCAGAGCCCATCTCCAGGTGGCGGTAAATGTTCTCCAGCACCACTATCGAATCATCCACCAGGATGCCCACCACAAGCGACATCGCCATCAGCGTCATCAGGTTGAGCGAGAAGCCCATAAAGTACATCAGGATAAATGTTGGGATAATAGACGACGGCAGCGCCACCAGTACGAACATAGAACTGCGGAAACTGTGCAGGAACGCCAGCATCACAATACCTACAATTACCACTGCAAGGCCCAGATCTTCCATTACACCGTCTGCCGAACGCAGGGTGTAGATACTCTGATCGGACGATACGCTGAATTTTAAATTCTCATTCTTATATTGTCCTTCTATTTCTGTAAATTTCTTTTTCACCAGTTCGCTTACGTCTACCGCGTTGGCATCCGTTTGCTTGATGATTTGCACACCTATGGATGGGATACCGTTGATATGGTTAATAGCGGTTGTTTTCGCTGTAGCATCAACCACCTCAGCAATATCTTTAAGGTACACACTACCGGCACCGGGCCTTTGCTGCACAATAAGCCCGCGGATCTGCGCTATTGAAGTTACGTTGGCATCAAAACGGATAGACATCTGCTGATCTCTTGTTTCGATACTCCCGGCCGGGAACGACTGGTTGGCTTTACTCAACGCATCGGTAACCTGGCCAATACCCAAACCATATGCTTTTAACTTATCCTGATCTATGTTCACCTGGATCTCGCGCTCATCGCCGCCTATAATGTTCACCTGGCCAACGCCCGCAACGTTTTGCAGCAGGGGCAGCAGTTGTTTATCCACAAAATCGTATAACTCGCGCGGCGATCTTTGGGAGGTTACCCCGGCTTTAATTACGGGCGTTTCTTCGAGGTTTATTTTGTTTACAATCGGCTTATCAATACCGTCGGGCAGTTCATTCTGCGCCTGGTCTGCCTTGCGCTGGATATCGCGCTCGGCCTGGTCAATATCGGTACCGCTTTTTAATTGTACCACCACGCTTGATACACCTTCCTGCGAGGTGGAGGTGATCTTATCCAGGCCCTCTACTGATGAAAAGGCATCTTCCAGTTTTTTGGTTACCGATGTTTCTACCTCGGCAGCCGCAGCGCCCGGGTAAACGGTACTTACCGATACGGTGGGCACTTCTATCTTTGGCAGCAAATTATAGTTTAAGCTGAAGTACGACCGCGCACCAAAGATGAACAGCACCGTAAAGATTACGATGATTAAAAGGGGCCGCTTAACGGCAATTTCTGTTATTGACATTACTGCTCGTTTTTTATTTAGAAATACTTACCTGCGCGCCATCTTTCAGATTGATCTGCCCGGAGGTTACCACCACTTCGCCGGCTTTAAGGCCGCTGATAACCTGGATCATGCTGCCCATTTCTATACCGGTTTTGATAGGTTTTTGATGTACTATGTTGTTTTCTACCACGTACACGCTGGCATCTTTAATACTCTCTGTTAACGCCTCACGCGGGATCAGCAGGATATTCTGCGTTGCCTTTCGCGAAAAATCGGCATAAACAAACGTACCCGAACGCAGCAACGCACTTTCCTTGTTATCTGCTATGATCTCTATTTTATAGTTATGCGTTTCATCCGCCTGCGGGCTGATAAAGGTGATCTTACCATTAAACTCGCGGCCGGGGTAAACATCCGTAGTGATCTTTACCTGCTGGCCCTGTTTAACCTGGTAAACTTCTGCCTCGGTAAGGTTTAGCTGTACTTTGGCCTGCGATAAGTTTACAATGGTTGCCACCTGTGTACCGGCGTTGGCATAAACGCCCTGCTCTACCGGTTTCTCGGAAATAGTACCGCTGGTTGGCGCTTTAATGGCAGCATCGCTTATCTGCTTTTTAACCTGGCTTACCTGGTTGGCAGCATCAAGGTAATTCTGGCGGATCTCGTTCACCTTTTCCTGTGTGGCGGCCTGGCCTTCCAGTAACTCGGTATAGTTTTGCAGGTCGCGTTTTAGTTTTGCGGCGTTGGTTTCTGCTTTTTGCAGATCCAGTTGTGCCAGGCGGGTATCTATAATAGCCAGTACTTGCCCCTCGCTTACCTGGTCGCCCAGGTTAAACCGCAGTTGCTGAATGGTGCCGCCGGTGGTAGAGAGTACCTTGGCTTCTTTAAAAGGCGCCAGATTACCGGTTTTTATCAGGCTAACTTCCTGTAATTCTTCTTTTGCAGTGGCAACTTTTACGGGTATGCGTACTACAGAATCCTTGGCAGGTTCTTTCTTTTTATCTAACGTTTTTTTGTTGGAGGCAAGCCTGAAGATGATAAGCGCCAGCAGTATAACTACAATAAGGCCGATTATATATTTACGTTTCATAATGTTTTAGAGTGAGCTATAGAATGTTTTAAGGGTACCGCCGGCTTTTTCCAGATCGAGCTTGGCCTGGTAAAAGCTGTAGAGCGAGTTGAGGTAATTGTTTTGCGCGTCTTTAATAGAGTTGCGGGCGGTAAGCCAGTCGATCAGATCGGTTACGCCTTTTTTGTATTGCAGGTCGGTGGTTTTAAATACCGATTCGGCCAGGTCTATGTTGCGCTTGTCGTTCTCCAGGTTGGTTTGCGCTTTTACCAGTTTGGTTTTGGCGTTCTCAAATTCCAGCTGGTATTTATCGGCATCAATTTTTAAGTTCTCAACCGCATTAAGGCTTTTGTATTTGGCCTGGCTGTACTGCGCGTTACGCTTAAAAAAGTCAAACAGTGGGATGGTGAGCTTTAAGCCGATGGCCGAGAAAGGGTTAAGATCGCTAAAGGCGGGGCCAAGCGTGTTGCCGAAACCTACTGCACCATAGCGGGCATAACCTGTTAGTTTGGGGAATGCGCCTGCTTTAATACGGCTCTGATCTATCTCTAATAGTTTGGAGTTAACTTCCGAAAGCTGGTAATCTGTACGGTTACCGGCAGAGAATGAAGTGCTGGCGGTATTAATAACTGCAGGTGTTAGCGGTACATCCTGCTGTGCAGCACTATCTACAGGCAGGGCGGTATTAATAGGGTACCCCATCTCGTACTTAAGCTGGTTTTGCGAAAGCGTTAAATTGCTTTCGGCCACGCGGATCTGCGATACAGCGTTGTTGTAATCTACCGTTACCTTATCCAGATCCTTTTGCAGGGTAACGCCTTTTTGTACCTGCAGCCTGGAGATCTCCATTTGCTTGCGATAGGTTTCCAGGTTTTCTTTCAGCAAACGCAATTGCTCGCGGTACACGTAGATCTGGTAATAAGCATTACCGATGTTGTAGATGATGGTTTCCTGGTTTTGCTTAACGTTAAGATCGGCTTGTTGTTTGTTGTATTTATTAGCCTTTAATCCATTCAGCAGCGATTGATCGTAAATGGTTTGATCGAGCTGGGCGGTACCGTTGGTGTTGTACTTTTGGGTAAAGGCCACCCGCACAGGATCGGGCCCGAACACACCCGCCGGAATAATGGATTGCTGCACCTTTAAGTTATCGTCAAAACTGCCGGTTACACTTATCTTGGGCAGATAATCAGAGAGGGCTTCTTTAGCCTGGGCATCGGCCATGCGCTTTTCGTTTTCGTAAACCGCGTTGCTGCGGTTGTTCTTCAGGCCATATTCTATGCATTCCCTCAAATTCCATGTTTGTTGTGCAAAAAGATGGAACGGGAGAAAGCAGATGATGGAGAGTACTATATGCTTTTTCATTTTACTGCTTTAAAATTTATCTGCACTTATCAGTTTAAAACAAACTTTACTGCGCAAAATATTTATTTGCGGCAAAATTATTCCCAATAGAGTTTAAGATGCGATATTTTGAAATGAAAGGGACAAAACGAACAATGAAAAGGACAAGGTAGCGGAGGTAAGGAAAGTATAAAGGATGTTTTAAGAGTGCAGTAGCGGGAGGAGTTAAAAACTAAGACTTTAAAGTCCTCTCCTTTGGAGAAGATTAGGTGAGGCTTTTACGCCTCTACTGCTCCATCCACTTTAAAAAAGCGGGGGCTCGTACCTTGCTGATGATGATCTTTTCGGGCGCTTCGTGGGTGGTGGTTAAAACCAGTTTTCGGTTAAAATAATGTTCGATGTTGCTGATTACATCCCGGTTTACCATAAACTTACGGTTGGCCCTGAAGAACTGCTGGGGGTTAAGCATGGTTTCCATCTGCTCAATAGTGTACTGCACGGGGTAACTTTTATCGTGCCCGGTATAAACATACACCAGCCCGTTAGATGCATATATAAAATAGATCTCCGCCACCCGCACCGGGATTATCTTTTCGCGGTAATGAACCAGTACGTTCTGCTTGTAGCTGGTATCCATTTGCACCAGCACTTTATTAAGGTTTGCCGCGTACTGATTGCTGCTTATCAGGTGCTCTTTAAACCGAAGATATTTTTCCAGGCTCTTCTGCAGCATATCCTCGGTAATGGGCTTCAGCAGGTAATCTATACTGTTAGATTCAAAAGCCCGGATGGCGTATTCATCAAAGGCTGTGCAAAATATTACCGGGGCTTCGGTTTGCACCTCCCTGAAGATCTCAAAGCTTAGCCCGTCGCCCAATTGAATATCCGAAAAAATGAGTTCGGGAGCAGTGTTTTCCTTCAGCCACTTTATTGCAGACGCTACCGAGGGCAAAACTGTTTCCACCCGTATGTCGGTATCTATTTCCTCCAGCATGCCTTTCAGCTCTTTGGCTGTTTTGCTTTCGTCCTCAATAATAATTACTCTCATTTTTTTAGTAAGGGTAAAGTAACTGAAAATTTCCCGTCGTCGCTTAATATCTGAACAGGTTGCTTAACCAGTAGTTTATACCGCTCACGTATATTTTTTAGCCCCGTACCGGTACTTTCCTCGGGTATTTTTTTAGGTTGAAAGTTGTTTTCTACAATAAGCGCCGGGGCGTTGTTGGTAGTTATTGAAATATGCAGCGGCTGATCGGGCGAGATGGTGTTATGTTTAATGGCGTTCTCTACCAGCAACTGTAAGGATAGCGGCGGGATCTGGTAATTCAGATGGCTGTCGGGGATCTCAATATTCACCTTCAGGGCATCTTCAAACCGCTCGCTCATGATGTATAAGTAGGAGCGGATAAAGGTAAGCTCGTTATGCAGTTCGGTTAGGTAATGCTCGTTAAAGTTTAGCACGTATCGGTACACTGTTGCCAGCTGAACAACGTAGTTTTTGGTGGGCTGATCGCTGGCGATAGTCTTGAGTGTGCTTAAAGAGTTGAATAAAAAATGCGGACTGATCTGCTGCTGCAGCGACAGCAGCTGTGCCCGCAGGTGTGACTGCTCCAGGATCTCGTTCTCCAGTTCTGACTTCTGCAAGGCCACGTTGGTATGCACACTGTAAAATACTACATAAGCCACAACACTCGCTAAAAAAGCACCCATAATATGGATAATGATATCCGATACCGTTTCAAACGGAACGCTGTTTTCGTTCAGCGTGGTACGGGGTAAAATCTCGTATAAAATATAGGCTACAGTAAAGGTAAATACCGTAGCAATGGCGTTACTGATAAAGTGTTTGGCGTAGCTGTTAAGCCACGAGAATTTGTTAATTAGAAAAAAGCCGTGGATAAGCCAGCAAACAAACAGGGTTATAGCTATCTGGAAAGCATATACAGGGTACTCCCACCACTGTACCGTTTTAAAGCCATTATAACGGAGCGATAAACTGATGGTGGTTACCGAGGTTAAGATCCCCGCCAGTATAAAATACCATTTAATTTGATAGGCTTTAAACATTTACAAATGTATTTCAAAAAAGCAAATACCTAAGTAACTATTCAGCAGCCGGACAAATTGGGCAATGAAACGGACAGATTCCCATGCAGAGAATAGGTGCTATGCAGGTAAATGTTTTCGCATTGTGTACTGATGTAACGGCTCCTACTACAATGTTGAAGGTGGCTGCTTAGTCCGGTAAAAGATTATGTTTTTCCATACCTCAACAGAAAGCCTCGCAGCAATGCGGGGCTTTCTGTGTAATGATTTTTTGTGCCTGAAATTTAGTTAGCCGTTGCTGCATCAAATACCCGGCAGAAATTACCGCCGCCTACTTTGCCTATTTCATCTGCATTAAACCCTGTTTCTAACATAGCGTCTACAACGGCGTAATAAAAGCCGGCCTTTTGATCGGGCCAGGTTTGGTTAGTTCCGCCACCCATTTTACCGCGCGTTTGGCCGCTGCCCTGGCCATTCGGTTTTTTATCGCCGGGAGGAGGGCCGGGCTGTGGGTTGCCGGGGCCGCCGCCCGGCTGTTCGCCAGGTTTGGGGCCAAAATTACCGGCAGGCCTGTATGGCGGGGTGAGCTTGGTATCGGTACCGATGCATACGTGGTCTATCCCGGCAACGTCTACCATCGCGCGGATATTTTGGGCATATTCCAGCGGAGAATCAGCAAGGTGTGTCCACACACCAATTACGCCGCCGTTACCAGCCACTATTTTAGCCTGCTCTTTGCTGATGAGCCTTGGCTTCATCATGCGGGCCATATTGGTGTTTTGCCCTAAATGAGTATCTAAGCCTGTATGAGAAATTATTACGGGGTGCTTTGCCACTTTAAGTGCTGCGTCTACAGTTTCTACATTAGCATGGCCAAGGTCTACAAGAATCCCGAGGCGGTTGCATTCCTTTATAACGTCTGCACCGAAAGCAGTTAGGCCGCCCCAGCGTGTGGGGTTGGTGAAAACATCACCCAGCGGTACCGAGGCATCGCTATCGTGCAGCAGTGTAAGGTGCCGCAAACCTCGGCTGTAAGCTTCAGCGAGGCGCTCTAAATTCCCTTCTAAGAAATGCGCCCCTTCTACAGATTGGATTACCGTAGGCTGGTGCTTTTTGTGGGCCTTGCGCAAATCTGTTAAATTCAGTGAACGCTTAATGCCGTTTTGGGCCAGTTGCTGGTCCATAGCGGTTAATCCGTTCAGGAACCGCTCGTAGGCTTCGCCGGGATTTTGTAATTTCTGATAATCTACCGCAAACGTCATGCAGATAGCTGATAATCCCGAGCGCTTCATTTCGCCGGTCAGGTCTATCTTGGGGCCCGGCACTTCGGCCTTATTCAGGGGTACATCAATATGGTTATGCGTATCAATCCCCATGGTGGCGGCCACTATGCGGGCCACCTCCGGGTCGGGGTAGTCAATAGCCCATGCGGTTAGCGGGTTGGTTATTATTGCTGCACCGGCCCCGGCAACTGTTAATGCGGCCAGGAAGCGCCTGCGTGAGTATGTTGGTTGAAACTCTATCATGATTGTAATTATGTTAAAACGCGAGTAGAATTAGTTCACCGGCTGCATTACAGGCTGAAGATAGGAACTGCTTAGCTAATAACATTGCGTAATCGATGTTCAGTAATAACAGCTCGACGGAGCGGTGGATACAACCGACAAGGAAAAGTTAAAACGGTGATCCAAGGCTTTTTTAATTTTCATATTTTTTTGCTACCTTAAGGATGGCTTAAATTTGAGTAGTTGAACCCATAAACAAATCACCATGACTGTTACAGAAGTTCTTGAAAAACTGGAAGCGCTCGGGAACGAGAAGGTACGCCTGCACAATAAAAAATACGGCGCGCGTGATAATCAGTTTGGTGTAAAACTTGGTGATATCAGGGCGCTGGCTAAACCCATAAAAACAAATCATGCGCTGGCTAAGGCGTTATGGCAAACCGGTAATATAGAAGCAAGGCTGCTGGCAACCCAGGTAATTGATGTGAAACGATTAACCATTGCCGAGTTGGATGCCATGGTTAAGGAAGAACCGTTTTCGCAGGTTGCCGATTGGTTATCTGCCTATGTGATCAAAGAACATCCGCAAAAGGAACAGCTGCGGCAGCAATGGATGCTTACCGACCACCCCATGGCCGCGCGTGCAGGCTGGAGCCTTACCAGCGGCCGGGTTACACGTACTCCTCAGGGGATAAACCTTACCGCTCTTCTTGATCGCATTGAACAGGAAATGCCCGGCGCCCTTCCCGAAGTACAATGGACAATGAACACTACGCTGGCCCAGATTGGTATAAACCACCCCGCTTTGCGCGGGCGCGCCATTGCAATAGGCGAGCGATTGGGTATCTACCGCAACTACCCGGTATCTAAAGGCTGCACATCGCCGTTTGCTCCCATCTGGATAAACGAGATGGTGAAAAGGCAAAGCTAAAAGCATTCAAATTATTCCATAACATTAGGTAAGAACAGAAAATATATTTTCAATTAAACTTTGAAATGCAAAGTACTTTTAATTAACTTTGTATTGCAAAGCAGATGAAGTTTGTACGATGACAAAATGCTTAACAGGATTTTCAAACCTTTTTTATAATTTATAAAACCCAACTGACATGGCACAGATAAATAATTTAACAACACAGCCGGCTTACCCGGCCCCGGTGGGTAAACGCATTTTAATTGGTGCGGGTATCGCATTAATATTGATCTCGATATTTTTATTAGGGGCGGGCGAGCCTGATCCAAACTGGCCAAAATACTGGATGCTGCGGCCTTTAATTATAGTGCCTTTAGCGGGTGCAGCAGGCGGTGTGTTTTACCACCTAATGGATAGGCTGCGCTACCAGGGTGGCTGGAAAAAAATACTGGCCAACGTGCTGAGTGTACTGGTATATATTATTGGGCTGTGGCTGGGTACCGTTTTGGGCTTGGATGGCACCATGTGGGATTAAACAATATCCGGTGCTATAAGATGTATATTATACAACTTTAATGAGCGAATGAATTTGGCCCGGCCAGTTTCGGCAATTCCGGTAACCGATGGCTTTTTGCTCTCCATATTCCACCATGGGCTGGCAGGATGGGCGACGTTTTGTATCCGGATGCTATCCGTAATAGCATCCTTTTTAATATGTTGGCTTTTAAAACTTTTATACGCTTTTTGGCTGGTAAAAATTATCGCGGTTGGCTGCGTTATATTGCAAATTGCCTTAAGGGTTTCGTACGCCACCTGGTCATCAACTTCGGTATTATTGATTGAATCTCCGGTTATTTCTGCCGGGCGCTGAAAATAATTGTAAAAAGCCAGGTGTTGAAATATGTTTTTATTTTTGGATTTTATCCCAAGTGAATCAAATACAGCATTCTTTATATTGTAAAAAATCTGAAACGAGCCGTTAAAAGGTTCATTGGTAACCAAGTAATTATCGGCTTTAGTAACCACACGCCTTGTTGTAATACATTGCTTTTGCCAGTTAGTTAAGCAATTGCAATCGTTATTGTACCATGTTTGGCTATTGTTTATACCTCTAAATGTTTTGGGCAGGTAATGACTTTCTGCAGCAAGTAATATTTTAGATTGCTGTTGTGGCCACGCATGGCCAATAAAAGGTAATAACTGCGGGTAAGCTGCTAAATGCGGCAGTGCCTGTTGCAGTAGCTCATCGTAATTGTTGCAGTATAGAGTAAACGTCATTTGAAGTTATTAACAGGTATAGCTCCGGGTTTAATGCTGCTATCCGGCATCAATATAAGCAAACTTATCTTCACAAATATTTTTTATCAATTATTTGAATTTCGCAAATAACGGATTGATTTGTTCAAACACGAGAGGGCATAGTCTTTGCATCTTTGTATCAACAAATTAATACAAAATGGAAAGCAAAAATAAAATAGCGCTTGTAACTGGCGGCAGCCGCGGTTTGGGCAAGGATATGGCCCTGCGTTTGGCCGAAAAGGGGATAGATGTAATTATTACCTACAACACACAGGCCCAAGATGCCGAAGCCGTAGTTAACCAGGTAAAACAAGGCGGCGGAAATGCAGCAGCCATGCAGCTGAATACCGGTGATGTAAAAAGCTTTGATGCATTTATAGCAAAGTTAAACGGTGTTTTAAAAGAAACCTTCGCGGCAGATCACCTGGATTTTTTGGTGAATAATGCCGGCATAGGCGGTTACAAGTTAATTAGCGAAGTAACCGAAGATTTTTTTGATGAACTGATGAACATACACTATAAAGGCGTTTATTTTTTAACTCAAAAAATAATTCCGCTGCTGAACGATGGTGGTGGTATAGTTAATGTATCCAGCGGCCTTACCCGCGTTAGCATGCCCCGGTCATCGGCATATGCAGCTATGAAGGGGGCGATAGAGGTGTTTACCCGTTACCTGGCCAAGGAGCTCGGCGCACGCGGAATAAGGGCCAACACGGTTGCCCCCGGCGCAATATTAACTGATTTTGGCGGCGGTCACTTAAGGGCGAATGAACAATCACAAAAAATGGTGAGCGATATCACCGCATTGGGCAGGCCCGGCGTAGCCGAAGATATTGGTGGCGTAGTTGCATTTTTATGTACCGATGATGCCCGCTGGGTAAACGCGCAGCGCATTGAGGTATCGGGCGGGATGATGGTATAAGGCACAACCGGCGCTAAAACTGTTATCTTTGATTTTTGCAAAGCAACATGATCACAAATACTTCCCTGGACGATTTTTACAGGCAGAGCAACGCCCCGCTTCCGGCTGGCATTGCTAAGGAGGTGGGCCATTTTAACGTGTTTGATACCGAGAAGCTGTTTGATAAGAAAAGCGGTGAACGCATAATGCCTTACAGCCGCAGGGCGTATTATAAAATAAGCTGGCTAAGAGGAAAAAGCAGGGCCGAGTATGCTGATAAAGTAATTGATGTGCAGGCCAACGCCCTGCTTTTTGCCACGCCGAAGATCCCGTACCACTGGGTGCCCGAGGACGGCAACCAAACCGGCATGTTCTGTATTTTTACGGCCGAGTTTTTATCGCCGGTAAAAGCGGGCGTTAGTCTGGATGATCTGCCTATCTTTCAGCCGGGGCAGTTGCCGGTGTTTCAGCTTACCCAGGAGGAGGTGCAGGAGATTGGATATCTGTTCAGGAAAATGTACCGCGAGCTGGGTGCCGATTATAAATACAAATACGATCTGCTGCGCAATATGCTGCTGGAGCTGATCCATTACGGGCAAAAGCTGCAGCCCATGTCGGCACTTAGCGCGGCGCAGAATGCATCGGAACGCATCTCCTCAATCTTTACCGAACTGCTGGAGCGGCAGTTTCCGCTGGATTCGATAGGGCAGCGGCTTAGCCTGCGCACTGCGGCCGACTATGCCGACCGCCTCGCCGTTCACGTTAATCATCTTAACAAGGTGTTAAAAGAAGTTACCGGCAGCACCACCACGCAGCTCATCAGCAAAAGGGTGATACAGGAAGCCGGTATCCTGCTGAAGCAAACCAACTGGAACATTGCCGAAATAGCCTACACGCTTGGGTTTGATGATCTGGCGCATTTCTCTAATTTTTTTAAAAAGCATACCTCTTTTACCCCTGTAGCCTACAGGTTGTAAAATAGGTTTGATATCTATAATATAAAAAGCCGTTTCCCTGTATCAGGAAAACGGCTTTTGTGTTTTCAGGTTGGGCTAAATCTTTATTTAGTTTCTATCCTTATCGTCATAATACCTTTGCCGGGGATCTTAAACGTATTACCCAATGATTCTTTTTTATCTTCGGCCAGGTTACTTTCCCAGGCTTTAATTGCTTTGCCGGTACGTGGGTTTAGTTTTATCTCAGCCTCGGTATCGCTGCTGTTTACAATCATGGCAATGATGGCGTTGCCATCGTCGGCAGGTTTCAATATTTCAGTGTAGATTCCTTTTCCTTCTATTTTTACATCAAGGGCGTTAGGCGCATCGGTGCTTGCTGCCGCGGCTACCAGGGGCTGATGGTTGTTGAGCCCGGTTTGGTTTGCCCGGAAACTGTTATAGCCCGATTCGTGCGCCTGGATATAATAGCGGAACACAGTTGGCCCTTCCTGATCTGCCCTAAAGTTGGTATGCCACAAATTGTTCATCACCCAGGAATAAATGCCAGATGATTGCGGCGTAAAGGTGATCCAGTTGGGTGAAAAATGCAGACCGCCTAACAGATCGGCAGTGGTTATTTTACCTATTTCAAACAGGGGGGCATCAGGGCTGCTCCAGGTTACGCCGTAATCGGCGTTGGAGATATCTACCCAGCGCTGCATGGTGTACCAGTTGTGGTTTGCATAGGGCAGCTGGTCGGCCTCAGCGGCGGCGCTGCCCCAGGGTATGCTATACCTTACCTGTGCGTTCTGCACACTGAACGGGAACGCGAAGTGCACGCTCTCTTTATTGCGGATAGCTTTTTTATTAATGTTATTGATCAGTTCTACTTTATCAAGGCCGTTTACTAATCTCACCTCCCTGGTAAGTCCTTTGGTGCCTGCCGCATCTGAAGTTATCAGCAGGCTTACTACCAGCGGCCCCTTTTCTTTTATGCTGATGCGGGCATTACTGCTGCCCTGCAGGTTTTTAAAAGAATCGCCGGGCATGTACATGTAACTATTAAGCCCGGCAGTATCAGATACATAATTGCGGTTGTTTTTGATGAGTTTTTGAATATCGCCGTTGGCCTTATCTAAAACAACCGTATAAACCCCGTTGCTTAAAGTGTTAAGCGTAGCGCCGGCTTTGGTATTATTGCTGTAGGCTTTGCCGGGATTTATGGTGAAAGTACTTTTACCCATTTGCGGCACAGCAGTAGCAACAAACGCAAGCTCGCCGGTTGAAAGGCGCTGCGATGGGATCTTTTTACCTGTTGCATCTTTTACCAGGTCGCCGGTTTTGCTTAAGGCCGCCGATACGTAAACCACATCTGTACGCGGCCACGATGTGGTGTTGTAAACGTCAACGGCATTTGCCTTTACAGCGGTGCTTTTGAGCGATTGCACCAGTAACGAATCCGCTTTTTTCTCTGCACGCAACGCGAATGCTTGTTTATAGGTCCACTCGTATTTTACCTTGTCGTTGTCGGGTTCATCGGTACTGTTGTAGGCGCCCCAGGTATGTTCGTTAAACAGCAGCAGGTTTTTCCAGGTGTCGTTAAAATCTTTTACGGGATAATTGCCTTTACCGCGGATGGCCCAAATGGCATCGCTTTGTTTTAATACATCAGATGCATTGCGGTTTTTGGCGGTTTCGCGTGCTGCGGAAGAAACGCCGTCTGTCCAGTATTCCGTGTAATCACCTGCATAGCTTGGGATCTGGTCTTTGTATTTTTTCTCAAAATCATTAAAAAACTGTTTAACCGAGGTGATCACCAGTTTGGGCGATTCGTAATGCTCGTTCCAGAGTTTAACCGCTTCGGGCAGTTCGGGGTCAATAGGGGCGTTATCACTCATGGCCCAGGTAAGTATCGACATATCATACGGAAACGCCTTAGTCTCCAGGTCGCCCAGGTACCTGTTCAGGTAAGGGTTTAAGAAATTCTCGGTGGGCTTGCCGGTGTAAAAAGGTTTGGGGTCTTCCACCGAAAAAAAGTTGGGGATCTTGGTGCCCTTTAACGCATAACCGATAGAGTAGGGCTGGCATTGCCAGAAAAGCAGTTTTTGCTTGCCCGATGGCGATATCCAGTAAAAAGGTTTATCCTGCCATTTGGCCAGGTTACCTATCCTGTCGGATGCGTTGGGGCCGGAGAGGAAATATTTAATGCCTGTTTGCTCGGCCTGTGCCGCCAGCCCCCACGAGGCTCCCGGTACATCACCCTGAAACATGGTGTGGATTTCGATGCCGTTTGCCTTAGCCAGCCGTTGCGATTCGGCAAACATCTGCATCAGCTGCCTGCTATCGGTAAGGCTGGTATTGATGTTGCCATAAGCACCATCCAAATTTATCCATCCTTTTTTAACGGCGTTCCAAAAACGGGCCTTCTTTTCCGAACTTGCCAATCTGAGGTAATTATCTACCACCCAAATAGCTTCGGTAGTCCATTTATAGCGGGCAGCTTCGGGGTAGTTTTGTGTTTTTTCGGCCAGATCAATGCTCTCATCAATATTATCCATATGGAGCTTCAGCACCTTGTCCTGTGTGTTGGTGTAGCCAATGTCCACGTGCGAATGGGGTAAAACGTAAACCGTCCAGTTTTGCCGGGCGGGTTCCATAATGCAACGTGCAGCGTAGGTTTGCCCCGCTGTTTTAAGCAATACTGCTGCCTGTGCGGAGATCTTAGCAGGCGGCCCTGGTAACGGCACTTCAAAAGCATCGAGGCCGTTGGCATCTGCCGGGATAGTTATAACCTGCTGCCGGTTGTTAAACATAATCGTAAGCTCGCCACCTGTGTAGTTTTTGCCGTTGTTAAATACCAGCCTTGCCAAGCGGCGGGTATCGCCCTGGTACTTTACATAAGCCACGGTTGGCTGTAAGGTTACCGATGTGAATGGTTTGTTGGTTTTTTGCCCGAAAGCTAAACTTGTTATACAAATGACGTAGAGGAGCGGCAGTAAATATTTCCTGATCATATATTGCTTTTATGTTCTTATGTACAAACATATTCTATTTTTACCAATATTTATTTCCGTATTAAAACAAAATAGCCGCCCGGTAAGTGGCCGTTGCGCAACTAAACGTAAGTTTTCAAATACCCCAATCAAACAATGTTTGATTGGGGTATTTTTTTACATAAGTAGTTGATATTTAGATATTTGTTTTGTATATTAAGGACATGCAAGGC